>Ga0308175_100003384_pt1 | contig 11030 bp, 9 predicted proteins | sample PhyCR1_3_FD_203893 | JGI IMG/M metagenome (GOLD analysis project Ga0308175, IMG submission 203893) | Soil microbial communities from UC Gill Tract Community Farm, Albany, California, United States - DLSLS.C.R1 | ecosystem: Environmental > Terrestrial > Soil > Agricultural land | place: USA... | reverse complement strand
AAGTTCCGGGGGCGGGGGGGGGCCCGTGATTACGTGAATACGTGATTACGTTACGAGGCGTAGAAAATGCCTTGATGGGTGGTAGCAGGCGCGGCATAGTCGGCCGAACAACTCTTTTGAGGGAGGTCTCATGAACAGTACGAACGTCACGCGAATTACGGCGGGGGTGGTGGGTCTTTTCGTTTTTGCATGCGGGGCGGGGGCGCAGCCGCTGGTGGAAGCGGTGCCTGGGGATGCGCTGGTGTACTTTGGGTGGAAGGGGAGCGATCACCTGGGGGCGGGGTATGAGGGGTCGCACTTGAAGGCGGTGGCGGGTGCCGCGGACGTTCGCAAGCTGCTCGAGGAAATCCTGCCGCAGGCGATGAAGGCTGCCGGAGGCGGTGGCGGGCCGGAGGCGGCGCAGGCCGCGGAAGCGTCGGCGGCGGTGGCGGATGCGCTGTGGCGCCATCCGTCGGCGCTGTATTTCGGGGGAGTCGAGTTCGCGCTCGCGGGGGGGCCGAAGGCGAAGCTGGCGGTGATCTGCGACGCGGGCGCCGATGCGCCGGCGCTGATGCAGCGTTTCGGGGACCAGGTAAAGCGTGCGGCCGAGGCGGGATGGCCGGTGAGCCTGGAGGCAATCGGGGGGCGCGTCGTGTTTATGGCGGGGACGCGTGACGAGAGCCTTGTGGCGCTGGCGAGCGGGCGCGGCGGTGGTACGTCGCTCGGCGACCGCGAGGAGTTCAAGAGTGCGATGGCGCAGGTGCGTAAAGACGCGGCGGCGGCGGCGTACGTGGACGTCGAAGGCCTGCTGGCGGTGGCGCAGCGCGGGTTGGGCGGGGCCGGGGCCGGCCGGGCGGCACGCGAGCCGGTTGGCGAGGCGCTGGGGCTGGGGGGACTGAAGCGGGTCGCGTGGGCGGGGGGTTTTGAAGGGAAGGATTGGGCGAGTGAAACGTTCATCCTCGCGCCCTCGCCTCGTGCCGGACTGACGGCGCTGCTGGACATTGAGCCCTTGCCCGATGACGTGCTGCGGGTGGTGCCCAAGTCCGCCACCGTTATGGGAGCGGGGCAGTTCGACGTGGAGAGAACGATGGACGAGCTTCGCGCGTCGGCGGCCAAGATTGACGCCAATGCGGCTGCTCAACTGGATGCGGTGCTTCAACAGGCGCAGCAGGCGAGCGGCGTGGACGTCCGGCAATTACTGGGCTCGCTGGGAACGCTCTGGGTGGTGTACGAGGATCCGAAAGTCGGGGGCGGGTCGTCGATGGGCATGGTGCTGGTCAACCGGCTGCGCGACGCGGCGGCGGCCGAGCAGGCGCTGGGAAAGCTTGAGTCGTATGCCAACGGCGTCATCGAGCAGCGGAACGGCGCGACGCCCGGAAAGGGCGGACAGGGGCAGGTGAAGATGGTTCAGTCGCGCATGGCGACGGCGGCGGGGCCGGTGGAGGTGCATTACCTTGGCGCGGCGGCGCTGGCGCCGGGATGGGCGGTTGCCGGGGGGAACCTGTACGTGGCCGCGAGTCCGAAGGCGATCGTAGGGGCGATCAATTTTGTTGCCGGACGGGGTGCGTCGCTGCTGGAGAATCCGCAGTTCATGGCGTTGCGGCGGCGGCTGGGCGGGGGGGCGGCCGGGGTGGTGACGTTCAACGACCTGCCGCAAACGATGAAGCAAGGGTATGCGGCGTGGCAGTTGATGTCGCGGCAACTGGGGCTGGGGGAGCAGGGGGCGGGGGCGCAGTCGCCGCCGTTCCTGCCGCCGCTGGAGCGCGTCGTGCCGGAGTTGGACGCGGCGGGGAGCGTGTGGTGGGTGGACGCGCGGGGCTGGCACGCGAAGTCAGTCATGCCGTTTCCGGGGTCCCGGACGTTGGCGGGCGACCCGCTGACGATGGTGTCGGTGGGGGTGCCGTCGCTGGCGATCAGCGTGTTGCTGCCGTCTTTATACCGCGCGCGGGAGACGGCTAATCGGGTTAAATGTGCCAGCAACCTGCGGCAGATCGCGATGGCGTGCATGCTTTATCAAAAGGAGCACAACGGGCGGATGCCGCCGGATCTGGGGACGCTGATCCTGACGGAAGAGATCACTCTTGACGCGTTCATTTGCCCGTCGGGCGACACTTCTATTCCTCAATCAGTGATGGCGGGTAAACCGGAGGGGATGGCGGCGTGGGTGACGCAGAATGCGGACTACGTTTACCTGGGCAGGGGCAAGGTCGGCGCGATGAAGGCGGGAGACGTGCTGGCGTACGACAAGGACGAGCACCATGGCAAAGACGGAATGAATATGGTGTTCGGCGACGGGAGGGTGCGGTTTGTCTCGATGGCAAAGGCGCGGGAGCTGATCGCAAAGCAGGGGGGGAAGTAGGGTTTCCTTTTGGATTTTCCCTCGTAATCTCATGCGCGGATGCAGATCGTGCACGTGATTACGCGGCTGATCGTGGGGGGGGCGCAGGAGAATACGATCCTGTCGTGCGAGGGGCAGCACGGGCTCGGGCACCACGTGACGCTGATTACCGGGCCGCCGCTGGGGCCCGAGGGGTCGCTTCTGGATCGGGCACAAACGGGCGGGTACGGCGTCGAAGTGTTGGATGCGATGCGGCGGGCGGTGTTGCCCGTCAAGGACGTGGGGACGTATCGTCACCTGGTGCGGCGATTTCGGGAGCTGAGGCCGGACGTGGTACACACGCATTCGAGCAAGGCGGGGATCATCGGGCGGTGGGCGGCGCATCGGGCGGGGGTGCCGGTGGTGGTGCACACGATTCATGGGCTGAGTTTCACGGCATCGACCAATCGCGCGGTGAACTGGACGTATCGGCAGCTCGAGCGTGCGACGGCGCCGGTGACGGCGCGGATGGTGTGCGTGGCGGATGCGATGGCGGAGCAGTCGTTGGCGGGGGGGGTTGGGAACCGGGAGCAGTACGTGACGGTGTACAGCGGGATGGAGACGGGACCATTTTTGAATCCGCCGGTGTCTCGGGAAGAAGTCAGGAAGTCGCTGGGGATTGGGGAAGGGCAGGTTGTCGTGGGGACGATTGCGCGGCTGTTCGAGCTCAAAGGGCACGAGGACCTGCTGGAGCTTGCGCCGGACTTATGCGCCAGGTTTGCGAATTTGCGGTTCCTATGGGTGGGGGATGGGGTTTTGCGGGCGGAATTCGAGAGGCGGATCGGGCAAATGGAACTGAGGGACCGGTTTATCCTGACGGGGCTGGTGCCGCCGTCGCGGGTGCCGGAATTGACCGCGGCAATGGACGTGCTGGTGCATCCGTCGCGGCGGGAGGGGCTGGCGCGGGCAATCGTGCAGGCGCAGCTCTCGGGTAAGCCGGTGGTGACGTACGACGTGGACGGCAACCGGGAGGGGCTGGTGGCGGGAGAGACGGGGTTCTTGCTGCCGGCGTTCGACAAGGGGAAACTTTCGGACGCGCTGGCGGTATTGTTGGGGGATGAGGGGCTGCGGCGGCGAATGGGCGAGAAGGGGCGGGAGTTTGCGATGCGGCGGTTCGACGCGAAGGTAATGGTGGACGCGCTGGAGAAGGTGTATCGCGAGGCGAGGGAGAAGGTCGCGTGATGAAAAACGTCCGGGGACATCGTGCGTGGATGGCGCTGCTGGCTGTTTTGGCGGGGTTGGCGGCGGCGCCCGCGCCGGCGGTGAGGCCGGCGGGAAGGCCGCCGGAAAAACCGGCGGAAAAGCCCGCGGAGAAACCGGCGGAGAAGCCGGACTGGGTGAAAGGGGTGTTGGACGAGCGCGTGGCGGGGTTGGAGAGGGAGATTGCGTCGCGGATGCTCGCGCGCGGGCAGACGCCGCCGGGGCAGATCGCGGAACTGGAGATGGAGATCGACCTGCGGATTATCGCGAGGTGGATGCTGGACAAGGCCGCGGAGGCGAAAGCGGAGGCGAACGCTCCCGCCGGACCGTCGGTCGAGGTGCAGGCGTGCGCGTGGCTGCGTGCGGACCAGGTGCTGGCGGCGGGCGGAATGGTGGAGGAAATGCTGCGGAAGCAGGGGGATAAGCCGCTGTCGAAGCAGCAGACCGAGGGAATGGTGCAGTTGCACCGTGCGAGCTTCGCGCTGCGTGAGCTGAGCACCGTGCGGCAGTTGGACGAGGCGTCGAAGAATGTCGCGTACGCGCTGTTGAACGTCTCGACGGAGCCTGTGGACGCGCGGGCGGTGGTGATGATGCGGCCGCGGCCGATGGCGTTTACGGCGGGGCGGGGGGGCGAGGATTCGGGGGCGCGGGTGCAGCGGTCGGCTGCGCAACTTGCGGCCGAGGCGAGCGCTATGCCGGTGTCGGCGGCGCTGCGGGGGGAACTGCTGTCGCTGGCGAGCCAGGTGTCGGCGACGGCGGAGGACCGCGGCGGCGAGCGGGAGGCGGCCACACTCCGGCAGGTGCTCGGCGACGCCGTCGAAGTGGCCAAGGGACTGGGGAGCAACACGGCGGTGTCGCCGAAGACGCGCGGGACCATCGAGGCGCAGCTCGCGGAGGGATTGGCGCTGTACGCCGACCCGCGTACGCGCGCGGCCGGGCAGAGCCGGATCGACGCTCTGGGCCAGTACAAGGACGTGCTGACGCGGATGGGGCGGCTGAAGCTCACGGCGGAGCAGCGGCAACAGCTCGGGCCGGCTTTCGCCTGGGCGGAGGAGAACGCCGAGCAGGGGGGGAAGGTCCTTGCGGCGATCGAGCGGTACGTGAGCTGGTCGGCGCGGTGCGACGCCCTGCCGCGCCCGGAGGCGGCGAATCTGCCGGGGAATCTGAAGCGGGCGTACGAGGACGTGTACAAGGCGTTCGCGTCGCGGCGGGGGGATTTCCAGGCGGCGGCGGGGCAGTTGGGCGGGGGAATGCTGGGGAGCTCCGTGGACGAATTGGAAGCCTCGGCCGAGGACCTGCGGCGGCTGGGGGAGGCGCTGGAAGCATTGGCGCGGATGCCGCAGACGCTGGAGACGCTGGGGGCGTTCAAACCGAGGCCGTTTGGCGCGTTGGAGCAGCGCGTGGCCAAGGCCGCGGTGGCGGCGGCGTCGAAGGAGAAGGGGTCGGGAAAGAGCGACGCGGGGAAGCTGCTGAAGGACGTCACGGACCTGGCAAAGGCGGCGGAGCGAATGGCGCAGCTTTCCACCGGCGACGTGCCGGAGGAAATCGCGCGCACCTACGGCGGGGGGCAGCTGGGCATGATCGAAGGGAAGTGGCGCGCGGTGGTGGGGGAGATGGCGACGCAGCTCGCCGGCGGCGGGGAGCTGGACCGCAAGCGGCTGGGGCGGCTGGAGGCGGTGGGCGGGATGATCGACGCCGTGCGCGACGCGGCGGGGGTGGAGCAGAGCACGAAACGGATCCCGGCGCTCTGGCCGTGGGTGGATTGGGCGGCGAACGTGGAGCAGGTGCAGGGGGTGATGACGCCGTATCGCGACGCGCTGGCGGGGGCGGTGAGCGGATTTCTGGCGGAGGCGGACGAGCCGATCGCGAAATGGGCACGGCTGCGTCGGCGGTACGGGCCGGTGATGCGGTTCGTGACGCGGTCGGCGGGGTATGCCGAGCAGTGCGCGAAACTGCCGGGGGGGTGGCTGGGGTCGGTGTCGCGGCTGCTGACGCCGATGGAGCGGCAGGCGTTCGAGACGGAGCGGGCGGGCGGTTTTCTGATCGTCGCGTGGTCGAAATATCAGGCCGGCGGGGACGTCGCGGCGGCGGAACTGGCGGCGAAGGCGACGGCGCGGCGGCTGGCGCGGGATGCGGATTTGGGCGGGGAATTCAAGGACGAGGACGAGGAGAAGCCGGCGGCGCCGGCGAGTGCGCCGGCCACGCGGCGCGCCAAGGCGCCCGCGCGCGGGAATTGAAACGGGGCGGCGGGGGGCCTACAAATCGGCCATGGCATCAATCCTGGTGGTGGGTCCGCATCCGGACGACGAGGAACTGGGCATGGGGGGGACGATCGTGCGCCTGGCGGAGCAGGGGCACCGGGTGCACCTGCTGGACGCGACCAATGGCGAGCCGACGCCGTTCGGGTCGGTGGAGAAGCGGGCAAAGGAGGCCGAGGCGGCGGCGAAGGTGATGGGCGTGGGGCGCACGCTGCTGGGGCTGAAGAACCGGGAGGTGGTGCACACGATCGAGGCGCGGCACCGGATGGCGGCGGTGATCCGCCAGCACAAGGCGGACTGGCTATTCCTGCCGTTCCCGACCGACGCGCACCCGGACCACGTGGCGGTGACGCGGATCGGGGAGGATGCGCGGTTCGATGCGAAATTGACCAAGAGCGACATCCCCGGCGAGCCGTATTATCCCAAGCGCGTTATCTACTATTACTGCACCCACCTGCGGATGAATTTTCAGCCGACGTTCTGTATTGACGTCTCGGAGCAGATGGGGACGAAAATCCAGGCGGTGGGGTGTTACGAATCGCAATTCACGCGGGGAGCGTCGGCGGCGGTGCCGGAGATGGTGAGGACGCTGAACGGGTATTTCGGGGGGAGGATTGGGACGGCGTACGCGGAGCCGTTTTTTACGTACGAGGCGCTGGGGTTCAGCGGGCTGGATCAGTTGGTGTGAAAGTAGAACTGCCCACGAATTGACACGAATGAACACGAATAGAGGCGAAGTCGCGTCTACTGGATTGCGGTGGGCTGCATTTCGTTTTCGTTGGTGTAGAGGGGCTCGGCCTCGGTAAGGGCGCGGTGGAGTGAGGGGAGTAAGGCGGGGAGGTCGGCGATTTCGCGGACGGTGAAGTCGGCCAAGGGGTGGGAAGCTCGGCGGGTGGTGCGGAGGATGGTGGACATGCCGAGGCGGCGGGCGCCGAGGATGTCGGTTTTGGGGCGGTCGCCGACGAAGGCGGCGTTCTGGGCGGGGACGGCGAGCTGGCGGAGGGCGGTGAGGAAAATGCGCGGGCGGGGCTTGCGATGGCCGACCTCGGAGGAGTACACGCGGACGGGGAAGAAGGGGAGCAGGCCGAGGAGGTCGAGGTGTCGATCGAGGACGGCGCCGGGGATCAGGCTGTTGGAGACGATGGCGAGCTTGATGCCGGCGTCGCGCAGGCGGTGCAGGGCGGGAATGGTGCCGGGGTGGATCGTGGTGCGCTCGAGTCTCGGCTGGTACCAGTGCCAGAGGAGGCGCGAGAGCGCCTCGTCGTCGGCGGGGAGGTTCATCTTGAGGCAGAAGCGGCGGAGGACGTCGCGGCCGTTGGCGTCGCGGCCGCGCAGGCGCGACCAGAGGTAGGCGCGGCGGAGCAGCGAGAACTGGAGGCGGAAGTAATGCTCGAATGGCGGCAGCGCGTGGCCGGCGGCGATGAGCGGGTCGTAGGTGCGGCGGGCGCAGAGGCGGAAGATGCGGCGGCGGTCCAGCGGCTCGGAATCCCAGAGGGTGTCGCCGAGGTCGAAGAGGATGGCTTGGGGGTGGGGCATTGCTTACCGGGAGCGTGCGGGCTTTTAGCCTGCTCGGAGAACGCAGGCTGAAAGCCTGCACCACAACTACTGCACCCTGTTGACGGGTTCGGAGGCCATTTGCGAGCGGATCATGGAGGCCCTGTCGCCGGTGAGGCGGAGGACTTCTTCGACCATGTTCTCGGCGCCCTGGAAGACCACCCACGGTCCGACGTCGTTCATGTAGCAGGGAGTTGTAACGAGGCGGTTGTCGGTGTCAACGCAGATTTCGGTGGGGGCGGTGTTCTGGTGCTGGCCGCCCATTTTCTCGATGGCGGCGGCGGTTTCCTTATCGGACCCGATGGTGAGGCGCGGGTGGGCGCCGGCCTGGCCGAGGACGCGGGCGGCGAGGATCGGCGAGATGCAGGCCATGCCGATGGGCTTGCGGGCGGCGTGCATGTCGCGGAGGAGGCGGGCGACGTCGGGGTTAACCTTGCAGTCGGCGCCGTCGGCGGCGAAGGTGCAGAGGTTCTTGACGGCGCCGTAGCCGCCGGGGAAGACCAGGGCGTCGAATTCGTCGGCGGTTGCGCCGGCGAGGTCGCGGATTTTGCCGCGGGCGATGCGGGCGGATTCCGCCAGGACGTTGCGGGACTGGTGCGGCTCGGGCTTTTTGGTGAGGTGGTTGATGACCTGGGCCTGGGGCACGTCGGGTGCGAGGCAGGTGATGGCGGCGCCGCGGCGGTCGAGGGCGGTGAGGATGGCGACCGCCTCGTGGATTTCGCTGCCGTCGAAGACGCCGCAACCGCTAAGGATGACGCCGACCTTGGCTGACATGGGAGGACCTCCTTTTTCCATCGTACAGAATCGGGGAAGATTGCGAGCCTAGAATTTTCCCGCCTCGGGTGGGAAATTGAAAGGGAAAGAGGATGAGCGTGTTTCTTGCGGTGCTATTCCGGTGGGTGCACGTCGTGTCGGCGTGCTTGGCGCTGGGCGGCGTGTTTTTCATGGGTGTGGTGTTGCCGGTGGGCTTGCGGGCCGTCGAGGGAGACGCGGGACGGGCGGCGCTGCTGCGGGTACGACGCTTGTTCAAGATGGTGATCCACACGTGCATCCTGCTGCTGCTGGTCACCGGCTCGTACAACGCCTGGGCGAACTGGGGGTGGTACAAGCTCAATCCGGCGCTTCTGCACGCGATGTTCGGCGTACACGTGCTGCTGGCGGTCGGGTCGATCGTGGCGCTGCTGGTGGTGCTGACGGGGGCGGAACTGCCCAAGTCGTATCGCGGGTTGATGCACGGCGGGCTGGTGTTGCTGCTGCTCACGGTGGCGGCGGCATCGACGCTGAAGTGGGGCAGGGACCGGGCGGTGGCCCGGCGCGGATCAGGGGCACCAGGTCCCGTCGCTGTGAAGGAGTGAGGGACGATGACGGAAGAGGCGACGGCAAGCTCCGCGGGGACTGACGAAGCCGGCGTCGAGTTGGCGCCGGGGGTGCGCGTGGCGGCGCCTGGGTTGCGGTTTCAGTTCGCGCGTAGCTCGGGACCGGGCGGGCAGAACGTGAACAAGGTGAACACCAAGGCCGAGCTGTGGCTGGACGTGGCGGCGCTCGTAGGCCCGTCGGCGGCGGCGGTGGAGCGGCTGAAGAAGATCGTGGGCAAGCAGTTGACCAAGGCGGGGGAGATCCACGTCGCGGCGGAGTCGAGCCGGTCGCAGGAGGGGAACCGGCAGGACGCGCTGGCGCGGCTGCGGGAGATGCTTGTGGAGGCGATGCGGGAGCCCAAGCCGCGGCGGAAGACCAAGCCGTCGGCGGGGGCGCGGCGGCGGCGGCTGGAGGCCAAGCGGCGGCGCGGGCAGGTCAAGGCGATGCGGCGCGGCGGCGGGGAGTGAAAAAACTGCCCACGAATGAACACAAATAAAAGGAGGAGTGAATGTCTTTGCTCCTATTCGTGTAAATTCGTGCTCATTCGCGGGCGATTCCCATTCGCGACATGAAAGAAGGGCCCCGCTCGCGGGGCCCTTTGTGCGTGGGTCGGATTTTTCGAAGGGCGGGGTTATTCGTCTTCCTCGTCGAAGTCCTCGTCTTCGTCCTCGTCGTAGTCGTCGTCGGGGTCTTCGAAGTCGTCGTCTTCGTCCTCGTCTTCATCTTCCTCGTCGTCTTCCTCGTCTTCGTCTTCGTCGAGGTCTTCGTCCTCCTCCTCGTCGCCGGCGTCCTCGTCTTCATCCTCCTCCTCGTCTTCGTCCTCGCCGCCGAGGGCCTCGTCCTCCTCTTCCTCTTCCTCCTCCTCTCCCTCCTCGCCGCGTGCGGGGCGTTTGGCGGCGTCGGGGCGGGCCAAGGCGTCGGCCGGGCCTTGCAAAGCCGTGCCGGCGGGGAGGTCGTACGCCCACGCCGGGAGGGAGCCGGGGAGTAGTTCGGCGGGGAGCAGGGCGGAGGGCGTGAGCGGCTCGGGCGATGGGATGTAGCGGGGGGCCGGGCCGATCGGTTGCGATTGTATGGTCATGGGGGCGTTCCCGAAAAGGTGTAAGCGGCCGAACGAAAGCCGCGGCGGACGACGGAGCGTGTCCGGAACCGGCGTCGCGCGGCGGGGTATCACAACCGCAAGCCAACCTCCCTGTCAACGGGTGAATTGGGATGAATGCGGTATCCCGCCCGCGGCAAAAGTGGCGGCATTTAAGCGGGGGGGTGGGGGTTAGTCAAGGAGAATTCGGGCGCGGTCCGGTTCGTCGATTTTGGCGCGTTTGAGGAGCAGGGCATTGCCGAGGACGGAGACGTCGGAGAGTGCCATGGCGGCGGCGGCGACGAGGGGGTTGAGCAGGCCGAAGGCGGCAAGGGGGATGGCCAGGGCGTTATAGAGGAAGGCGAGGAAGAGGTTCTGGCGGATGGTGCGCATGGTGGCGCGGGAGAGTCGGATGGCGGCGGCGACCCCGTGGAGTGAGCCGGAGACGAGGACGATGTCGCCGGTCTCCTTGGCGACGTCGGAGCCGGAGCCGAGGGCGATGCCGAGGTCGGCCTGGGCGAGTGCGGGGGCGTCGTTGATGCCGTCGCCGACCATGGCGACGCGGGAGGGGTTAGGGGTTAGGGGCGAGGGGTTAGAGGGACTGGCCTGGAGTTCGCGGATTACTTGGGCTTTTTGGTCGGGTTTGACTTGGGCGCGGACGTCGTCGATGCCGACTTGTTGTGCGATGAGGTCGGCGGTGGCGCGGTTGTCGCCGGTGAGGAGGACGGTGCGGAGGTTCATGGCGTGGAGGGCGGCGATGGCGGCGGGGGAGTCGGGCTTGAGCTGGTCGGTGATGGCGATGTGGCCGAGGGATTCGGGCGGGGCGCCGTCGTGTTTGGCGGCGACGTGGACCAGGGTCTGGGCGGTGGTGGCACGGGCGGCCCGACCGTGGTTTTTTTCTTCGGACGGAATTGAAGACACGGGCGAGACGCCCGTGCCACTGTTTGTATTTGGCACGCCGTGGCGTTCGATCAAGGCTTCGTTGCCGACGAGGACGGTGCGGCCGTTGATTTGGGCGACGACGCCGAAGCCGGGTTCGTTGGTGAAGGTGGCGGGGTCGGGCAAAGAGAGGTTGCGGGCGCGGGCGTGGGTCACGATGGCCTTGGCCAGGGGGTGTTCGCTGAACTGCTCGGCGGCGGCGGCGAGGGTGAGCAGTTCGTCGGCGGGCATGCCGTTGAGCGGGACAACTTCGGCGACGACGGGTTTGCCCTGGGTGATGGTGCCGGTCTTG
>Ga0308175_100003383_pt1 | contig 11031 bp, 18 predicted proteins | sample PhyCR1_3_FD_203893 | JGI IMG/M metagenome (GOLD analysis project Ga0308175, IMG submission 203893) | Soil microbial communities from UC Gill Tract Community Farm, Albany, California, United States - DLSLS.C.R1 | ecosystem: Environmental > Terrestrial > Soil > Agricultural land | place: USA... | reverse complement strand
AGCACGGCACCGAGAATGACGCGGCATGGAATCCTCACTGGAACTACGCGAAGGGCGAACCGCGCTCCGTCTGCCGCTGTCCAGACGGAGCCTATGAGGGCGCACGCCTAGCTACCAGCCACGCGAACAGTGGACGCCCGACCGCATCCGGGCATCGCTGCGGGACGAACGAGGGGTAGGCGCATGACGTACCGGCCACTACGCCGCCGACTGAGCGATGAGGCAACGACGCTGATGGATGAGCAGCGAGCGAACGGACTGGCACCAGCACCGATCCACATCATGCTCGTCGACGACTCCGGCGCTCGTGAGGTCGGCCGGACAGCCTGCGGTGGCGGTCTGGGTGAGTGGGGCACCGGCGACCTTGAGCAGGTCACGTGCCACCCGTGCCTCGAGCAGGTGCACGCATGACCGCCACCCCCACCCCCGTCCCGGCACCGGACGGGCAGGCGTTGGAGGCGAGGCTGGCTGCACCGTTGACCAGCGCCGAAGTCGAGATCCTGCAATGGCGCGATGGTGCGCCCCGGTACGACGGCAATGAGGCCCTTGTCGCGGCAGTAGAGCGCATCATCCAGGCCCGCGCCACCACCGTCGCGGCTGAGGTCGAGCGGGCGGTGGGAGAGGCGCTGACCGAGATGGCGGACAAGTGGCAATGGGGCGGGTGGTCTGACGCCCTACTGCCGTGGCCCGTTGGGACTAAGCCGGTACTGGGAGTGGCACAGCGGGTCACCGACTGGATGCGGGCCCGCGTCGTCCGTGAAGGCGGCCCCCGGTGACCACGATGCGGATCTGCGGGCGCGAGGCCAACTGCGGCAACCGACAGAGCCGCGGGTGCCCATGTGGAGATCAGGTCAGGGCCGACGCCGAGCAGAAGCCGCGGAAGGTGCCTGAGACGCCCGTAACGGCACCTGTCGCGCCCGTTGGGGTCGTCGAGCGCGTGCTGAGCCACCTGGGAGTTGTACTGCCCGCTAGCGAGGAGACGGCATGAGATACACCGAGGTTGGCGAAGTTGACTACGGCGACTACGACCCGGATGGCAACTGTGTCAACGGGTTCGTAACGGCGGAGGTGGATCGCAATACCACGTTCGGCGAGGCCGTCGCACAGTTGATCCTCAAGGAAACCGGGCGCACCTACGGGAACCCGAAACCCATCCTGATGACCACTCGATCCCACTGGTCCGGTTACAGCGAGTACACCGTGACCAACCAGTGGAGCGAGATCATCCTGACCGTCCCTGACTGGAACTTCGAGCGCGAGTGGGCATCGCTAGGTGACTTCCTGCGAGCGATGGGCGAGGCGAACCCGGAGGCAGACCGATGACCGACCTCGCAACCGTGGCAGCGAACCTGCGCGCCATCGAGGACATGGCCCTACGCCTCGAAGCACGCGCCATCGACCGTGCCGGCGCCAAGGGCATCCCTGGCGGCGAGGCGATGGTCAACCTGGCCAGCGTCGGGTCGGTCGTCGACTGGGCACGCCGAGTCGAGATCCGCGAACAGCACGGCGACTACGGCATCGACTACGAGGACCCCGACGAGCTCTGGCCGGCCGTCCAGGTGCTCTGGTTCTGGTCCGAGGGGATCCGCGGTCAACTCGGCCATGACCACGACGACCCACGCTGGCGACCCACCCTGGTCAGCGAGGCCAAGTTCCTGCGCAACCACGACGTCGCCGAGTGGATCTGGAACAACGAGGTCCACTGGGACGACTACGCGGGGGACGTTGCGCGGGCTAAGAAGAAGCTTGAGGACATCCTGCACGCCGGCGAACGCACACTGCGTGGCGTGCCGTGCATGTACGACGAGTGCAAGGGCAAGCGCCTGGTCCGCAAGATGCGCCCGCTCTACGACAAGGACGGCGACCGGGTCCGCGACCGTCACGGCAACGGGTTGTGGGACCTCGAGGACTGGCATTGCCCCACGTGCCACCGGACGTGGGACGAAGACGAGTACGCGCGCATGGTCACCGCGGCCAACGAGCGCACCAAGTTCGAGGACATCGACGGCGAGACGTGGTGCTCGGCCGACTACGCCGCTCGCAAGGTCGACCGGTCGGTGAAGACCATCCGCACCTGGATCAACCGTGAGGAGCTGGCGACGCTGTGCCTGATCGCTGGGCGTCGGCTGCCGTACGTGAGCCTCGAGGAGGTGCGCGAGCTTGCTGATGGGCGCAAGACCCGGAGCCGCAAGACTGGTGCAGCATGAAGTGTGGTAGTGGTGCTACTCTTGTCTTGAATCCAGCCCGCCTATTTGGCGTACCCGGATACTGCCCATCGACCTCGTTTCGGTGGGCTTTGTGTTTCCCAACGTCGCCCGGCCTGCTTGGTGCAAGGCGGCAACCCCCTGCTGCCGCGCGGGACGCTGCGCGCGCCTTAGCCCCGCGTGACAGTTCAGGGAGGCGCTTGTGCCATGTCGCTCATCGTTGAACCCGAGACCACCCGCGAGGAACTGACCGAAGCCATCGCCTCGGTCAACGCGCTCGCCAAGCGTTGCCCGGCCCACTTCGTCACCGAGCACGCCAAGTGGCACGACGAGATCAACCGGCTCCTCGACAAGCTCGAGACGGCCCCCTGATGTCCAAGGTCACCATCACGCGTCTCTGGCCAGACGGTGACCGCATCGCCGTGTCCGCCACCGAAGACTCCGGCCACCCAGACGGCCTGCTCCAGGAAGTCGCACGGGTCGCAGTCAAGGCATACGCAGAAGCTCTCGGGGTCTCCATCGCGTTCGACGAGGTCGACGAGGAGCAGCCGTGACCGACCGTCGCGACAACGCACCACCGCCCGATGGCTGGCGTACGGACGCACGACCCGACCCATTCGCCACACCGGAGCCGGAGCCGCTGCTGCACGACGGCATCCAGCTCGGCGAGAACTAGACCTCGGAACAGCAACACCTCATAAGTAGACCCAGCGCCAACCGGGCAGCGGGTCGCTCTAGAGAGGCGGCTACGGCCGTGGCACTCGCTGAACGCATCAAGCAAACCCCGCCGCCCATGCACGGCACACCATGCTCCGTCGGCGTCCTGCTCGACCAGCTTGAGGGCGCCGAACACGACGCCCTGCTCGCCATGCTCGGCACACCCGAGAAGCGCGGCTGGAGTCAGGCGCAGATCTACGACGCACTCACCGCCGAGGGCTACACGGTCGGGCGGCAGACGATCAACAAGCACCGGGCCGGCCAGTGCCGTTGCGCCAAGGATGCGTCGTGAGCCTCGCTGACCGGGTGACCGAGCAGGTCAAGCAGCGCGAACTGAACACGCTCCTCGTCGATATCGAGCGGCTACCCGGGTCGTTCACTGCTGACTTTTGGGACCTGAACGCCTTCAAGAACAGGCGCATCCACCCCGATCTCGTCACCGAGTGGCCCACCACCGTCTGCTTCACCGGACTCTGGTACGGCCCGCCGCCACCCGGACAACCCAAGCGCCCCATCTTCCACGCAGCGTGGGAGGACGGGGGTGCCGATGCGATGTACCAGGCGGCGTTCGACCTGTACGACAAGGCCGACATCTGCATTACGTACAACGGGATCGGCTTCGACAACCGTCACCTCACCTCAGGCTGGACCGAGCGTGGCATGGGCCGGCCGTCACCGTGGCGTGACGTTGACCTGCTGAGGGTGGCTCGACAGTCGCAGGGCTGGGAATCGAAGACGCTCGACAGCGTGTGCAAGCGCCTCAAGATTCCAGCGAAGAATGACCACTACACGGTCGAGGTTGCCAGGGCTGCGATGGCCGGCGATGCCACCGCCCAGCGCAAGCTGCGTTCCTACAACGTCAATGACACGAAGATCATGGCTGCCGTCTACGAGCGCCTACTGCCGTTCGTAAAGGGCCAGCCCCACGTCGCACCGAGCCTCGGTCTCACCACGCCGACGTGCCCGCGCTGTGGATCGACCGACGTAACCAGGCAAGGTACCTACTCGCCCGGCGTCTACAACTATGTGCAACTGCGTTGCAACGTGTGCTCCGGTCCGTTCCGCACCACGTTCGAATCGCGTGGGCCATCGGTCAAGACGCTGTGACTTCAGAACCAGCGAAAGAACTCAGGCGCTTACTCGATGGATGCGACGCCTGCGGAATGTCAGCCAACTACTGCGGATGCGTCCGATGGATGGATCAGCAACCCTGTTGCCAAGGCTGTACGCACTGAGGGCTGTGAGCTCTGTGGATGCTGGACTTGCGGGTGTGTGATGTGAGGAGCGTGGCGATGGCTGCCGTCCACCACACCCGCGCGTGGCGCAAGCTGCGTGACCAGGTTGTCCGCGAGGAACCACTGTGTCGACTGCGCCTAGTCGGATGCACCAACCTCAGCCAGACCGCAGACCACATCATCACTGTCCACGATCGGCCTGACTTGGCGATGGTGCGCGGCAACCTTCGTGGCTCATGCCACCACTGCAACTACAAGCGCAACAAGCACGCCGTGGTCGTGCCGATTGCGTCCAAAGCATTGGAGTTCTTCGCGTGATGCGGCAGCAGGGGTGGGTCAAATCTCTGCGCTCGTCGGCGTTGGAGACCCCAGATGTCTTCATTCATATCCCCCCGACGACCGGTTCCACGTCATGAGCGACGCGACGTTGGCCTCTGTGGCCTCTGCGGGCAACCGGTTGACGACCCTACGTGCATTGCGCGACTTCCTGGCCGGCGAGCTCGATACCTGTGACGCGCACCGCGGCGCTCTCGCAGCGCCTGATGGACGTGCTCGAGCAGATCGCGGAGATCGAGAAGGCTCAGCCAGCGAGTGAGGGGACTGCGCTCGATGAGTTCACCCGCCGCCGCTCTGAGAAGCAAGCCCCGCGTTCGTCGGGCGCCTCGAAGCGTCAGGAACGACGTTGACGATGCGGTCTTTCTGTCGTCGCGCTACGGGCTGACGCCGGACGACTGGCAGGAGGACGTCCTCGAGACGTGGCTCGGCCGCAAGTCGAACGGCCGCTGGTCGGCTGCGACTTGTGGGCTGGCAGTGCCTCGGCAGAACGGCAAGAACGCGCTGATCGAGATGCGTGAGCTGTTCGGGATGATCGGCGAGGGTGAGCGGTTTCTGCACACGGCTCACGAGGTCAAGACGGCCCGGAAGGCGTTCCTGCGTATCGCGTCGTTCTTCGAGAATGAGCGGCAGTATCCGGAGCTGGCTGCGCTGGTCAAGGAGATCCGCAAGACGAACGGCCAGGAGGCCATCGTCTTGACCAACGGCGGGTCGTGCGAGTTCATCGCCAGGTCGAAGGGCTCTGGTCGTGGCTTCACGGTCGACGTGCTGGTCTGTGACGAGGCGCAGGAGCTTGCTGACGAGGAGTTGGCGGCCCTGTTGCCGACGATCTCGGCCGCACCGCTCGGCAATCCGCAACTCATCATCACCGGCACCCCCCCGAAGCCTGGTCGTGGTCTCCCGTTCCGCCGCATCCGTGAGGATGGCGAGGCTGGGCGTGACGCGCGCCTGGCGTGGACGGACTTCGGTGCTGCCGATGGTCCGATGCCTGACACGGCTGACCGCGCCTTGTGGATCACCCACAATCCCGGCGCTCAGGTTCGCCTGTCGCTGGAGGAGATCGAGCGCGAGTGGCGGGTGCTCTCCCCCGAGGACTTCGCGATCGAACGCTACGGTTGGTGGGGTGACCCGGATACCGAGCTGGCGGGCGTCATCGACTTGAAGAAGTGGGCGACGCTGAAGGGCGACGTGCCACCGCCTGAGCGTGCCGCCCTGGTTGTGGATGTCTCGCCTGACCGCAAGCGTGCCTCGATCGGTGTTGCTGCGGATGGTCCTGATGGCAAGACGCTGGTGATGGTCACGACTGGCCCCGGTGTCGCGTGGGTGGTGCCCGAGGTGGCGCGCCTGTGCGAGAAGCGGGACATCGTTGAGGTGGCTATCCAGCCGACTTCGCAGGCCGGCTCGCTGATTCCGGATCTAGTGCAGGCCGGTATCGCGTTCGAGCCGTTGACGTCGACCCAAATGGGTCAGGCGTGTGCGTCGTTCATCGAGGCCGTCAAGGAGTCTCGCCTGGTCCATGTGGGCCAGTTCGAGCTCGACGCCGCGGTGGGCAACGCACGGACCCGGTTCTCCGGTGAGGCAGAGCTGTGGGACCGCCGGAACCGGGCTGTGGACATCTCCCCGCTCGTGGCTGCATCCACTGCGGCTTTCCGTTGGGCTCAGAGCACCACGGGTCCGTCCGTCTATGAATCCCGCGGGATGGTGACGCTGTGAGGTCCAGAGTCCTCAACTCCCGGCTTCGTGAGCGGGTGATCGTGACTTGCAAGACCGGCGACGCATTCTCCGGCGTCCTATTCAGCCATGACGACAAAGCTCTCGTACTGCGGGAAGCGCGGGCGCTGGGTGCCGGCGAGAACCGCGCGGACCTCCCACTCGACGGTGAGCTGATCGTGCTCATGCCCGACGTGGCCTACCTTCAGCGACCCTGACCGTGAGGAGAGCGCATGTTCCTCAGTGACGGGGCTCTGGTCACCAAGACACCACTGAACATCTCTGTGGGCAGTTCCTACTTCCCGTGGATGCCGCCCATGTCGAACGGCTGGCCTTCGGCGTACGCCGGCATCTACTCCCGACAACTGTGGGTCTACGTCGTCGTTTCCAAGCGGGCTCGAGCAACGGCACGGCTCCCGCTGCCTGTCTACGAACGCAAGGCCGACAACGGGCGCGAGCGGGTCGACGACCACCCGATGGCCCGCTTGCTGAAGAACCCGAACCCGGGGATGACGGGACACGCCCTGTGGCTGTGGACGTCTTCGACGTTCGACATCTACGGCGACACGTTCTGGTACAAGAAGCGCGCCCGCGGCCAGGTCGTCGGGCTGTATCCGTTCCACCCGTCGTCGATGACCTACGACGATGGCGCGTGGACCTTCGACAACGGCAAGCTCGTCTTGAAGGACATCCCCGATTCCGACCTGGTGCGGTTCCGGGACTTCCACCCCGACAGCCTCGCCCGCGGCCTTTCGCCTTTGGAGCCCCTGCGGTCAACGCTCGAGAACGAATGGTCGGCGCGGACCGCGACGTCCTCGTTCTGGAAGCGTGGCGCACGGCCAGCGATGTCGCTGAACCACAAGGGTGAGCTCTCCCAGCCGGCACAGGACCGCCTCAAGGCGCAGATGGACGCCGTCACCGCGGGCGCGGACAAGACTGGCGTGACGATCGTGCTCGAAGAGGGCATGGAAGCCAAGCCGATGACGCTGACCGCTGAAGAGGCGCAGTACATCGAGACGCGGAAGCTGAACCGCGAGGAAGTCTGTGCGGCCTACGACATGCCGCCGCCGGCCGTCCACATCCTTGACCGGGCGACGTTCTCGAACATCACAGAGCAGTTCCGGTCGGTGTACCGCGACACGATGGGCGCCATCCTCCCCGGCTTCGAGGGCGCTATCGAACTGGACCTGCGGCAAGCCGAGTGGCCCGACGACAACGTGTACGCCGAGTTCCTGCTCGATGAGGTTCTGCGCGGCGACTTCGAGACTCGCCAAGGTGCCCTCGCACAGGCGTCACACATGACCATCGCGGAGAAGCGCAAGGTCGACAACCTGCCGCACATCGACGGGACCGACCGCGTGTTCCTCAACGCGGGCATCCTCCCGCTGGACGCCATTGACGCCCACGCCGCGGCCACTGTCGCCAACACGAACGACTCGCTCCCGCTCGCCGTGGCCCGCTCGATCATGGGGCGACTGTCGTGGCAACAGTCCCTCGAGCAGGTCGACCCGAAGTCCCTGGTTGAGGGCGTCGAAAGCACGGCGGGTCCCGTGCTGCAAGCCCTCGCCCTGGAGCGAGCCAACGGAGGCGACGTCGCCTCCCTCCGAGAGCGCATCAGCGCACTGGTGAAGGAGTAGCGATGCAAGAGAAGAAGACCTTCGCGGTCGCCGTGGTCAAGTCCGCCGAGTCGGAGAACCCGAACGGTGAGTTCGAGGTGGTTCTCTCGGCCGAGACGGTGGACCGTGACGGCGAGATCATCGACAAGGGCGCGTTCGAACCGCTCCCTGAGTCGATCCCCTTCCACGCCTTCCACGATTTCCACGACCCGATCGGGCGCGCCGTTCCGTACTACGACGGTGACGTGCTCAAGGCGCGCGGCATCTTCGCATCCACCCCGCGCGCGCAGGAGATCCGCACCCTGGTCTCCGAGGGCGTCATCGGCCACACCTCGGTCGGGTTCATGGCCGCAACACGCAAGGAGAGCAGCGAGGAAACGCCCCCCGTCACCTCCGGCGAGCTCCTGGAGGGCTCGTTCGTCTCGGTCCCGTCGAACCGAGAGGCCGCCGTTCTGATGGCCAAGGAATTCGACGCCAAGGCTGGCGCCCGGAACTCCGGCAAGGACTCCGACCGCCTCCAGAACATCCACGATCTTGCGGTTGAGAACGGTGCCATGTGTACCGGGACTACCCGTGAAGCCACACCTGCCCCCGTGACCCCCGCCTCTGAGGAGGCTGGCAAGTCGCCGGCAAGCAACGTGGTCGAGATGGCCCGAATCCGGGCCGACATCGCGCGCCTGTCCCTCACGGACTGACGCACCCACCTGAGAACACCCGGCACACCGTCGGGCGTTTCTGCCTGCCCACGAAAGGAGCACGACCACCCTCACTGCCCGCGAGCAGCTCGAGGCTTCCGTCAAGGAGCTCGAGAAGTTCGCGGACGACCTCGACGCCAAGGGCGTAGCGCCCAGCGCCGAGGACCTGGAGAACATCAAGAACCGCGTCGCCGAGATCGCCTCCCTCAAGGAGCGCGTGAAGAACGAGGCCGAGCTGAAGGGCGAGATGGCGGACGCCAAGGCGTTCCTCAAGAGCCTCGCTGGCGGTGAGCCCGTCAGCAGCGAGCGTGTGACCCTGACCGAGTCCGGCCTGGCGATGAACACGCAGGGCAAGACCTTCGGTGAGCTGTTCACCGAGTCCGAGGCGTACGGCGACTTCGTCGGCCGCTACTCCAAGAACGGTGTCATTCCGAACGCGGTCAAGGGCGTCCAGTCCAACCCGTTCCAGACCCCGGACATGAAGGCACTGCTCACCGGAGCCTCCGCCACCTCGGCGGGCGCCGCGGTGCGCAACGACCTCTACACGCCCATCACCGACCTCGTCGGTCAGCGCGAGCTGACCGTCTACGACCAGGTCACCAAGGGCTCCACCGTCTCCGACACCGTCGAGTACGTCCGTGTGACGTCGAAGACGAACTCGGCGGCACCGGTCGCTGAGGCCACGTCGTCCGCAGCTCCCACCACGGGTGCCTCGTCCGGCGCACCGCTGACGCTGAACGCTGGCGGTGGCTACAAGCCGGAGTCCGCTCTGGCGCTGGAGATCGTCTCGACCACGGTCAAGACGCTTGCCCACTGGATTCCGATCACCAAGCGGGCGGCGTCCGACGCCGGCCAGGTGCGGACGATGGTGGACAACTTCCTGCGCTACGGGCTCAACGAGGAGCTTGAGGACCAGATCCTCACCGGCTCCGGATCTGGTGAGAACTTCACCGGCATCCTGGCCACGTCGGGCATCCTGACCGTCGGCTCGGCCGGCACGGACATCGACGCGATCGTGGACGCGATCAACGCGGTGAGGACGACCGGTCGGCGCAAGCCGGACACCCTGGTCATCCACCCGGCCGACTGGTACTCGACCGGGTTCCTGACCGCGAAGGACACCGCTGGGAACTACCTGATCGGTGACCCGCGGGCCTCGATCGACCAGCTGAACACCCTGTGGGGTCTCAAGGTGGTCGTGACCGAGGCGCAGACGCAGAACACCGCACTGGTGGGCGACTTCCGTCAGGCGGTCCTGTGGGAGCGCGAGGGTGTCTCGGTAATGGTCTCTGACCAGCACCAGGACTTCTTCACCCGCAATCTGCTGGCGATCCTCGCCGAGATGCGCGCTGCTTTCGGCGTGCTCGACCCCGAGGCGTTCTGCACCGTCACCGCCGTCTGATTCAACTGCTGAGAGTGAGTGGGGGCCGGCGATCCCGGCCTCCACTCCAGCACCGGAAGGAATCTCATGTCGGAGAACAAGGGGCCTGTCGAGGTCGAAGCGCCCGTGACACAGACGGGTGCGACGTTCGCTGAACGTCAAGCCGCACGACTCAGGGCCGAGAAGTCCAGTAGCAAGCAGGTCGACGAGAGCGCGGACAAGGTCGAGGACAAGGCCGTCAAGCCTGCCGCGACCAAGAAGCGCACCGCCAAGAAGTCTTGAACTGAGGGGAGGCGCGCGCATGCCGTACTTCACCACCGACGAGCTGCGCGCCCTTCCCGACGTCCAGGATCCGGGCCGCTTCTCTGATGACCGCCTAGCGGCGGCCCGCGACTGGATTGTGGGCATCGTCGAGCGAGAGTGCGACACCTCGTTCATCCCATCCGTGGTGACCGAGAATGTGAACGGCAGCGGTGTAGACGCGCTGTTCCTCTCCTCGCCCTACATTCAGTCGGTCGAGGCCGTCACGGTCGACGGCACGGACTACACCACCGACCAGGTTGACGCCTTGCTGATCCAGAACGGGGCGCTGTACGACCCCACAGGTGCCTACTGGTCCTACGCCTCACGCGGCAATGTGACCGTCACCTACACCGCCGGCTACTCCACCGAGCCGCCGCCGGACCTCAAGGAAGCCATGATGCGCGCGGCGCGGAACTGGCTCCTCACCTCCGACGCTTGGTCTGGCAAGGACTCGCGCGCCACGTCGATCAGCAACGACGGCGGAACCATCAGCCTCGTCATCGCCGGCCCTGACCGGCCCACCGGCTATCCGGACGTGGACGCCACGATCATGGCCTGGGCTCGCCGGGTTCGTGTGCCCAAGGTTTCCTGATGGCGCGCTCGATCGTCGTCGAGGTCCGCAAGGCTGTGATCGCCGGGATCTCAGACCTGGTCGGTGACGACTCGGTCTCATGCACTTACGGGTGGCAGGGCTCGAGCGACGACGCCCGCCGCGAGCAGATCTACACCAACCGGCCGCGCGCCGAGCACCAGCCGGCGTCGCTCAAGGCGGGTCGCACCTTCCGCAATGAGCAGATGGACTTCGACGTCGTGATCCTCGTCATGGATCCGTCCAAG
>Ga0308175_100003382_pt1 | contig 11031 bp, 8 predicted proteins | sample PhyCR1_3_FD_203893 | JGI IMG/M metagenome (GOLD analysis project Ga0308175, IMG submission 203893) | Soil microbial communities from UC Gill Tract Community Farm, Albany, California, United States - DLSLS.C.R1 | ecosystem: Environmental > Terrestrial > Soil > Agricultural land | place: USA... | reverse complement strand
TGCAAGCCGTTGTAGGTTTGGTCGTGGGGCTCGCAGAGACGAGCCGCGATGCGAGGGTTCCCGGTCTACTCGCGTCAGTCCCCGAAGGACTCGGCGTGTATCGCCTTCCCGCGCTCCGTCTTCAGGAAATCATCGGTGAAACGCAGAACCTGAAAGCCATTTGAATCCCCGACGACTCACAGATTCAGGTCGTGCCCTTTCCCGTCGGCCGCAGGAACCTCGACGAAGCGCGCCAGACCCGCTTGCTTTTCGACGGTTTTCACGACACACCTCGGTGTCCCGATGACCTCCTGTGTCGGCGAAGATTGAATTGCTGAGTACAAGACCCAGCAACGTTACAGTCGATATTGCGAATCCGCCGACTGAGCGCTGCTTCTTCATCAATCGACGCCAAGTGGCGCTCGATGATTCCGTACCGCGACCGGACTTCATCCTTGCCGACATTCAATCGCTTAAGGATCTGGTCGAACTGTGATGACCGCGGGAAACCGTACGCGCGCGCCGCGGTGATTCGACCCTGCGCCGTTCGACCCCCGACAAATATTCGCAGTTTTCGAAAACTATTCGCAGTTTGTGAACAGTGCCGCGCTCGTTGTGGGAGGTAACCTTCTTGCACCGGCTTGCGCCCGGTCGTCCAAGGAGGAGAAATGAACAAGCAGGATCTCGTAAGGCTATTTGCAGTTTCAGCCGCGGCAGTACCCGGTCTATTGCTCAGTGCGGCAATCGCCTCGGCACAAGCAATTTCTTCCGACGGCTTTCCCGGGTCCATCCCCAAGGCGATCTGTGGTCCTGGCGATCATACGGAAAGCGGATTGCAAGGCGAGACGTCGTTGCAGGAACGCCTGAGCGGCGATTCCGAAACCGCCTACAACTGCAATCTGGAGCTCGTGGGCGAAGAACCGCAAGACACGTATCAGGGAGCGTTCTCCCAGGATGGACCGGCGTACTACGATGTGTGCGCCTACTATGGAAACGACCGTCCTGCCACTGGCCAGGGCATCAAGGTGATCGATGCCTCCGATCCCCAGCATCCGGTGGTGAGCGTGCGGTTGACCGACACCCCGGCGGCGCTTTTCCCGCACGAGACCGTGCATACCAATGCCCGCACTCGCATCCTCGTCGCCGGACAAGACGGTGGGGAGAATTTCGCCGTTTATGACATTTCCGACTGCCGCCACCCCGTTCTGAAGTCCAGCATCACCTTGCCGGGCAGCGATGCCCACATGGGCAATTTCGCCCCCGACGGCAAGACGTTCTACCTCAGCCAGAACCCTTGCTGCAGCGGCTTCGGCGGCCCCCTGTACGTGATCGACACGTCCGACCCGTCCAACGCGAAGCAGCTTCCCACCTGGAACTTCACCGGCAATGGCAGGCCCCACTCGCTAAATGTCAACCCGCAGGGCTTCGCCGGTCTCGGCGTAGGGACGCGGGCGTACATGAACCAGGGCCGCAGCTGGCCCTTTGCCGACGCTATGGACGGGCTGGTGATCACCGACGTCAGCGACTATCAGTCGCGCCTCGACAATCCGCAAATCCGGATCATCAGCACGCTCTTCTACCCGGACCAAGGGACAGGCGAGTCGATGATCCCCGTGAAGATTAACGGGCATCCGTACATCGTCAGCGTCGACGAGGCCGGCGCCGCGAGCGGCCAGGGTGGTTGGCCGGTCGCGTGCGGACGACAACCGAGGGTGGGCGCATTCGGTTACCCGCAGCTCATCGACGTCGCCGACGAGACGCACCCGAAGATCGTGGCCAAGATCAGGATGGAAGTGGCCGACCCGGCGAATTGCGCGTCGCTGCTCGCCGAGACGCCTCCGGATCCCCCGGGAACCGCACCGGGGACCAATCTGCCGGCCAGTTCGGGCACGACCAACTACAGTGTGGAAGCATGCGTCGCTGACAATCCAGACGATACCAAGATGCTCGCTTGCGGTGCTCAGAATGCCGGCTTGCGCGTCTTCGACGTAAGCGATCCAACGAGTCCTAAGGAGATCGCGTACTGGAAGTCAGGAGCCGTGCGGGGAAGGGTCCTTCCCGCGTCAGGGAGTTGGGACAACAGAATGGTCAACGGCCAGGGTATCGACCGAACGGTCGACAAGATTGCTCACTGGCCGCGCTGGGTCGTTGTCGGCAAAGGCAAGGGCCATGACAAGGCCAAGGGCAATGGCAATGGCAACGGCAATGGCGTTGGCGGCGGACCCGGGAACTCAGCCGATATCCAGCTCTGGACCGTCAGTGATGGCCACGGCTTTCAGGTTCTGCAATTTTCGAAAAGCTTCACAGCGCAACACAAGGATCTCTTCAAGAACACGGTGACGACTGAACAAGACAGGTAGCCAAGCCGGGAAAGCGCAATCTTTGATCAGGGAAAACAGGACCCGCTTCGGCGGGTCCTTGCATTCAAGCTACCGGTTTATCCGGCGCCACGCCATGTTCGAGCACCGCTCCACGACAGCGCCGACGAAACGAGTATTCGCAGTTTTTGAAAAGTATTCGCCGTTTTGTGAAAACGCGCCCCGGTTCAGCCGGAGTAAGCTGCCGACGCCTACGCGCAAGACGTGTAGTTGAGGAGAACCCATGAAGAAGCAGGATCTCGCAAGATTATTTGCCGTTTCAGTCGCCGCAGTCCCCGGTCTGTTGATCGGTGCTTCCATCGCCTCGGCACAAGTAATTTCTACCGACGGCTTTCTCGCATCGGTACCCAAGGCAATCTGCGGTCCAACCGACCATACCGAAAGCGGATTGCAAGGCGAGACGTCGTTGCAGGAACGCATGAGCGGCGATTCCGAAACCGCCTACAACTGCAATCTGCAACTCGTGGGCGAGGAGCCCCAAGACACGTATCAAGGGGCCTATTCGCAGGATGGACCGGCGTACTACGACGTGTGCGCCTACTATGGAACGGACCGCGGTGCCACCACTGGCCAAGGCATCAAGGTCATCGATGCGTCCGACCCGCGCCACCCGCAGGTCGTTACGCAGTTGACCGACACCGCGGCGGCACTGGCCCCACACGAGACAGTGGCGACCAATGCCAAGACTCGCCTCCTCGTGGCGGCTCAGACCACGGGGTCGCAATTTGCGGTCTATGACATTTCCGACTGCCGCCACCCGGTTCTGAAGGGCACGGCCAACGCGTCGAGCAGCAGCTTTCACCACATGGGCGCGTTCGCCGCGGACGGCAAGACGTACTATGCCAGCCAGAACAATCAAGGCATCGGCGGCTTCGTGTACCCGTTCGACGTTTCCGATCCGGCACATCCGAAGTCGCTCCAGCCCTGGCAATACCTCGGGGATGGCCGGCCCCACTCGCTGACGCTCAACACGGCTAGCTTCCTGCCCGGCGTGCCCGAAGGGACGCTGGCGTTCGTGGGGCAGAACGTTCAATTCCCGTACGCTACGGGCGGAGACGGGCTCGTGGTCGAGGACGTCAGCGACTATCAGATGCGTCTCGACAATCCGCAGATCCGGATCATCAGCACGCTCTTCTCGCCGCTAGGGGGAGCCGAGTCCATGATCCAGGTGAAAATCAAGGGGCACCCGTACATCGTCACCACGGACGAGGCGGGCGCCGCCGGCGGCCGGCCGGACGGTTGGGCCGGCGCGTGTGTGCACGGGTTGTCTCCTTTCGGGTTTCCACAGATCGTCGACATCGCCGACCCGACGAACCCCAAAGTCATTTCCAAGCTCAGGCTGGAAGTGAGCGACCCGGCCAATTGCGCGGCGCTGTTCGCCGGGACGCCGCCGGATGTCCCGGGAACGGCGCCGGGCACCAATCTGCCGGCCAATTCGGGAACGACCAACTACAGTGAAGAAACATGTGTCCCCGACAATCCCTCCGACACCAAGATGCTCGCTTGCAGTTTTCAGAATGCGCAATTGCGCGTTTTCGACGTCAGTGAACCGACGCAGCCGAAGGAAATCGCGTACTGGAAGTCGGGAGCCGTGCGGACGAAGGTCCTTCCCTCGTCGGGGAGCTGGGCGATGGGCGTCGATCGAACCGTCGACAAGATCGCTCACTGGGTGCGCTGGGTCGTTGTCGGCAAAGGCAAAGGCCAGGACAAGGTCAAGCAGAACGACAAGGGCCAAGGCAATGGAAACGGAAACGGCAATGGCGTTGGCGGCGGACCTGGCAACTCCGCGGACATCCAGCTCTGGACCGTCAGCGATGGCCACGGCTTCCAGGTTCTCCAGTTCTCGAAAAGCTTCACCGCGCAACACAAGGATCTCTTTGCAAACGTCGTGACGACCGAACAAAGCGAGTAGTAAAGCTCGCAAAGCGCCAACTGAAGATCAGCGCAAAACAGGACCCGCTTCGGCGGGTCCTTTTATTTGACGACAACCCCGCCGAAGCGAGGTTTGTCGAAGGAAGTGAGCGAAAGACACATCAGCGACATCAGACAGTGCTTCGCGAGTTGTACCGTGAAATCGTTACTCAGTTGCCCTGTTGGTTACGGAGCGTCTGGTCAAAAACATCCTTGTAGCGCGCCTTGAAATGCGGCGTGAAGCGCAGTACCTGAAAGCCGTTGCCATCGCTGACGGTCCAGAGGTTGAGCTCGTCACCGACCCTCACGAACCGCGGTGTGCCAGCCGTCCGGTCGGCGGTCCGATCGGCACTTGGTGACCATGTGAATGATCCTGGCAGGAACGCTGTGCGCAAAGCCGGTGGCTTCCAGTACGCGATCTCCCTGGGATGATAAGGATCGCGAATATCGAAAACTCGCAGACCCGCCTGTTCGAAAGAGCAAGCAAGCATGGTCGGATTGTCGGTGCGATCGAGGTTGCATCTTTCAGCACTGTACCCATCGGGGTACGGGCCTGGGATCGCTGATCCCAAGTCCGGAGGACTGGCAAGGAACGGCCGACAGTTCTCGGGAGCATCCACCTCGAGCATGACTTTGGCAATGATCCGAGGATTGCGCTCGTCGGTTATGTCGATGATCTGCGGGACCCCGAACGGCATCGCTCCACGACCACAGGCGACCGCAAGACCGCCAGCGGCGCCGAAGCCGCCGAACTCGTCGGAGCTCAGGATGTAATGGCGTCCGTTTGCCGAGAACGGAAGCATCTGCTCCGCTCCGCTTGAATCGGTCCAGAAAAGCTTGCTGACGATTCGGATCTGCGGATTGCGGCGACGATACTGGTAGTCGCTGACGTCGAGGATCACCAGCCCGTCGGAAAGCGAGCCGACGTCCCCGAATTGTCCCGAGAACAGGCGGGTCCCGTCTGCACTGACGTCGGCGTCGTGCGGCTTCCCATCGCCGCTGAACTGCCAGGTCGGAAGCTGCTTAACGTTGGATGGGTCGGAGACATCCAGGATGTACAACGGCCCCGGGCCCATCTGGGGGTTCTGGGTCAGGTAGTAGGTCATGCCGTCCGGCGCCCAGGCGCTCATGTGGGCGGCGCTCCCCGGTAGTTGGATGCTGCTTTTCAAAACCGGGTGGCTGCAGTCGCGGGCCACGTCATAAATGGCAAACCATGGCCCGTTGTATTGGCCGCCCGCGAGAAGTTTGCGCCGGTCGTTCAGCTTCATCGACTCGTGCGGGTCGAGCATTGCAGGCGCGTCAAGGTAGGTGCTTACCCGTGGATGCGCGGGGTCCGAGACATCGAGGACGATGGTGCCGCGATGCTCCTGCAGAGGATTGTTGGTCGTCGTGTAGTAGGCACAATGGTCCGACCATGCGAGTGCACCCTGCGATTTCGTTCCCTCACCCCGGAACTGGCCCACGAGTTCGAGGTTGCAGTTGTAGCCTTTTTCCGAATCGCCGCTGAGGCGTTCCTGTCGGGTGGTCTCACCCTGCATTCCGCCCTCGGTCCTGTCTTCGGGGCCACAATCCGCCTTGGGTGTCGGTCCGGTCCAAGGAACCGGTTCAGGGCTCGTGGCAGATCCGGTTGAAGCGAGAGTCAACGAAGCCAGGAACACGACCGCCGGAATTGCAAAGCCTTTCGCTACACCAATCCTTTTCATGCGACCTTCCTTAGCCGACTAGCCGATCGACGGTTCGATGTACGTCCAGACTCATCGCCATGATCGCCGGTTTAACATCTAAGCGATTGTAAGTTAGCTCTGAAGAAGTCGCGACGTGTATTGATCGACGAATCCGTACTGAAGGAGATCGACGAAGTACGCGGTTCGACAAGGGTTTCAATAACCAGCGACTGCTTCAAAGTGCCGACGCGTCCCGCAAATCTACAGCACGCACTAACTTGACCTCCCACTCATCGCGCTCTACCATTTCGCTGGTGTCACGCCCGGCCCATCGCGAAGACTGCAGCTCGCATTCCGCGATCATTGAACGTCGACGCTAGTTGGCGTGTTCGTCCCATCTCCGGCATCACTTCCCATCGATCAATACCAACATATGCGAAGACTCATGCCACTTTCATACCGCAGGCTGAACTTCGCGCTGGTCGTGTTCATCGGCATCGTATTCGCACAAAGCAACGTTGCCAGCGCAACCGATGTCCCCGGGGGACCTGCTTCGCTGCCCCAGGTGTCGACCCAATTCGAGTTCTTCATTCAGAACCGTTGCATCCCATGCGTGCGCGAGTTCTATACCATCGCTACAGTGCCATTTCCCTCGGTCAAAACGCCCACCTTTGCCGGTCTGGCTCCGGCAAACCCGGCGCCGAACACCCGGGCGGGTGAAATGCGCCTGGAGTTGCTTCGTGCGTATCCGGTCGGGCAACAAAGCCGGCAGCACATGGCAATGCGTGTTGTTCTCTCGGTGTCGGCGGGCTCGGCAAACGCGCTGTACCCCCTTGGGGCCGGATTGCTCGACGAAGACGAAGTTCCTGTGTTAGCGGCTGCGCTATCGCAAATGGGAAAATCGGTGTCCGCCGCAGGCGACGACTCATCCATTCCGCTCATCGACACGGAATTCCATGCGGGCTCGGTCCGCATCGGTACTGTGGGCACCGCAAACGACCTTCTTGCCTATGTGCAGGTTGCGCCGTCCGACCCTCAGTTCGCCTTGAAGCAGGTGTGGGAACTACCCGCGATGTATCTGCCTTCCAAGGACATGTCGACGCTCGAGCGTGCCGTGCAGCAGGTGAACGCGAAGATTCGAGCCCTTCGCGCGCGGTGATCTCGCCTGCTGAATTGCTCACGCGGCCTGGCAGGCCACGTTCATATTCCGGGCGCGCGTTGCTGACCGCCACATTGCTCGCCATGGCGATCGGAATCGCTCATGCGGACGAGCGTGTTTTCGAACTTGCCATTCATGGCGGCGCGCCGACCGCCGAGCCTGCCGTGCTGACGGCTCGCCAGAACGACCAGGTGGTGGTTCGTTTGATCTCCGACAAACCGCTGCAGGTCCATCTGCATGGCTATGACATCGAAAAGGACGTGGTGCCGAACGTTGTCACGCCGTTGCGCTTTACCGCGACGGCCACAGGCCGCTTTCCAATCGAGATCCATTCCAGGGGACCCGCCAGGCAACGACCTGTTGCGTACGTGGAAGTCCGACCACGATAGCGGACGTTTTGCGTTGACACCAGGGTCGCCCAACCGGCGCACCGGGCGACTGTCCGGCCGCGTGTTCGCCTCGCTATCGGTGCTCTTCTCCATGCAGGCCTATGGGCATGGGTTCGGTATGCGTTACGACTTGCCCCTTCCCCTGGGGCTTTGGATCATTGGCGCCGCCGGCGCGATCGTGTTGTCCTTTCTGATCGTAGCGATCGCGGTTCGCGCGAATGCCTCCGTCGAAGAGCCTGCGCAACCGAATCTCGTTCGCTGGCACATCGACAACGCCGTTACCCGCCCGAACATCCGCGTCATTGCGCAGGTCATTGCGGTCGCGGCGCTCATCCTGATCGTGGTCGCTGGAATCGTTGGCGACCAGACGCCTACCCGAAATCTTGCGCCCACCGCAATCTGGATCGCGTGGTGGGTCGGCTTTTCCTACCTGTCGGCTCTCGTCGGCAACGTTTGGTCCCTCGTCAATCCGTGGGCGGCGATATTCGATTGGTGCGAGCGGATTCTGTCGAAACCGCGAGCGCCGCGCAGGGCGAAAATCAACTGGCCGCAAAGCGTCGGCGTTTGGCCGGCAATCGCTTTGTTCATTGTCTTTGCCTGGCTGGAACTGGTCTGGGAAGGTCGATCCATTCCATCGCGGCTCGCATGGCTCGTCGTCGCATTCTCGGTGCTTACCTGGACGGGAATGTTCATCTTCGGGCACAGAATGTGGCTGGCCCATGCGGATCCATTTGCTTTGGCGTTTGGCGTTCTGTCGAAGTTCGGGCCGCTCGACATCCGTATCCAGCATGGGATATGCGGCACATCCGGCGCAGACAACGCGTCGGACCCCGATCACCACCATGACAACCGACCCCCGCGATGGAGCTGGAAGTTGCGACCGCCGGGCGCCGGATTGCTCGACACCGAAAACATGAGCCTGTCTCTTTCCGTGTTCGTTGTCGTCATGCTTTCCACGGTGACCTTCGACGGCTTCATGGCGACCCCGGTTTGGCAGCGCATCGAAAGCGCGCTATATGTGGCCCTGTCGGTGTTCGGCGATTCGCGCGTCGCGATTATCGATACGGTTGGACTCCTGGTCTTTTGCGTCGTCTTCATGGCGGTCTACCGCCTGTTCGCAACATTGATCGCGCATGCCTCCGGAGACCGGATCACGCCTGATGCGGCCAGTCGGGCATTTGTCTTGACGCTGGTGCCGATCGCAATCGCCTATCTCGTGGCTCATTACCTGGGCTATTTCCTGATCCAGGGACAATTGCTGATTCGTCTGATTTCCGATCCATTCGGATTCGGATGGAACATCCTTGGCACCGCTCATTTTCGACCGGACATCGGCATCGTGGGCGCGCGTTTCGTCTGGTATACGTCGTTAATTGCCATCGTGCTCGGCCATGTAGCGGCCGTATCGTTGGCCCATGTCGTGGCGCTTCGTCGCTTTAACGATCCTCGCTTGGCGATACGGAGCCAGATTCCGATGCTCGTACTGATGATCGCCTATACCATGTTGAGCCTGTGGATCATTGCCCAGCCGATCGTCGAATGAGCCATCGTTTGTGGAACGTCATGCCAATCGATTGTCTTGCGGCGATTCGTGACGCGGACGCGTTCGCCCCTGACTGAGCTGACTGATTAGGAGGCGCGGCTTGTGAAAAAAAGTTCGTTCTTCGTAGCCGGCATCGCAGTTGGCTTGTGCGCCTCCCTTGTCGGTGCGCAGGGAGCGGCCTCCATCGCGGTGCTGAACACGCCGGGCGTTTATATCGAGCTCGTGACCCTGGTTCCCGGTCAGGGGACAGGTCAACACTCCGGTGTTCCGAGCGAAGTGGGCATCGTCTCGGAGGGCGAAGTGGTGCTTTCGAGCCCCGCTGGACGGGAGCCTCTTCAGGCAGGCAAGGCCTATTGGTTACCGGGCCTTACGCCGCACGATATTCGCAATGAAAGCGATCGACCTGCAAAGGTCTACGTAATTGCGATGAAGCGATGCGACTGAAGGCAGGTTGACTGTCGCGCAGCTCGCAGCGACAGCAAAGTTGGGACGCGTATCGTCGCGCGTCGAAAAAGAGCGACCCGCGCGAACGCTTCAGACGACACGGAAGATGAACGGGTACCAGGCGACGAGAACGCCTGCCACGCCAAGCGCGAACGCAGCGAACGCGAACACCACGCGCGATCCAGTCGCGCGGCTTCGAAGTTGCGCATAACCTAGCCGCAAACTCCAGGCCGCACCCAAGCCGAGCAGCGCGCAGCGGAGCATCGGTAACGCATGGACATGCAAGCCCTCGCCTTTCGCAAGTCCCACGGTCAGTGCCGACAGTCCGACGAAAAGCCCGATGCCGGCGAGCGGCGTCAGCGCGTAGCTCAGGGCGTACGCGCGGTGTCGAATTCCACGTATGGGCAATGATGCGAGCGCCAGGCTGACCGTAATGAAGCCGCCGAGGACCAGTGCCGTGCCGACGATCCAGCCGACAATCAATGCGCCGTCAAGCCAGGTGAAGACATCGTGCGCGTCGGGATAGTGCGTCAGCAGCCACCACGGCGCGTTGTCGGCGAGTAGCCACGCCGGACCGTGATCGAGAACGCGGCTTGCGAGCGCGGTGCGCAAATTGACGAACCACGGCGTCGCGCTCCATTCGAATGCGCCGATCGCAAGCCCGATCATGCCGAACACGATGAGCGCGGCATCCCAGGCGCGCGCGTCCGCAGGATCGATTCGCGCCACCTCGCGCCCGGGCGGACGCGCCGCGAGCGCGACGGCACCGTGCAAGCCGCTGCAACGTGCGCACATGTGGCATTCGGAGGGTCCTGTCATCCGACGGATGCGGACCATCGGCGCACAGTTCACCGGATGTGCACGCACCCGACCCGCACTCGACGACCACGCGTTCGGATCGACGCGGAAATGCAGCGGCGATAGACGGGCGAGGACCGCGAACACGCCGTTCACCGGGCAAAGGTGACGGCACCAGACGCGCTTGCCTTTTCCATAGACGAAACCGACTGCAACCGCGGCGAGCGTCGACCCACCAAGCACGAGGAGCGTCGCCGTTGCGTACTGGTACACGCTCACGAGCTGGCCGAAGACCGTGGTCAGCGCGAACGCGACGAAGGGCCACCCGCCCCAGCGTAGCCATCGCGGCACACCGAGACCGAGTCCGTGGCGGCTAGCGGCCTCGGTCAGCGTTCCTTCGGGACAGAACACGCCACACCAGGTGCGGCCGAGCACGAGCATCGATGCGATGACGAGCGGCCACCACAGGCCCCAGAACAACCATTGCGCTGCAACGACGAGATTGTCGTACCCATGCGCATCCTCGGGTGGAAGCGGCAGGAACGCCGGCACCGCGACCAGCACGACATAGACGCCCACGACACACCATTGCACGATCTGCAGCGCGCGCGTATGCGTGCGCATCCACTCGCCAAGCGCGGTGAGGCGCGACGGCCGCAAAGCCGCCAAGCTGTCGCCGCTAGTTGACGACGATGCGAACTTTGCCGGTGTCGGGATGGAAGTCGTCAAAGAACATGTAGGTGCCGGGCTTGAGCGCATTGATGAC
>Ga0308175_100003381_pt1 | contig 11034 bp, 11 predicted proteins | sample PhyCR1_3_FD_203893 | JGI IMG/M metagenome (GOLD analysis project Ga0308175, IMG submission 203893) | Soil microbial communities from UC Gill Tract Community Farm, Albany, California, United States - DLSLS.C.R1 | ecosystem: Environmental > Terrestrial > Soil > Agricultural land | place: USA... | reverse complement strand
CGGTGTGCCGTGGCCGCCGGACATCACCGGCCGGGGTTGGTCCGCCGATGAGATCTGCAACCTGCTCGACCTGGTTCCGGCCGAGGTCGCGGTCTGGGACATGTCGCTGAACAACGTGTTCGCAAACCGCGCCGCGCTTCGCTGGTTCGGGCGGGCCGACCGTGCCTCTGTCGTGGGCGTGCATGCGAGCGAATTGCTCGGCCACGAACTCTTCCAGGCAGCGAACGTCGCGTACGCCGAGGCCGCGCTGCTGGGTCAGCCGCAGCAATTCGACCGCACCGTCACGCATCGGAGCGGGCTGCGGCACTTGCAGGTGTATTACGCCCCTCGGCTGCGCGACGGGGCGGTCGACGGCATCTACAGCTGCGTCATCGACGTCACGCACCGGGTCGACGCCGAGCTCGCGCTGCAGGACGCGCGTGCTGAGCTTGCCAGTGCGCGTGAGCGTGGTCGGATCGCCGACCAGCTGCACAACCTCGTCATCCAACGGTTGTTCGCTGCCGGACTTGCGGCCACCCTGGCTGCGCCCGGCGTCGCCGACGCACAAGTGCGCTCGGTACAGGACGGGATCGTCGGCGCGCTGGAGGATCTCGAGTCGGCGATCACCACCCTGCATGAACAGGTGGGGTTGACCGACCTGCTGCCCGAGCTTGCCCATCTCATCCACGACGAAGTCGACGGGCACGGCATCACGGCGACGATCGAGAATGTGGGATCGGTCGAGTACGTCCCACCGTCCGTGGTCGCCGAGCTGCTCGCCGTCGCCAAGGAGGCCGTCAACAACGTCGCCCGGCACTCCGCCGCACTCAACGTGGCGGTCACCGTCGCCGCCGATGCGGACGGCGTGTGGCTCCGGGTTGCCGACGACGGAAGGGGGTTTGACCCTGAGCGCACCGACGAGACGTCGGATGACGCGCAGGGTAAGGGGAAGGCCGACATGCTGGCCCGGGCCGAGCGGCTCGGCGGAACCTGCGCATGGCGCCCCAACTCGCCGTCCGGAACGCTCGTCGACTGGCGAGTGCCGACGAAACCGTCCTTCTAGCCCGGGGGCGAGGAGCGCGTCCGAGCCCGTCGATAGGGTTTGAGCCATGCCGCGCCCGGACGGTCGAGCCAACGACCAGCTGCGTCCCGTGACCATCACCCGCAACTGGCAGGCCTATGCCGAGGGGTCCGCGCTGGTGGAGTTCGGCGACACCAAGGTGCTGTGCGCCGCGTCCGTGCAGCAGGGTGTGCCGCGCTGGCGTAAGGGCAGCGGGCTGGGCTGGGTGACGGCCGAGTACGCGATGCTGCCGCGCGCGACGCTCACCCGAAACGACCGCGAGTCGGTGAAGGGGCGGATCGGCGGACGTACGCACGAGATCTCGAGACTCATCGGCCGTTCGTTGCGTGCGGCGATCGATCTCGCCGCGCTCGGCGAGAACTCGATCGCAATCGACTGCGACGTGGTTCAGGCCGATGGCGGCACCCGCACCGCCGCGATCACCGGCGCATATGTCGCCCTCGCCGACGCGGTCAGCTGGCTGCGCGAGCAAGGCGCGCTCGCCAACCCGGAGCCGCTCATCAACTCGGTCGCTGCGGTCTCGGTCGGCGTCATCGACGGCGAGGCGCGGTTGGATCTCATGTACGAAGAGGACGTCCGCGCCGAGACCGACATGAACGTCGTGGTGACCGGTGTTGGCGAGTTCGTCGAGGTGCAGGGCACCGCGGAGGGCGCTCCGTTCCACCGCGCCGAGCTGGACGCGATGCTCGACCTCGCCGTCGCCGGGTGCGTCCAGCTCACCCGCGCGCAGACCGACGCGCTGCGTCGGTGAAACTGCTGCTGGCCAGCCGCAACCGGAAGAAGTTGGAAGAACTGCGGCGGATCCTCGCACCAGCGCTACCCGATATCGAGGTCGTCGGGCTGGACGACGTCGAGCCGTACGACGAGGTGCCCGAGTCGGGCGCCACGTTCGAGGAAAACGCGCTCATCAAGGCTCGTGAGGGCCACGTACGAACTGGATTGCCAACGGTCGCAGACGATTCCGGGCTGACCGTCGACGCGCTGAACGGCATGCCGGGTGTGTTGTCCGCGCGCTGGGCGGGCGGTCACGGCGACGACGAGGCAAACCTGCGCCTCGTGTTGGACCAGGTGGGGCACGTTCCGGACGAGCGGCTCGGTGCAGCCTTCGTGTGCTCGGTTGCGTACGTCGATGACGACCGTGAGATCGTCACCGAGGGGCGGATGCCGGGGCGGCTGGTGCGCACGCCGCGCGGCACGAACGGGTTCGGCTACGACCCGATCTTCCAAGCGAGCGGCCATGACCGGACGAGTGCGGAACTGACCGTCGAGGAGAAGGACGCCATCAGCCACCGCGGCCAGGCGCTGCGTGCGCTGGCAAAGCGGCTGTCCGAGTTGTGACCTTGTCGCATCAGGGTTAGCGTCGCCTACGGGGCAGTGACCATACCCTACGGTCTGGTACCCGCCACCGCCTCCGGATGGTGCGCAGACCGCCCGGCTGAAAGGACGCCATGACCGCATCGCGCCGTGCCCGCTCCGCGTCGTCTGCGGAACCGGACCGGCCCACCGGGGTTGGGCGTCGCGGGTTCCTCGGCTGGGTGCTCGCGGCCCCCACGTTGGTCGTCGGCGCCCCCGCCGCTGGCGCCCTCTTGGGAGGGGAAGCGGCGGACGCCGCGATCCTCAGCCCGCCGGAGCCGTCCGACCTGTACGACCTCACCGACGTGCTGACCGACGCGACGTTGCCGACGTCGCTGCTCGTCAAGGTGGGCGTGCAGGCGGACGGCACGGTCACCTACGTATTGCCTCGTGCCGAGGTCGGCCAAGGTCTGACGACAGCGGTCGCGATGATCATCGCCGACGAGATGGACGTGCCGCTCGAGCAGGTGAAGGTCACGCTGTCCGACGCTCGGCCCGAACTCCTGTTCAACCAACTCACCGGCGGGTCGAACTCGGTCCATTCGCTGTACCGACCGCTGCGGACGGTGGCCGCGATCGCTCGCAACCGGCTGATCGCGGCGGCGGCAGCGCAATGGGACGTGTCGACCGACCAGCTGACGACGAGCGAAGGCGTCGTGCGTGGCCCGAATGGCCGCTCTGCGACGTATGGATCGCTGAGCGCGGCCGCGGCCGCGGAGACGACGACGCGGGTAAACGTGGCGCTCAAACCTGCCACCGCGTTGAGCCTGATCGGCTCGGCCCAGTCCCGCATCGACGCGCTCGACGCGGTTACCGGACGCAAGAAATTCACCATGGATCTGCAGGTGACGAACGCGCTGCCGACGATGGTCCATCGCGCACCGAGGATCAACGCGAAGGTTGCGTCGGTCGAGAACCTTGCCGCGGTCCGGGCGATGCCCGGCGTGACGCACGTCGGGGTGATCTCGTCCGGCGTCGCGGTCCGGGCACGGACGTTCGGGCAGTGCATCGACGCGGTTCGTGCGCTACAGGTGACCTGGACCGGCGGGACCGTGAACGGGCAGTCGGACGCGACCGTGCTGGCCCGATTGAAGAAGGCGGAGATCCCGCTCGTGGTGCCGAAGGTGCCGCTTCTCACGAAGACCGTCGAGGGCAAGTTCACCTTCTACTTCCGCAGCAACTCGCCGCTCGAGACGAACTGCGCGATCGCCGACGTCCGAGCCGATTCGGCGGAGATCTGGGCGAGCTTGAAAGCGCCGCAGGTCGCGCAGGCGACGATCGCGGAAAACCTGAAACTGCCACTGCATCAGGTGAAGGTGCACGTCACCCAGGGCGGCGGCTCGTTCGGCCGTCACCTGTTCGGCGACTTTGCTTACGAGGCTGCAGAAGCGTCCAAGCTGTTCGGCAAGCCGGTCAAGCTGATGTGGCACCGCACCGACGACTTCCGGCACGGCCGTACCCACCCGATGTGCACCTCGCGAATCCGCGCGACGGTGCTTGCCGGCGAAGTGCTGACGTACGAGCAGCGGCATACCGGCGTCGCGACAGATTTCACGCATGTCGTGGGCGACATCCTGTCCTCGATGGCGGTGAAGCTACCCGGCGGCGACCTCACGGTCGCCGAGGCGGTTTTCACGCTGACCCAGAACGTCCCGTACAACTACGGCCTCACCGATCAACTCTTGAGCGAGGTCTTCCAGTACACCGACTTCCACACCGGCAGCATGCGCAACATCTACTCGCCGGACGTCGCGACCGCGCGCGAGCTGATCACCGACCAACTCGCCAAGGCGGTGCACAAGGATCCGTTCACCTTCCGCAAGGCGTTCGTGAAGGACGCGCGGATGCGCGCGGTGCTCACCAAGCTCGGGTCGGTCGGGCTATGGGGACGTGCGATGCCGGCCGGTACCGCGCAGGGAATCGCGCTGCATTCGGAGTACAAGTCACGCGTCGGTGCGCTCGTCGAGATCGACTGTCGTCCGGAGACGATCAACCGCGAGGTCAATGACGGCTTCGCCGGCCCGCGGGTTACGAAGGTCGTCATCGTCGTGGACGTCGGCGTCACCGTCAACTCGCGCGGCCTCGAGGCGCAGATGCAGGGCGGCGCCATGGACGGCATTGCAACGGCGCTGACCTCGAGCCTGCATCTCGAGAACGGCATCTTCAAAGAGGGCAGCTGGGACAACTACTACTACACGCGCCAGTGGAATGTGCCGCCCGAGGTGCAGGTCGTGATCATGCCGAACACCACGACGACGCCGGGCGGTGCGGGGGAGCTGGCTGCCGGCGTCACCATGGCCGCGGTCGCGTGCGCGTACGGGCGGGCCACCGGCACGATGCCCACCGAGTTCCCGATCAATCACAACCAGCCGTTGGGCTTCACCCCGCTGCCGCTGGTCCCGCCGATCCCGCAGAGCCCGACCGACGGCCTCGCGAACGCCTTCTAGAGGAGAGCCCAGTGCCGACTCACACGTTCGTCCTGAACGGCGAGCAGGTAAGCGTCGACGTCGAGGACGACGTCCGGTTGCTGTGGGTGCTGCGCGACCTGCTGGGCGTCACCGGCCCGAAGTACGGCTGCGGCATCGAGGTCTGCAGGGCATGCACCTCGCACATCAACGGCAAGGCGTTCAATCCGTGCTCGGTGCAGGTGAAGGACATCCGGTCATCAGATGAGGTGACGACCATCGAAGGGCTCCCGGCAACGGTCGGCGCGGAGTTGCATCCGATGCAGGAGGCGTGGCTCGAGTTGGACGTCGCGCAGTGCGGTTACTGCCAGCCGGGACAGATCATGGCCGCCGTTGCACTGGTGCGGCGGGCCAAGGCGGCGAACCAATCGATCACCGATGCGGACCTCGACGGCATTCGCAACATCTGCCGGTGCGGCACCTATCACCGCCTTCGTGCGGCAGTCGAGTTGGGCGCGGCCCGGATGTAGGCCGGTTCAGACCGGCAGCAGGTACAGGAAGACGTTGTCCTCGTACTCGCCGGTGTACTGGTCGAAGGCGCCGCCGCACGAGACGAGCAGTAGCCGACCGGACGGACGATCCGGCGGTCCGTAGACCTTGGTCTGGTCGTACAGCTCGGTGCGCAACTCGTCATTGCCGGCCAGCTGATCCTTCGAGTACTCGCGGCCGGTGACGATCCGGTATTGCATGGCGCGGCCGTCCCTGAGCCGCAACGTGATCTGCTTGCCGATCGCGTGTTGGGCGTACCACGCGAGATCGGACAGCGCGCCGATGACCAGCTGACCGTTGATCACGTAGTTGATGTGACTGGTCAGGATCGTCGTCCCGTGCGACGAGCCGGGCTGGGCGTCCTCACTGGCCCAACTCACCGTCGTCGGGTCGGACGGCACGAACAGGGTGTTGTCCGGGTTCAGTTCGTTGGACGTGATCCGCGCATGGACGCCGCCGGGGTGCGTCGGCGACGGGATCGAGATGTCGAGATGCACCGGCACACCGGGGTGGTACGTCGGTGTCTCCAGGCGATGGTTCGCTGCCGCGATCGCTGCCCGGGCCGCCGGCGGTAGGCCCGCAAGGCCCACCGGCGGCTTGACCGTCGGCTCGGCGGTTGCGGACCTACCCACGATGGAGGACGGCAGCGGCTCCGACCCGGCCCGAGGGCCGGAGTCGGAACCGCTATTCGTACTTTGCGCGACCGCTATGCCGGCCGCGAGTACTGCTACCGAGCCGAAGACAACGACCAGACGTCGAGCGCGGCCACTATCAGTGGACACGTCGCCGGGTCGGCCACAAACCTGCCAGCAGGCCAGCAACGCCACCGAGCAGCATCAGGACAACGCCCCATGCCTTCAGCCCGGCGTTCGCGATCGGCGTGTGCAGACCGGCCGAGACGCCCGCCGGGATCGGCGCGGCGCTCGAGCTGTTCGCCGCTGGTGTGTGGGTGTGCGACGTCACGCCACTGGTGCCGTGCGAAGCCGGCGTGGACACCGGAGTCGTCACCGGCGTGGACACCGGAGTGGTCACCGGCGTGGTCACCGGAGTCGTCGCCGGGGTCGTCGGACCCGGGATGGCGCATCCGTTTTCGAAGATCGCCATACCGCTTGCGTCCCAGTTCTTACCGTCGTAGTGCTGCGTCGGGTTTCCCCAGTCGAACGGCGGGATGATGTCGCCCCACGCGATTCCCTGGCCCTTGAGCGTCGGGTCCCAGACCGGTCCGTTGTGCGTGTTGTGACCGTTCTTGCCGAAGATCAACTGGTTGATGGAGTTCGGCGCAATCGTGACTACGACGTACGGATTGACGTTCGAGTCAGTTGCGTGACACAGCGTGACCGCCGCCGGTGCGGCGCCGGCAACACCTGCTCCGCCCGCCGCAGACAGCACCATGATGGTGCCCGCTGCGGCAGTAGCGGCTGCGACGCCGAGGATTGTTCGGCGCGCGCGTCCCTTGGGCGGCCACGTGTTGCTGATGTGCATCCGCGACGACCCGTTCTGCATACTCATGGGTTCCCCCGATCTCGGCGTTTTGCCGTTCCTCGCGCGGTACCTACGCGAGCCCTTCCGAATGTGAAGCTATATGTAACCAGTAAACGACACAGAGCGCGCCATGGGTATGCCCCACTGCATTTGGCTGGTAACCCTATACCCGGACGAACGCCGACAAGCCGGGCGGTATCCCGGATATTCCGTGCCGAAGATGCTCCCTTACGGCGCGACGCTGTCGCTCGCCGCGGGTTTCGTGCGCGCGGCATCGCCTTGCCCCGCACTCGGATTATGCGAGCTGGGCGTCTCGTGTGGCTTCGTGTCTTGTGGCGTCGGCGTGTGGCGCGGCTGCGGGGCGTGACTGGTCCGCGGGCCAGACGTATTGCTCTTCCCAGGCGGAGTCGCCGGGCTGGCCGGCGGGTGCTCCGAGCGCGCAACGGAGCTGTTGCCGCTCGGGCCGCCGTTGTTTGCGGGCTGCGGAAGCAGGTTTCCGGGCGTCGGCCCGGCCTGGCCCGGTCCGACGACTTGGTGCGGGCCGCCACCGCGGTTGTTCGGTGCAGGCGCCGTGCTCGAGGTCGAGTGCTTGTGGGGCGACGAGCCGCCCAATAGCTGCGCGCCGGTTGCCGCGTACGCCGCACCGCCGACGAGCGTCACTCCGCTCACCGCCGCGACGAGCTTGAGGGCAAGCAGCCGACCGGCCGCGGTCCTGGTCGCCGCCGGGAGCCTGCTCACGGATGCGGCCGGGCGGCTCCGCATATACGGAACCGACATGAACGAATTGCGCGCGGCCGGCAAGCCGGCCATGTCCTCGCGCGTCCCGGGCGCCCGCGCGGCGTCCAGCAGTGCGGACAGCGCCGAGTCGTCCGAGCGCGAACCGTCGAGGAGTTCCTCGTAATGGCGACCGGAGCCAGGGCGATGTTGCCTGATCATGACACTGTGCCAGCGCTTGAGGTTCGGCATCCGTTACGGTCCGGAGCCGCCTCGAGGCGCGTGGCCAGTGTCTTGAGTCCTCGGTGCGCGGCCACTCGGACCGCCCCAGGACGTTTTCCGAGCACCGCGCCGGCGGACTTTGCGTCCAACCCGACGACGGCTCGGAGGAGGACCGCTTCAGCCTGGTCCGGCGGCAGACTGGCGATCAGTTCGATGGCACCGCTCGTCGAGAGCGCCTCTTCGGCGGCGATTTCGGTGTCGTCCGATGAGGGAAGTTCGACCACTGCCTCGAGTGCGAGGCCGCTGGATGGACGGCGGGACTGCGCGCGAAGGTGATCGATCGCCCGGTTTCGCAGGATGCGCGCCGCCCAGCCCCGGAATGCGTCCCAGTCACCCTCGAACCGAGCGAGGTCCCGAACGATTTGCAGCCACGCCTCGGCGGCTACGTCCTCGCCGTCCTGGCCGACCAGCCCTCGGGCGTACCGGGCGAGACGGGGTGCGAGTGCTCGATAGACCGCTTCGAAGGCGATCGGATTGCCGGCGCGGGCCGCGATCAAGCTGGCTTCGAGACGGCTCTCGACACTGCTGATCGGTTCCGGCTGGGCGACCCGGGCCTGGGGTCCCTCGGCGGGGGCCAGAACCCGGGCAGGGGACACGGCAAAACGTGCAGCCATCAATGCCCCCCTCCGTCCGTGCTCATTTGATAACCCCGGAGCGAAGATCGCAAGCGGACCAGGCCCCGGAGTTGCTGCGGAGGGTAATCGATGTTGTGCGCCGGTGCGCTGTGCGCTTGTGCGCCGCCAGGGACTCGAACCCCGAACCCGCTGATTAAGAGTCAGCTGCTCTGCCAGTTGAGCTAGCGGCGCCGGTCGTGCAATCGGCCCACCGAAGTGGGCCGGAAAAACACTTTATCACCGGGCAAGACTGCGACTTGCAACGACGGGAGATGACGGTGGACTACCGGAACCTGGTCAAGCGGCTCGTTCTTCCGGACGGGGCCACGGTGCCCACCCGGCTGGCGTATGAGGACGTGGTCGCGACTGCGATCAACCGCGACGACCTGGCCGACGACGTGCGTGGGATCAACGCCGGCCTTGACCTGATCAAGCAAACACGCGGCGGCAAGTGGCCGACCGAGCCGGTGACTGAGGAGTTCAACTACGTCGACCTCGTCTGGCACGAGTGCGAGTTCCGCGATGCGTCGTCGTTCACCTACGTCCTTCGCAACGCCGGCGGTGACTACCTCGGTTGCTGTTACCTGTACCCGATGGGCACGCGCACGCCGTTGTCCGACGAGGTCATCGGCTACGACGTCGACGCCAGCTGGTGGGTGACACCGGACGCGTACGCCGGCGGCTACTACCCGGTGGTGTACGCCGGACTGCGCCACTGGTTCGCGACGGAACTCTCGTTCTGGGCGCCGCACTACTCGAACGCGCAGATCCCTGATCTTGACTTGGGGTGAGTGAGGGGACTTGAACCCCCGGCCCTCTGGACCACAACCAGATGCTCTACCAGCTGAGCTACACCCACCATGTCGGTCTCGCAACCGAGCCGCGTCAGTCTACCTGGCCGCGCGTAGTGCCGAGTACTTCGCCGGCGGCCTCGCGCGCCTCTTCCGCGCTCGGCCCGGGTGGTGCGACGAACAGCGTTCGGCGGTAGTACGCGAGCTCGACGATGCTCTCCCGGATGTCGTCCAATGCGCGGTGCGCGAGGCCTTTCTCCGGCTGCGACTGGTAGACCCGCGGGTACCACCGCTTGGCGAGTTCCTTGATCGACGAGACGTCGACCATTCGGTAATGCAAGTGCTCATCCAGCGCGGGCATGTCCCGGGCGAGGAACGCTCGGTCGGTGGCGATCGAGTTGCCGCACAGCGGCGCCGTCTTCGGGTCGGACACGTGCGACTTCACGTACTCGAGAACGACTTTTTCCGCCTCGCCGAGCGTCGTCGTCGACCGGCGGACCGCGTCGGTGAGTCCGGACGCCTCATGCATGTCCCGGACGACCGGCAGCATCTCGTCCAGCACGTCGTCGTCGGTATGGATGATCACCGCGACACCGTCGTCGAGCGGGGTCAGGTCCGGGCCCGTGACGATCGCGGCGACCTCGATGAGGGCGTCGCGGCGGAGATCCAGTCCGGTCATCTCGCAATCGATCCAGACCAGGCGGCCGTCGCGTTCCGTCACGGGCCCGAGGCTAGCGTGGGTGCTGAACGTCGACACGCGGAGGCAGTTCCGATGCCCACAGTGCTCAGCCAGGCCCAGATCGACGAACAGCTGGCGGCCCGCCACCCGGACTGGTCAGGGACCCCGGAGAAGCTTGATCGATCGATCGAGTTCGCCAACTTCCTCACCGCCGCTGAGTTCATCAACCGGTTGGCGCCGCGGTGCGAGGCGCTCGACCATCATCCGAATCTCGCGCTGCGTTGGCGATGGGTGCAGATCGAGTTGTCGACCCACAGCGAAGGCGGGGTCACCGACCTGGACATAAATCTGGCCGGGGTCATCGACGAGGTCGCTGCCGAATTGCCGCTCGCCGGCGAATAGCGGCAGCGGGTTACAGCGGCTTACTACGCCACTCGCCCATGCCCAGGGCGATCAGCCGGAGCTGTCGCTCGGCCTTGTCCAGGAGCGCCGTCGCGTCCTCCGGGTGCCGCTCGTCGGCCTCGAGCAGGTCCATGACGGTCGACAGCATCGCGGCAACCATCAACCCGGCAGCCATTTCGAGATCCTCGCTCGCCCAGTCGAAGCCGCCGGTCAGTCGGGCCAGGTCGACGGTCAGCTCGCTGGTGAACAGCCGTAGCTCGGTGGCGATCGCACGGCGTACCGCGGCGATACCGCCGTAGCGCTCGCGAGTCAGAAAGCGGAACTGGTCCGGGTGCCCGCGCACCTGCTTCGCCAGCACCGCGACGGTGTCCACGATGATGTCGCCGTGCGCGTCCCGGCCGCGCCGGACGTCGCGGATCATCTGGCGCAGTGGCCGCATGGCGTCGTCGACGAGGTCGACACCGAGCGCGTCCATCGACGCGTAGTGCCGGTAGAAGGCGGTGGGCACGACGCCGGCCTCGCGGGCGACCTCACGCAGGCTCAGGCTCGCCAGGCTGCGGTCTTCGATGAGCCGAAGGGTCACGTCCAGCAAGCGCTGCCGAGTGCGTTCCTTGCGCTCGGCGCGGGTCTGCGTCTCCGCGACGATCTCCTCGACTGCGGGCCGACGCGTCCCTCGAGGCCGCTCACTCACCCCACGAGAGTA
>Ga0308175_100003380_pt1 | contig 11036 bp, 11 predicted proteins | sample PhyCR1_3_FD_203893 | JGI IMG/M metagenome (GOLD analysis project Ga0308175, IMG submission 203893) | Soil microbial communities from UC Gill Tract Community Farm, Albany, California, United States - DLSLS.C.R1 | ecosystem: Environmental > Terrestrial > Soil > Agricultural land | place: USA... | reverse complement strand
AGCAATAATCAGCTCTGAGTTTTTCATGGCAACGACATGCTGAATGGCCCCGGAAATGCCAATCGCAAAGTAAATCTTCGGTGTAACTGTTTCTCCTGTTTGGCCCACCTGTTGCTCATGTGGCAATAGCTTTGTTTGCTAATGGTTTCACTTCATGGCCCAGGATAAAACCTGCTAATGGAACTTGTAATTTATCTGCAAGTTTTCTACCTGCACCTAACAATTCTAATGAAACACCTTCAATACTGTTATCGTTTTGTTCGATAAATACCCAGACTCCACGATAATCGTCTAGATTCATTTAAACCCCTCCCTATGCAGAAGAATAATGGTTACTATTTAGATGACTGAATTGTTAATAAGTCTTTCTTCTCCAGCAAAACTTCCATAAGCTGTCCCACCTGTTCATCAGCACTGCCCTCGAGTTTTTTTCCCCCTTCTGGCCGAGGAGGTGTAAACATTTTCCCGACGATAGTTGGTGAGCCCTTGAGCCCCAGCTGTGCACGGTCTACATTTTCAAGATCACTTACAGCCCAAATCACGGATTCGTATCTTGCAGCTTTAATCATGTTAGGCATTGGAGAATACTCAATCTCATTTATTTCTTTCTCAACTGTTAGCAAACAGGGTATTTTCGATTGTATTAATTCGTAGCCATTTGTCAGCTTTCGTTTTATTAATACAGTTTTTTCCTGTTGGTTTACGTCTGAGACTTCGATTACACTATTCACAGGTGGAATATCCATTCTTCTAGCAATTCCTGGGCCAACCTGTCCTGTATCCCCATCAATTGCATGTTTTCCGCAAATTATCATATCTACAGGAAGTTCCTTGTTAATTAGTTCTAATGCTTTAGATAATGCATAACTAGTTGCAAGAGTATCAGCACTTGCAAAGGCACGGTCAGTAATTAAATATCCTCTATCTGCCCCTATTTCGATGCTCCTTTTTATAACTGCTGTTGCTTGCGGAGGCCCCATCGACAATACGGAAATCGTACCGCCCGTTTTCTCTTTGATTTTAACAGCCTCTTGAACAGCATGTGCATCATAAGGATTCAATATGGCCGGCGCACTCCGGCGATCAAGTGTATTTGTTTTAGGATTAATTTTAATGATTTTTGTATCAGGTACTTGTTTGACACATACGACAATATGCCTGTAGGACTTTCCCTCCCCCATTAGTACTAAAAACCATTTAAAGCGATCGCTTCCTTGGTTTATTAAAAATACTTTTATTAACGATATATGTATCGCTACACAAGCATAGTACCAAACATTATGAGTTTTCTTTTTTTGTTTTTTTAACTAAGAATTGATTTAGGAAGCTTCTATGGCGGGGGTGATCTATCTGAAATAATTGGAGTAAAGATTAAATGAAGGTCCATTACAGTTTTCTAAGATGTGAATTTTCATAAAATAGTGCTAATATAACTATATGAATATTGAAATAAAAACATTGATAAAAAATCACAGACTATGACTAATGACGTAAATTTTAATTTGATAGGATAGCATGGGATGGGAATGGACTTAAACAGTATGAGAGATTCCAAACACGGAGTGGGTAACAATTAGAAGTAGAGGAGGAAATGATTAAGAAGCTCCAAAGGCCTTCTTTTTGCGTTATTATAATGATAAGCAAATATAATAAATTGAAGGCCTTCAATCTCGCAACCTTATATGGGCGATTGATATCTCTTCTTTATTAATTGATTTTTTAATGTTTTTATGACCAAAAACCGGTAATGTTCATTTGTCTTTTCACGGTGGGCTCTATGATGTATTTACGGCATCTAGAGGTCATAATGACGAAAATAAGCGGATGTTAACCTGTGTATATTAAAGGGGCAGTGAAACATGGAATTTGATTTTAGTTAAATATATTCTCGAAAAAAACTAGTACTTTAGAAAGTTTTAAACCAATACCTTTGGCCAAATCATAATCATTTCTTTAAAGGCAAATCTTATTTCTTCATTCTTTCGATTGTCTTGTCCGACAACTTTTTGGTACTGGTTAATTAATTCATCTAGTTCTTGGCTGTACTTAATCGTCTCTTCACTCGTAAACCCCAAGCTATTAGCGCTATTGATCATTAGTTCCCTTTTTACCTTTATCTCTTCAATCATTTCGGATTGACTTTTACTATGCTTGTACAATTTTATCCTCCTACTTCCACACTCTTACTGTAAACCACTAAAAAGTAGACTACTTGATGAATTATGACAAGAATTTCTTTAAATGTAAATACATTCGCAAAAGTAGACAAAAGTTTCTATTTATATCTTTTTTCGACAGATTCCTCACTACCCTTCTTTACTTTGCGACAAAATTCAACACAAAGACATGCAATTATCAAGTGAATTTCAGATAATAATTATAAAATGGTAGCATTTTAGACATATCCGCATTCAAACAGAGGTGAGAATTGGTGAAATGGAAGGTTTCTTGTATTCAAATGAATATCGCATTCGGTAATCCTTCAGTAAACTACCAAAACGCAGAAAAATTAATTGAAAAGGCAATGGAAGAGCAGCCAAATATTGTTGTTCTTCCCGAATTATGGACCACAGGATATGACCTTACACGACTTGACGAAATTTCCGACCAAGATGCCAAGCAAACAATAGCATTCCTTCAAGATGCTGCTAAAAAGTACCAGGTTCATTTTGTAGGCGGGTCTATCGCTAATCGCCAGCCGAATGGAGTAAAGAATACACTTCTTATTGTGAAAAAAGACGGAAGGCTCGTGCACGAGTACAGTAAACTACATCTTTTTAAACTTATGGATGAACATCTCTATTTAGAGGCTGGTGTAAAAAAAGGATTATTTGAACTCGACAACGTGCAATTAGCGGGGGTTATTTGTTACGATATTCGTTTTCCAGAATGGATTCGTGCCCATACTTCATATGGGGCTGAAGCACTTTTTGTTGTTGCCGAGTGGCCAATGGCCCGTTTGGGACATTGGCAGGCACTCTTAATTGCCAGGGCTATTGAAAATCAATGTTTTGTGATTGCCTGTAACCGTTCGGGCAACGACCCTAATAACCAATTTGCCGGCCATTCGCTGGTAATTGACCCTTGGGGGAATGTCATTTCTGAGGCTGGGGACGGAGAAGAAATCCTATATGCAGAAATTGAAATGGACTTGGTTAAAAAAATACGGAAGAACATTCCAATCTTTGAAGATAGAAAACCAGGTCTATATCATTAATCTTTGAAAAAACAATTCAAGTTCAATCTGGATTGCTTATTACAATGTTCCTGTCAACAAAATAATTTTCATGATTTGTAGAAGTGTTTTAATGCCCTAAAAAAAGCAACCACTAAGAAACAAATATCAGTGGGAAATTTCTCCCACTGATATGGTCTCAATCTATAGCATCGGATTTTCGTGTTTCACTTTTAGACGCTGCCATCTTTTTTCAACTTCCGCTTCAAACTCTTCTAAAATTGATTTATTCTCTTCTTTAAGCAAATGCTTGGTTTTACCCATGTACTTTAACCAGTCGGAAAGTGGAATGCGTTTATTCTTTTCCTCTGGATTATACGTAATCGTTGTAATCCCTTGCTCCACTTCATAGAGCGGGAAGAAACAGGAGTTTACTGCTTCCTCGACAATTTTTGTTCCATAACGATCATAAGATTTCCAGTTTAACGGACAAGTAATAAGGAGCTTACCGTAAACAGTGCCAACATTCTGAGCATACCATTGTGCTTTAGCGCCCTTCTTCACCAAATCTTGTGGGAATGCTTCAGAACCTGTAAACACATAAGGGATATTAGTTGCGGCCATAATTTGAGCTGTATCTTTATGGTGGAATGCTTTGCCTTGCTGCTCTTTGCCTACACCGGAAGTGCTTGTCATATGTCCGATGGGTGTAGAATAAGACATTTGTGAGCCTGTATTCATATAGCCTTCATTATCATACTCGAGCATAATTAATTTATGTCCGCGAAGGGCTGTTCCAATGGCGGAACCCATGCCGATATCCATACCACCGTCACCCGTAACCATGACAAAAGTAGCATCGTCAGAGACGTTGATTTCACCTCTTCTTTTTAATTCCATGAAGGCTTCAACCGTTCCCGATAATGTTGCAGCACCATTTTGAAATAAGTTGTGGATCATCGTTTGCTTATGTGAGGTACTTGGATAGCCAGTGGTCGTCACATAGGCACAGCCTGTTTGAAATAATGTTACTATGTCTCCTTCAATACCCTTAAAGAACAATTCAAGACCTGCAAATATTCCACAGCCTGGACACGCCCCGTGACCAGACGCAATCCGTTTCGGTTTGCCGGTTAGCGCACGAAGCGGCGGGATTTTGACCTTTAATTTGTTGGCAGCTTCATCCATCTTCACTTCAATTAAGCCTGATTTGTATACATCCCCATGTTGTGGCAAAATTACGGGCTTAAGCAGTTTTTCAGGATTACCCGGAACATGGCCGTAGTAATCAAAAGGTTTTTCAGCATAGCCTTTTTCTAAAGCGGCTATTGCCATGTCAAAGAAGCATTGAGCATCACTAGCATAAAAATCTTTACCTCCAAGACCAAACACACGGCTTAATACGATAGTCTTGTTGTTTTTATCATCCTGCAGGGCAGACTTCACTTCATGTGTAAGGTTAGGACCATGTGCCCCGTAGGAATCCGCACGCTCGCCGACTAATAAAGCCTTTACATTTTTAAGGGCTTCGGTGATTTCTTTAGCTGGGAATGGGCGAATGATATTAGGGCTAATGACACCAGCCTTTATACCTTTATCACGAAGTTGATCAACAACATCCTTAGCAGATTCCGCCGCCGAATTTAATAGAAATACAGCTACCTCGGCATCTTCCATTTTGTAAAGATCTAGTACTGGATATTCCCTGCCCGAAAGCTTCGCATATTCAGCCGAAACATCTTTAAACACCTCACCTGCTTGGTAGATGGCCTCGGATTGTTGGAAATGGTTATTAATAAAGTCATCACCACTCATATGGGCACCAATCGTAACTGGCTTGCTCAAATCTCTAGCAAAGTTATAATCCGTCGGGCATTCACCAACAAATTGCTGTACTACGCGGCGGTCTTTAAAGTATTCCACTCTGCGCTTTTGATGGGATGTAAAGAAGCCATCATAGGCAACAATAACTGGTAAGCGGACCTTAGAGTGTTCAGCAATCTTAAGAGCCATGATATTCATATCATAGACAGCTTGGGGCGTTCTAGCAGTTAGAATAACCCAGCCAGTATTCAATGCATAATAGAGGTCTGAGTGATCTCCACGAATATCAAGCGGACCGCTGACCGCTCGGGTCACTAAGTTCATTACCATTGGAAAACGGGTGCCCGATTGTACTGGCATTTGCTCAAGCATATATAGGAATCCATTAGCGCTCGTTGCGTTAAAGACACGAGCTCCTGTCGCGGCAGCCCCATAGCAAATACCCGCTGAACCATGTTCACCATCTGCAGGAATCAATTTAATATCATGCTGTCCGCGTGTTTTCATTTGGTCTAAAAACTGAGCAACCTCTGTTGAGGGTGTAATCGGGAAGTATCCCATGATATGGTAATTAATCTGTGCAGCTGCAGTAGCTGCCATTTCATTTCCCGATTCAAATGTAGAAACCTGTTCAGCTATACCCTGTGTTGTTAATTTATCTTCTAGAATGGCCATTATTGAATTCCTCCTATAACATAAGGAAAGGTTTGCTGCACACGGTGAGTGTCCGCATATCCTAGCATTTCACGAAGATCACCGAGAGCATCGGTTGGACATGCTTCTACGCATTTTAAGCATCCTTTACAATATTGATAGTCTATTCCTTTAAGAAACATTTGTTTTCTACCGCGCTTATCTTCTCCTTCTTCCCATACAAAGCAAAAGTCGGGGCACACATTATCACATGCAGCACAATGAATACATTTATCTTGTTCGAATTCGGGCAGGAAGCCTTGGCGTGAGCCACTTAAATCTTTAAATATACTATTTGCTTGAGAAACCATGACTCCACCAATTTCTTGGGTCATGTAACCGAGCTGTGGAAGCGACCTATTAAAGGATTTTCCTTCTGCTCCCTCTGGCACATCGTATCTTTTAAACTGAACTTCGTTATACCCACGGTCAAACGTACGGATATTTGGCTCAACCAGATGAGGATATTTTTTTGTAAAGGTTTTCCGAATGACATCTCTCATTGATTCCGGATCCAGAAAATCACATATACGATATAAAGCACCTAGCATGGCTGTATTTACCTTCGTCTTTTCCTCCACCGCAATGGTTAGAGCATCAACAATGGCAAGCGTGCCATATTCTAGCTGTAAATCCCTCTTAACATCATCAAAATTCCTTTCAGTATTTACTAAGACAATCCCTTCAGCATTCAAACCGCTGACAACATTAACAGTCTTATATAAAGCTTCATGGAATACACCCACAATATGCGGCTGCTCAATAGGACTATGGTCTCTAATTTCTATTTCTGGATCACAAAAACGTACGAAACTCTTTACTGGCGACCCCTTCTTTTCTGACCCATAGGATGAGAAATTAGAACCTTTTAAACCAAGACTTAAAATGCTAGCTTCAGCTAACATTTTTCCAGCTAAGTTTGCACCTAGGCCGCCAATTGATTCTAAACGTATTTCAAAAAATCCTAGCTCATTTTTTTTCGGCAAAATAGACATACTATTCCTCCCCATTGTTAAAAAGCAAAAGTACCCTATCCAGGGCCTCAGCTTGACAACCTCATTCAAGGTTTCTTAAAAGTGAAATATTTATTTTCTCAAGGTTATTGTAGGACACTTGAAACGTTAATGCTGTGACAAAAATCAAACATCCTCAAAAAAATTTTATAACACGTTGCTGTGTATCCTAAAAACTATTAATATAACTGGATATTAAGCCTATTTAATTATAAAACAGATTTTGAATTGTTATATAACAGAGCCAATTCGTTTGTTATTAATAGTGCAATCCACATTGTCTGTGTTTGTCTTCTACCCTTTTGGTCAAAAATAGGTTATAATTACTCTTTGTTTTATATATGAAAAGGGGCAATCTCATGAATGTTATTTGTTCTACCTTGAATGCAAAGTTCATCCATACCAACCTTGCTATTCGCTATTTAAAGGCCTATGCCGCTCCGGAATTTGCTATTCAATTGAAAGAGTACACAATAAAGGATCCAGTCTTGAATATCGTGTCAGACCTTTATCAGGAAAAGCCCTCGGTAATTGGATTCAGCTGCTATATTTGGAATATTGAAGAGACACTCAAAGTGGTAAATATGCTTAAAAAAATCGACCCATCCATCATTATTGTCCTAGGGGGTCCAGAGGTATCTTATGATACTGCAGAATGGATGGAAAAATATTCAGAAATAGATTTTATCGTTCTCGGGGAGGGAGAGCATACTTTTAAGCAGCTGCTCCATGAAATTGAATCCTCTCAAAACTATCGCAGTGTATATGGAATAGCTTATAGAGCTAATGGACAAGTAATGATGACGCCGCAAATGAATAAGCTTGACCTGAAAGAACTTCCATCACCCTATCGTTTTCCTGAAGATATCGTTGACTTAGGAAAACGTGTCACCTATATTGAAACGAGTAGAGGATGTCCATTTAACTGTCAGTTTTGCCTCTCTTCTATTGAAGTAGGGGTAAGGTATTTTGATAGAGAAAAAATTAAATCGGATATTCGCTATCTAATGGAAAATGGTGCCAAAACCATTAAATTTGTTGACCGTACCTTTAATATCAGCAGAAGCTATGCCATGGAAATGTTTCGCTTTCTTATAGATGAACACCTTCCTGGTACCGTTTTTCAATTTGAAATAACTGCAGATATTATGCGTCCGGAAGTCATCGAATTTTTGAATCAAGAGGCCCCAAGAGGACTTTTCCGATTTGAAATTGGTGTTCAATCGACCAATGATGATACAAATGAACTAGTCAAACGAAAGCAAAATTTTGCAAAGTTGACTAGAACAGTGACCATGGTTAAAGATGGCGGCAAAATTGACCAGCACCTCGATTTGATTGCCGGCCTGCCGGAAGAGGATTATGACTCTTTTCGAAAGACCTTCAATGATGTGTTTGAAATGAGGCCCGAAGAATTACAATTAGGCTTTTTAAAAATGCTGAGAGGAACCGGTGTCCGTCTCCGTGCCGAGGAGCATCGGTATGTATATATGGATCATTCACCATATGAAATATTAAGCAATAACGTTCTTTCCTTTGATGACATTGTGAGGATTAAACAAGTGGAGGATGTATTGGAGAAATATTGGAATGATCATCGAATGGATTGTACGGTTGAATTTATAGTGAAGAATGTATTTCCTACCCCATTTGATTATTTCCAAGCGTTTGGTTCCTTCTGGGATCAAATGGGATGGTCAAGAATTGGTCATCAATTAGAAGACTTATTCCGGCGTTTACATTCTTTTCTTGAATATCAATCAGTTGCTGATTTAGAAATAATTGTTGGGCTCATGAAGTACGATTATTTAATAAATCATAAATACAAGCCAAGAAAGCCTTGGTGGGACCAATTATCTTTTAATAAGGAAAAGCGCACCGAACTTTATAAACAAATTCTTAAGAACCCTGAGTTGTTAGGAACTGAATTTTTGGAACTACAACTTGATGAAAAAGAATTGTTTAAACATACGATGATTGAAGAACTTCCTTTTGATTTAGAAGAATATTTAACAAGTGGGGAAATAACACCTCAATCACAATTTATAATTGCCTACTTTGATCCGACAAATAATCGTACATTTGTTTTTCCATTTCAAATGGTAAAATAAGCCGGGCATCAATCCCGGCTTATTTGTTTCTCTTCAACTTGTTTTTATGGAGTTGTTTTGTTTCATATAGCTTCACTCCGTTAATATCTCCCATTTCAACGCTAAATTCCTCTACCGGTATGCGCGGAGGAACCTTCCGACGGCTGCCCATTAACTTCTACCTTTTTTTCCTAATTTTGAATTTCGATTTTGAAATCGAATCGCATTATTATTATCGGTAAACTCTGCGGAAAATTCACTTTCCTGAACATTTTTATGTGGTGTCTTCGTATATTTTTCAACTGCATCAAATTCTGCTTTACGTTTTGCCATGAACAATCCTCCTCAAACATTATTAGTACATCAATAGTGTGGAACAAATTGAATTAGTTCATTCCTTTCCTTATTTTTCATAAATAAAATCGTTTCAGAAACAGAAAATAAAGAAAAAACAGGAGTGAGCTATATGGAGAAATCCTCCAAAAAACAGAATTCCGAAAATCCATTTATCAATGAAACCATCCCCCACCAAATAAATGCACCCAGCTTTGAGGGTACAGGCATTAAGATGGAGACTCCTTTTGTCAACAAGTATGGTGTAACCATAGGTGACAGTCTATATGCTTCTGAAAGCTCTCCTTTAGAAAACTGGTCGGAAGATACGGACCCTGCTATTATGTCGGGGGATGAATGGGTTCATCCGACAAATGACATTGGCTGGAATACGGAAGAAAATCGAGAGCTCTTAGAAAGCAAAAGAAAACCACAGGCCTTTCCGTTTATGCACCCAACAAAAGATGTCAGCCAAAATGCAGACTGAACGAAATCTATCCAATTGCGAAAAACATTACCACTTATGAAAAAGAGAAGGAAAATAAATAATAGGTATACAGAGGTTCAATCACCCTCTGTTTAAAGTTAACATACGATTGGTTCCACAGCGCAGAACCGAAGGTAGTTTCAATAATGCCTGAGGGGATGAAACTATTTGCTAATAAAAGAGGAGTTGAAAGACATGGCTAATAGCAGTAATAAATTATTAATACCTGGCATTGAACAATACTTAGACCAGGTGAAATACGAAATTGCTCAGGAGTTTGGCGTACAACTAGGTTCTGATACAGTTTCGAGAGCAAACGGTTCCGTAGGCGGAGAGATTACCAAAAGACTTGTACAGCAAGCACAAGCACAGCTTTCGGGCCAATCTACAAACGAATAAATTAAATAAATATGGAAAAAAGTCCGGAGTCATCCGGACTTTACTTTACTTACCTTTAGGTCTATTATTTTGGTTATGAGTGTTTTTTTGTTTATCTTTCTGCTTTACACTATTTGACTGTTCTTTTTTATGCTGTTGTTGTTTTTCATTTTGATTGTCTTTTTTTGTCTGGTCGTGACTCTGTTGTTTCAAATTGTATTGCTTTTTTACATCATTAAGAATAGTGCCTTGATTCTGTCTTAACTGTTTTTCAACTTCTTTTTTAATTTGTCCAGGTGGTATAGATTTCTCTTTTGAAGGATGCAATTCGTTTTCGGGTTTCTGATTTAATAACCCATTATACTGATAACGATTTATCTTCTGTTGTCCTTGAGGCCCTTCTTTTTGCGCTGGATGGGAAGTTTGCTCTTGCACTTTTTTGTTTGTCTCTACTTTATTTTTCTCCAAAACCTTCTGTTTATTTTGCTGATATTTCCCAGTGGAAACCCCAAGTTGGTGTGCTTCTTTTCGTTCCTTTTTTGTAGCCGTTAACACAGTCAGCTCTAGGTTCTGATTCTCAATTGTTTCTTTAATTTTTTTTATATTTTTTGTAAGTGCTTTTTCTGCCTTTACATCCTGCCGATTAGCCCGAACGGTGGAAATAATAATCTGTTGATTAGTATCTATGAACCCTTCCTCTTTCATTTCAGTAATAATCGTTTGAGTTAATTCAGAAACTCCTTTCTTCCTCCAATCCACAAGTTGAGAAATAATCTTCTTACCTTCAGGATTAAATCCACTTAAAGTGATAACCTGCATTTTGTTATTTACACCAAGCTCGATGCTTGGATTCGCATCAATAGACATATAAGCGTAGGCTTTATCATTTTGATAGATTGGAATAAAGGAACTAAAAAAGAGCAGTAAGGCAGCTACTACAGCCCAAACCGGTTTAAATCTAAAAAGGTTCTTTAAAGAGCTTTCTATTTTCATTGTATTAAAGCTTTCAAGAGGAAAAAAGTGAATTTCTTCACCAATGGTAT
>Ga0308175_100003378_pt1 | contig 11037 bp, 13 predicted proteins | sample PhyCR1_3_FD_203893 | JGI IMG/M metagenome (GOLD analysis project Ga0308175, IMG submission 203893) | Soil microbial communities from UC Gill Tract Community Farm, Albany, California, United States - DLSLS.C.R1 | ecosystem: Environmental > Terrestrial > Soil > Agricultural land | place: USA... | reverse complement strand
GTTGCGCCTGACCTCGGCGGCGCAGGCCGAGAGCGATGCCAGCAGCGCCCGCGGCGCCGCGGTGCGGGCCCAGGCCGAGGCCGATGCCGACGCCGACAAGATCCGCTCGATGGCGATGCGGGTGCGCGCCGAGATCGAGGCCGAGGCGGCGCGCATGATGAACGAGTCGCACAACATGCTCACGCCCGAGGCGCGGATGTCGGCCCTGCGCATGAAGCTGGTCGAGAAGGCCGAGGCGATCATCCGCGAATCGGTGCGGCCGCTGGAGCGCATCGAGGGCATCAAGATCCTCCATGTGGACGGGCTCGGCGGTTCGTCGGGCGACGGCGGGCGCAATGGCGAAGGCGGCGGCTTCGCCGACGGGCTGGTCAACTCGGCGCTGCGCTTCCGGGCCCAGGCACCGCTGGTCGACCAGCTGCTGCGCGAGATCGGCATCGAGGGCGGCGACATCCAGCGCCTGGTCGGCGATGCCAGCGGCGCCCATGCCGCCCTGCCCTCGTCCGCGCCGAAGGAATAGCGGATGGTCAACGTCTACGTCTCCAGCGTGATCGATGCGGCCGCCGACAGCGTCTGGACCCGGGTGCGAGATTTCAACGGCCTGCCGCAATGGCATCCGTCGATCGCCGACAGCCGGATCGAGAACGGCCAGCCGGCCGACCGGGTCGGCTGCATCCGGCACTTCCACCTGAAGGAAGGCGGCATGATCCGCGAGCGGCTGCTGGCGCTCTCGGATTACGACTACAGCTGCACCTACGAGATCCTCGAAAGCCCGATGGGCGTCGCCAACTACACCGCCACCCTCAAGCTCACGCCGGTGACCGACGGCGGGCGCTGCTTTGCCGAGTGGAGCGCCGAGTTCGACTGCGAGCCCGGCCGCGAAGGCGAACTCACGCAATCGATCGGCCAGGGCGTGTTCCAGGCCGGCTTCGATGCCCTGAAGCGGCGCTCGCTGCGCTGAGCGCGCCATGCTGCAGAAGGTCGTCCGCTCCGCGATCATCGACGCGCCGATCGAGCGCGTCTGGGCCGTGCTGCGCGACTTCAACAGCCACGACCAGTGGCACAGCGCGATCGAATCCAGCCACATCGAGGGCGGCGAGCGCAGCGACCAGGTCGGCTGCGTGCGCAGCTTCAGCTTGAAGGACGGCCACCACATCCGCGAGCAGCTGCTTACTCTGTCCGACCGCGAGCACCAGAGCACCTACTGCATCGTCGAGGCCAGCCTGCCGCTGCAGCGCTACGTGGCGACCGTGACGCTGAAGCCGGTGACCGATGGCGACCGGACCTTCTGGCATTGGACGTCGACCTTCGCGACGCCGCCGGGCATGGAGCGCGAACTGAGCGACACCGTGGCGCAGGGGGTCTACGAGACCGGCTTCGAGGATCTGCGGCGCTACCTGCGCGGCGGGGCGGACCGGCGCTCGCCCGGCGCCGGCCCGATGCCGGCGGCGCTGCCGGTGCCCACCCGCCGCATCGCCGTCGCGCGCCATGGCGGTCCGGAGGTGCTGTGGCCGCAGAACGCCGAGGCCGCCGCGCCCGGCGCCGGTGAAGTCCGCATCCGGCAGCGTGCGGTCGGGGTCAACTTCATCGATGTCTACCTGCGGCGCGGCTGGGTGCCTTCGATGTTCCCGGTGTCCGAGAGCGCGCCGGGCGTGCCGGGCATGGAGGCCGCGGGCGGCGTGCTCGACGTCGGCCCGCAGGTGGCGGGCTTCCTGCCCGGCGACCGCGTCGCCTACCTCGGCCCGGTGCCGGGCGCCTACTGCGGCGTGCGCAGCGTGCCGGCCGAGTGGGTGCTGCGGCTGCCGCCCGAGATCGAGGACGAGACGGCGGCGGCCCTGCTCCTGAAAGGCATCACGGCCGACTACCTGCTGCACGACCTGGGCCATGTGCAGCGCGGCACCCGGCTGCTGGTGCACGCGGCGGCCGGCGGCGTGGGCCTGCTGGTCTGCGCCTGGGCGCGCCGTCTCGGCGCCGTGGTGATCGGCACGGTGTCGAGCGAAGACAAGGCCCGGGTGGCGCGCGCGCATGGCTGCGAGCATGTGGTCGTGACCCGCGACTACCGCTTCGCGGAGGCCGTGCAGCGCGTCTGCGGCGGCGCCGACGTGGTGATCGACGGCCTGGGCGACGCGGCCCGCGACGAGAACCTGGCGGCCCTGGCGCGGCGCGGCCACTGGATCAGCCTCGGCCAGGCCAGCGGACCGCTGGCGCCGCTGGCGCCCGACGCGCTGGTGGCCAAGTCGCTGAGCTTCTCGCGTCCCGTGGTGTTCGACTACGTGGCGACCCAGGGGCAGCTCGCCGAGCGCGCGCAGCGGGTCTGGCAGGCGCTCGCCGACGGCGCGATCCGCCTGCCGCCGATCGAGCGCTTTCCGCTCGACGCGGCGGCCGAGGCGCACGCCCGGCTCGAATCGCGGGCCAGCATCGGCGCGCTGGTGCTGCTGCCCTGAAGACCGGACAAGGAGTACACGACATGATCGTCGGCATGAACCACTTCACCGTGACCGCGGAGGATGAACACAAGACGCTGGACTTCTACACCGGCCTGCTCGGCCTGCGGGTCGGCCACCGGCCGGACCTGGGCTTTCCGGGGGCCTGGCTCTACGGCAGCGGGCCGCAGGCGGTGCTGCACCTGTACTTCGGCCGGCCGGTGCCGGCGCAGCGCACCGGCGTGATCGACCACATGGCGTTCACGGCGCAGGACCTGCGCGCGGTCAAGGCGCGCTTCGACCAGAGCGGCACCACCTACGAGCTGCGCCAGCAGGCCGGCGCGGGCACCTGGCAGCTGTTCTGCCACGACCCGAACGGGGCCAAGGTGGAGCTGGACTTCGATCCGTCCGAGGCGCCTTGAGCGGCGGCGCGCTAAAGTCCGGCCCATGAATCGGCTCCTGCTTCTGACCCTCGCCCTCGCGCTCACCGGCTGCGGCACACCGGCCAACGAAGTCGTGCGCACCCGGGATGGCGTCCTGCGTGCCACCACTACCGCCCAGGCGGCCGCGTACTGCCAGAAGGACCGTCTGACCTTGCGGGTGATGGGCAAGGCGCCGGCGGAAAGCGGCGTGCTGTTCGTCTGCGACCGCTGAGCGCGACCGCGCCGGCAAGCGGGGAGCGCGACAAGCGCCATCCAAACCGGGATTGATGCGGGCGGCGCAGTCGCCGCAGGGCGCGCCCTGGTTCAGCGGGCCGGACGATCCGAGCCTGCAGAAGGCGGTGGGCGTGTGCTTCGGGCTGCTGGTGTTCGGCTGCGTGCTGCAGCTGCGAGGTCTGGCGAAGCGGGCGACGCCGGCGGCCCTGCCCGGCGGCGTGGGCGGTCAGGGCGCGTTCACCCTAGCGCTCGACGCTCGCGTAGCGCTTCTGCGCGGCGGCGAACAGGCGGGTGCGCAGCAGCTGCACCGCCTGGCCCCGGCGCTGGCTGTCGACCGATGCGGTCGCGCTGGTCGCGATCACCAGTTCCAGCGGCGGATGGACCCAGATCGTCTGGCCGCCGTAGCCGCTGGCCATGAAGGTGCGCCGCGGCGCCTCGGTGGGCAGCACCCACCACAGGTAGCCGTAGGGCATCGACACCGGCGGGCCGCCCGCGTTCTGCGGCCGGGTGGCGGCCATGACGTAGGACTGGGGGACCAGCGCCTTGCCATTCCAGGCGCCCTGCTGCAGGAACAGCTGGCCGAGCCTGGCCATGTCCTCCGTGCGCAGGTGCAGGCCGCGCCGGTACGAGGGCTCCTGCATCGCGAGCGGCGCCACCAGTTCGCGCCGGGCATAGTCGGCCAGCGGCATGCCGGTCGCCTTTTCGAGCAGCGCCGCCAGCATCGGCACCACGGCGTTGTCGTAGGCGAAGCGCTCGCCGGGGGCGCCGGCCAGCGGGCGGGCCCAGGCGTCCTGCGGCCGGCCGGGGGCGGCCGTGCCCGTGGGATCGTCGATGGCGAAGCCCGCCGTCATGGTCAGCAGGTGGCGCAACGTGATCTCGGCGGCGCGCGGGTCGGCGTTCAGCGGTGCCCATTCGGGCATCAGTGCCAGCACCGGCTGGTCCAGGCCGGCGATGCGGCCCTGCCCCAGCGCGATCCCGACCAGCGCCGACAGGCCGCTCTTGGCCACCGACTGGACGTCGTGCAGGGTGTCCGGATGGCCGTCGCGGTGGTAGGCGTAGACGACGCGCCCCTTCAGCAGCACGACCGCCGCCTGCACATCCGGAAGGCGCTCGGTGATGGTTTGGTCCATGCCCTGGAAGGCTTCGGCGTCCAGCGCCTGCTCGGCGGGCGTGGCAGCGCGCAACTGGGCGCCGCTCCAGGCCGGCGCCAGCAGGGCGAGCAGCGGCAGCCAGCCGAGCGGAATCAGGCGTGCGAAGCGCTTCATGGGGTCTCCTTTTTCGGCGGCGCCGGCAGGCGCCCTCTGCGCTCCAGCGCCTCGCGCAGCATGAACTCGATCTGCGCGTTCGCGCTGCGCAGTTCCTGCGCGGCGAGCCGCTCGATCTCGGCCCACAGCACGGGATCGATGCGCAACGCGAAGGACTTCTTGCCGGGGCTGGCCATCAAGCGAAGGCGCCGTCGCGCTCAGGTGTACAGGGTGCCGGTGTTGATCACGGGTTGGGCGTCGTTGTCGGAGCACAGCACGACCAGCAGGTTCGACACCATCGCCGCCTTGCGCTCGTCGTCCAGGGTCACGAGGTTGCGTTCGGACAGGCCCTTCAGCGCCGCCTCGACCATGCCGACGGCACCCGCCACGATCTGGTGCCGGGCGCTGACGATGGCCGTGGCCTGCTGGCGCCGCAGCATCACCTGGGCGATCTCGGGCGCGTAGGCCAGGTGCGTGAGCTTGGCGTCGAGCACCTCGACTCCGGCGCTGGCGAAGCGCTGGTTGAGCTCGGCCTTCAGGGCATCCGCCACCACGTCGAGTCCGGCCCGCAGCGTGGTCTCGTCGCCTTCGAGGTCCTCGCCGCTGTCGTAGGCGTAGAGCGTGGCCAGATGGCGGATCGCGGCCTCGGCCTGGATGCTGACGAACTTGGTGTAGTCGTCGATCTCGAACACCGCCTGGGCCGTGTCGTGCACCCGCCAGACCACCGCGGCGCCGATCTCCACCGGGTTGCCGCGCTTGTCGTTGACCTTCAGCGGCGGCGTGTTGAGGTTGCGCGCGCGCAGCGAGATCTTCTGCCCGCTCAGCAGCGGGTTGGTCCAGCGCAGGCCCTCCGAGCGGTCGGTGCCCTTGTACTCGCCGAACAGCGTGAAGATGATGCCCTCGTTCGGCTTGAGCATGTAGAAGCCCGGCACCAGCGCGGCACCGGCGAGCACCAGCACCACGCCGACCGCCGGCTGGGCCAGGTGGCGCACGAACACCAGGGCGCCGAAGGCGAACAGAAGCAGCACGGCCAGGGCCATGGCATAGCCGCTGATCGACTGGTAGCGGCGTTCGCTGCGCACGATGCGCGGCGGGGCGTGGGGCGCTGCTTCGGTCATGGGGTCTCCTCGCAAAAGTGATATCACTTTAGTATCGTGAAGGAGCGAAGTCAACGTCGATTTGCGGTCGGGGCCGGCCCGCGGCCGCGGATTGTTAAAATCCTCTCCCATGCCCCGTTGGCTCGTCACCGCAGTCCTCGCCTTCGTGCTCTGCTGCCTCGGCTTCTCCGCCGCGGCCCAGGGGTACGCCGGTGCGCGCCAGCACGGCTGCGACGCCACGGCTTCGGTCCAGGCATTCGAACAGGTGCTCTCGAAGGCCTTCGATGCCGGGACGCCGAGCGAATCGGGCGACGAATCCCCCGGCAACGACGAGCAGCGCCACGACTGCAGCGAGATCCTGATCGGTCTTCCCGGTCCCTTCGTCCCGGTGACGATGTCGGAGCCTGCGGCGCCGCCGCCGCCGGCACTCGGTGCCTCTGCCTTCCTCGAGCATCCCAAGCGGCCACCCCGCGCCTAGGCCTTTCTCGTCCCAGGCCCGCTGCGCGCGGGGAAGCGCCTCGTTCCCTCGCACGCCAGCACTCCGCAGCAAGACGTTTCGCACGTCGGCCTGCACCCCTCGGCGGCGCCATGGCGCCCCTACCCAGAAAGAATCATCGATGCGTCTCACCACCAAAGGCCGCTTCGCAGTCACCGCCATGATCGACGTGGCACTCAACGGCCGCACCGGCCCGGTCAACCTGTCGTCCATCCACCAGCGCCAGCGGATCTCGCTGTCCTATCTCGAGCAGCTGTTCGGCAAGCTGCGCCGCCAGGGGCTGGTCGAATCGACCCGCGGGCCGGGCGGCGGCTATTCGCTCGGGCGCCAGGCCTCGGCCATCAGCGTGGCCGAAATCATCCTGTCGATCGAAGACGAAACCGAGTTCAACAACCGCGCCCAGCGCGCCGACGCGCCGGGCGCCGTTCACCGCTGCAGCACCGACGAACTGTGGGAATCGGTGAACCGCCGCGCGGTCGAGTTCCTGGAGTCGATCACGCTGCAGAGCCTGGTCGACGAGCAGATCAGCAAGGGCGTGCGCGCGGCCCGCAAGACCAGCGTGCCGGTGCTCCCGGGCCGGGTCAAGCCGCCGCCGGTGAATGCGCCGAACTCGGTGTTCGCGATGGGCGCGCTGCTGGCCAAGCGCTGAGCCCTGCGCCGCCCGGGGCCGAAGGCTGATTCGGGTTCCGGCGGCGCCAGCGCTCGCTTTTACGCTTTCTTTACGCCCCCTCGCCCACTCTGTTCCCCGTCTTTACGCCCGCCTGCCGACACTGACTGCCTGATTCGCAAGCAGGAGAGTGATCGATGGACATCGTGTGGATAGCCGCCCTGGCGGCGATGTGGGCCGCGACCGCGGCCCTGGTGTGGGGGCTCGGCCGGCTCGAGGCGCCGAAGGGAGAGCGCTCATGATCGGCCTCGAAGTGCTCTACGGCCTGGCCGGGCTGGTCGCGATCGCCCTGTTCGCCTACCTGGTCTTCGCCCTGATCTGCGCCGAGGAGTTCTGATGGACACCCCGGCCTGGGGCCTGCTGGCCCTCTTCCTGACCCTGCTGGGCCTGCTGGCCTGGCCGCTCGGCCGCTACCTGGCACTGCTGTGCAATGGCACGCTGCCGGGCTGGATGCAGCGCGTCGAGGCGCCGCTGTTCCGGCTGGCCGGCACCTCGCCCGGCCAGCCGATGCACTGGCGCCCCTATGCCCTGGCGCTGCTGGCCTTCAATGCCATCGGCGCGCTGGCGCTCTACGGCCTGCAGCGGCTGCAGGCCGTGCTGCCGCTGGACCCCGCGGGCATGGCTGCGGTGTCGCCGGACTCTTCGTTCAACACCGCCGTCAGCTTCGTCTCGAACACCAACTGGCAGGGCTATGCCGGCGAGTCGACGATGAGCTACCTGACGCAGATGCTGGGCCTCACGGTGCAGAACTTCTTCTCGGCCGCCACCGGCATCGCGGTGGCCTTCGCGCTGGCCCGCGGCTTCGCCGCGCGCAGCACCGACGGCCGCGGGGCGGTCGGCAACTTCTGGGTCGACCTCACGCGCATCACCCTGTGGCTGCTGCTGCCGCTGTCGTTCGTGCTGGCGATTTTCTTCTCGGCCCAGGGTGTGATCCAGAACCTCGACGCCTACAAGACCGTGAGCACGGTCGAGGCCACGGCCTACCAGAATCCCAAGCTGGACGCGGCAGGCCAGCCGGTCAGGGACGCAGCCGGCAAGCCGGTGCTGGAGGATGCCCGCACGGCGACCCAGACGCTGGCCATGGGCCCGGTCGCCTCGCAGGAGGCGATCAAGATGCTGGGCACCAACGGCGGCGGTTTCTTCAACGCCAACTCGGCGCATCCCTACGAGAACCCGACGGCGCTCACCAATTTGGCGCAGATGCTGGCGATCTTCCTGATCCCGGCCGCCCTGTGCTTCGCCTTCGGGCGGGTGGTGGGCGACCAGCGGCAGGGCTGGGCGGTGCTGGCGGCCATGACCGTGCTGTTCGTCGCCGCGGCGGTGCTGGTGATCCCGGCCGAGCAGGCCGGCAATCCGCTCCTCGGCGCCCTCGGCGTCGACCAGGCCGCCAGCGCGCTGCAGGCCGGCGGCAACATGGAGGGCAAGGAACTGCGCTTCGGCATCACGGCCTCGGCCCTCTTCGCCGCCGTCACCACGGCCGCCTCGTGCGGCGCGGTGAACGCCATGCACGATGCCTTCACGCCGCTCGGCGGCATGGTGCCGATGGTGCTGATGCAGCTCGGCGAGGTGGTCTTCGGCGGGGTCGGCACCGGGCTCTACAGCATGCTGGTGTTCGCGATCCTGGCGGTGTTCATCGCCGGCCTGATGATCGGCCGCACGCCGGAGTACCTCGGCAAGAAGATCGAGGTGCACGAGATGAAGCTGAGCTCGATCGCGATCCTGGTGACGCCGATCCTGGTGCTGGCCGGCACCGCGGTGGCGGTGATCGCCGACGCCGGCAAGGCCGGCATCGCCAACCCGGGCGCCCATGGCTTCTCCGAGGTCCTCTATGCGCTGAGCTCGGCCGCCAACAACAACGGCAGCGCCTTCGCCGGCCTGTCGGCCAACACGCCCTTCTACAACGCGCTGCTGGCGGTGGCGATGTGGTTCGGCCGCTTCGCGGTGATCGTGCCGGTGCTGGCGATCGCCGGCGCCCTGGCGGCCAAGAAGCGGCTGCCGGCGACGGCCGGAACGATGCCCACGCACGGTCCGCTGTTCGTCACGCTGCTGGTGGGCACCGTGCTGCTGGTGGGCCTTCTCAACTATGTGCCGGCGCTGGCCCTCGGGCCGGTGGTCGAGCACCTGATGCTGTGGGCGAAGTGAGGCCCCGACCATGATCAAGACTTCCATTCCGGCGTCGATGTTCGACGCCTCGCTGGTCCGCCCCGCCCTGTGGGCGGCCGTCACCAAGCTCAGCCCGCGCGTGCAGTGGCGCAACCCGGTGATGTTCATCGTCTACATCGGCAGCATCCTGACCACGCTGCTGTGGCTGCACGCACTCGGCTTCGAGGGCGACGGCGGCATGCCGCCGGGCTTCGTGCTCGCGGTGTCGGTCTGGCTCTGGTTCACGGTGCTGTTCGCCAACTTCGCCGAGGCGCTGGCCGAGGGCCGCAGCAAGGCCCAGGCCGCCTCCCTGCGCGGCCTGCGCAAGGACACCTGGGCCAAGAAGCTGACCGAGCCCTTCCATGGCGCCACCTTCCTGCCGGAGCGGGCGCCCGACCTGCGCCGCGGCGACGTGGTGCTGGTCGAGGCCGGCGACGTGGTCCCGCTCGACGGCGAGGTGATCGAGGGCGTGGCCTCGGTCGACGAAAGCGCGATCACCGGCGAATCGGCGCCGGTGGTGCGCGAGTCGGGCGGCGACTTCTCGGCCGTCACCGGCGGCACCCGGGTGCTGTCGGACTGGCTGGTGGTGCGCATCGCGGTGAATCCGGGGGAGTCCTTCCTCGACCGCATGATCGGCATGGTGGAAGCCGCCAAGCGCCAGAAGACGCCGAACGAGATCGCGCTCACCATCCTGCTGGTCGCGCTGACGCTGGTGTTCCTGGTGGTCACGGCCACCCTGCTGCCGTTCTCGCAGTTCAGCGTGGTCGCGGCCGGTGCCGGCACGGTGGTGTCGCTGACGGCGCTGGTCGCGCTGCTGGTGTGCCTGATCCCGACCACCATCGGCGGCCTGCTGTCGGCCGTCGGCGTGGCCGGCATGAGCCGCATGATGCAGGCCAACGTGATCGCCACCTCCGGCCGCGCGGTCGAGGCCGCGGGCGACGTCGACGTGCTGCTGCTCGACAAGACCGGCACCATCACGCACGGCAACCGGCAGGCCAGTGCCTTTCTGACGGCGCCGGGCGTGTCGCAAGCCAGGCTGGCGCGGGCCGCAGTGCTCGCCTCGCTGGCCGACGAGACGCCCGAAGGCCGCAGCATCGTCGAGCTGGCCCGCCGCGGCGGCGTCGACGACCAGGGCGTGGAGGGTGCCACCTTCGTTCCCTTCACGGCGCAGACCCGCATGAGCGGGGTCAACCTGCCGCCGGCGCCGAACAGCCTGGACGCCGAGGCGATCGTCTTGCGCAAGGGCGCGGTGGATGCGGTGCGCCGGCACGTCGAGGCGCTCGGCGGTGCGCTGCCCGCGATGCTGCTGCAGGCCGCCGATCAGGTGGCGCGGCGCGGCAGCACGCCGCTCGCGGTGGCCGAGGGGGCGCGCGTGCTCGGCATCGTCGAGCTCAAGGACATCGTCAAGACCGGCATCAAGGAGCGCTTCTCGGAACTGCGCCGCATGGGCATCAAGACCGTGATGATCACCGGCGACAACAAGCTCACGGCGGCGGCGATCGCGGCCGAGGCCGGGGTCGACGACTTCCTGGCCGAGGCCACGCCCGAGGACAAGCTGGCGCTGATCCGCCGCTACCAGGCCGAAGGCCGGCTGGTCGCGATGACCGGCGACGGCACCAACGACGCCCCGGCGCTGGCGCAGGCCGACGTCGCGGTGGCGATGGGCAGCGGCACCCAGGCCGCCAAGGAGGCCGGCAACATGGTCGACCTCGACTCCAACCCGACCAAGCTGCTGGAGGTGGTCGAGACCGGCAAGGCGCTGCTGATGACGCGCGGCTCGCTCACCACCTTCTCGATCGCCAACGACGTGGCGAAGTACTTCGCGATCATCCCGGCGATCTTCGTCTCGACCTACCCGCAGCTCGGGGCGCTGAACCTGATGCGGCTGGCCAGCCCTTCGTCGGCGATCCTGTCGGCGGTGATCTTCAACGCGCTGGTGATCGTGTTCCTGATCCCGCTGGCGCTCCGGGGCGTGCGCTACCGCCCGGTCGGCGCGGCCGCCCTGCTGCGCCGCAACCTCGCGATCTACGGCCTCGGCGGCCTGATCGTTCCCTTCATCGGCATCAAGCTGATCGACTGGCTGCTGGTCGCGGCCGGACTGGTCTGAAAGCATCACCATGGCCCCCATCCTTCGTCCCGCGCTGGTCCTGTTCGCGCTGCTCGGCGCGCTCACCGGCATCGTCTATCCACTGGCCGTGACCGGCGTCGCCCAGGCCGTGTTCCCGGCCCAGGCCGCCGGCAGCCTGGTGCTGCGCGACGGCGCGCCGATCGGCTCGACGCTGATCGGCCAAAACTTCAGCGACCCGGCCCACTTC
>Ga0308175_100003377_pt1 | contig 11037 bp, 16 predicted proteins | sample PhyCR1_3_FD_203893 | JGI IMG/M metagenome (GOLD analysis project Ga0308175, IMG submission 203893) | Soil microbial communities from UC Gill Tract Community Farm, Albany, California, United States - DLSLS.C.R1 | ecosystem: Environmental > Terrestrial > Soil > Agricultural land | place: USA... | reverse complement strand
GCGGCGAGAACGCCGCCGGTCGGGATGCGGGGCGGCACCCGCGACCGCAGCATTGACAGACACGACCTAGCCGGCCGTCCACCGGACGCGTGGCCTAGACCGACACCGGGCGCCCTGTTTTTACCTTGAGGACCCCGGGTAGACGCCTTTCCATCTCGGGTGGCACAAAGGACCGGGCCCCCGCCGGTTCAACATTCCACCGAAGGCGGACAGCATGACCAGCACACACCTACAGGTGCTCGGGACCCAGCAAGCCCCTCTCGACGACCTCGTGGACGAGCGCGAGCTCCTCGCCTCCGTGACCCCGCAGAACCGGACCGCGGTCAGCGCCCGGCTGCTGGAGCAGGCCGCGCGCGAGACTGACCCGGTCGAGCGCAAACGCCTTCAGGACGAGGTGGTGGTGCTGCACATGGGGCTGGCCCGGGCGATCGCCGCCCGCTACCGCGGCCGCGGGATCGCCGACGACGACCTCACCCAGGCCGCGTCGATGGCGCTGCTCAAGGCCGCCCGCAACTTCGACGCCACCCGCGGCGTCGAGTTCCTGTCCTACGCCGTGGTCACCATGAAAGGCGAGGTCAAGCGGCAGTTCCGGGACTACGGCTGGATGGTGCGGCCGCCGCGGACGATCCAGAAGCTGCAGGCCGACGTGAGCCGGGCCGACTCCGAGCTCACCCACCGGCTGGGCCGCTCCCCCAAGGTCAGCGAGGTCGCGGCGTACCTCGACGTGGCCGAGGAGGAGGTGCTCGAGGCGCTCTCGGCGGACGGCTGCTTCACCCCCACGTCCCTGGACACCCCGGTCGGCTCCGAGGGCTCCGGCGTCCTCGGCGAGCTGATCCCCGGCGACGACTCGGCCATGAGCGAGGCCGAGGCCCGCGTGATGCTGACCCCGGCCGTGCGGGCGCTGCCGGAGCGGGAGCGCGAGGTGCTCTACCTCCGGTTCTTCAAGCAGCAGACCCAGGCGCAGATCGCCGACGAGATCGGCGTCACGCAGATGCAGGTCTCCCGGATCCTGTCCCGGGTCCTGGTCCAGCTGCGGGGCCAGCTCACCTGACCCCCGCGGCGCCCGCGGGCGCCCTCGGGGCACCTGGTCCGGACCACCCCCGGTCGATGGGAGGAGGCGTGGCCCGGGCCCCGGTGCCCGCGGTCAGCGGCCCCGGACGACGTACGTGCGGACGAGTCCCCCCGCCGTCCCCGAGGGGACTTGTGGTCCGTCGCAATCACGTGTGCGCTCCGCCGTTTGTGCGGGGATGCCGCGGGGTACCGCGACACGACCGACTCGAGAAGGAGTTCCCATGCCGTCCTGGCTGATCTGGGTCATCGTCGCGATCATCGTGATCGCGGTCATCGCCGCCGTCGTGGCGGCGTCCACCAAGCGCAAGAAGCAGCAGAACCGCACCCGCGCCGGGGAGCTGCGCGAACAGGCCGCCGCCCAGGCGACCGGGCTGCAGCAGCGGGAGGCGCACGCCAGGGAGACCGAGGCCCGCGCGGCCGAGGCCCGGGCGGAGGCCGAGCGCAGGCAGGCCGAGGCCGACCGGCTCGAGGCCGAGGCGCGCGACCGGCACGAGACCGCGGCCGGCTACCGCGACCAGCACGCGGAGAACCTCCGCCGGGCCGACGAGCTCGACCCCGACGTGGACACCCGCAGCGACGACTACGCGGGACCGGAGACCACCGGGACGACCGCCTCGACCACCGGCAGGACCGGCGCGACGGACGGGACGACCGACGGTGCTACCGACGTCAGCACCGGGCGCGTCACCGAGGGCGACCGGGTCCAGGACCGGCTGGGCGGCACCCCCGAGCACGCCCACACCGAGCACGCCGCCCACGCAGAGCAGACCCAGCAGGCCGGACACGTCGGTCCGGCCGACGACGGGACCACCGTCACCCACCCGGACGGGTCGACCGAGACGGTCACCCCGTCCACCGCCGGTGAGCAGGCCAAGGGCGACCCGAGCGACCCGCGCCTGGAGGGCGGCACGCACCGCGCCTGACCGGCTCGCAGGAGCCCGCGGAGGGAGCAGAGAAGGGCCCGGCCGGTCGGCCGGGCCCTTCCTCCTGCCTGCTGGATGCCTGCTGGGTCAGAGGTAGAGGCCGGTCTGGCTGTCCCCGAGGCGGTCGGCGGCGACCGCGTGGATGTCCCGCTCGCGCATCAGCACGTAGGTCTCGGCGTTCACCTCCACCTCGGCCTTGTCCTCGGGGTCGAACAGCACCCGGTCGCCGACCTCGACGCTGCGCACGTGCGGGCCGATCGCCGCCACCCGCGACCAGGCCAGCCGGCGCCCGCCCATCGCCGCGGTCGCGGGGATGACGATGCCGCCGCTGGAGCGGCGCTCGCCCTCGCGGTCGACCGAGACCAGCACCCGGTCGTGCAGCATCCGGATCGGCGTCTTCTCCTTGACCATGCGACGACCTACTTCGTGACCCTTCGCATCACGACGACGAACGTCACGAAGCCGAGGACGCCGCCCGCGACCTTGAGGATGTTGTCGGTGCGCGGGTTGCCCTGGGCGTCGACGAAGTGCGCCTTGATGCCGTTGATCTCGCGCCGCACGATCGTCTTCGGGCTGGCGCGGTAGGCCAGCTGGTCGATCGTCGCGGCCAGCCGCTCGCGCGTGGCCTCGATCTGGCCCTCGAGGGTCTGCGGACTGCCGGCGGTTGTGGCCACGGTCTCTCCTGGGGTCGTCGCGGGGGTGGTCGGCTGCGGCGCTCTGCGAAGGCTACCCGGCGGCCCGAGGACGCACCGTGCGGGGATCGAAACCGAACGGCAGCTCCAGGCGGTGCGAGGCCATCAGCGGGTCGTCGGTCAGCACGTCGTACGTCGAGCCGTCCGCGACGATCACGCCGTCGGAGAGCACCACGCTGCGCGGGCACAGCTCGAACGCGTAGGGCAGGTCGTGGGTGACCATCAGCACGGTCACGTCGAGCGAGGTGAGGATCTCGGCCAGCTCACGCCGCGAGGCGGGGTCGAGGTTGGACGACGGCTCGTCGAGCACGAGGACCTCCGGCTCCATGGCCAGCACGGTGGCGACCGCGACCCGGCGACGCTGGCCGAAGCTGAGGTGGTGCGGCGGGCGGTCCGCGAAGTCGGCCATCCCGACCCGGTCCAGCGCCTCGCGGACCCGGTGCTCCAGGGCCTCGCCGCGCAGCCCCAGGTTGGCCGGCCCGAAGGCGACGTCGTCGTGGACGCTGCCCATGAAGAGCTGGTCGTCCGGGTCCTGGAACACGACGCCGACGCGGCGGCGTACTTCCGCGAGGTTCTGCTTGGTGACCGGCAGCCCGGAGACGGCCACCGACCCCGTGCCGCCGCCGAGGATGCCGTTGAGGTGCAGCACCAGGGTGGTCTTGCCGGCGCCGTTCGGCCCGAGCAGCGCGACCCGCTCGCCCCGGTGCACGTGCAGGTCCACGCCGTAGAGCGCCTGGTGGCCGTCGGGGTAGGCGAACGCCAGCCCGCGCACGTCGAGGACGGGGGTGCTCATCGGTGCTCCTGGTGCTGGGCGGCCTGCTGGGTGTGGTGCAGAGGCGGCATCGTGCCGGTGTAGCCGCGCGACAGCATCGCGAGGTGCACCCGCTCTCCGCGCTCGTAGGAGCGGATGAACAGCGCCCCGGCGGAGCGCGCGAGCACCGGCCAGTGGCGGACGTTGCGGGCGTCGAAGCCGCGGGACTCGCGGGCCACCCGCATCCGGCCCATCTCGTCGGTGACCACGTCGAGGTAGCGGACCATGAAGCCCATGATCTGCACGAGCAGGCTCGGCACCCGCAGCCGCTCGAGCCCGGCGAGCAGGTCCCGCGGCTCGGTGGTCGCGGCCAGCGTCAGGCTGGCCAGCACGCCGAGCGTGCCCTTGGCCAGCAGCGCCCACGCGGCGGCCAGGCCGCTCTGGCTGACCGCGACGCCGAGCACGTCGACGCGGGGGCCGGTGGCGATGAACGGCATCAGCAGAGCGAAGACCACGAAGGGGACCTCGACGACCATCCGCTTGAGGAGGTACGCCGCGGGCACCCGGCTCACCGCGACGACCGCGACCAGCGCCAGCAGGTAGACCGCGTAGGCGGCGTACCAGCCGCGGGGGGTGGCCACGACCAGCAGCATGAAGCCCAGCAGCGCCAGCACCTTCACATGCGCCGGGGCGCGGTGCACCGGCGAGTGCCCGTGGTAGTGCAGCTTGTGGCCGTGCCCGGCGCCCACGTCAGCGACCGCCGTGCTCGACGGGCGCGCGCTCCTCGCGCGGCTCGGGCCGCGGGCCCCGGCGGCGGACCAGCAGCGTCACGCCACCGGCCAGGGCCAGCACGACCAGCGAGCCGACGACACCGGCGACCCCCTTGGACACCCGCCGGTCCCCCACGCCCCGGGTGCCGTAGCCGGCGAAAGGGCTGCCGTCGGCGTGGTGCCTGGTCTGCGTCTGCGAGAAGCCCTTGTCCCGGGCGACCCGGTTGAGCCCGTCCGGGCTGGACGAGGCGTAGTAGCTGACCACCCCGGCCAGCAGCAGCGCCACCAGCAGACCGGTGACGACGAGCGCCCGGGTGGACATGCGCCTCACGTCGGCGCCCCGTGCGACGTGCGGACCTCGAGGGTGCGGCGCTCGAGCACCCGGCGCGCGCCGTGCACGAGGTCCGGGCGGACCGCCACGATGCTGCCGACCGCCAGGCCGGTGATCAGGGCCTCGCCGACGCCGATCAGCACGTGCCAGCCGACCATGGCCGCAGCGAGCGTGCCCAGCGGGATGTCGGCCTGCCCGCCCACGGCGTACAGGCCGGTGAAGCAGAGCGCCGCCACCGGCACGGAGATCAGGGCACCCGCCGCGGCGGCCGGGGCGACCAGCGAGAGCCGCTTGGGCAGCACGGCCTGCAGGCCCCGGAACACCAGGTAGCCGACCACGACGGTGACCAGCCCCATCAGGTCGATGTTGGTGCCCAGGGCGGTGATCCCGCCGTCGGCGAACAGCAGCGCCTGCACCACGAACACCACCGTCATGCAGAGCAGGGCGGTGCTCGGCCCGACCAGCACGGCGGCGAGCGCGCCCCCGAGCAGGTGGCCGCTGGTGCCGGCGCCGACCGGGAAGTTCAGCATCTGGGTGGCGAACACGAAGGTGGCGACCAGGCCGGCGAGCGGCGCCGTCTTGTCGTCGAGCTCGCGCCGCGCGCCCCGCAGGGCGACCCCCACGGCCACGACCGCCACCGCGCCCGTGGCCACCGAGGTGGGGGCGTCGAGGAAGCCGTCGGGGACGTGCACGCCGCACTCCTTGTACGTTGAGCAGGGCCCGGGTCTCCGGGCTCTTCGCACAGGCTACGTTATTGCACATGATGTGCAACAAGCACTCTCCGTCCGGCCAGGAAGGACCCACCGTGAGCGACACCCGCCTGTCCCCCGGCGACCCCGCCCCCGACTTCACCCTGACCTCCGACACCGGCGAGGAGGTGTCGCTGTCCGGGCTGCGCGGCCGCAAGGTGATCGTGTACTTCTACCCGGCCGCGATGACCCCGGGCTGCACCAAGCAGGCCTGCGACTTCACCGACTCGCTCGACTCGCTGCAGGGCGCCGGCTACGAGGTGCTGGGCATCTCCCCCGACAAGCCGGAGAAGCTGGCGAAGTTCCGCGAGCGCGACCACCTCACGATCACGCTGCTCTCCGACCCGTCCCGGCAGACGCTGGCGTCGTACGGCGCGTTCGGGGAGAAGAAGATGTACGGCAAGACCGTCGAGGGCGTGATCCGCTCGACCTTCGTGGTCGACGAGCAGGGCAAGGTCGACCTGGCGCAGTACAACGTCAAGGCCACCGGGCACGTCGCCAAGCTGCGCCGCGACCTCGGTCTCGACACCTAGCCAGGCACCCACGCCCTAGAGTTGGTCGCTGCGCGCCCGTAGCCCAATGGCAGAGGCAGTCGGTTTAGGTCCGGCCCAGTGTGAGTTCGAATCTCACCGGGCGCACGTCCCCACCGCCCGGCAGTGGCTACGGTGGCCCGCATGAGCCCGGTGGAGATCGTCCCGTTCGAGGACGACCACGCCTCCGGCATCGCGCGGCTGTGCACGGCGGTGCAGTGGCCATCCCTCACCGACCCCGCAACGGTGCACGCGGTCTGCACGGCACCCGGCTCCGCGGCGTACGTCGCGCTGGTGGAGGACCGCGTGGTCGGCTGGGCGCAAGCGCTCGGGGACGGCGTGCTCCAGTCGCACCTGAGCTTCGTGGCCGTGCACCCCGACCACCGGCGGCGTGGCATCGCCCGGCTGCTCACGGTCGCGACGTTCCAGGCCACCCGCACGAAGCGGATGGACCTGATCACCGACTCCGCGGCGGTGTTCTACGAGGCCTTCGAGCACCGCCGGATGCAGGGGTTCCGGATCTACCCGGGGGCGTGAACCTCGGGCTTGCGGGCACCGGGGTGGGCGACCGTTCCACCACGACCCTCGGGAGGCTCCGATGAAGGCCGCGATCTACGACGAGTTCGGCGGCGCCGACGTGCTGCAGGTCCGCGAGGTCGACGACCCGCCGGTCGGCCCGGACACCGTCCTGGTGCGCACCCGCGCGACGAGCGTGAACCCGGTCGACCACAAGGTCCGCGAGGGCTACCTGCGCGGCGCCTTCCCGCACCACCTGCCGATCATCCCCGGCTGGGACGTGGCCGGGGTGGTCGAGGCGGTCGGCCCCGCGGTCCGCACCGGGCTGACGGTCGGCGACGAGGTCTTCGGCTACGTGCGCCGCGACGACGTGTGCTTCGGTACGGCGGCCGAGCTCGTGCCGGCGCCGGAGCGGACCGTCGTGCGGCGCCCGGCGAACGTCTCCTTCGAGGAGGCGGCCGCGGTGCCGCTCGCCGGCGGCACCGCCTACCAGGCGCTGGTCGAGGCGCTCGCCGTGCGGCCCGGCGAGCGGGTGCTCGTCCACGCGGCCTCCGGCGGCGTCGGGCACTTCGCCGTCCAGATCGCCAAGCACCTCGGTGCCCACGTGATCGGCACCGCCAGCCCGGGCAACCACGCGGCACTGCGCGAGCTGGGCGCCGACGAGGTGCTCGACTACCACGCCGGGCCGGTCAGCGAGCAGCTCACCGAGCCCGTCGACGCCGTGCTCGACCTGGTCGGCGGCGACGCGCTGACCGACGCCCCCCGGCAGGTCTCGGGCGGCACCCGGATCGCCTCGGTCATCGACCCGGACACCGTGCGCGGGCTCGGCGGCACCTACGTCTTCGTCCGCCCCGACCGGGACACCCTGGATGCGCTCCGGGAGCTCGTCGAGGACGGGCACGTGCGGGTGGTGCTGTCCGGCGTGTTCGACCTCGACGACATCGCCGAGGCACACCGGGCCGTCGAGAAGGGCAACGGCCTCGGGAAGGTGGCCGTCACCGTCTGACCGGCCTACAGGCCGGTGAGGACGTCGGCCACGAGGGGTGCGATCGACCGGATGGCGTGGCCGCGGTGCGAGATCGCGTCCTTCTCCTCGACGCTCAGCTCGGCCGAGGTGCGCCCGTCGCCGTCCCGGTCGGCGGTGTTCTGGTCGGCGACGAAGAGCACGTCGTAGCCGAACCCCCCGCTGCCGCGGGTCTCGCGGATCACCCGGCCCGGCATCTCGCCGTGGACCACGTGCTCGGCGACCCCGCCGGCACCGACGGGGTAGGCGAACGCGACCGCGCAGGTGAAGTGCGCGGCGCGGCGCTCGTCCGGGACGTCGGCGAGCTGCTCGAGCAGCAGCCGGTTGTTCGCCGCGTCGTCCTTGGCCGATCCGGCCCAGCGCGCCGACAGCACGCCGGGCATCCCGTTGAGCGCGTCGACGCACAGCCCGCTGTCGTCGGCGAGGGACGGCAGCCCGGTCGCCTGGACCGCCGCGTGGGCCTTGAGCAGGGCGTTGCCGGCGAAGGTCGGCGCGTCCTCGACCGGCTCGTCGTAGTGCTCCACGTCGTCGAGGCCGAGCACCTCGATGTCGGGGACGTACTCGACCAGGATCCGCCGCATCTCCACCAGCTTCTTCGCGTTGCGGGACGCGAGGAAGACCTGGGTCATCGCGCCAGGGCCTCGGCCTGGAGCCCGGTCAGGTCGGCGCAGCCCTTCTCGGCCAGCCCGAGGAGGCTGTCGAGCATGGCCCGGTCGAACGGCGCGCCCTCGGCGGTGCCCTGCACCTCGACGAAGGCGCCGTCCCCGGTCATCACGACGTTCATGTCGGTCTCGGCGCGGACGTCCTCCTCGTAGGGCAGGTCGAGCCGCGGCTCGCCGTCGACGATGCCGACCGAGATCGCCGCGACCGACCCGGTCAGCGGCTCCCCCTTGACCGCGCCGGTGGACTTCAGGTGCGCCACGGCGTCGGCGAGGGCGACGTACGCGCCGGTGATCGCCGCGGTCCGGGTGCCGCCGTCGGCCTGCAGCACGTCGCAGTCGAGCACGATCGTGTTCTCACCGAGCGCCCGGTAGTCGATGACCGCGCGCAGCGACCGGCCGACGAGCCGGGAGATCTCGTGGGTGCGGCCGCCGATCCGGCCCTTGACCGACTCGCGATCGGAGCGGGTGTTCGTCGCCGCGGGGAGCATGGCGTACTCCGCGGTCACCCAGCCGAGCCCGGACCCCTTGCGCCAGCGGGGGACGCCCTCGGTGGCCGACGCGGCGCACAGCACCCGGGTCTTCCCGAACTCCACCAGCACCGACCCGGCGGCGTGGTCCAGCCAGTGGCGGGTGATCGTCACCGGGCGGAGCTCGTCGTTGGATCGTCCGTCTGCGCGCGTCATGCGGCCGACCCTACCGACGGGCACCCGGCGGCCCGCCGACGGCTGGGCCCGCTACTCCCGGGGCGCAGGCGTGCTCGCGGCCGCGCGGCTGCGGTACCAGCGCCGCCAGACCAGCCGGTGCACCGGGATCCAGCGCGGGATGGAGCGGAGGCCGGGGATGAGCGGGAGGAACATCAGCCCCGCGGTGAGCACGAGCATCAGTCCCCAGACCTGGGCGTCGGCGTTCTCGGAGGTGGAGAACGGCGGGATCTGGTACCAGAACGTGTAGAGCCACATCCAGGGCTGACCGGGGTAGTTGCCGGTCTCGTTCATCATCCCCCACTGGTCGCCGCCGAGCTGCTGGGCCCGCGCGGTGTCCTCGAGGTACGCCCCGTCCGAGAGCAGCAGCAGGGACCGGGTCTGGTCACCGCCGTAGAAGTTGCCCGAGGAGGTCAGGCTGCCCTCGAGACCACCCGACCGGGCCAGGTCCAGGAACCGGCTCGCCAGCAGCGGGACCGGGCCGTACGCCAGGGACGCCGGCACCGGCCGGCCGCCGGCCTTCGCGAGCGCATCCCCGTAGCGAGTGGCCCACGCGGTCTGCCGGGCGGCGGGGGCGGCGCGCCACACGGCCAGGGCCGCGCGCAGGGGAAGGTCGCGCGACACCTGCCCGAGCGGTTGCAGCACCAGGTCGGCGGAGTCGACCGGGATCCGCACGCCGCCCAGCTTCTGGGTGGGGATGCCGAGCAGCTTCTGGCCCTCGGCGTTGGCGTTGTACGGCGGTCCGTAGGTCGCGCTCGCGCTGGTGCCGGCGAGCTCGGCGGTCGCCGTGGCGAGCACGTCGTCGGGCGCGGCCTTCGCCCACGACGAGAACGTGATGGCGGGCTCGTCGGGCGACGAGAAGACCGCCGCCAGCCCGGTGGTGAGCAGGCTGACGGCGAGCAGGGCGAGCACGAACTCCTTCACCAGGTCGTAGGGCCGGGTGGCGAAGTCGTGGGCGTCGGGGGTGGGCGGCACCGGCCGGTGCAGGGTCGGGCGGCGGCGCACGGCGGTGGTGGCCATGTCAGTCACCCCGCACGGTGTCGAGGGGCGGCACGACACCGTGCCGGCGGACCAGCACGATGTGCCAGACGGTGACGACACCGACGGCCACCGGCAGCAGCAGCACGTGCCACAGCAGCATCTGGCCGGGGTTCAGCACGTTGAACCAGGCGCCGATGGCCACCGCGTTGAGGCCGTCCTTGGCCTCGGCGCTGATCCACTGCGCGTCGAAGTTCGACTGCGACAGGTAGCCGGTGAACGCGGTGCCGATCGACATCACGAAGGCCAGCACCCCGATCACCCAGGTCCAGACCCGCTTGCCGCGCCAGGCCGCCATCCAGAACTTGCCCCACAGGTGGATGACCATGAACGCGAAGAACAGCTCGACGCTCCACAGGTGCATCGAGTTGACGAAGTGGCCCAGGCTCGAGACGTGCCACCAGGCGACGCCGCCGGCGGCGAGCACCGCACCGGAGACCAGCACCACGACGAGCGCGGCCAGCGTCAGCACGCCGAAGACGTAGATCCAGGAGACGACGTAGGCGGGCTGCCGGTCCGGGAGCGCCTGGCCGGGCGGGACGAGCCCGCTGATCCGGCCGCGGAGCCAGGTGGTCCAGTTCGTCGACGGGTGCTCGGCCTCCCCGACGGTCGCCGTGCGCAGCGCGGTCATGACCGCTCACCGCGCTCCGGTCCGAGGTCCTTCGCGCCCGGGAAGGGCAGGACCAGGGCCAGCACGAACACCACCACCATGCCCAGGACGATCAGCAGGTTGGTGACGCTGACGTTGATGACTCCGACGTGGACGTAGCTCCCCGAGTGAACCGCCAGGAGGAGGTCGGTCGAGCTCATGTGAACCACCACCAAGATGGGACCGGACGCGCGGACGGCGTCTCTTTTCATGCTTGGCGCGGGCCGGGTCACCCGGACAGGGGCTTTGGTCCCGCTCGCTGGGCCCTACGTCGCGGTGCGGCCGGGACCGGCCACGAGGTCAGAAGGTGTACGTCGACCCGGTGACCGCGGCCTCGAGCGGCCCGTCGTAGGCCTCGCGGGCTTCGGCGAGCGGGACCTCCGGGTCGTGCCAGGGCGGGATGTGCGTGAGCACCAGGCGTCGTGCGCGGGCCTCGGCGGCGGCCGCCCCCGCCTGCTTGCCGGTCAGGTGCAGGTCCGCGGGGTTGTCGCCGCTCTCCACGAACGCCGCCTCGCACAGCAGCAGGTCGGCGCCGTCGGCCAGGTCGACCAGCTCCTGGCACGGACCGGTGTCGCCGGAGTAGACGACCGTGTGCCCCTCGGACTCGACGCGCAGGCCGTAGGCGGTGAT
>Ga0308175_100003376_pt1 | contig 11038 bp, 10 predicted proteins | sample PhyCR1_3_FD_203893 | JGI IMG/M metagenome (GOLD analysis project Ga0308175, IMG submission 203893) | Soil microbial communities from UC Gill Tract Community Farm, Albany, California, United States - DLSLS.C.R1 | ecosystem: Environmental > Terrestrial > Soil > Agricultural land | place: USA... | reverse complement strand
GCCGTACGCGAACGGAGCCCTGGCAGGCGTGCACGGCTCGTGGAACCGGCAGCCGCCGCGTGCACCCGAGGTGTCGTTCTTCCCGTGGCGGAACGGCAGTCTCGGCGACCAGCAGACACTGGTCGGCGGTTTCCAGGCCGACGACGGATCCCGGTGGGGCCGACCGGTCGCAGCACTGGTCGGCCCCGACGGCGCCGTCTACATCACCGACGACTACGCCGGTGCCGTCTACCGCTTGGCCCCACCCGGGCGCTAGCGCGCCGTCGGTGTCCTGGTTCCGCGACGCCCCGTGATGCCGACGTAGATCGCGATCAGGATGATCGCCACGATGATCCCGACGAGGAACGGGATGACTTGCCAACCGCCATTGGCGTTGTGGTAGCCCAGTTGGTAGGTCAGCCAGCTTCCGATAAATGAGCCAAGCGCGCCGAGGATGATCGTCATGATCACGCCGATGTTCTGCTTGCCGGGCATGATGAGCCGCGCAAGCGCGCCGACGATCAAGCCGACGATCAACGCGCTGAGAATCGTTCCAATCATGTCTCTCCTTCGGTGAGTCCGACCCAGACGGTATTACCCAATCCCGCGGCCGATTTCACCCACTGTCACGCCGATACGTAATCGTGACGATGCTGTTACTGAAGTTGACTGTGGGGTTGGTGTGATTAGTGTTGTTCTGATTCGCCGAGTTTCGCGGAAAGGGCAACCGTGCCGACTCCAGCCGGACTGTGCCGGCGTTTTGTGCAGTGCGCCGCCGCGCTGACGCTGTGTGCTGCGCTGACGACGGTCGGCGCGCCACTGGCCCAGGCCGATGGTGGCTCCTTGCTTGCAGGCGCTATCGCCAACACGCGCGGGTCTTACCTCGTCTACAACTTCGGCGACGGCCACCCAGCGCCGATGCTGAACGCAGGCGGCGGTTGGTACGAGATGAACAACGGCGGGCACTTGATGACGATCAAGAGCGCCTCCGACCGGCTGCATCCGCGATTGTTGGTCGACAGCCATCAGGGCTCCCAGGCGCGGTGTGAGCGTGACCCAGGGGCGCGCACTGGCGAAGGCCTGTGGCAGGCATCCGAGATCTACGCGCCGCTCGAGGCGTGGCAGGCCCTCGGTCAGCCGACGATCGCCATCAACGCGAACTTCTTCGACGTCCGCGGCCAGAAGGGTGGGTCGTGGCGGGACACCAAGTGCAGCTCGCCGCTCGGCGCCTATGTCGACAGCACCCACGGACAGGGCCGGACCAACGCCGCTGTCACGGGCACGCTCGCCTATGCGGGCAAGCAGGGGCTGTCGGGGGGCGGCGAGAACTGGTCGTCGCTTGCGACGATGATCCTCCCGGCCGGCGGGCAGCCGTATGTCGTCATGCCGAAGGGGCCGGGCGACTACGACTCGGCCTCGCCGGAGATTCAGAAGCTGCTCGACCAGAACGCAGGTTTCGTCGCAGTCGCCGGCATCGGCCTTCTTGCTCCGGGAGATACGGGTCAGCTCAACGATGGCGGGCCGAGCGCGGCGCGGACCGCGGTCGCGTACAGCCGGGCCAACGACCAGTTCTACGTCTTCCAGGGCGGCAGCTATACGCCCGACCAGATACAGGATCTGTTCCGTGGGCTGGGCGCCGACAACGCCGTGCTGCTGGACGGCGGCGGCTCGTCGGCGATCGTGTTGCGGCGCGACACCGGCGAAATGTGGAGTGGAGCTGGGGTTCCGAAAGGCAGTTGCGATAACCAGCAGGTGCTCTGTGACTCGCGCGAGCGCGCGCTGCCCAGCTGGCTCGCCTTCAGCTGACACGTCGATGCCACCGCTGACGCGCCGCATGGTCTTGCGGCTGGGCGCCGGAATCGCAGGAGCGTGTGCGCTTGATTCCGTCTGGCAGTTGGGGCTTGCCACCGCGGCGGGAGCTCCGCCGCCCGATCAACCGTCGCCGTCGTCGGCCAAGTCGTCTCCGACGTATCTCAGTGGCTCGTTCGTTTCGGCGGCCCGTGGCGGCGTCGAAACGCAGTGGGCGATCGCCTTGCCGCCCGGGCACTCTGGTCCGTTGCGCCCGGTGATCGCTTTGCACGGTCGCGACATGACAGCGTCCGGTGTGATGGCCATGGGCGTCGAATCGGGTCTGGCGCAGTTGGCCAAGGCCGGATACCCGCCGTTCGCGGTGGTCGCCGTCGACGGCGGTAACAGTTGGTGGCACCGACGAGTGACCGGCGAGGACTCAGGGACGATGGTGCTGACGGAGTTGTTGCCGATGCTGGCGACCAAGGGCCTCGACACTTCCCGGGTGGGGTTCATCGGCTGGTCGATGGGTGGCTACGGCGCACTGTTACTCGGCGGCGCGCTCGGTCCGGCGCGCACGGCCGCGATCTGTGCCGTCGCCCCGGCGCTGTATTCGGACTACGGCCAGGCAATCGAGGCGGGTGCGTTCGACGGCCCAGCGGATTGGTTCGCGTACTCGGTGTACGGCACGCCTGCCTTGTCGGAGATTCCGTTGCGGATCGACTGTGGCGACAATGACCGCTACTACAAGGCCGTGAAACAGTTCGTCACCTCGCTACGGAAGCCACCTGCGGGTGTGTCCTTCGAGGGTGGACATGAAGTTGCGGCATGGCGGCAGAAGCTGCCGCGGGAGTTGGCCTGGCTGGCGACGTAGCGCGTTGGTCCCGAAATAGCGTCGGGTAGCGTGGGACGATCTTTGCTCGAGTGAACAGAGTTTCGACCACCCCTCGTCCTGCCTTCCGACGCGGCTTCGCTGCGAGCGGCCGGGCAGACCCGGCGCAGAAACAGTTTCGGTCCGACATCGAAGGTTTGCGCGCGGTCGCCGTTCTCGCCGTCGTCCTTTTCCATGCGGGCGTGCCCGGCGTGGGTGGAGGATTCATCGGAGTCGACGTGTTCTTCGTCGTCTCCGGCTTCCTGATCACCGGGCTGCTCTGGCGAGAAGCGTCCGGCACCGGCACGGTGCGGCTGGCCCGGTTCTACGGCGCGCGGGCGCGACGGCTGCTGCCCGCCGCGGTGACGGTGCTCGTCGCGACATGCGTCGCCTCGGCAGTGCTGCTGCCGCCGCTGCAGGTCCGCAGCGTCATCGGTGACGGCATTGCGAGTGCGCTCTATGCCGGCAACTACCGATTCGCGATCCAGGGCACCGACTACCTTTCGGCCGACGCGCCGCCGTCACCCGTTCAGCACTATTGGTCGCTGGGCGTGGAGGAGCAGTTTTATCTGCTGTGGCCGGCGCTGATCATCGGCACGGCTTGGCTTCTCGCGCGCTTAGCGCGGCGCGCCGGCACTGCCGCAACACGATCGGTGGCACCGTATCTTCTGGTGCTCGCAGTGTTGGCCGCTGTGTCGTTCATGATCTCGCTGTCGTGGACAGAAACCTTGCCATCGTGGGCGTTCTTCTCGCTACCGACGCGGGCTTGGGAGTTGGCGGTCGGCGGGCTGGTGGCACTGACGGCGGGTGCGTGGCGGAAGCTGCCCGGCCCGTCGGCTGCGGTCGTGGGCTGGGGTGGGCTGGCGCTGATCGTGGTCACGTGCACCCAGGTCGGTGACGCGACGCCGTATCCGGGCACCACAGCGCTGTTGCCGGTGCTGGGCACGGCGTTGGTGATCGGCGCGGGCTGTGCGACATCGGATTTGGGTGTCGGGCACTTTCTGTCGAAGCCTGCGATGCGATCGATCGGTCGGCTGTCGTACTCGTGGTACCTGTGGCATTGGCCGGTACTGCTGCTGGCGCCGGCGTTGTTCGGCCAGTCACTTGGTTTGGCGGGTCGGTTGGCGATGGCCGCAGTGTCGTTCGGGCTGGCGATACTGACGCTTCATCTCATCGAGAACCCCGTACGGTTCGCTCCGTCGTTGAAGCGTTCTTCCCGACGCAGCCTGGCCGTGGGCGGCGCATTGACCGCGGTAGCGGTCTGTGTCGGTCTGGTGTTGATGACGGTGCGGCCGGTGCCAGTCGGCCAAGGAACGGCGGCGGCGCCGGTCAGACCCGCTGCGCCCAAGGAACCCTCGGCGCAGGCTCCGCCGTCGTTGTCGGTGCGTGATCAACTGTTGGCCGCGATTGCGAAGTCGACCGAGCCAGGCCCGGTTCCCACGAATCTGACGCCGGCACTCGATGCGATCGCGAAGCCAGATGTCTTCGTCAACGGATGTGTGCTGTCCTGGAAGGACGTCGAGCAGCCGGAGTGTGTGTCCGGTGATCCCGGTGCGTCCACGACGGTGGCGCTGGTAGGGGATTCGCATGCCGCGATGTGGCAGCCCGCAATGGAATCGATTGCTCAGCAACGGCATTGGCGGCTGATCACCATGAGCAAGGTGACGTGTCCACTGATGGATTTGCCGATCAACAGTCCCTATCTGGGACGTGAGTTCACCGAGTGCGAGCAGTGGCGCGCCGACATGATGGCCCGACTCGAGGCGGAGCGTCCGCGGGTCGTCGTGCTCGACATGTCGCGACGGTACGGCGCCGACTTCGGGTTCACCAGTTACGACCAGGCATGGCTGAACGGCTTGACCGTGCTGGTGCACCGGTTGCACGACACGGGGGCAGGCGTCTTGGTGCTCGGGCCCGTACCGGATCCGCACTCGACCGTGCCGACCTGCGTGTCGGCGCACATGGACGACGCGTCCGCCTGCTCATCCGCGCGTCCGGAGGGCCTCAACGAGACCGGTATCGCGGCCGAAGCGGTGGCGACGAAGGCTGGCGGCGGCCAGTACGCGGAACTGTCCGACCTGTTCTGCACCACCGACCGCTGCCCAGTCATCGTCGGCGACACGCTGGTGTTCCGTGACGACAACCACGTGACGACCGAGTACACCCAGGTGCTGGGACCGGTGCTCGGCGACATGGTTGAAGGAGCGCTGTCCCCCAGCGGCTGAGTGCTTCGGGGCTCAGCGCGCTCTCTGCAGGGCCTTCGCCGCTGCGGCCTCCGTCTGACGGCCATAGCCGCCTCCGAACAGCACAACGTGGGCCAGCAAGGGATATAGCTGGTGCAGGCCGACGCGCTCGCGCCACCCTTCCCGCAGCGGCCGCACGGACTGATATCCGGACAGCACCTCGTCCAGATACGGGCACCCGAACAACGCGAGCATGGCCAAGTCCGTCTCGCGGTGGCCGCCGTGTGCGGCCGGATCGATCAGCACCACGCCGTCATCGGTCCACATCACATTGCCGCTCCACAAGTCCCCGTGCAGCCGTGCGGGCCGGTCGTCGTCGTCGTAGTCACCAGCCCGGCAGCGGTCGATAACCCCATCGATCGACCGCATCGCGTCTGCGCTCAGCCGCCATTCTGCGAGTTCGGCCATCGGGCGCAACCGTTCCTCGGCGTAGAACTCGCCCCAGGCAACGTGACCCAATAACGACATCGGCAGCGGCTCCGACAGCGGGCCGAAATAGCCATCCCCCGTCCAGCCCTCAGGCCCTGCGCCGAACAGAAGAGCCCCGGCGTTGTGCGTCACCGCCAGCCTGGACCCGAAATCCTTTGCAGCAGTGCGTGTTGGCGCCACCGAATCCAACCGCCCCAGCGTCAACGAACGCTCGTCGTGCGCCACCACCTGTGCGCAGGGCACGCCGCCGTCCACCGCCAGCCAGCACAACCCCGCCGCTTCCAAAGCGAAGAATCCGGGCGGAGCGCTGTGATTGGTCTTGACGAATTCAGCCACGCGGCCGACGGGGCAGTCCGACCATGACCGACATCACCCGATCACGCAGCGCCGCGGGCATATTCGTCACCACCGCGGTCTGAAGCTTGGGCAGTAGCGCCACCACATAGCGGGCCCGGGGCCGGCGAGCGGTGAGCGCCTCCTCGACGACCGAGACCACTTTGTTCGTGGGCGACGCCAACTTGCGGGCGGTCGGGACGAACTTCTTCATCCCCGCGATGTGCCTGGCGTAAAGCTCGCGGTGCTGGGGAGACATCGCACCCTCGACTGCGAGCACCATGCCATCGGCGGTCCGCCACATATCGGTGTCGGTCTGCGCCGGCTCGACCAGCACGACGGAGATACCCCACGCTTTCAGCTCGACCCGCAACGCATCGGCGGCGGCCTCGAGCGCGAATTTCGAGGCCGAGTACGGGCCCAGCATCGGCGTCGCGATTCGGCCGTTCACACTGGAGATGAACAGCACCCGCCCCCGCGATTCCCGCAGTCGCGGCAGCACCGCCTGTGTAACCGCCAATTGCCCGATGACGTTGACCTCCAGCTGCTTTCGCCAGTCATCGGTAGTCACCGTCTCGATGGGGCCTGCGACGGCTATGCCCGCGTTGTTCACCACCGCGTCGAGGCGATTCGGCAGCGATTCTGACAACTGAGAGATGTGATCGGGGTTTGTGATGTCGAGGATGACGGCGGACACCCGCTGCGGGCTGGCACTGGTGAGCGCCGTAGCGTCCTCCTCGCTGCGGACACCGGCGATCACGTCCCAGCCCGAGGACGCCAGGTGGTCGACGATCGCCCTGCCGATACCGCGCCCGGCCCCGGTGACGAGAACTGATGGCATAGCCCAGACCATAGTCCGCCGCCGTCGCCGCGGGCGGCCCGAACAGGAAGATGACGGCGCTGGCAGCCACTAAAACCGCCGCTAGGGCAATCACCGGAGCGACGGTGAACCGCGACATCGTCGCTCCGACAACCGCGCCTGCGCACATCGTGAGCACCACCGAGTAGCGCAGCTTCTCGCGCCTGCCCGCTCCCCCCGCCAGCCTGCTGTCCACACCGATGCCGACGATCGTCGACGTCAGCACAGTGGTGCTGAGCTCCTGGATTCCGAACTGGCGGGCCGTGGCGTTCTGGCTGCCGAACGCCACCGCAAGGCCTGCGATCAGGATGAGCTTCGTGTTGTCGTGGTAGTCGAGCACACCGGCGCCGGCCAGGATCGACAAGCCGACCAGCACAACGCATTCCACGGCGAGCGTGACAGTCACCCAGCGCCGGGTGTCGTGCTCGAGGTGGCGGGCGAACCGGCCGCCGAGCACCGTCCCGGCCAGAAAGCTCACGAACGCGACGACCGCGGCCGTCATGTCGACACCGGAGTTTGGGACGAACCAGAAACCGAGGAAGATCACGTTCCCGGTCATGTTCGCCACGAAGATATGCCCCAGCACGAGCACGCTGATCGCGTCGACGAGTCCGGTCGCGAACGTCAGGAGGAGCAGCCCTGTCACCGTCAGCCGTTCGGAGACCGGAGAGGTGACGGGCACGGGCGCCTGCCTACAACTGCGGGGTCAGATCCAGCGTGGTCACGGTCGTCATCCGGGTGATGCGCCAGTCGGCACGGTCTCGCTTCATCTCCAGCCGGTACGACAGGTACCGCAACGACGGGATATTCTTCGATACCGGGCTTGTCGCGACCGAGTTGGTGTACACAAGGGCCGATGCCTCCGAGGCGGACACCGATTCGACGGCCGTACCGAGCACTGACGTGGTGTTCGTGACCTGAGCCTGTTTGTTGGTGGCGACGATGGAGTCGATGAACTTGCGGTACTGCGAGGCGAAATCGCCTGTCAGATAACGGGCGGAGCGGTCGGCAAGCGAGTCCATGTTGTCCGGGGTGTACGACCACAGCGTGGTGATCGCACTCTGGGCGGTACGGGCGATGTGGAGTTTCGTCTGCACCATCGCGTGGTTGGCGATCACCGGCTGCGCCATCGCGGCGATGAACGCCATCCCCGCGACGAACAGGACGGCCGCCGTCGCAGCGGCGATCTTCAGCCGCTTGCCTGCCGGCCGATGCGGAACGAGAACGGGTTCCGGCCCCGCTGCTGCGGTCTCCTCGGCCACCGCGTCGTCTGTCGCTTCCGCATCCGGCACGGCCTGGGTGTCCGGCTTCTCGTCGGCCGTCGGGTCCCCGGTCTGCTCTCCGGACTCCTGCTCTTCGGGCGCCTGCGCTTCGTCGACGGTCTCGGTCGCAACGACCGGCTCGGCTTCGTCCTTCTTGCGCCGCATGAGATTCCACCGGCGTCGCGGCTTCGGCTGCGCTTCTTCCACCGACGACGTGGTCAATTCGGCGGCTTCCGTCGGCCCTTCGGCGGTGACTGCCCCCGGCTCTTCGGCGGCGGCTTCCGTCGGCTCATCGGCGGTGACGGTTTCGTCGGCCTCCGGCGGCACCTCAGGCTCCGGCGTTTCGGTCTTCAGGGCGCGGCGTTCTTTCCCGCGCGGCATCCGGTGCCGCGGTGTCGACGTCTCCGGGGTCGCGTCCGTAGTCAGATCACCTGAATCAGGTTGCTGATCTTCCACAGCTGTCCTTCCTTCTTCGCCGTTACGATCCAACGATCGCCGCTTTCGACCGTCTTTCCGTCCGGCGTCTTGTTCGAGATCTTGGTGGCGACTAGCACATCGGCGCTTCCGTCGTCGGACCACTTCTGCACGCCGCTCTCCACGACCGTGCCCTGGGTGGGCTCGGCGCGGGCCACCCGAACGAGGATTTCGTTGATCTTCTCCTTGAACATCTTGGCGAAGTCGCCGGTGGCCTGCGATTGGATCCGGTCCCCGTAGTAATTGGCCTGGAAGGGATCCAGCGTCGTGTAGGTCGTCATGAACGACCGCACATAGCCGAGTACGTCCGCATCCCGGACTTGCGTCCTGCGGTCGCTCTCGTGCGAAACCACCATCAGTGCACTCGCCGCGATCGCCGCCGCGACGAGGACGGCGGACAGAGCCGCGACGATCGGGAGACCCCATCGCCGAGGGGGTTTGGGCGCGGGAATCGTGTAGAGCTCCGGCTCTTCGGCATCGATCTTGCGTCTCGGACTCATTGACCGGCTCCCGCCATCAACGGCTTCTTCAACACGGTGATGTTGGCTACTCGCCACTCACCTGAGCTGGATTTCTCGAAATCCGCCCGCACGGTCGCGGTGATGAATCGCAGGTCCTTGGCGTTGGTGCCACGCTGTCCCTGCATTGCCATAAGCATCGAGGCGTGCCGCGGTGACGTCGAGAGCACAGCGCTGCTGACGGCCCAGTACTCATTCGACGTTGGGTTGGACTTCTGCGCCGCCTGCTGTTGGGCGACCAACTGTGGACGGTAACTGTCGGTGGCCAACGCCTGTGCCCGCGCGAAATCGTCTTTCAGGCTGTCCGCCTTGTACGTCAGCATCTGCTCGACGATGCGTGGCCCCTGGTCGGCGATCTGCTGCCGGGCCTGATCCACCGCCCGCTCCTGGCGGTATACCACCAGATAGTTCAGGGCGACCGCGGCCGCACACACCACTACGGCAGCGGCCAATGCCTTCGCAGCGAGTCGGCGCATGTTGCGCCGGGGTGGATCGACGCGCCGAACCTCGGTGCGCATAAGCAGATCTGCGAATGTGCGGCGGCGGGAATCCCACAGCGGCCACAGCCATCCGACGAACAGCGCCGCGGTGTCCAGCAGGTGGGCCAGGTCGCGGACCGTCAGCCGCACGACTCCCGCCGGGGTATCGGCGCGCCGCACAACTCTGATACCCAGCAGCGCGCGGCCCAGGCTCCATCCGGTGATGGCCGGCAACAACAGCCGGTTCACCGCCATAATGACAAACACCACCGCTGCTGCCACCACGTACACCAGCCACAGCCAGCTGGGCTGCGAAACCGTGGTACCCAGATACGCCAGCAGCACCAGTACGGCGATCACGCCGCTGCCCAGCAGCACGTCCAGTGAGAAGGCGCCCGCACGCGCCTGCCAGGACGCGAGCGACTGGCTGGACTCCGCGTGGTCGGCCGCGGCGTCGGGCGCCGCGTCGAGGACAGCCGTCACGACGTGACCTGTTCGAGCTTGTCGATCTTGTACTTATTCGCGGCGTTCGGGTCCTGCGCCATGCGCACCCGCAGCCGGTAGCCCTGTTCCTGATCGGCGGATTGAGAGTTGTTCACCTTCGTCCGAACGGCCACCAGCACGTCGACCGATCCGTCGTCGTTGTGGCGCTCCACCGCCGCACGCATATCGGAGACCTGGACCTTGACGTTGGCCGCCTGGTAGGCCTCGACCAGGACACCGCTGTACAAGTTGGCCTGTGCCCCGAACGCCCCGGTGGAGCATTCCATGATCTTCAACTGAGCCGCCGATATCGCTGCAGTGTCCGGCGCCTGCGTCGCCTGCACACAATCCTTGGCAGCCTGCAGGGCGGCCGCATCGTCGCGCGCGATGGCTTCGGTGTGACCGTTGTCCCGGATCAGGAAGACCCCACCCGCCACTGCCGCGGCGGTGAGGAGCATCAAGCCGGCGCAGATACCGGCCATCCATCCTCTGCCAAGACGCGGCGGACGACGGTCTGCCACGTCTTCCGGTAGCTCCTCGGCTGCCTCTTCGGGTGCGCTGTCCTCAGGCTGTTGGCTTGTCTGCTCTTGTTCGGATACCGCTGCCGACTCGTCTGGCGCGTCCTCAGCATCGGTGGGGTTCAGCCGGCGGGTGCCAGCATGTCCTTCCATCCGTCGTCTCCTGGGTTACTCGAATTGCTGACGGAGTATTTCACGCCGTCGGGCCCGACCACCTCGCCGCTTTGCGGGCTGTAGACAGCACTGCCTGGTCCCGGAGTGTACGTACACGGGTTGGGTTGTTGTCCACTGCACTGCACGCTGCCCTGGTTGGGCGGGGTCAACGGGTCGCTGACCGGTTGGGGAGACCCGCCCGGCGGCAACTGGTCGGCAGGCGCGGGGTTCACGCCGTTGTTCACCGACGGCGCCGGGATCACATAGCCCGGCTTGACCGGCTGGTCGCAACGCGCCGCCGGGGCGGGGCAGTTCACGATCTGGTTCGGGTCGCCGTACCACGGGTTCGTGCCGAGCGGCACGTAGGGCTCGTTGCTGCGGCATTCCCTCGGGCTCGCCGCGCGCTTCCCGGGTACGTCCATACAAGGGTAGTTGCGGGCACCGCGGACCACATTCTGCACGTCCTTGGGAATCTTGCAGTACGTGCCCGACGGCAACGGCGCCATGCTGGTATCGGCAGGCGAGCGCCACTCCGACGCCGGGACGAAACCAGTCATGCATGGCGGCGGCTGGTTGATCGACAGGCCGAAGTGCAGCAAGCCTTCGTTCTCGAAGATCGTGCCCGCCTGCGCGACCGTGGTGGCCTGCG
>Ga0308175_100003375_pt1 | contig 11040 bp, 7 predicted proteins | sample PhyCR1_3_FD_203893 | JGI IMG/M metagenome (GOLD analysis project Ga0308175, IMG submission 203893) | Soil microbial communities from UC Gill Tract Community Farm, Albany, California, United States - DLSLS.C.R1 | ecosystem: Environmental > Terrestrial > Soil > Agricultural land | place: USA... | reverse complement strand
TGTCATGGCCCCTTAAATCTCAGTCAACACAGCGCCCCCGCCCCCCACGCCTCGAAGGCGCCTCCCCGAGGAGACAGATGAGTCGGATACGTCAGCACGTCCGGGGTTCCCGTCGTCTCGCCACCGCCGGCGTCGCCGCCACCACCGCGACCCTCCTGGCCGCCGCCCTCTCCCCCGCCGCCCACGCCGACGGCCGCCCGACCCGGGCCACCGCCGTCGAGAACGCGGCCTCGGCCATCGTGGCACAGGCGAAGAGCCTCGGTCTGACCTCCGCCCAGGACACCAGCGTCCGGGACGTGATCGTCGACAACAACGGCACCCAGCACGTCCGGTACGACCGTACGTACCATCAGCTTCCGGTGCTCGGCGGTGACTTCGTCGTCCACCTGGCGCCGAGCGGTGACTACCGCAGCGCCGACCGCGCGACCAGAACCAGGATCTCGGTTCCCTCCACCACCCCGAAGCTGTCCGCGCCCAGGGCCGCCGACCTCGCGGTGAACGCCCTGCGGGCCGCCAACCTCGGCGAGAAGCTGCGGCAGGTGAAGGCCAAGCCCGAGCTGGTCGTCGACGCCCTGCACGGCGCCCCGAAGCTCGCCTGGCGCACCAACGCCGTCGGCCAGGACTCGCTCGGCAACCCGGTCGCCCGGACCGTGCTGACCGACGCCCGCACCGGCGCCCAGATCGACGCCTGGGACAGCATCGAGACGGCGACCGGCGACGGCAAGTCGCTGTACAGCGGGACCGTGCCGATGGAGACCACGCAGTCCGGCTCCTCGTACCAGCTGAAGGACCCGACCCGCGGCAACACCTACACCGGTGACGCCGAGGGCAAGACCGACCTGTGCTTCTTCGGGATCTGCTTCAGCCGGGCCCCCGCGACCCTGTTCACGGACGCCGACAACCACTGGGGCACGGGCAGTACCGCCGACCGCGCCTCGGCCGCCGTCGACGCCCAGTACGGCACCAACGAGACCTGGGACTACTACAAGAACGTCCACGGCCGCAACGGCATCGCGGGCGACGGCAAGGGTTCGTACAACCGCGTCCACTACGGCAGCAACTACAACAACGCCTTCTGGGACGACAGTTGCTTCTGCATGACGTACGGCGACGGTGACGGCAGCACCTTCGGGCCGCTGGTGGCGCTGGACGTGGCCGGGCACGAGATGAGCCACGGCGTGACGTCGAAGACGGCCGCGCTGACCTACTCGGGCGAGTCCGGCGGCCTGAACGAGGCCACCTCGGACATCCTCGGCACGATGGTCGAGTGGTACGCGAACAACTCCTCCGACCAGGGTGACTACCTCATCGGCGAGAAGATCGTGAAGCCGGGCTTCGGCAAGGCGGCCCTGCGCTTCATGGACAAGCCGTCCAAGGACGGCAGCTCCGCCGACTACTGGAGCTCGTCGGTCGGCAACCTCGACGTCCACTACTCCTCGGGCGTCGCCAACCACTTCGCCTACCTGCTGAGCGAGGGCAGCGGCGCGAAGACCATCAACGGCGTCGACTACAACTCGCCGACGTCCAACGGCTCGACGGTCACCGGCATCGGCCGGGACAAGGTCGGCAAGATCTGGTACCGGGCGCTGACGGTCTACATGACGTCCTCCACGAACTACGCGGGCGCCCGCACGGCCACTCTGAACGCCGCCAAGGACCTCTACGGCGCGGGCAGCGCGGAGTACAACGCGGTGGCCGCCGCCTGGAGCGCGGTCAACGTCAACTAGGTCCCGCAGATACGCGCGTTGGGCGGCCGTCCCGGTCCAGTGGGTACCGGGGCGGCCGCCCTCTTCGCGCGCCGTACGGCGCGGCCGGTCGGCTCCCACCCGCCGTGGCGGCCGGTGACGAGGCGGGTGCCCGCCGCCACCCGGGTACCGGTCACCCGTTCACCCCCGCCCCGCGCTCCATTCGTGTGCTCTTCCCCGAGCCCCGCTCACACGGCTCTGACCAGCCACGATTCGCCTTCGCTAGCCCGTGTGGGGGTCCTGCGCGCCACCCGTTCGGCACGTTCCTGAATGAACGTCAGGGAGCGCCGCGGCCCGACTGCGATTCTCCTCGGAAGGGCAGGGGCGTGCCCCTGAACGAGTCGGAGGAACGAGACGGACAAGCCCTGGGGAGCACCATGCGACGCACCGCCCGTCTGCTGACCGGTACCGCGCTCGCCGTGGCCACGGCGGGACTCGCCACGGCACCGGCCCACGGCAGCGCGGCTTCGGCGGCGGCTCGCCTGCGGGGCGCTCCGGCCGCGGCCGGGACCGACAGCCTGCGGGTGAACCCGTCCACCGCGGTGCCGGGCGGCCGGGTCACCGTGAACACCGCGGCGTGCGGCGAGAAGGGCACCGCGATCGCCGACCCGGGCGCGGTCGGCGCCGGGACCTTCATGCTGGCGCCCGGCACGCACGCGGGTGAGGCGATCGGCGAGTTCCGGGTGCCACCGGGCGCCCAGCCGGGGACGTACGAGATCGTCGCGAAGTGCGCCGAGGGCGACCGGCAGGTCACGGGCGACCTGGTGGTGGCGCTCAGCACGGCACGGATGGGCGCGGAGCACGAGCAGGTGCGGCCGCGGGGAAGCGTGAAGACGGGGGTCGGCGGCGCACTCGGCACCGACCCCGTGCAGACCGCGGCGGGCGTGACGGCTCTGGCCGTCGCCGCCGCGGGCGGTACCTGGCTCCTGCATCGCCGGGCGAGAGGCGACGGGATCTGACGGACACCCTCCGCTGTCCGTCCGCCGGTACCGCACATCCCGCCCCCTCCGGGTCCGACGCCCCTCGCGGCCCGGAGGGGGAGGGGGTCCGCCCCGTGGTGGGCCGATCCGTTTTCGAAGGGCCCGTTCGGGGTGCGCCCCGGGGAGAGGGGATCTCATGCGCAGAGTCGGGGACACCGCCATAGCCGCCGTCACCGTGGTCGCCCTCGGCTCGGGGGCGTGGCTGCTCAGCGGCCCGGGCGTGACGCACGCGCCGCCGCAGCCGCCCGCCGCCGAGGGCCGGCCCGACCCGGGTGAGGAACGGCTCGGGGCCACCGCGCTGGCGCCCTCACCGCCGACCCGCATACGCATCCCGTCGATCCGGGTGAACGCCCCGCTGACGGGCCTGGGCCTCACCTCCGCGGGCAGCCTGGACGTGCCGCCCGCCGGGAACAAGAACCTCGCCGGCTGGTACGAGGCCGGCACCACCCCCGGCGAGACGGGCACCGCGATCGTCGCCGGCCATGTGGACAACACCGAGGGCCCGGCCGTCTTCTACGACCTGGGCGCCCTGAAGCGGGGAGCCACCATCGAGATCGACCGGCGCAACGGCGGCGTGGCCGTGTTCACCGTGGACGCGGTGGAGGTGTACCCGGCCAGCGCCTTCCCCGACGACAAGGTGTACGGCGCGGCCGAGCGGCCCGAGCTGCGGGTCATCACCTGCGGCGGCGGCTATTCGAAGGCCACCGGCTACCAGGGCAACGTGGTGGTCTTCGCCCACCTGACCGGCAGCCGCTGACGACCGCCCCGGGGCCGGTGAAGTGGGCCCGCCCAGGCATCAGCGCACCTCACAGCCCTCCCCCGGCGCCCGGCGGGACCCTCACACCCCCGCCCCGGCACCGCTGAGGGCAGCGTTCCCCGTGGGAAACAGGGGTGATGCGGCCGGGTAACGTCGAAGCCGCACGCTGCGTTGCATGACCTCGAATACGCGTGTGGTGGTGATCGGCGCCGGCCTCGCGGGCGTACGGCTCGCCCGGCGGCTCGGTGAGCTGGGCACGCCCGCGCTGCTCGTCGGCGAGGAGGAGCACCGGCCCTACAACCGGGTGCTGCTCGCCGAGGTGCTGGCCGGGCGGTACGCCCCGGAGGTGATCGCCCTCCCCGCGTCCGGCGGGCTCCGGCGCGCCCGGGTCACCGGCATCGACCGCGCGGCCCGGCGGCTGCGGTGCGCCGACGGCTCGCTGATCGGATACGACACCCTGGTGCTGGCCACCGGCTCCAACCCGGTGCTGCCGCCGCTGCGCGGGCTGTTCATGGACGACTACCTCGCTTCGGCACACCGGGCAGGGGGTCCGGCCCGCTCCCCCGGCCGGGGGTCCGGGGGGTGCCCCCCGGAAGGGCAGAGCACCGCCGACCGCGGGCTTCCCGAGGGCGTCCACGCGTTCCGCACCATGGACGACTGCCTGGGCCTGTCCAAGGCGGTACGGCCGGGCGCGCGGGCGGTCGTCGTCGGCGGCGGGCTGCTCGGGGTGTCCGCGGCCCGTGCGCTGGCCGTGCGCGGCGCGCAGGTGGTGCTCGCCCAGCAGTCCGAGCGGCTCATGGAGCGCCAGCTCGACCCGAACGCCTCCCGGCTGGTGCTGCGGCACCTGACGGACCTGGGCGTCGAGGTGCACACCGAGTGCCGGGTGCGGGACGTGGCCTGCGTCGGCGGCGCGGTCCGCTCGGTGGAGATGGCCGACGGGTACGCCCTCGACGCCGACCTCGTGGTCCTCGCCTGCGGGGTCCACCCGCGCACCGGTCTGGCGGAGCAGGCCGGCCTCGCCGTCCGCAAGGGCGTCCTCGTCGACGACGAGCTGCGCACCTCCGACCCGCACATCCACGCCATCGGCGACTGCGCCGAGCACGACGGCACGGTCTACGGCCTCGCCACCCCGGCCCTGGAACAGGCCGAGGCGCTGGCCGCCCTGCTCGCCGGCGACGTCGGCGCCCACTACTCGGGGACCCGTTCGCTGACCCGGCTCACCCTGACCGGACCCGACTCCCCCTTCGACCTGGCCGCGTTCGGCGAGACCGAGGCCCGCCCCGGCGACGACGTGGTCCAGCTCGCCGACGCCACCCGGGGCACCTACCGCAAGGTCGTCGTCCGCGACGACCGCCTGGTCGGCGGGGTCCTGGTCGGCGAACTCGGCACCGTCGGCGCGCTCGCCCGCGCCTGGGAGGGAGCGGAGCCGCTCCCCGGTGACGGTCCCCTGCTTCACCTGCTCACCAACGATGGAGGCTCCTGATGACCGCCACCCTGGGGGCCACCCCCACGATCGTGCTCGTCGGCCACGGCATGGTCGGCCAGCGCTTCCTCGAAGCGCTCGCCGAGCGCGGTCTGACCGCCACGCACCGCGTGGTCGTGCTGTGCGAGGAGCCGCGTCCGGCGTACGACCGGGTGCAGCTCACCTCGTACTTCTCGGGCCGCACACCCGAGGAACTGTCCATGACCGACATGGAGTTCATCAAGGACCACGGCATCGAGCTGCACGTCGGCGACCCGGCGGAGACGGTCGACCGCGAGGCGCGGAAGGTGACCGCCCGCTCGGGTCTGGTCATCGGCTACGACGTCCTCGTCCTGGCCACCGGCTCCTACCCGTTCGTGCCGCCGGTGCCGAACAAGGACGCCGCCGGCTGTTTCGTCTACCGGACCATCGAGGACCTCCTCGCGATCGAGGAGTACGCGAGGACGAGGGCGACCACCGGCGCGGTGGTGGGCGGGGGTCTGCTCGGCCTGGAGGCGGCGGGCGCGCTCAAGGGCCTCGGACTCACCTCCCACATCGTGGAGTTCGCGCCGCGCCTGATGCCGGTGCAGGTGGACGAGGGCGGTGGCGCGGCGCTGCTGCGCACCATCGAGGGCATGGGCCTGAGTGTGCACACCGGTGTGGGCACGCAGGAGGTCCTCGTCGGCGAGGACGGCGCGGTCACCGGCATGAAGCTGTCGGACGGCTCCGAACTCGCCACCGACATGGTGGTGTTCTCCGCCGGTGTCCGCCCCCGCGACCAACTCGCCCGGGACTGCGGCCTGGCGGTCGGCGAGCGCGGCGGCATCACCGTCGACGATCAGTGCCGTACCGTCTCGGACCCGCTCGTGTTCGCGATCGGGGAGTGCGCGCAGGCGTCGGACGGCCGGGTGTACGGCCTGGTGGCCCCCGGCTACGAGCAGGCCGAGACCGTGGCGGCGACCATCGCCGAGAACGAGGCGGCCTTCACCGGCGCCGACCTGTCCACCAAGCTGAAGCTGCTCGGCGTGGACGTGGCCTCCTTCGGCGACGCGCACGGCACCGCCGAGGACTGCCTGGACGTCGTCTACTCCGACTCCCGCGCCGGCCTGTACAAGAAGCTGGTCATCGGCCGGGACGGCACGCTGCTCGGCGGCGTCCTGGTCGGCGACGCGGAGGCGTACGGCACCCTGCGGGCGCTGACCGGTTCGATTCCCCCCATCTCCCCCGAGTCGCTCGTCCTGCCCGCCGGAGCGGACTCGGGGGCTCAGCTCGGCCCGTCGGCCCTGCCGGACGAGGCGATCATCTGCTCCTGCCACAACGTCAGCAAGGGCACCATCCGCGGCGCGGTCACCGAGCACCGGTGCACCACCGTGCCCGAGGTGAAGAAGTGCACCAAGGCCGGTACCGGCTGCGGCAGTTGTGTGAAGGTGCTCGGGCAGCTCGTGGCCGCCGAGCTGGAGGCGTCCGGCGTCGAGGTCGACAAGGGCCTGTGCGGCTGCTTCGCCCAGACCCGCGAGGAGCTGTACGAGATCGTCCTCGCCCTGCGCCTCACCTCGTACCAGGAGCTGCTGGACCGGTACGGCCGCGAGGGCGCCCGGGGCGGCGACGGCTGCGAGGTGTGCAAGCCGGCGGTGGCCTCGGTCATCGCCTCGCTCGCCCCGGCGATCGGCGCGAGCGGCTATGTGCTGGACGGCGAACAGGCGGCCCTGCAGGACAGCAACGACCACTTCCTCGCCAACCTGCAGAAGAACGGCTCCTATTCGGTCGTGCCGCGGATCCCCGGCGGTGAGATCGCGCCCGAGAAGCTGATCGTGATCGGCGAGGTCGCCCGGGACTTCGGCCTCTACACGAAGATCACCGGCGGTCAGCGGATCGACATGTTCGGCGCCCGGGTGGAGCAGCTCCCGCTGATCTGGGCCCGCCTGGTGGACGCCGGCTTCGAGTCGGGCCACGCGTACGGCAAGTCGCTGCGCACGGTGAAGTCCTGCGTGGGGCAGACCTGGTGCCGCTACGGCGTGCAGGACTCGGTCCGGATGGCGATCGACCTGGAGCTGCGCTACCGGGGCCTGCGGTCCCCGCACAAGCTCAAGTCGGCCGTCTCGGGCTGTGCCCGGGAGTGCGCGGAGGCCCAGTCGAAGGACTTCGGCGTCATCGCCACGTCCAACGGCTGGAACCTGTACGTCGGTGGCAACGGCGGCGCCACCCCGCGCCACGCCGACCTGCTCGCGCAGGACCTGTCCGACGCCGAACTGGTGCGGCTGATCGACCGGTTCCTGATGTTCTACGTCCGTACCGCCGACCGCCTCGAGCGCACCTCCACCTGGCTGGAGCGGATCCCCGGCGGCCTGGACCACGTACGGGACGTGGTGGTACACGACTCGCTCGGCATCTGCGACGACCTGGAGGGCCTGATGCGGGCCCATGTCGCGCACTACCGGGACGAGTGGGCCGAGACCATCGACGACCCCGAGAAGCTGGCCCGGTTCGTGTCCTTCGTGAACGCCCCGGACACCCCGGACCCGGTGGTCGCCTTCGTGCCCGAACGCGACCAGATGAAGCCCGACCTGCCGCTGCTGTCCATCGGCCTTCGACCGGCCGACGACGTTCTGGAAGGAAGCGCCCAGCGATGACCCTGGCACCCGAGACGACCGATCTGCTGGTCCAGCTCCGGCTGGAGGACGGCTGGTTCACCGTTTGCGACCTGCACCGGCTGGTACCAGGCCGAGGCATCGCCGCCCTGCTGCCGGACGGCCGCCAGGTCGCGGTGTTCCGGGACCGCGCGGACCGGCTGTACGGCATCGACAACCGCGACCCGTTCGGCGGCGCCGCCGTCCTCTCCCGCGGCCTGACCGGCACCCACCAGGGCCGCCCGTTCGTGGCCTCCCCGCTGCTGAAGCAGCGCTTCGACCTGGAGACCGGGCAGTGCCTGGACGACGAGTCGGTCCGGGTGACGGCGTACCGGGTGCGCAGCGCCTGAGGCGGCGGGCGGGAGGGTGGTGCCCGGGCCCTTCGGTGGCCCGGGCATCGCCGTCCCGTCGTCGGCCGGTCAGGCCCGCAGGGCGTCGTACGGCACACCCGTCAGCCGCACCGAGGCGTCCCAGAGCCGTCGCGCCGCCTCGTCGTTCAGGGTCCAGGGCGCGCGGCGGGAGGGTGCCGGGGAGCCGCGCCACATCGCGAAGGACGGCCCCCAGAACGAGTCGGGCCGTACGCCGGGCGCGGTCGCCGCGTACAGCGTGGGCAGCGCGCCCGCCTCCGCCGGCTGGGCGAAGATCCGGTTGCCCAGCTCCATCATCCGCTCGGCGCCCCGGCGCCCCTCGGCGCGCGGTCCGGCCGTCTGGAGGTTGGTGGCCGCGTACCCCGGGTGCGCGGCGGCCGCGACGACGCCGGAGCCGTGGGCGGCCAGCCGGCGGCACAACTCGTGCGTGAAGAGCAGGTTGGCGGTCTTGGAGCGGGCGTAGGCGGTCCAGCGCCGGTAGTGCCGCTCGCTGTTGAGGTCGCGCGGGTCGATGTTGGCGAGGACGTGCATGAAGCTGGACAGGGTGACGATCCGGGCGCCGGGGGTGGCCAGCAGGGCGGGCAGGAGCAGTCCGGTGAGCGCGAAGTGCCCGAGGTGGTTGGTCCCGAACTGCCTCTCGAACCCGTCGGCGGTCGTGCCGTACGGCACCGCCATCACGCCGGCGTTGTTCACGAGCAGGTCGAGCCGGTCGTACGGCAGCCCGGCCGTGAACTCCCGGACGGACGCCAGGTCCCCGAGGTCCAGCCGGCCGAGCTCCACTTGGGCGCCCGGCACCTCGCCCCGCAGCCGCTCGACGGCGTCCCTGCCCCGCGTCTCGTCGCGGCAGGCGAGCACCACCCGGGCCCCCTTGCGGGCCAGCTCGCGCGCGGTGACGTAACCGAGCCCGCTGTTGGCGCCGGTGACCACGGCGGTGCGTCCGCCCTGGTCGGGGATGTCCTGCGCGGTCCAGCCCATGCGGGCCCCTCCTCACGGCACAGGGTGGACGGGCCGACGGCTCGGCCCGGAACCTGGCGGGTCCAGCGTAGGCGCCGGGGACACGGTTCCCACGGCGACATGGCGGCGGGAACGCGGCGGAGGGGCGGCACCCCCGCACAGGGTGCCGCCCCTCCTTGGTGCGCCGGAGCCGCCGCCGATCGGTCTTGAGGGTCGGGGACCGACGACGGCTCCGGGGCCGGTGGGGGTCAGCGGTGGTCGCTGCCCGCCGACTGGGTGGCCGCCCGGCCCGCCTCCAGGCGGGCGACCGGGATGCGGAACGGGGAGCAGGAGACGTAGTCCAGGCCGACCTCGTGGAAGAAGTGGACCGACTCCGGGTCGCCGCCGTGCTCGCCGCAGACGCCGAGCTTGAGGTCGGGCCGGGTGGCCCGGCCGGCCTGGGCGGCCGCCTTCACCAGGGAGCCGACGCCGTCCCTGTCGATCGTCTCGAACGGGCTGACGCCGAAGATGCCCTTCTCCAGGTAGGCCGTGAAGAAGCTCGCCTCCACGTCGTCCCGGGAGAAGCCCCACACCGTCTGCGTCAGGTCGTTGGTGCCGAAGGAGAAGAACTCGGCGGCCTCGGCGATCTGGCCGGCGGTCAGCGCGGCGCGCGGCAGCTCGATCATCGTGCCGATGGCCAGCTTCAGGCGAACGTCCGTCCTCGCCTCCACCTCCGCGATGACCTGGTCGGCCTCGTCGCGGACGATCTCCAGCTCCTGGACCGTGCCGACCAGCGGGATCATGATCTCGGCGCGCGGGTCGCCCTTGGCCGCCTTGCGCTCGGCCGCGGCCTCGGCGATGGCGCGGACCTGCATGGTGAACAGGCCGGGGATGACCAGGCCGAGACGGACACCGCGCAGACCGAGCATCGGGTTCTGCTCGTGCAGGCGGTGGACCGCCTGGAGCAGGCGCAGCAGGTTCTCGTGCGGCTCCTGACGGGCCTCGGCGAGGGCGACGCGGACGGAGAGTTCCGTGATGTCGGGCAGGAACTCGTGCAGCGGCGGGTCGAGCAGGCGGATGGTGACCGGCAGGCCGTCCATCGCCTCGAACAGCTCGACGAAGTCCTTCTTCTGCAGCGGCAGCAGCTGCTTCAGGGACTCCTCGCGCTCCTCCTCGGTGTCGGCGAGGATCAGGCGCTCCACCAGTTCCCGGCGGTCGCCGAGGAACATGTGCTCGGTGCGGCACAGGCCGATGCCCTGGGCGCCGAAGCGGCGGGCGCGCAGCGCGTCCTCGGCGTTGTCGGCGTTGGCGCGCACCCGCAGCCGGCGCTTGCGGTCGGCGAAGGCCATCATGCGGTGCACGGCCTCGACCAGCTCGTCGGCGTCGTCGGCGCCCGGGTGCATCCGGCCCTCGAAGTACTCCACGACCGGGGAGGGGACCACCGGGACCTCGCCCAGGTAGACCTTGCCGGAGGAGCCGTCGATGGAGATGACGTCGCCCTCCTCGACGACGTGGCCGCCCGGCACCGTCATCCGGCGGCGCTTGGTGTCGACCTCGAGCTCCTCGGCGCCGCAGACACAGGTCTTGCCCATGCCGCGCGCGACCACGGCCGCGTGGGAGGTCTTGCCGCCGCGCGAGGTCAGGATGCCCTCGGCGGCGATCATGCCGTCCAGGTCGTCGGGGTTGGTCTCCCGGCGGACCAGGATGACCTTCTCGCCCGAGCGGGACCACTTGACGGCGGTGTAGGAGTCGAAGACCGCCTTGCCGACCGCGGCGCCCGGCGAGGCCGCGATGCCCCGGCCGACCTTCTCGACCTTGGCGGACTCGTCGAAGCGCGGGAACATGAGCTGGGCGAGCTGGGCACCGCTGACGCGCTGCAGCGCCTCGGTCTCGTCGATCAGGCCCTGGTCCACGAGCTGGGTCGCGATCCGGAAGGCGGCACCGGCGGTGCGCTTGCCGACGCGGGTCTGCAGCATCCAGAGCTGGCCGCGCTCGATGGTGAACTCGATGTCGCAGAGATCCTTGTAGTGGTTCTCCAGGGTCTCCATGATCTGCATGAGCTGGTCGTACGACTTCTTGTCGATGTTCTCCAGCTCCGCGAGCGGGACCGTGTTGCGGATGCCCGCCACGACGTCCTCGCCCTGGGCGTTCTGCAGGTAGTCGCCGTA
>Ga0308175_100003374_pt1 | contig 11041 bp, 8 predicted proteins | sample PhyCR1_3_FD_203893 | JGI IMG/M metagenome (GOLD analysis project Ga0308175, IMG submission 203893) | Soil microbial communities from UC Gill Tract Community Farm, Albany, California, United States - DLSLS.C.R1 | ecosystem: Environmental > Terrestrial > Soil > Agricultural land | place: USA... | reverse complement strand
TCTCCTATGCCATTGGCCAGTCTGCGCCCATGGTCGCAGCATTATGGGGCGTGCTGGCATGGAAGGAATTCGCCGGCTCGGGAACTCGCGCCAAGATGTACCTGGTGCTTATGTTCGTTTTCTATGGACTGGCGATTTTACTGGTCGCGCGCGCCAACGGCTGACGCTGCTATTTTCCCTTGATGCGGCTGATAAACAACTGCAGGAAGCGATCCGCATCGGAGGCAAGGCAGACTCGCGCATTCGGCTTCAACTCCACCACGCCATCAATTTCATAGTGATCGCCGTGCAGCACATTGTTCTCGTCTGATCCCATGCGGTTGCCGACCGTTTCACCGCGGGTGAATTCGCCTTTCGTTTCCACATCGACGTGCATGTCCTTCAGCGTGACCAGCCTGGGATCGATTGCCGTCGCGACCGCCAGGGGATCGTACATCGCGGCACCTTCATAGCCACTCTTCTCCGACCGGGTCAGATAGAAGTCCGCAAGCTTGGCTACGAAGTCGCTCTCCGGACCATGCAGGTTCTGCAACTCTGTCAGGTGCTTGCGAGTCATCAAGGTGCGCTCACCCACATCGGAGCCGATCATCGTGACCATCCATCCTGCATTGAAAACGATGGATGCAGCTTCCGGATCGTTGTAGATGTTGGCCTCCGCGGCTCCATTCACGTTCCCGCCGGTGATCGAACCACCCATGATGATGATGTTTTTCACCAGCGGAACGATGGAGGGATCTTTCGAAACGGCGAGTGCAATATTCGTCAATGGACCGACCGGGATCAACGTGATGTCGTGCGGGTATTTGTGCGCGAGCTCAATGATGAGATCCGGACCGAAGCGCGGATCCGCTTTGCATTTCGAGACCGGCAGATCCACTCCGGCGAGGCCGTTCGGTCCGTGCCAGTACTGTGCCGTAATCAGCCTCTGGTTGAGGGGATGCGTGGCTCCGCCCGCCACCATAACATCACACCGGCCAGCGAGAGAGACGATCTTCAATGCGTTCTCCAGGCCCTGACGTCCATCCACATTTCCGGGCACAACGGTCAGCGCTTCGACCTTGAGTTCTTGCGAGTTAAGGGCCAGAAGAATTGCAAAGGCATCGTCAATGCCGGGATCGGTATCGATGATCACTCGCTGGGGTGACTGCGCGTTCGCGGGTACCAGAAAAATTGCCAGTACAAATAGGAGCAGAAGAAGGTGTCTATTCACGAGATCGAAGTCCTTCGTTGGTCATGAGCAAAGTCAAATCTAGAGGAGCATCCCGGCAATTGAGGCTGACATTAAGTTTGCCATTGTTCCAGCAAGCATCGCGCGGAATCCAAGGCGTGCCAGTTCGCCTCTTTTGTTGGGAGCTAACGCGCCAATACCGCCGATCTGAATTCCGATGGAACTCAGATTCGCAAAGCCGCAGAGAGCGAAGGTAGCGATGGTCACCGATCGTGGATCAAGCAGCGTTTTCTGATCTCCTAATTGAGAAAAAGCTACCAGTTCGTTCAACACCATTCGTATACCGAGCAGATTGCCCACAGCCGCGCAATCGTGCCGCGGAATACCGATCACCCACGCGATTGGCCAAAAAATGTATCCGAACACTTGCTCCAGGCTCTGAGGAAAATACTTCACGTAATTGTGGATGCCGCCCATAATGCCGTTGGTCAGAGCGATAAGGGCAAGAAAGGAAATCAGCATCGCCGCGATGTTGAGCGCCAGGTGAAGGCCGTCCGTAGTTCCGCGCGCGATCGCGCCTAAAAGATTCTCCTCTTTCTCAGTCTTCTCCTCGTCGGCGCTCATCACGACCTTGCCTGCTGTCTTGGCTTGCTCGGTTTCGGGGACCAACATTTTTGCCATCAGCAGCGTTCCCGGGGCAGTCATGATGACCGCGCTTAACAGGTGCTTCGGATCGATGCCGAATGCAATGTAGGCAGCCATGATTCCACCCGATACGTGCGCCATTCCGCTGGTCATCACGGTCATCAATTCCGAGCGGGTTAGATCTGGCAGGAAGGGACGAATCGTAAGTGGTGCCTCAGTCTGTCCCATGAATATGCTGGCCGCAACATTGAGTGATTCGGCTCCGCTGGCACCCATGACCCGGGTCATCACCCAGGCGAAAATGCGGATAATGATCTGCATGACTCCGAAGTGGTAGAGCACGGCGAAAAATGCAGCGATGAAAATCACTGTGGGCAACACGCCGAATGCAAAGTAGCCCAACTGTGAACCGGGCTTAGCAAGATCGCCGAAAACGAAGTGGGATCCGGCGTAGGCATAGCCAAGCAGCCTGGTGACAGCATCTCCAGCTTTCTGAAAAGCGAGACGGCCAGCATCAATGCGGAGCACAAAAACGGCAAACACGAGTTGCAGGCCCAAGCCCCACGCGATCGTCTTAAGTCGGATAGCGCGGCGATTGGTCGAGAAAATGTAAGCCAGAGCGAGAATCGTGAGAAGCCCGAGAATGCCTGTGAATCGCCCCATTCAGTGCTTCTCTCCCGGTCTTTGAATGACCCTGTGGATCAGCGGCCTTTTCGTCGCAGGAGCAGCGTTGGCGATCACACAGCTGTCCGTGATTAGCTGGCGCGCTCGCTGGAGTCGAGCTTCGCTGTTGAAGTGAATGGTGGCCACGGGTTCGCCCACCGCCACACGGTCTCCTACTTTCTTATGCAGGACGATGCCGACTGCGGGATCCACGGAATCTTCCTTGCGCTCGCGTCCGCCACCGAGGATGACGCATGCAGTCCCAATCTGTTCGCAATTCATAGCCGACAAGAAACCGCTTTTCGCGGCGGTAACGTTTTCAGTCTGGCGCGCCTGCGGGAGGCGTTGGGAATCGTCAATCACTCTGCTATCTCCACCCTGCAATTCCACCATCTGCCGGAATTTCTCGAGAGCTCTTCCAGAAGAAATCAGCTCCGCACTTTGCTGCGTCCCCTGCGCAACCGACTTCGAAAGTCCTCCCAAATGCAGCATCCAACCGGCCAGGTGCAGGCAGAGTTCTTTCAAATCTTCCGGACCTTCTCCGCGCAAAACCTGCAACACCTCAACCACCTCAAGCGCATTCCCAACCATGTTGCCCAGCGGCTGATCCATGTCGGTAATGAGCGCGACGACATGTTTGCCCATGCGCTCGCCGGTTTCCACCATGAGTTCTGCAAGAAAGACTGCATCTTTTTCGCTCTTCATGAACGCGCCCGATCCGGTCTTAACGTCGAGCACCAGCGCGTCGATTCCCTCCGCCAGCTTCTTGCTCATGATCGAGGCACAGATCAGGTAAGGACTCTCCACCGTGCCGGTCACGTCGCGGAGCGCATAGAGCTTGCGATCGGCGGGAGCAATCTCGGGAGTCTGGCCGATCATGGCGCAGCCACAGGTTTCGAGCACTCGCCGAAAATCGCCGACCCGCAAATTCACGTTGAAGCCCGGAATAGACTCAAGCTTATCGAGCGTGCCGCCAGTGTGGCCCAGTCCACGACCGCTGATCATGGGAACAGCGATTCCCGCCGCGGCTACCAAAGGTGCGAGCACAAGAGAGGTCTTGTCGCCCACGCCGCCCGTAGAATGCTTGTCCACCTTTCGCGCGGGTAGGGACGCCAGATCCAGCACCTCTCCGGAGTGAAGCATCGCGTCCGTGAGAGTGGCCGTCTCGGCGCGTGTCATCCCGCGCAGGACCACTGCCATCAGCCATGCAGCAACTTGATAGTCCGGAATGTCGCCGCGCGTATAGGCGTTGACCAGGCCCTCAATATCAGCCTGCGAAAGTTCGACCCCATCCCTCTTTTTACGGATGACGTCGATGGCGCGGAATTCCGATTTGGCGGACCTCAGCTGGCTCACTGGAGGCGGAATCCTTCCGGAAGGAGTTCTGTGATGTGAGCTTCTTTGGGGCCGCTGGCGCCTTGAAAGAAAACGGTGGCATCCGGGCCGAACTCGTAGATCACTTGCCGGCAAGCACCGCACGGAGCGCACGCCACTCCTTTATCGTTGGTGACGGCAACCGCCTGGATTTCGATTTTGGGTCCGAGGTCAGCGACTGCCGAGAAGATGGCCGTCCGTTCGGCGCAGTTGGTCATCCCGTACGACGCGTTCTCCACGTTACACCCCGAATAAATTTTCCCGTTGGTGAGTAACACGGCGGAGCCCACGCGGAAATTCGAATAGGGCGCATGGGCATTCTTCATCACCTTGGCTGCGGCTGCTTCGAGCTTTTTCCGCACGTCCGGCGCAAGCTTTGCTTTGGGCATATCCGGTGTAGGGCCACTGGGACGAAAGTCGTGCGCCATTGTAAACCCTGATCTCGTCGTTTTTTGGAGTCTTGTTGCAAAGCTCTGCATCTCACCGCTACGGCATGATCTCGCGTTGCGTACGTACCCTGCCGTACAATTGCAACCCAGCGAGAATCTGCTCCTGTTCGCGGCGCAGAAGCGGCAGGCACAATCACGATGTCGAGTGAACAAATCCATTCGAGGCTCGCTCGCGGCTCGGAGCACCGGGTCCAGACTGATCGGCAGCAATCCGTAAACACCATCGCATCGCTCAACGGACAAGCTCTGATTCGCAACTCCGGCATTCCACTGGATTTGACTTGGGTGCAGGAGATTCGCGTGAACACCAGCGCGGTCGAAAGGCGCGCGCAGTCCCAGGTTTCTCGCCGCACGGTCAAAAAGGAATGGCAGGCAGCATGGCTATTGCGAGCGATCACGTGTATGGATTTGACGACTCTCTCGGGAGACGACACGGAAGAGCGAGTACGCCGTCTCTGCGCCAAGGGACGGCATCCCCTCCAGCAGGAACTCGTACAGAGACTGGGTGTTCAGCAACTTGGAATCCAGGTCGCCGCCATTTGTGTGTATCACACGTTTGTGGAAACTGCGCTCCAGGCGCTGGAGGGCAGCGATATTCATGTCGCAGCAGTTTCTACTGGATTCCCGGCGGGCTTATCCCCCCTGGCGGAAAGAGTCGCCGAGATCCGCCGATCGGTGGAAGCGGGCGCCCATGAAATCGATGTCGTGATCACGCGGGCGCATGTCTTCGGTGGCCGCTGGCAGGCGTTGTATGACGAGATTGCGGCTTTCAAGCAGGCCTGCGGACCTGCTCACATGAAGGTGATTCTGGGAACCGGGGATTTACTCACGTTGCGGAATGTGGCTCGCGCCAGTTTCGTCGCCATGATGGCGGGCGCTGATTTCATTAAGACCTCGACGGGAAAAGAATCCGTCAATGCTACTTTGCCGGTCAGCCTGGTGATGGTTCGCGCAATTCGCGAATATGCTCAGAGGACGGGAATGGCCGTCGGTTTCAAGCCTGCAGGAGGCATTCGAACTGCGAAACAATCCGTCGACTGGCTCGCGATGATGAAGGAAGAACTGGGTGATTCCTGGCTGCGCGCGGAGATGTTTCGCTTTGGGGCCAGCGGATTGCTGGGCGACATCGAACGACAATTGGAGCATCATGTCACCGGACGATATTCCGCGGAGTACCGGCATCCGATCGCGTAGATAGACTGATATGAGCATCGCTGAAAAATTTGCCAGCATGGAGTACGGCCCCGCCCCTGAAGATCCCAAGGAAGCGGCAACCTGGCTCGATCGTCACAACCGCCGCTTCGCGCTCTTCATCGATGGCGGCTGGCGCGAACCTCAGAACAAAGAATACTTCGACACTGTTGATCCCTCGACCGGTGAGAAGCTGGCGACAGTAGCGCAGGGAGGGCCGGCGGACATTGACGCCGCCGTGAAAGCGGCGCGCGATGCCGCTCCCAAATGGCGGGCACTCACTTGCCACATGCGGGCGCGATACCTCTATGCGCTGGCGCGACTGGTTCAAAAACATTCGCGGCTGCTCGCCGTGCTGGAGACCATGGATAACGGCAAGCCCATTCGTGAAAGCCGCGACATTGATATCCCGCTGGTCGCCCGGCATTTTTACTATCACGCCGGATGGGCTCAACTGCTGGATCAGGAATTCCCCGATTATGAGCCGTGTGGAGTTGTCGGCCAGGTGATTCCGTGGAATTTTCCGCTGTTGATGCTGGCATGGAAAATTGCTCCCGCACTGGCGACGGGCAACACGGTCGTGCTGAAGCCCGCGGAGTTCACTCCGCTCACGGCACTGGCCTTCGCCGAACTTTGCCAGGAAGGGGGACTTCCTAGCGGCGTGGTCAACATCATCACTGGCGATGGTTCCACTGGTGAAGCGCTCGTCAAGCACCCTGACGTGGATAAGATTGCTTTCACCGGATCAACCGAAGTTGGGCGTGCGATCCGCGGTGCGACTGCGGCTACTCATAAACGCCTGTCACTCGAACTGGGAGGCAAATCTCCCTTCATCATCTTCGAGGATGCTGACCTCGACAGCGCAGTGGAAGGCCTGGTGGATGGGATCTGGTTCAATCAGGGCCAGGTATGCTGTGCCGGCTCGCGACTGCTGATGCAGGAGAGCATCGCGGATACTCTGTTGTCGAAGATTCGCGATCGCATGAGCACTCTGCGTATGGGTCCGCCACTCGATAAGGCTATTGATGTCGGCGCCATTGTCGCGCAGGTCCAACTCGACCGCATCCAGAGCATGGTCGCGCAGGGCATTGCGGAAGGCGCCCACTGCTGGCAGCCGCAAACGGCACTGCCCCCTCGCGGGCTTTACTATCCGCCCACCCTGCTCAGCAATGTGCATCCCACGTCGATCGTGGCGCAGCAGGAAATTTTTGGCCCGGTGCTCGCGGCCATGACATTCCGCACCCCGATCGAAGCTATCGAACTGGCCAACAACACGGTCTACGGACTCGCTTCTTGCGTCTGGAGTGAGAGCATCAACGTTGCGCTTCATGTCGCGGCGCAGATAAAAGCAGGAGTCGTCTGGGTGAACTGCACGAACATGTTCGACGCGGCCTGCGGCTTCGGTGGATATCGCGAGAGCGGTTACGGTCGCGAAGGCGGACGAGAAGGCCTGCTCGAATATCTGGAGCCGAAATGGTTTAAGCATGCTCCCAAGCTGAGCCCCAGTGCTGCTCCTGCTCCACTCGAACCATCTCAGGCCGAGACCAGCACGCCGGCTATCGACCGCACGGTCAAGCTTTATGTCGGGGGTAGACAGGCTCGTCCGGACTCCGGCTATAGCATGGAGGTACGCTCTGCCGATGGACAATTGCTTGGCGAAGCGCCGCTGGGCAATCGAAAAGATATTCGCAACGCGGTGGAAGCGGCGCGCAAAGCTGCAGGATGGGCGAAGGCCACCGTACACAACCGGGCTCAGGTGCTGTATTACTGCGCAGAAAATCTTGGCCTGAGGCGGACGGAAATTATCCAGCGCCTGGCGACCGCAGTGGGAACGAAGCAAGCTGCCCTCGAAGTCGATCTCGGCATCCAGCGCATCTTCTCGTATGCCGCATGGGCCGACAAGTTCGATGGCGCGGTGCACAATCCCCCCTTCCGCAACATCGCTATCGCCATGAACGAAGCCATCGGGACCGTCGGCGTAATCTGTCCCGCCGAAGCGCCCCTGCTTGGATTCCTGTCTCTCGTCTTGCCGCTACTTGCGCTGGGCAACACCGTGGTCGCAGTTCCTTCCGAAAAATATCCTCTCATCACGGGTGATCTTTACCAGCTCTTCGATACCAGCGACATGCCCGCAGGCGCGATCAACATCGTTACCGGCTATGTTTCGCAATTGTTGAAGACTCTCGCCGAGCACGACGATGTGGACGCGATCTGGTGTTACGGCGATGACGCGCTGGTTGCCTCCACAAAGGCCATGTCCGTCGGGAACCTGAAGCAGGCCTGGACCAATGAAGGCCGGATCATCGACTGGTTCGATCCCAACATTGCGGAGGGACGCTGGTTCCTGGAGCACGCGTCGCAAGTAAAAAATATCTGGGTTCCCTACGGCGAGTAACGGCGGTCTCCGCAGTTTGCACCAAACTTGTTGCAAGCAATTTCCGCTTCCCCGGCATTTACTTTGCCCACCAGCGGGACTACGATAGCCGAATCTCATATCGCCCGGGCTTCATTCTGCCTCGTAAATCTGTTCGATCAAGGAGGACCTATGGGCATTGCAGTTTCCCCGCACATTCATCCGCAAGTGGCGGAGTTCATCGACAAGCCGCGAAAGATGTTAATCAACGGACAGTGGGTCAACGCCGCGTCCGGAAAAACTTTCCCCAGCTACAATCCTGCGACCGGCGAAGTACTGGCTCAAGTCGCCGAAGGAGATCGCGCTGACATCGATCTCGCCGTGAGAGCCGCGCGTAAAGCTTTCGATCACGGCGCCTGGCGTCGCCTGACAGCGTCCGAACGCGGCCGCCTCATGTGGAAGCTCGCCGACCTTCTCGAGCAGCATACCGAGGAGTTCGCGTACCTCGAGAGTCTCGACAATGGCAAGCCGCTCAATGTTGCCAAAGCCGCAGATGTCCCGCTCGCCGTAGATATGTTCCGCTACATGGCTGGGTGGACCACAAAGCTCGAGGGCAATACCATTCCCTTGTCCGTCCCCTACACTCCGAGTGCGAAATACCTCGCCTACACTCTGCGGGAACCGGTCGGTGTCGTCGGACAAATCATTCCATGGAATTTCCCGCTGCTGATGGCGGCCTGGAAGTTGGGGCCGGCGCTGGCAACGGGCTGCACGGTCGTATTGAAGCCTGCGGAACAGACTCCGCTCTCCGCGTTACGCCTGGGCGAACTCATGCTCGAAGCCGGATTCCCCGAAGGCGTGGTGAATATTGTTCCCGGATACGGCGAAACCGCTGGAGCCGCGCTGGCAGCCCATCCCGACGTGGATAAAGTCGCCTTCACCGGCTCGACGGAAGTCGGAAAGCTGATCGTACATGCGGCAACAGGCAACCTGAAGAAAGTATCGCTGGAACTGGGCGGGAAGTCTCCCAACGTGGTCTTCAGAGACGCCGATCTTGAAACCGCAATTCCCGGAGCCGCCAGCGCCATCTTCTTCAACCACGGGCAGTGCTGCTGCGCCGGTTCCCGGTTATACGTTGAGAAAGCCGTTTACGATCAGGTGGTCGAGGGTGTGGCCCAGCATGCCAAGAAAATCAAGGTTGGCTCCGGTCTCGAACCTGATACGCAAATGGGCCCGCTTGTTTCAGAGGAGCAACTGAATCGAGTGTGCGGCTATCTCGAGTCGGGATTCTCCGAGGGAGCTAAGGCCGTGGCCGGTGGCCATAAAGCTGGTGATCGCGGGTACTTCGTCGAGCCCACGGTGCTGGTCAACACTACCGAGGACATGAAAGTCGTGCAGGAAGAAATCTTCGGACCAGTGGTGACAGCCATGCCGTTCACCGATCCCGAGGAGATCATCCCGCGGGCCAATGACAGCGACTACGGTCTGGCTGCTGCCGTATGGACGCGCGATATCGGCAAGGCGCACCTTGTGGCTGAGCAACTTCGCGCGGGCACGGTCTGGATCAACTGTTACAACATCTTCGATGCCGGTCTGCCGTTCGGAGGTTACAAGCAATCCGGCTGGGGCCGCGAAATGGGCCATGATGCTCTCAACCTGTACACGCAAACTAAAGCAGTTTGCGCCAGAATCGCTTAGTTTCATCAACCGCCGGTGGTCTCGAGCCACCGGCCTTTCTTAATCTTCGCGGATTTCTTATCGTTCCATCAGTAGAACCTTTTCCGCATCATCAACTTCCGTCAACTTCACTTCGATCACTTCATCCATGGTTGTTTGCACGTTGCGACCTACGAACGTTGCCTCCACCGGAATTTCCCGATGACCTCGGTCAATCAACACGCAGAGTTGCACGCGCCGCGGCCGCCCATGCGAGAACAACGCATCCAACGCGGCGCGCGTGGTCCGGCCCGTGAAGAGAACATCGTCTACAAGGACGATATTTTTGTCTTCAATATCGAATCCAATCTCTTTTTCCTGCACCACGGGCTTGGGACCCAGGGTGGAGAGATCGTCACGATAGAAAGTGATGTCCAATGTTCCTACCGGCACTTTGGCATTCTCGATCCTGGTGATGATCTTGCCCAGCCGTTCGGCCAGTGGCACGCCTCGGCGGCGAATCCCTACCAGGCCTAGTCCGGTGATCCCGTCGTTCTTTTCCACGATTTCGTAGGCGAGCCGCACCAGCGTACGTTCAATTTCCGATGCGGACATCAGCTGCGCTTTCTGATGAAGTCCAGTCTTCTTCACGGGAGTTTTTGTAGTCATTGACAGGTATGCCTCGGGGCCGTAAGCCGCCAACTCAATGTATGCAACCCGGCTTCGATCGGTCAAGCCAGGCAGAGCGAGGCTGGCTCAATAGCGCGGTCGCGCAGGGATATTAAGACTTTTCTGGAATGACTTCCGCCGGGTCAAAGGCGACCATACTCCGCGATGTCGCCCCGGGGCACGGTGTCTTCACCAGCCGGCAAAGCGGCGGTTTGCCTTCGCGTGCCGCGATCAGAGTGATCGGCTCCGGAGAAGCATGGGCATTTTCTGCCGGAACGATTCCAATTCCCTGATTTCTTCCCATGCCCTTCGCCATATAAAGGGCGGCATCCGCAAGGGCTATGGATTCCTCCGAACAAATCGCCTCAAACGCCGAGCGGCACCAGGGATAGGCGGCCCAACCCACCGAGCAGGTTTTCCTCACAGATATTCCGTGGCCAAGATCAAACGGTTCGGTAGCTATGACCTCGAGCACGCGGCTGCAGAACGCAGGTGTGCCGGACGGATCGGTCGAGCGGCTCATAATCAGAAATTCTTCGCCGCCCCAACGCACCAGCACATCAGACTTGCGAACCACGGTAGAGAGTCGCTGGGCGACCAGTTGCAGCAATCGATCGCCGGCGGGATGTCCGTAGAGGTCGTTGACCTGCTTGAAGAAGTCCACATCCACCATGATGAACACCAGATCGCGATGATCCATCTTGCGAATCTCAGAGCCTCTTGCGCGCTGGTAGTTTCGCAGCACCTGTCCGGCTTCGGCCGTAAGGATCTCCTCCAGGTAGCGCCGGTTCCATACTCCGGTCAGCACATCGGTAAAGGAAATCTCCTGCAGTTCAAGATTCTTCCGCTGCAGCTCGAGACTGTGCCAGCGCA
>Ga0308175_100003373_pt1 | contig 11042 bp, 10 predicted proteins | sample PhyCR1_3_FD_203893 | JGI IMG/M metagenome (GOLD analysis project Ga0308175, IMG submission 203893) | Soil microbial communities from UC Gill Tract Community Farm, Albany, California, United States - DLSLS.C.R1 | ecosystem: Environmental > Terrestrial > Soil > Agricultural land | place: USA... | reverse complement strand
TCGATCGACGCCCGCGAGATTCATGGCTCCGGTCCGCACATCGACAATCTCGAGTCGCGCGAAGAGCGGTTCATCGTGCCGGGCGTCGGTTTCTCGATCGAGCCGGGGATCTACATTCCGGGCAAGATCGGCATGCGAACCGAGGTGAATGTCTACATCACTCCGAAGAAGGCGATCGTCACGCCGCATGACTATCAACGTGATCTGATGATCGTTTAGAGGGTGGTGCGACCTCATCGTCACTCCCAGGCACGCAGCCCCATGACTCACGCCGACCGCTCATGACCGATCCGAAGCAACAAACCGACCGAGCGCAGCCCGAATCCTTTCGCGCGCGTGAGCTGGCCGCGTCGCTCACCGTCAGAGATCTCGAAAAAAGTCTGGCGTTCTACACCGACGTCCTCGGCTTCACGATCGATCGAAAGCACGAGCGTGAAGGAAACTTGATGGCGGTTTCACTGAAGGCCGGGGTCGTTCGTTTGTTGATTAACAAAGACAACGGCGCGAAGGGGCTGGATCGCGTGAAGGGCGAAGGATTTTCGCTCCAGCTAACGACCGCGCAAAACATCGACGAGCTCGCGGCTCGGATCAAAGCACGAGGCGGGACACTGGCGTCCGAGCCGGCGGATGTGTTCGGAGCGCGGGTCTTCAGACTCGTGGACCCGGATGGATTCCGTCTCGTGATCTCGTCCGAACGAACGTAGACATCGAGAATTATTCGCCGGCTCGGGCCGGTGGCGAAATCGCGATTGACGTGGTCAACAGGAAGGGAGCCCTTGCTCGAGGTCCACGCCATGATGCGCACATCCGTTTCGCTCGTTTGCGTCTCCACGCTCGCGCTGACTGCGTGCGCTCATAACGCGGCTGTCGTCGAAAGTGCGCCGCAAACCGCCTCCCGCGTTCGCGCGCCATTGGACGACGCCGACCGCGTCCGCCAGGCGCTCGCGCGAATGACGTTCGGCGCTCGGCCTGGTGACGTCGCCGCCGTTCAGCAGATGGGGCTCGACAAGTGGATCGACCTCCAGCTGCACCCCGAACGAATCGCCGACAAGACCGCGGAAGATGCCCTCTCGAAGCTCGAGGTCAGCAACAAGACCGCGCTCGAGCTGTACGCCGATCATCCGCTGCCGAACGAATACGGGCTGACGATCGCGAAAGGGATCGACACCGCGGCGTTTCGCCGCAAAGCCCACGAGCGCATGATGTCTCCCGGCGACTCGGCGGCGATGGTCGCGCAAGACGTCAGTCGCGCGAGTCAAATCCTCAGGTTTGCCCAGGCCCGGACCGCGGTCAGCCGCGAGCTGGCGCCGGCGATTCTCATGCATGCGACCGCGAGCGACCGGCAGCTGCTCGAGGTCATGACCGCGTTCTGGGAAAACCACTTCTCGGTCGCCGCGGAGAAGATGCCGGGTCCCTTCACACTCGTCGAATACGACCGGACGATCCGTGCGCATGCGCTCGGCAAGTTTAGAGATCTCTTACAGGCTGTGGCGACGAGCCCGGCGATGCTGTTCTATCTCGACAACGTCCAGAGCTACGTCGACAGCCTCCATCCGACTCGCATCGAATACTTCGTCGAGCAGCGGCGATACGCACACCCGCCGCTGGGCGACACCGCGCTCGCGCACACGATCAAGCGTCGTCGCACTGGCCTGAACGAGAACTACGCGCGCGAGCTCATGGAGCTTCACACGCTCGGCGTCGACGGCGGGTACACGCAGAAAGACGTTCAGGAAGTCGCGCGATGTCTCACCGGCTGGACGATCGAGAATCCGCAGATCGATGGCAGCTTCCTTTTCCAATCACAGCTGCACGACGCGGGCGAGAAGACCGTCCTCGGCGTGAAGATTCCCGGAGGACGCGGAATCGAAGACGGGGAAGAGGTCCTGGACATTCTCGCCCGTCATCCATCGACCGCGCACTTCATCGCGAAGAAGCTCGTCGTTCGCTTCGTCAGCGACAGCGCGCCGCCGGCACTCGTCGAGCGCGCCGCGCAGACCTTCCTCAAAACCGACGGCGACATCCGCGAAGTCATCCGCACGATCGTGACCTCGCCCGAATTCAATAGCCGGGCGGCGTACCGCGCGAAGATCAAGACGCCGTTCGAGCTGATCGCGAGCATCGACCGTGCTATGCTCGCAACGCCCGATACGACGCAGCGCACGACACAGATCATCGCCACTCTTGGACAGCCGATCTTCGGTCGTCAAACGCCCGATGGCTGGCCCGACCAAGCTGCCGCCTGGATGAACGCCGGCGCGCTGATGAACCGCGTCAACCTCGGCTCACGCGTCGGCGGCAATCAATTCCCGAACGTAACCATCGCGAAATGGATCGCCGGCCAGCATTCGTTCGACCGCAGCGGCGATCATGTCGTCGACTCCGTGATCGATGCATTGCTCGGCGGCGACGCGTCGGAAGCGACGCGGGAGGCGCTGCTCGCCGTTCGTCAGCCGCCGGCCACCGCAACCGAGCAACAGAAAAACGCGTACATCGGTTCGCTCGTCGGGGTGGTCGTCGGCTCGGCTGATTTCCAGCGACGTTAGGCGACTCGGGCCGCGCCTCTTACCGTCCGATCGCCGACCATACAGCCGGATCCTCGAGCCCGAGCCGCCACAGCGCGATTCGCATGACGCCGAGCGCCTCGACCTCGGCGCGAAGAGCGCGCAGGAGCTCCGCGTCTGACATCCACAATTCCCAGCTCCCGGGCTGGATCGCATGCAGTGACAGCGACGCCGGGTCTCGCACGAGCTCGACGTTCGCTTCGAGCGCGAGACGCGTAGCCTCTCGGAACCCAACCGGTTGCGCGGGTTGATGCGGCTTCCACTGGTATCCGTACACCGGTAGCGCGGCGATCAATCGCGACGCGCCGACGTCCGCCACCCGTTGCGCGAGCGCGCGCCGAGCCCACCCCGTCGTGGCGACGGGTCCCGGCGCGGACGTCGACCAGTGTTCGTCGTACAACATGATGACCGCGAAGTCGACCGCCGAGAGAAACGCGCGCGTCGGATATGCCGCGGTGTCGGTTGCCGGAAGCGCGATCGATGTCGTCATCGCGCCGTGTCGCTTCGCGCTGTCGGCAATCGCGCGAGCGACGCCAACGGCGGACGCGATGTCCGCCGGCGATTGCGACTCGAAATCCAGGACGATTCCTCGATATCCATGCTCGGCGACCAATGCTGCGACCCGCGATGATGCAAATGCCAGTGCGCTGCGATCGCCCGCGAGCTTGCGAATCGTCTCCGGATGAAATCGGTCGCCGTGCCAGCTCGTGACCAGGGCGTACCGCTCGGCGTGCTGCAACTCGCGCGTCGAGTCCGGATAGAGAAGTGTCGGGAGTGCCGTGACGCTGTCGAGCTGAATCCAGCCGGTGACCACTGCGTCGAGCTTCGCGGCAGACGCGCGGACGCTCGAGTCGCTTCGCGAATCCCACGGCGCGGTGAATCCCCAGACTAACGCCAGCGGCGGCAGATTTCGCGCGACGGAATTCGGCACGGGCGCTGGCGCGACGAGCGGACCAGTGCTTCGGCAGGATGCCAGCGCGACGAGCGCCGGTGCGAGGAACGTGCGAGCTGTTCGATTCACGTTGAACGGTCGGAGCATGATACTCTTAACCCTCGCCCGCTCGTTGGCCCGCCGAAAGTCCGATGCGTGGCGCATGGATTGCCCAGATCGTTGGACAAACGGAACCATCAACTCGAAGCACATTGACCGACCGCTTTCGCCGATTCGCCGCAACGTCGCTTGCGCTTGCTTTCATCGCGGGCTGCGACCGGGTCCCGGGAGTACCGAAGCGTAGTACGGGCGCGAAGTCGAACAGTACCACGAATGCCAAGGTCGACGCGCCGGCCAACAGCTCGATCGACTTGAGCCTCGGCACAGCGTATTCGGCGACGGCCTTGTCGTCCGTCGGTTCGGTCGCCGGCTCGCTTCGAATCATCGATAGCGCGTCGTTCGACGACAGCGCTGCTGCGCATGTCGTCGAGTGTTCGTCAAAGGGTCGAAGACCAACGCCGCTTCCGCCGGCCAAGCAATTCGGAAACACGGTCGTCTGGATCGCGAACGCGAAGAGTGGCAAGGCGATGCCCATCGACAAGCGCGCGGAGCTCTCGAGCGACAACTGCCTGCTCGATCCGCGCGTTCAAGCCGTCGTCGTCGGCACGACCGTCAGCGTGATCAACGACGACAAGGTATTACACAAACTCGTATTCACGAAATTTGGAACCCACGATACGCTCACGGCCACGCCCTTCTTCAACTCGGGCCAGATCGTCGCGACGGAGCGGCTCGCAAAGACCCCGGGCATCGTGGAAGTGACCTGCGTTCAACACCCCTGGGAGCGCGGATTCATTGCCGTCTTCGATCAGCCGTACTTCGCGGTCACGGAGGACAACGGAAGCTTCAGGATCGATTCGCTTCCGCCTGGGTCGTACAAGGTGATGGTTTGGCACGAAGGCCTGGCGAAACCGACGGAGCAGCAAGTGCAGGTCGCCGCCGGCGGTACTGCGACGCTCGCGCGCTAGCGGGCGACCTCGTCGCGCATTTCCGCGAGCGATCCGGCGCGATAGAGCCGAGCGTATAGCCCGTCTCGGTCGAGCAGTTGCTCGTGCGTTCCCGTCTCGACGATCCGCCCGCCCTCGAGCACGACCACGCGATCTGCGCGCCGGACGGTGCTCAGCCGGTGCGCGATGATGAGCGTCGAGCGTCCGCGGAGGAGATCCTCCATCGCTGCCTCGATCGCGCGCTCGCTTTCCGTATCGAGGCTCGACGTCGCTTCGTCGAGCACTACGACCGCGGGATTCTTGAGAAAGACTCGCGCGATCGCGAGCCGCTGGCGCTGTCCGCCCGAGAGCTTGACGCCGCGTTCGCCGACGGGCGTCTCGAAACCGTCCGGAAGTCGCTCGATGAACTCGAGCGCGTGCGCCGCTCGAGCCGCCGCCACGATCTCGTCGTTCGTCGGCTTCGGACCGCCTTCATCGGCGCGAGCGTACGCGATGTTCTCGCGGATCGTACCGCTGAACAGTGCGGGCTCCTGCGGGACCATTCCGATGGCGCCGCGCAGATCGCTGAATGAGAGCTCTCTAATGTCGATCTCGTCGAGGGTGATTCGCCCGCTCGTGACATCCCAGAACCGCGGCAGCAGCGATGCGACGGTCGTCTTGCCCGCGCCTGACGGCCCGACGAGCGCGACGACCTCTCCCGAGCCGATGGTCAGGTCGATGCCGTGCAGCACCTCCGGCAGCGCGTTGTCATATCGGAACGAGACGTCCTCGAGTGCGATCTCACCACGCACTGGACGCGCCAACGTCGCCGGCCGACTTGGTTCCTTGATCGTCGGCTCGGTTTGGAGGAGCTCGAAGATCCGCGTCGCGGCGCCAATCGCTTCCTGGTAGCTGCCGAAGAGCGACGCCAGCGAGCCGACCGCCGCCGCAACCGTGATCGCATACAGCAGAAACGACACGAGCGCACCGGGCGTGAGCGCGCCGTCGAGCACCAGTTGTCCGCCCTCCCACAACACCGCCACGACCCCGCCGAACGCGATGAACCCGACGATTCCGAAGAACATCGCGCGGAGCTTCGCGCGCATCACCGCGGCGGTGACAACGTCCGAGAGCTGCGCCGAGAAGCGCATCGTCTCGTGCGTTTCGCGATGGAAGCTCTGCACCGTTCGGATCTGCGAAAACGCTTCGTCGGCCGTCGCCATTGCCTCCGCGACGCGATCCTGCACGCCGGTGCTCGCCTTTCGCAGCCGGCTTCCGAACAAAAACGCCGCGCCGATGACGATCGGCACGACGGCGAGCGTAGTCGTCGTCAGCCGCGGATGTGTCAGCGTCAACAACACCAACCCGCCGACGAGAAACAACACCTGTCGGGACATCTCCGAAATCCAGGTGCTGAGCAACGACTGCAGCACGGCGAGATCCGCCGAGAGACGGCTCGTGAGCTCACCCGTTCGCCGCTCGGTGTAGAATCCCGGCGAAAGCCGAATGAGATGCGCGAAGACATCCTCGCGAAGCGCGGCGATCACGCGCTCCGTTGTCGACGTCAGGAGATACACCTGCACGAAATTCATCGCGCCCTGCAGCGCAAAGAGGGCAAGAAGCGAGGCCGCGATGCGGTCGAGCAGCCCGCGATCATGATTCTCGAACGCCGCGTCGAGGAGATGACGCACGACTTGCGGGAACGCGAGCCCAACTCCGGCTGCGACAACGAGGCAGACGCCCGCGATCGCCAGCGGACCCCGATAGGGTCTGATTCGCGGAAGAAGCTTGGCGAGCGGTTTCGGAGAGCGAGGGCGTCGCGACTTCGCTGCGACGGACGGCGGCGTCAAGCGAGCAGCCCGCGATCGACAACCATCGCGGCGAAGAGCAGCGCGAGGTAGAGCAGCGAGAACTTGTACAGGCGCCACGCCGGCTTGTTGAACGCTGTCGTGCGCATTACCTGCACGACCTCGACGAGCAACACCGCTCCGAGCAGAGCGGCCGACGCGAGATATACGACGCCGAGCACGCCGAACGAGTAGGGAAGAAGCGTCAGCGGAATCAAGATGAGCGTGTACCACAACATCTGACGCTTCGTCTCACTCTCGCCCCACACGAGCGGCGCCATTGGCACACCCGCTCGGCCGTAGTCTTTCTGCTTGAGTAACGCGAGCGCCCAAAAGTGCGGCGGCGTCCAGTAGAAGATGATCAGAAAGAGATAAACGGCGAGCAGGTCGATACGATTCGTGACCGCCGCCCAGCCAACCAACGGCGGGAATGCACCCGCCGCGCCGCCGATGACGATGTTCTGCGGCGACGAGCGTTTGAGCCAACGCGTATAGATGAAGACGTAGAAGTAGAAGCCCGCGAGGGCCAGCGCCGCGGTCAGCACATTCGCCGTCTGCGCGAGCAGCCACGTCGCCGCCGTCGACAGCAGAATTCCGAACGCGAGCACCTCGCGGGGTTGCATTCGTCCACTCGGAATCGGACGCAAACGAGTTCGCGCCATCCGATCGTCGATGTCCCGGTCGATGTACATGTTGACCGCGTTGGCTCCGCCCGCCATCAGGTAGCCGCCGACGAACACCGCGAGCACGAGCTGCCAGCTCGGATGTCCAGCGACGAACATCGGCGCAATGGTCGTCACCAACAGCAGCGAGATAATCCTCGGCTTCGTCAGCGAGACGAGATCGCGCAGGAGCGACTTCGCTCGAGTCTCGACGACAGCGGCTCCGCTCATGACCGCGCCGGGAGCTGGTCCAACACGCTCTCTCCGCGAAGTGTCACGCCGTCGTCCTGATGGCCGCGAAGCGTCTGGAGGATCTGCTTTCCCGCCGGCGACGTCCGTCTCGCGAGATACGCGAGCACGAAACAGCTCAACCAGATGCCGACGCCCGTCGCTTCGTGCAGCGAGCGAAGCACCTTCGGCAAATGGAAGAGGATCATCGCGGAGGCGACGCAGAGCTGCAGGAGGACCATCCCCAGCGCAATCGCCGCCGCACGTCGAACGATTTGTGCTTCCTCGTCGCGCCGCTTGCGAAGCATCATCACCATTCCGATGAGATGCAGCAGCAGCAAAACCGCGATCGTCCGATGGGTCATTTGAATCCAAGCAGCCGAGGGCTCGACGGTCGGGTTTGCTCCACACGCCGGAACGGTCGTACATGCAACGGACGCGCCCGGATACTTTGCGGTGAGCCCGCCCATCGCGACGGCGAAGATCGCGAGCACAGCCGCACCGCGCGCTGACCGCCACGCGCGCGCCGTTCCACGCTGAACCATCGCGCTCTTTCCGCCGAGCAGCCCTGCTCGCACCACGGTCGTCGCAACCATCGCCAGAAGCGTCATCGCGACGAGCCAGTGTGCGACCGTCGCCCATGGCGCGTTCGCAAACTTCACGGTGACGCCGCCGAGAATGGCCGCCGCAAAGACTGCCGCGACGGCGCCGAGCGCAGAGCGAAGCGCTCCGCCCGGTCCGCCGATGCCGGCTTCTTCTCGATTGAGAAACGCGGCCAGCGCCATCGAGCACACCGTGATCACGAGGATCGACGCGAGATATCGGTGGCTCACTTCGACGACGAGATCCGGCCGGCTGAACGGCGGGAACCAATAGCCGTAGCACTTCGGCCAGTTGTTGCCGCAGCCCATGCCCGATCCCGTGATCCGGACGATCGCACCGAAGACGAGGTGCATGCAGGCGACGACCAGCGCCGCAACTGAAAGTCTGCGAACGACCTTCATCGGAGTGCGGTCTGGCCGACTGACAGGCCGACCACTCCGTGCATCGCCCGCCAGGTGAGAAGCAGCACGAGCGCCAACGCGACGCCCGGCAGGACCGCCCAGGCAATCTCGACGATCCGGCGACTCTTTGACGTGGGCTCGCTATCTGGAACTCGCGCCGGCGAAACGAGCACTGATCGAACGATCGCCAGTTGCGCGATGACACAGCACGCGACAGCGACCCAAAAGATCGCGTCAGCGAGTGACAATGACATGATGTAGTGGGAAAAAGAGCAACGACGAAAGGTGCCCGGTCGCGACGAGAGAATCAATGCGCCGGTTCATCACTGCTCTCGCCGGTGGACGCGCACCGGGCTACCATTTCTGCATGAATCCGCCCCCTAACAACGGCCCCGCGCCCGGCCAGCTCCCGAGAAAGCTCGGTCTGTGGAGCTGCATCGCGGTCGTCGTCGGCATCACGATCGGCTCTGGCATTTTCCGCACGCCGGCGAGCGTTACGAATCGACTCCCCGGGCCCGCCGCGGTATTCGGCGTCTGGATCGCCGGCGGCGTCGTCGCGCTGTTCGGCGCGCTTACGCTGGCCGAGGTCGCCGGAGCATTTCCGGAAACGGGCGGCATCTTCGTTTTCATTAGAAAATCCTGGGGTCGTCTGCCCGCCTTTCTCTTCGGTTGGGCGGAGCTCGCCATCATTCGTGCGGCCGCGGTCGGTGCCATCGCCACGACGTTCGCGGAGTACTTCCTGCGCGTCCTCGGATTCGATCCGAGTGTCGCGCCGTACGACAACTGGGTTCACTACGTCGCCGCACTCGCGATCGCGGTCATCGCGGCGCTGAACTATGTTGGCGTGCGATGGGGATCGTTCGTCCAGAACGTCACCGCCGTCGCGAAGTACGTCGGGCTGCTCTTCATCATCATCGCGGCGATCGCGATCGGAATCCCGAAGACCGGCGGTCACTTCACGCCGATGGCGCCCGAGGGGAGCTTCGCGATCGCGCCCTTCGGTCTCGCGCTCGTGTCGGTGCTCTGGGCGTACGATGGTTGGGCGGATCTGGCGTTCATCTCGGGCGAAGTGAAGGATCCGGAGCGGAACCTGCCGCGTGCATTGATCCTCGGCACGATCGCCGTCATCGCCATCTATCTCCTGGCGAACGTCGCCTACCTCGGCGTCATGTCCGTCGATGAAGTGCGCCACTCGAAGCTCGTCGCGGCCGACGTCGCACAGCGTCTCATCGGCCCGGGCGGCGTCGCGTTCGTCGCGCTCACGGTGATGCTCTCGACGCTCGGCACATTGAACGGTTCGATTCTCACAAACCCGCGGGTCATTTTCGCCATGGCCGCCGACGGCTTGCTCTTCCGCAAGATCGCGGACGTCCATCCGCGCTATCAGACCCCGTACGTCGCGATCGCTCTCACCGCGGTCCTCGGAATCATCTTTGTTCTCCTGCGCACCTTCGAGCAGCTCGCGGACACGTTCGTCACGGCGATCCTGCCGTTCTACGCGTTGGGCGTCGCGTCGATTTTCGTGTTTCGTAAACGCAGCAAAGCCGAATATTCGCCACCGTTTCGTGCGCCGCTCTATCCGTTCGCGCCCATTTTATTCGTGCTCGCGACGATCTACCTGCTCGGGAATGCGCTGATCGATCCGAGCAGCCGCTGGCCGACGATCGCGATCTTCGGCGTCATCCTGGCGGGCATTCCGGTTTACTACCTCACGGTCGGTCGCCCGTCGGCACCACTCGGAGACCGGGCAGGGGCTGCGTCCGCGGCTGACTGAAGACTGAACGCTCGCTGCGCTCGCTGGCGGGCCGCTCGCGCTGACGCGCTTCGCTTGCTCGGACGGCGGCTGCGCCGCCTGGCGGAGCGCATCGGGCTGCGCCCTCGCTTGGCGAGGGGATTCGGAATTCGCTCGCTGCGCTCGCGTTGATTGAACTCAGATCTCAGAGCTGAGGGCTGAGATCCAACCAGCGAGCGGAGCGAGCCGTCCGTTTCCTCTCTGCCAAGTGAGCGCCAGCGAACGACCGGCCAGCGACCGCAGGGAGCGTCCGTACCAGCGACGCGCGTCAGCGCGAGCACCCCGCCAGCGAGCGCAGCGAGCGTTCGGTCGTCAGACGCCCAGCTACGCCGCGGACTCCAACCGCGCAGGGCGCGGCGCGCGGAGTGTCTCCAACGCCGTCGTCCATTTCAGGAGCTCGTCCAGCATGACCGTCGCGGCCTGCGCCTGCGTCGGACCCGGATCGAAGACGCCGGTCGCCTTGTCGATGTGCTGCGCGAAAAACGGGATGGCGACCGTCTCGAAGATCGGCACAACCTTCAGCGCCATCAGGATTTCCTTCGCAGTTTGAACGCCGCGCGTTCCGGCTGACACGCCGCCATAGCTGACGAAACCGGCCGCCTTGTACGCCCACTCGCGTGACAAGAACTGAAGCGCGTTCACCAGCGACGCCGGAGGTGCGTGATCGTACTCCGGTGTCACGAACACATAGGCGTCGGCGCGGCTGACGATCTCGCTCCACGCCTTCGTATGAGAATGCTCATACTGCGCGAATCGCGGATGGCGCGGCTCGTCGAAGAGCGGGAGATTCACGTCGGCGAGGTCGACGATCTCGACCTCGAACTTGCCGTGCGCACGCGCCTGCTCGAGAAACCACTCGCCGACGCGCGGACCGCTGCGGCCGTCTCGCGTGCTCGCGACGATGATCTGAAGTCTCTGCATCTTCCAACCTCGGCTGGAGAAGGCGCGTCCCGCGACGACATCACCGTCGCGGAACGCGCGAAACCTGACTTACGCAGCCTTGCGATTCGGAGCCGACTGTCGGACGA
>Ga0308175_100003372_pt1 | contig 11043 bp, 8 predicted proteins | sample PhyCR1_3_FD_203893 | JGI IMG/M metagenome (GOLD analysis project Ga0308175, IMG submission 203893) | Soil microbial communities from UC Gill Tract Community Farm, Albany, California, United States - DLSLS.C.R1 | ecosystem: Environmental > Terrestrial > Soil > Agricultural land | place: USA... | reverse complement strand
ATCCATATGGCGGCGTGATCAGCCCGAATGCCAGTGTCGCGATCAGCACGACGCCCATGTGCACGGCGTTGATGTCGCCGGCCTGGGTCAGCGTGTTCACCAGCGGCATGAAGATGATGATGGTCGGCACCGGCTCGATGAAATCGCCGACCACGGTGAACAGCAGCACTAGCAGCAGCATGATAAGATGCGCATCGTTGCCGGCCAGCGACGTGATCCAGTCGGCGATCACCGAGGCGCCGCGCAGATAGGCCAGCATCCAGCCGAACGCGTTCGCCGCACCGATCGTGATCAGCGGCAATGAGAAGATCAGCCCGGCGAGGCAAAAATCATAGGGGATGTTCTTGAAGTGCCCGCGGTTGAGGGCAGGAATCACCACAGCGATGATCCAGATCACGGCGACGACGCCGGCTTCCGTCGGCGTGAAGGCGCCGGTCAGGATGCCGCCGAGCAGGATCACCGGAATCATCAGCGGCAGGACGGCATCACCCGCCGCGAACACGATCTGCTTCAGCGGCGCGCGCGGCCTCTGCATCCCCGTCGGCCCGAAGAAGTAGCAATAGATCATCAGGCCGAAGCCGATCATCAGCCCCGGCACGACACCGGCCATGAACAGGCCGGCAATCGAGACGTTGCCCACCGCGCCGTAGACCACGGCGGTGATGCTCGGCGGCACTAGCGCGGCGATGGTGGATGCGGCCGCGATGATCGCGGCGATGAAGGCGGGGCTATACCCCTCCTTCTTCATCGGCCCGCCCAGTGCACGGGTCATCACGGCGACGTCGGCGGTGGTCGATCCCGACATTTCCGAGAAGAACATCGAGAACACGACCACGACCTGCGAGAGTCCGCCCCTGATATGCCCGACCAGCGACAGCGACAGGTTCGCTATCCGCACCACCACATTGGCCGAACTCATGAGTTCGCCGACCAGCAGGAAGAACGGGATCGCCAGCAGCGCTTCGGAATCCACGCCGTCGAATATCTTCTGCATGATGGCGGCGAGCGAAACGTCAGATAGCAGCGCACCGACGAACACCCCGGCCATCAGCGAGAACGGCACCGGCACGCCGAGATAGCCGAAGAACAGGAAGCAGAACGTCATCAGTCCGAGAATGACGGGTGAACTCACGGCTGCACCCTGTTCTGAAGGCTGGCATCGGCTGGCGCAATGTCGCCGGAATCCTCCAACGGCGGCTCGGGATGGTCAAATCCGTTGCGAATGCCGTTGACGAGTTGCTCGACGGTGAACAGCGCGACCAGGACGCCGGACAGCGGGATCGCAGCATAGAGCGAGGCGATCGGCGTATTCGACGGCAGCCGGAAACTGCCAAAGCCCCGGAGATAGTTGATGTAGCCGTAGTAGATCAGGACCCCTGCCACTGCCAACACCACGATTCGGATCAGGATCTCGACGATCAGTCGCGGCGTACCGTGCATCGCCTCGGATACCGCCGTCAGATAGAGATGATCGTTGCGGCGCGTGGCGACTGCAGCGCCGATGAAGATCGCATAGATAAAGAGCGTCGAAGTGACTTCCTGCAGCCACAGCCACGGATGGCCGATGGTCCGCGTGGCGATATCGGCGGTGACCGACAGTGAGAAACCGAAACACAAGACGCCGCAGACGATCATCAGCAACAATTCGAGCCGGTCGAACGCGCGCCACTTCAGGTGATGCTGGCGTTGCAGGACCAGTTTGTCGGCAATGGGCATTGTTGAATTCTCTTTTGTCGGTCCCAACTCTCTCGTCGTCCCGGCGAACGCCGGGACCCATAGCCACCGACGTCGGTTGTTTGCAAAGGCCGGCTGACCGATCGCCCAACCGACAGGCCGCGGCGTATGGGTCCCGGCTCCAAGTGCGCAATTGCGCATCAGGCCGGGACGACCCGCGGATAGGGCTGAGCTAGTTGATCGCCCGGATCAGCGTCTTGATCTTGTCGGCATGCGGGCCGAGATCCTTGGCGAGCTTGTCGAGATAGGGATCGGCGATCTTCTGGAAGCTCGCCTTGTCGACGTCCTTGACGATCTTGACGCCCATCTTCTCGAGCTTCGCCGCGGCCGTATTCTCCAGATCGAACGCCCGCTTCGGCTCCTGCACGCTGACGTCCCGCGCGGCGGCCTGCACCCATTTCTTCTGGTCGGCGTTGAGGCTCTGCCAGAGCTTGTCGCTGATCCAGAGGATGCAGTTGTTGGCCTCGTGGCTGGTCATCGACATCACGGGCGCGACTTCATAGTGCTTGTTGATCATGTAGACGTTGACCGCGTTCTCGCCGAAATCGACCACGCCGGTTTGCAGCGACGTGTAAACGCTGCCGAACGGCATGTGCACGGTCTGGGCGCTGTAGGCCGGGAACATCAGGTCTTCGGTCGCGGTCGCCTGGACGCGGACCTTCATCCCCTTCATATCCTCGGGTTTGCGCACTTCCTTCTTGCCGTACATGTGCCGAAAACCCTGGGTGCCGAGGCCGATCGCATGAATGCCCTGCGTCGTGGTGTCGATCATGTCGCGAACGGCTTCGAACACCTTCTCGTCGCCGAGCGCCTTGATGTTGTGTTCTTCCGAGCGGAACAGGAAGTGCAGCGACATCACGCCGGCCTGCGGCGAGATCGTCGAGGTGTTGGCGGACGATACCACCGCGAAATCGAGATCGCCGGCCTTCACGAGCTGCAGGAGCTGGGGTTCCTGCCCGAGCTGGGCGCCGGGAAACTGGTCGACCAGCATCGTGCCCTTGCTCAGCTCCTTCAGCTTCGCTGCGAAGATGTCGTAGGCAATGCTGTAACCGGAGTTGAGCTGCTGATCGTGCGCGAAGCGGTAATGCTTGGTTTCCTGCGCGACTGCGCCGGTCGCCAGCATGACGGCCGCAGTGGCAACCGCCGCGAGTATCGATTTGCCTGAAATCCCCATGACGCGTCTCCCCCTTGGTTTGATTTTTCCCGATCAAACCATCAGGGGAGCGAGATTGTCAATAAAGCATCGAGATTATCTGCTATATTTGGCCAATATTAGGTCGCCCGGACGATAATTGTCGATAATCCAATCGTCCGCCCCCGGGGCTAGCCCTTGCCCTGCCCGCGCATGAAATCGAAATCGCAGCCTTCATCGGCCTGCAAAATCGTCTCGTTGAACAAATGCGCGTAGCCGCGTTTGGCCCAATCCGGCGTGACTGACGGTGCTAGCGCGGCGCGGCGTTTCTCCAGCTCAGCAGCATCGACCAGCAGGTCGATGCTGCGTTTCGCGACGTCGAGGCGGATCATGTCGCCGCTCTTTACCAGCGCCAGCGGACCACCCACCGCGGATTCCGGGGTGATGTGCAGCACGATGGTGCCGAACGCGGTGCCGCTCATGCGCGCATCCGATATCCGCACCATGTCCTTGACGCCGCCGCGCGCGAGTTTCTTCGGGATCGGCAGATAGCCCGCCTCCGGCATGCCGGGCGCCCCCTTGGGGCCGGCATTGCGCAGCACCAGCACGTCATCGGCGTTGACGTCGAGATCGGGATCGTCGACCCGCAGCGTCATGTCCTCGACGGATTCGAACACCACGGCGCGGCCGGTATGCTGCAGCAGCTTTGGGCTCGCCGCCGATTGCTTGATGACGGCGCCGCGCGGCGCGAGGTTGCCATGCAAGATCGCCATCGCGCCCTCGCGCTTGATCGGATTGTCGCGAGAACGGATCGCGTCCTGCCCCGGCACATCCTCGGCGCCGGCGACGATCTCGCGCAGCGTCTGGCCGGCGACGGTCTTGGCATCGAGATCGATGAGGTCGCCGAGCTGCGCCATCAGCTTCGGCACACCGCCGGCATGATGGAAGTGCTCCATGTAATGCTCGCCTGACGGCTTCAGATCGACCAGCACCGGTACCTCGCGTCCGAGTTGGTCGAATGTCTCGAGATCGATCTTGTGCGGTGAGCGATGCGCCATCGCGGTGAGATGGATCAGCCCGTTGGTCGAACCGCCGATCGCCTGCATCACGACCTGGGCGTTGCGAAACGATGCCGCGGTGAGGAACTCGCTGGGCTTCGGTCCCTTGGCCTTTGCCATCGCGGCCGCCACCCGGCCGCTCGCTTCCGCCGAGCGGAATCGTTCGGCATGCGGCGCCGGGATCGTCGCGCTCATCGGCAGCGAGAGCCCGAGCGTCTCGGTGATGCACGCCATGGTGCTCGCCGTGCCCATCACCATGCAGGTGCCGACCGACGGCGCGAGCCGGCCGTTGACGGCTTCGATCTCCTCATCGTCGATTTCGCCGGCGCGGTATTTCGCCCACAGGCGGCGACAATCGGTGCAGGCGCCGAGCACCTCGCCCTTGTGATGTCCGACCACCATCGGCCCGACCGGAATCACGACGGTCGGCAGATCGGCTGATATCGCGGCCATGATCTGCGCCGGCAAGGTCTTGTCGCAGCCGCCGATCACGATCACCGCGTCCATCGGCTGGGCGCGGATCATCTCCTCGGTATCCATCGCCATCAGATTGCGCAGATACATCGAGGTCGGGTGCGAAAAACTTTCGGCGATCGAGATGGTCGGAAACACCATCGGCATCGCGCCCGACAGCATGACGCCGCGTTTCACCGCCTCGATGATCTGCGGCACATTGCCATGGCAGGGATTGTAGTCGCTGTAGGTATTGGTGATGCCGACGATCGGGCGATTAAGCGCGTCGTCGGAATAGCCCATCGCCTTGATGAAGGCCTTGCGCAGGAACAGCGAGAAGCCAGCGTCGCCATAACTTGCCAGTCCCTTGCGAAGTCCGTCGGCCATTTTTTCTTCCTTGTCGGTTTGGATAGGCACTTAAGAATTCTGCCGAATTATTGTCAATGCCTGATTATTCGATGCCGATCTGGCTCATTTTGCCACATCCGACGCGATATTATTGACAATAATACCGACGCGTGGCTGACTTCGGCGATGTCCGGAACCGCGTGTCCATGAACCAACCATTGCGCATCGGCCTGATCGGCGCCGGCATGGTGAGCCGTCACCATCTCATCGCCTGGGCCAGCATACCAGACCGCGCTCGCGTCGTGGCGGTCGCCGACCCCTCCGGCGAAAATGCCGCGCGGCGCGCGGGCGAGTTCGAGATCCTGCGCACCTTTGCCTGCGCCGAGGCGATGCTCAGGGAATGCGAACTCGACGCCATCGATATCGCAGCGCCGCGCGAAATGCACGCACCGCTGGTGCGGCTCGCCGCCGCCAGGCGGTTGCCGGTGCTTTGCCAGAAGCCGCTCGCGCCCAATCTTCAGGAGGCCACCGAGCTTGCGGCCGAAGTCGGCGGCGTGACGCGGCTGATGGTGCACGAGAACTGGCGCTTTCGCGGCTACTACCGCGACGCCGCCGCGTGGCTGCGCGAGGGCCGTATCGGCGAGGTCAAGCAAGCGCAACTGACGCTGCTGACCTCGGGTGTATTGCCGGGACCTGACGGGCTCTCCCCGGCGCTGGAACGCCAACCCTTCATGCGCGGTGAGCGGCGCATGCTGGTTGCGGAGGTTTTGATCCATCATCTCGACACGCTGCGCATGCTGCTCGGCCCGCTGCAGGTGACCGCGGCGCGCCTCTCCCGTTCCAGCGATCTCCTCGTCGGCGAGGACGGCGCGGTGATCCAGCTTGCGACCGGCAGCGGCGCGGGCGTCGCGGTCTTTGCCAGTTTTGCTGCGCATGGCCATCCGGCCGCTCAGGTCGACCGGCTGGAAATTCTCGGCGACAAGGGCGCGATCCGGCTCGATGGCGCGTCGTTGACATGTTCGGGCGCCTCGCCCGGCGAGCGCAGCTACGACCTTCCAACCGAATATCAGGGCTCCTACAACCGCACGATCGCGCACTTCGTCGACGCGCTCCGCGACAATAAGCCCTTCGAGACGGCGCCGCAGGACAACCTCGAGACCTTGCGCCTGGTCGAGGATTGCTATCGGCTGGCGGGCTGGGAGGCCGCGCGATGAAGCCGCAGCAAGCACTGACCGAACCATCCGCGCCGACGCGCGAGGAGGAGCAGGCGGAAGTCATCCGCCGGCTGGAGGAGGACATCATCTTCGGCCGCTTCGCGCCGGGATCGCGGCTGGTCGAGGACACGTTGATGCAGCGCTACAGCGCCAGCCGCCACTTCGTGCGGCAGGCACTTTTCCAGCTCGAACGCCAGGGCATCGTGCTGCGCGAGAAGAACATCGGCGCCACGGTGCGGTTCTATTCGGCCGAGGAAGTGCGCCAGATCTACGAGGTTCGGGAAATGCTGACGCGGCAGGCGGCGCTGATGATCGCGCTCCCCGCCCCCGCCGACCTGATCGCGCAACTGGACGAATTGCAGCGGCAATACTGCGCTCAGGCCGACGCGCAGGATTTGCGCGGCATCCACGAGACCAACGACGCCTTTCACCTCGCGCTGTTTTCCGCCTGCGGCAATCCGTATCTGGTGCGCTCGCTGCAGGACTACATGAACCTGACGCTGCCGATGCGCGCCAAGAATCTCGCTGACCACGATGGGCTGGCGCTATCCCGCCGCCAGCACGAATTGATGATCGAGCTGCTGAAGGGCCGCGACAGTTGGGCGCTGGCGCAGCTCTGCGTCGATCACATGCAATTCAGCAAGTCGGATTATCTGGAGCGGATCGCGGAGGATGGGAGAACGAAATAGCAGCCGTCATTCCGGGGCACGCGAAGCGTGAACCCGGAATCTCGAGATTCCGGGTTCGATGCTTACGCATCGCCCCGGAATGACGGATTACTTCTCTTTCCAGTCCACGATGCGGCTCTTGTCGCCGTCGAACTCCATGCTGCAGAACGTGCCGCCCTGGAAGTAGTCGCCGACCGGGTCCGGCTTGAGCTTGGCCTGCTCGGCCATGGCGTGCTCGCGGAAATCCTCGCCGCGGCCGGTCGGCCGATAGCCGAGTTCATAGGCGCGATGATTGTCCCACCAGGCGCGCTCGTTGTAGGACGCGCCGTAAAGCACCTCGAAGTGGATGTCAGGATGATCGAGCCCGATGCGGCAGAGTTGCACGAGATCTTCCGGCTTCAGCCAGATCGAAAGCCGGCGATGATCGAGCGGCATTTCACCGAAATTTCCGATCCGGATGCAGGTGACGCCGAGCCCGTGCTTGTCGGCATAGAGCGCGCCGACCGCCTCGCCGAACACCTTGCTGACGCCGTAGCGGCTGTCGGGACGCGGCGTGACGTCGGTGCCGATGCGGTGATGGCGCGGATAGAATCCAACCGCGTGGTTCGAGGAGGCGAAGATCACACGCTTGACGCCCTTGCGGTAGGCGGCCTCGAACAGATTGTAGCAGCCGATGATGTTGGCCTGATGGATCTGGTCCCAGGTGCCTTCGACCGAATAACCACCGAAATGCAGGATGCCGTCGACGCCCTCGCAGATCGCCTCGACCTGGGCCAGGTCGGCGAGGTCGGCCGCCTTGAACTTTTCGTCCTTGCCGAGATCGGCCGGCGCCGTGAGGTCGCTCAGCAAGAGGTCCGGATAGATCGGCGGCAGCAGTTTTCGCAAGGATGTGCCGATCCCGCCGGCGGCGCCGGTCATCAATATGCGTGGCATCTCGTTCCTCTCGTCTCGCGACCGATTTGCGGTCATTACCCGGGAATGATAGCAAACTCAAACGCCCAGGAAACGCCTAAGCAACGCTTAAGCAAGGCAACAACGAGAACAGCAAATGTCCGACGCATCGCATTCAGCCGGCTGGCGCCCAGCCACTTATTATCCCGATCCCGCCATCCATGCCCTCGACCCCCGCTTTGAGAAATACTGGCTCAAGCTTTCGGCCGTGGAGCGGCTGACCACCGGGCTTCGATGGGCCGAGGGACCGGTATGGTTCGGCGACGGCCGCTATTTGCTGTGCAGCGATATTCCGAACCAGCGCATCCTCAAATGGGAGGAAGAGACCGGCGCGGTCAGCAACTTCCGCAAGCCCTCGAACTTCGCCAACGGCAACACCCGCGACCGGCAGGGACGGCTTGTTACCTGCGAGCACGGCGGCCGCCGCGTCACCCGCACCGAATATGACGGCTCGATCACGGTGCTGATGGATTCCTTCAACGGCAAGCGGCTGAACTCGCCAAATGATGTGGTGGTGAAATCCGACGGCTCGATCTGGTTCACCGATCCGATATTCGGCCTGCTCGGCAATTACGAGGGCTACAAGGCCGAGCCCGAACTCGACATGAACGCCTACCGGATCGACGGCGCGACCGGCAAGGCGACCGTCGTCGCCGAGGGCGTGCTCGGGCCGAACGGGCTGGCATTCTCGCCCGACGAGAAAATTCTCTATGTGATCGAATCCCGCGGCGTGCCCACCCGCAAGATCCTGGCCTATGACGTCTCGGCTTCCGGCGACAAGCTTTCCAACAAGCGCGTCTTCGTCGATGCCGGGCCGGGCACGCCGGACGGTTTTCGTGTCGACATCGACGGCAATCTGTGGTGCGGCTGGGGCATGGGCGATCCCGAACTCGACGGCGTGGTGGTGTTCGCGCCCGACGGCGTCATGATCGGCCGCATCGCGCTGCCCGAGCGCTGCGCCAACCTCTGCTTCGGCGGCGTGAAGCGCAACCGCCTGTTCATGGCGGCGAGCCAGTCGATCTACGCGCTCTACGTCAACACGCAAGGCGCGCCGGGCGGCTAGGTCCGCGCGCCTCTTTCGCTCATCCCTTCTTTTCCTGCGCGGCGGCGGTCTGCTTGGCGAGCGCGTCCTCGAACGACTTCTCCAGCGTCGCCGCGTAGGCATTGAACTCGCCGGGATTGACGAACGGATTGGGGCCGCCTTCGGCGAGCTTGGCGCGCTTCTCGGCCATCTTGTACATTTCCGGATGTGGCGCGAGCAGTACGTCCACCTTCATGTCCCTGGCGCGCGCGAACGTCTTCTTGTAATCGGTAACGATCCCGGAATAGGTCGGGTTGCCGACGAGGCGGTTCAGCGCCACGGTGCCGCTGCAGAAGATCAGCGCCGTGCGCGTGGCGTCGCCGTCCTTCACCGAAAATTCCCAGCTCGTGCAGCCCGGCGAATGGCCGGGCGTTTCACGCGCGGTCAGCGTGACGTCGCCGACCGTGACCTTGTCGCCTTCGCGCACCGTGCGATCGACCTTCACCGGCGGGAATTTCAGCGCTTCGTCCTGCTGCGCGCCGGGATAATAGCCGCCTTCGAGCAGCGGCTTGTCGGCTTCGCCGCCCACCATCTGCGCGCCGCTCGCCTGCTTGATCTCGGCAAAGCCGCCGGTGTGATCGATATGCGCGTGGGTATTGAGGAGGTACTTGATGTCGGTGACCTTGAAGCCGAGTTTTTCGATGTTCGCGGTGATAAGCGAAGTCGATTCCGGCATTACGGTATCGACCAGGATGTGCCCCTGCGGCGAGGTGATCAGGTAGGACGCCAGACCGTCGGTTCCGACGTAATAGACGTTGCCGATCATCTTGAACGGCTCGGTCGGCGTGTTCCACTTCACCTTGATGGCCGCGAGCAGGTCCTTGACCGTCTGGGCCTGAGAGCCACCGGCAAGCGACAACAGCGCAATCAGCGCAACGGCGATTTTCCGCATGGGCATCCTCCTTGTCTTGTTACCTTTTCTGTTGTTGCGTCACGCGGCCGAGCCATGATGTCGGCCTCAGCATGATGGCCATTCTGGTCAAAAAAATGCCGGCCGCGTTTCGGCAGCCGGCATCCTTTCACGATCGGCGCGTGCGCCGGATCAATTTACGCGGCGTTGTAGCCGGCGACGGCCTTCACCTCGAGGAAATCCTCGAGGCCGTACTTGCCCCATTCGCGGCCGTTGCCGGACTGCTTGTAGCCGCCGAACGGCGCGGTGCGCTCATTCGGCACGCCCTGCAGGTTGACGTTGCCGGCGCGGATCTGGCGACCGACGCGGCGCGCGCTTTCCACGGTGTCACCGGTGACGTAGCCGGCGAGACCATAGGGCGTGTCATTGGCGATCTTGACCGCGTCGGTTTCGTCCTTGGCGCCGATGATGGTCAGAACCGGTCCGAAGATTTCCTCGCGGGCGATCGTCATTTCGCTGGTGACGTCGGCGAAGATGGTCGGGCGGACATAGAAGCCCTTGTTGACGCCCTCGGGGAGACCGGGACCGCCGGCAACCAGCGTCGCACCCTCGTCGATGCCCTTCTGGATCAGCGCCTGGATCTTGTCCCATTGGCCGCGGTTGACGACCGGGCCGATCGTGGTGCCCTCGGCGCGCGGATCGCCCGCCTTGGTCTTGTCGGCGACGCCCTTGGCGATGGCGGCCACTTCCTTCATCTTCGACAGCGGCACGATCATCCGCGACGGCGCGTTGCACGACTGTCCGGAGTTGTTGAACATGTGCATCACGCCACCGGTGACGGCCTTGGTGAGATCGGCGCCTTCGAGGATGACGTTCGGCGACTTGCCGCCGAGTTCCTGGCTGACGCGCTTCACGGTCGGCGCGGCGCGCTTGGCGACGTCGACGCCGGCGCGGGTCGAGCCGGTGAACGAGATCATGTCGATGTCAGGGTGCTCGCTCATGGCGGCGCCGACTTCCGGGCCGAGGCCGTTGACGAGGTTGAACACGCCCTTCGGCACGCCGGCTTCATGGAGGATTTCGGCGAAGATCAGCGCCGAGGAAGGCGTGAATTCCGACGGCTTGAGGATCATGGTGCAGCCGGCCGCGAGCGCGGGGGCGACCTTGCAGGCGATCTGGTTCAGCGGCCAGTTCCAGGGCGTGATCATGCCGATGACGCCGACCGGCTCGCGCACGACGACGGCCGAACCGACGGTCTCTTCGAAGTGATAGTTCTTGAGGACTTCCAGCGTGGAAGCGATGTGGCCGAGACCGGCGCCGGCCTGGAGGCGTTCCGCCATCGGCAGCGGCGCCCCCATTTCGTCGGATACGGCAGCGCCGATTTCTTTCATGCGGCCCTTGTAGATCTCGATGATCTTTTCCAGCAGCGCAATGCGCTCCTCGCGACTAGTCTGCGAAAAGGTCACGAAGGCGCGCTTGGCGGCAGCCACGGCCTTGTCGAGATCGGCCTTCGAGCCGAGCGCAACTTCATACAACGCGTCTTCGGTCGCCGGATTG
>Ga0308175_100003371_pt1 | contig 11045 bp, 7 predicted proteins | sample PhyCR1_3_FD_203893 | JGI IMG/M metagenome (GOLD analysis project Ga0308175, IMG submission 203893) | Soil microbial communities from UC Gill Tract Community Farm, Albany, California, United States - DLSLS.C.R1 | ecosystem: Environmental > Terrestrial > Soil > Agricultural land | place: USA... | reverse complement strand
AGCCTGACTTCCGTGACTACGAGCCGATCCACCCGGAGCCGGGCTGGCGCAGCCTGGCCAAGAAGCTCTGGGGCCCGATCGCGGTCGTGCTCGGCCTCGCAGTCAAGTTCAGCGTCTTCGCGTTCAAGTTCCTCGGCCTGTTCGTCTCGGTCGCCGCCTACGCGCTGATCTGGGGCTGGAAGTTCGGCGTAGGCTTCGTGGCCCTGATCCTGATCCACGAGCTGGGCCACTTCGTCGAGGCGAAGCGCCAGGGGCTTGACGTGTCGATCCCACGCTTCATCCCCTTCCTCGGCGCCTACGTGGCGATCAAGAACTCGCCGCTGAACCCGGTGAAGAACGCCTACGTGGCGCTCGCCGGGCCGGCCGCGGGCGGGCTCGCCTCGCTGGCGTGCTGGGGGTACGGGTCGTACAGCGGCTCGTCGCTCTTCCATGCGCTCGCCTACGCGGGCTTCTTCCTCAACCTCTTCAACCTGATCCCGATCGGGATCCTCGACGGCGGCGCGATCTGGCGCTCCTACCGGCTCGCCAAGGCGGAGCCGATGGTGCCGCTGCAGGCCGACGGCGCGGCGGTGCTGCTTCCGGGTGCCGGCCGTGCGAACGCGACGCTGATCCTGGCGCTCTACATCGGGCTCGCGGTGCTGCTCGCGCTCGGCATGTGGGGCACGCACGTGCCCCAAAACAGACTCTGATGGAAGACCGACGCCTGCTCGAGCGCCGCGACGGCGACCTCGTCGGCGACGCCGAGCGCATCGGCCAGGAGTTCCTCGAAGGGTTCGTCGCCGTCGAGCGGATCGACCGACCGGCGATCACGGTCTTCGGCTCGGCGCGCATCAGGGAGGACAACCCGGTCTACGCCGAGGCGCGCGAGGTGGGCCGGCTGCTCGCCGAGGCCGGCTTCGCGGTCGTGACCGGCGGCGGCCCAGGCGTGATGGAGGCGGCAAACCGCGGTGCACGCGACGCCGGTGGGCTCTCGGTCGGCTTCAACATCGAGCTCCCGCACGAGCAGTTCAGCAACCAGTACCTCGACATCTCGCTCACCTTCAAGCACTTCTACGCGCGCAAGACGATGTTCGTGAAGGCCGCGGAGGGCTTTGTCATCTTCCCGGGCGGATTCGGCACGCTGGACGAGCTATTCGAGTCGCTGACGCTGATCCAGACCGGCAAGGTGCTGCACTTCCCGGTCGTCCTCTTCGACTCCGAGTACTGGCAGCCGCTGCTCGACTGGATCCATGGACGATTGCTGCCCGACGGCCTCATCTCGCCGGATGACCTCGAGCTGCTCGAGCTCACCGACGAGCCCGAGCGGGCGGTCTCGCTGCTCCGCGCCGCGGCGCCTAGCTAGTTGAGACCGCGATCGGCGGGCTCTGGATGGTGAAGCCGTTCGAGTCGGTCACGGTCACGGTCTGCATGCCGACGGCGTGTAGCACGATCCCGGTGAACGCGTGCTGCGCGGCGTCGGTCGCGGCATAGGCGTACGGAGCAGGCAGCGTCGCCGAGGGGTCGCTGCTCGTGAACGTGACCGTTCCGGCGTAGTCGGCCGCGTTGTTGCCGAACTGGTCGACCGCGCGCACGAGCGCGCTGAAGGGCGCGCCGGCGGTCGCAACCGAGGTGACCGCCATGAAGAGCCCCGCCTGCGCGGCGCCGCGCACGCGGACGACGGGCTGCTTCTGCGGGCCGAGCGGCTTGAAGGGCGTCTTCTTCGGGGCGTTTGCGGGCCGAGTCTGCGTGAGGAAGACGAAGCCGTCGGCCGAGAGCAGCGGCGCGGCGGCCTTGCGGTAGATCAGGCGGAACAGGTGCCGGCGCGGGCACTGCGTGGTGATCACGATCCGGCGGCTCGAGATGCCGGCGATCCGCGTGCCGAGGCACCCCGACGCCTGCAGCTCGACGTAGCCGGGAGCGGCCGGGTTCGTCTGCTGCGGCTTCGTCCAGCCGCGCGGCACGTCGACGAGGGTCGTGCCATTGAGCGGCGCCGAGTCGGCGGTGAAGGCGAAGCTGAGCTCGTTTTCGGTCGTGCCCGCAGTGACGCGGTTCGGCGCGACGGTCATCTTCCCGATCCCGACGCGGGCTGCCGCGCCGCTCGTCGCGGCGAAGACGAGCACGAGCAGACAGGCGCAGAGCGCCGTGCCCTTGGCTCTCGTGAACAATCCTGCCGCCATCGACCCGAAACGAGTGTACTTACACTGAAATCCAATGAAACTGCGCGATCTGCCCTCCGTGGACGAGCTCGCGCGGGACGACCGTCTGGCCGGCGAGCCGACCGCGCTGGCGGTCGAGGCCGCGCGGACCGCCCTCGCGCGCGCGCGTGAAGAGATCAGGGCCGGCCACGACCCCGGCGACCTGGTCGAGCGGGCGCTGGGCGAGCTCGAGGCGGCCCGGGCGCCCGCGCTGCGGCGCACGCTGAATGCCACGGGCGTGATCGTGCACACGAACCTCGGACGGGCGCCCCTGCCGGAGGCGGCGCTCGAGCGGGCGGTCGAGATCGGGCGCGGCTACTCGAACCTCGAGTACGACCTCCGAGCAGGAGGACGCGGCTCGCGGCAGGATCACGTCGCCGGGATCCTGCGCCGCCTGACCGGCGCCGAGGGCGTGCTCGTCGTGAACAACAACGCGGCCGCGGTGCTACTGGCGCTCGCCGCCTTGGCGGAGGGCCGCGAGGTGCTCGTCTCGCGCGGAGAGCTGATCGAGATCGGCGACGGCTTCCGCATTCCCGACGTGCTGGCCCGTTCCGGCGCGCGGCTGCGCGAGGTCGGCACGACGAACCGCACGCGGGCGGCCGACTACGAGCGTGCGATCGGCCCCGAGACGGCCGTGTTGCTACGGGTGCACCAGTCGAACTTCCGCGTCGTCGGGTTCACCGAGCAGCCGTCGGTGGCCGAGCTGGCCACGGTCGCCGGGCGGCACGGCCTGCCGCTCGTGGACGACCTCGGCTCCGGCGTGCTGGTGCATCTCGAGGGCGAGCCTTCGGCGCGCGAGAGCCTGGCCGCCGGCTCCGATCTCGTCTGCTTCTCCGGCGACAAGCTGCTCGGCGGCCCACAGGCAGGGATCGTCGTCGGCCGCGCCGAGCTCGTCGAGCGGCTGCGCCGCCATCCACTCCAGCGCGCGTTGCGGGCGGACAAGCTGACGCTGGCGGCGCTGGAGGGGACGCTCGCGCTCTACCTCGAGCCCGAACGGGCGTTGCGCGAGGTGCCGGTGCTGCGGATGCTGAACGAACCGCTCGAGGCAGTCCGGGCGCGGGCCGAGCGCCTGGCCGCGGCGGTCGGGGGCGAGGTCGAGGAAACGGTCGGCCGCGTCGGCGGGGGCGCGTTGCCGCTCGCGGAGCTGCCGAGCTTCGCCTGCGCGGTCGAGGAAACGCTGGCCACACCGCTCCGCGGCGGCGACCCGCCCGTGGTCGGCGTCGTCCGCGACGGCCGCCTGCTGCTCGACTGCCGCACGCTCACGGACCCCGAAGCCGGCGAAACGGCCGCGGCCGTTCAAGCCGCCCGTGCCAAGTAACAGACTGTTACTTGGAGGGTTGAAACGTCCTCGGAGCGCGGGCTCGCGGCGAACGGAAGCAAGTAACAGTCTGTTACCAGGGCGGTCCGGGTGGCGCTGACTGTTGGGACGGCAGGGCACATCGACCACGGCAAGACCTGGCTCGTCCGCGCGCTCACGGGCAAAGACACCGACCGACTGCCCGAGGAGCGTGAGCGCGGAATCTCGATCGCTCTCGGGTACGCGCCGCTCGAGCTCCCCGACGGAACGCAGCTCTCGCTGGTCGACGTACCGGGACACGAGCGCTTCGTGCGCACGATGGTGGCCGGCGCAACCGGGATCGATCTCTTCCTGCTGGTGATCGACGCCGGCGAAGGCGCGCGGCCGCAGACGCATGAGCACCTCGCGATCCTGCGCCTGCTCGGGATCGAGCGCGGCGCGGTCGCCGTGACCAAGGCCGACGCCGTGGACGCCGAGACGCTCGAGCTGGCGCTCGCCGAGGCTCGCGAGCTCGTCCCCGGCGCCGAGGTGGTCGCGGTCAGCGCCAAGACCGGCGCGGGGCTCGACGAGCTGCGCCAAGCGCTGGCCCGGGCGGCGGCGGCCGTCCCCGCCCGCTCGAGCGACGCCCAGGCCCGGCTCTACGTCGACCGCGCCTTCACGATCCCGGGCGCGGGCACCGTCGTCACGGGCACGCTGCGGTCGGGCTCGATCGCAGCCGGGGACGAGCTCCGCGTCGAGCCCTCCGGCCTGCGCACGCGCGCCCGCAGCGTCCAGGTGCACGACCTCCAGGTCGAGCGCGCCGAGGCGGGGCAGCGCGTCGCGGTCAACCTGCCCGGGATCTCGCGCTCGCAGCTCCAGCGCGGAGACGTGCTCGTCGAACCGGGCGCCTACCCGGTCAGCTGGCGGCTGGACGTCGCGCTCGAGGAGCTCGAGCCCGTGCCGGCCGCGCTCACCGTCCACATCGGGACGAGCGACGTGCCGGCGCGCATCGTGCGCCAGGGCCGCTACGCCCAGCTGCGTCTGCGCGAGCCGGTCGTCGCCGCCCGCGGCGACCGCGTCGTCCTGCGCGCCGAGACGACCGTCGGCGGCGGCACGGTGCTCGACCCCTCGCCGCTGCGGCGCTTCGACCCGCAGCGGCTGGAGCTGCTCGAGCGCGGCGACCCCGAGTCGATCGTCCGCGCGATCGTGCACGAGCCGGTTACCGGAGCGGAGCTGCAGGCGCGCGGGCTGCTCGCCCCGGCCGAGCTCGCGCAGGGGCTAGCCGCCGTCGCGAGCGCCGGCGAGTGGTTCTTTTCGCCCGAATGGCTCGAGCAGCAGCGCACGGCTGTCCGCGAGCGGCTCGCCGAGCGGGCGAGCTCGTCGCCGCTCGACCCGGGCATCCCCCTCGGCGAGCTGCTGCCACACGAGCCGTGGGCGCCGGCCGTCCTCCAGCTGCTGCAGGTCGAGCGCCGCGACGGCAAGGCCTACGCGCCGGGCGCCGCGCCGCAGCTCGGCGACCACGCCATCGCCGCGGCCGAGCTCGAGGCCCGCCTTGCCGCGGAGGACCTCGTGCGGATCGACGACCGCAACCTGGCCGGATTCCTCGAGGACCGCGGCACGCTGAAGCGCGTCGGCGACGGCTTCGCGGTCTCGGCGGCGCTCTACGAGCGCGGCCGCGAGACACTCCCGGCGCTGTCGCCGATCACCCTGGCGGGCTTCCGCGACGCCCTCGGCATCTCGAGGCGCACCGCGCAGCTGCTGCTCGAGCGCTACGACGCTGACGGGCTGACCCTGCGCGTCGGCGACGAGCGGCGCCTGCGTTCGTCCCACTAGACACGCTGCTCCCGGCGTCCTAGTGTCGCCCGACACGCACGGACCAAGGGGGATTCGAACATGCGAGGGACGAGGAAACCGCCGAGCGGGGGCGCTTCGACGATGCGGCGGAAGGTGGTGGTGTTCCTCACGGCGCTGGCGTTGATCGCGCTCGTTGGCGCCCTCGCACGCGCCTCCGGCCAGCGCGCCCCTGGGTGGCAGCCGTCCATCCAGGTGGCCGGCGAGTCCGAGCAGGCCGGCAAGACGCCTGACAACCTCGCCGCCCGCGCGCTCGGCGGCCGCAAGACCCTCGGCTTTGCCATCCGCCGGCGCGCGGCCGCCCAGGCCGCAGCGATCCCCTCTGCCGGCGGCTCCTGGGAGTACGTCGGCGCCAACAACATCGGCGGCCGCGTGACCGACGTCGTGGTCGATCCGACCCAGGCGAACACGATCTACATCGCGGCCGCGGGCGGCGGCGTCTGGAAGAGCACCGACGCCGGCATGACTTACACGCCGGCCTGGCCGAACGACTACCCGCAGGCGATCGGCTCGCTCGCGCGCGGCTCGGACGGCACGCTCTGGGCCGGCACCGGCGAGGCGAACGCCTCCGGCGGCGGCATCACCTACCGCGGCGACGGCGTCTACAAGTCGACGAACGGCGGCGCAACCTGGCAGAACGTCGGGCTTGCGAACGCTTCGATGATCGGCCGGATCGCCGTCGACCCGACGAATCCGAACCGCGTTCTCGTCGCGGCTACGGGCGACCTCTACTCGACCGGCGGCAAGCGCGGTCTCTACCGCACCACCGACGGCGGCGCGCACTGGAACCGCGTGCTGACGCCGGACCTCGCCGCGGCGCCGTGGACCGGCGCCGTCGACGTCGCCATCGACCCGACCAACCCGAACCGCGTCTACGCCACGCTCTGGGACCACCACCGCAACTCGTACCTCCGGCCTTACGGAGGCATCGGCTCCGGCCTCTGGGTGAGCGACAACGCCATGGCCCGCAAGGCCTCGAACGTGACGTGGGAGCGGATCGGCAACTCGCACGTCTCCGGCCCGCTGCCGGCCTACGACGCGTCGGGTAGCGGCCTGGACACCTCGCCGACGCTGGGACGCATGGGCGTGGTGATCGCGCCGTCCGACCACACGCGCGTCTATCTGATCACCGGCGAGTCGCTCGGCAACGACAAGGGCTTCTTCGTCTCCGACAACGGCGACCGGGCCCTCCCTGCCGGCGGCCCGACGTTCGTGACCGGCGGCCACGCCGGCGGCAACCCGCGCTTCGAGTGGTGGTTCGGCCGGCTCTATGTCGACCCTGTGAACAAGGACCACCTGTTCAAGACAGACGTCAGCCTGCGCCGCTCGTCCGACGGCGGCACGACGTGGGCGAACGTCGGCGGGCCGCACGCCGACCAGCACGGGATGGCCTGGGACCCGAACGTCCCGAACCGGGTCTACCTCGGCAACGACGGCGGCATGTACCGCTCGGACGCCAACGGCGACAGCGGCTGGATCCACGGCACGAACATGCCGTGGCTGCAGGAGTACCACGTGGCCGTCTCGCAAACGCGGCCGAACCGGATCGCGATCGGACTGCAGGACAACGGCTCCAACCGCAGCTGGTCGAACGTGAACGACCCGGTCGCCGACCCGGTCGCCGCCAACTGGGCCTCGTACGGCGGCGGTGACGGCCACTACGTCGTGGTCGACAGCGCCGACGACACCTTCTACTACTCGTGCAGCCAGAACGCGGGCTGCAGCGGCGTCCACGACCTCGCCTCGACCACGACCACGCTCTCGGCGGCGGCCGCGGTTGGCGCGACGAACGTGAAGCTGGCGAGCGTCACCGGTCTCGTGCCCGGCGGGACGCTGACGATCGACTCGACCGGCGCGAACCCCCAAACGGTCACGATCACGACCGTCGGCACCTCGGGCGCAACGGGCACGGGCGTCAGCTTCACACCGGCGCTGGCCTTCGCGCACGCCTCCGGCGCCACGGTCGTCAAGAACGGCGTCACCGGCACGCAGAGCCTCGGCTTCGGCTCACGCGGCAGCGGCCTGCGCTGCACGACCGACGCCCCGCTGGTGCAGGACGCGTCCAACTCGGCAGGGCTCTTCATCGGGTGCAACAACCTCTCGCGGTCGACGAATCGCGGCGCGACCTGGACGCAGATCGCGGCGCCCGACCTGCTGACCGGCCCCGCGCCGGCAGACGACTCGACGACGAACAACCCGCTCTATGCGGGCCAGTTCCCATCGGTCTCGACGATCGGCGTCACGAAGGCCGACCCGAACACGGTCTTCGCGGGCACCGACAACGGCCGCCTCTGGAAGACGACCACGCTCGGGACCTCGTGGCAGCAGTTCCCGAACCCGTTCGTGCCGGCACCTGCGCGCTGGGTGACGTCGGTGATCGCCGACCCGGTCGACGCCGGGCACGCGTACGTGTCGTTCGGCGGCTTCCGCGAGGGCTACCGCTCGGCGAACGTCTTCGAGACGACGAACGCCGGGCACGCGCTCAAGCTGAAGAACATCAGCGGCAACCTGCCGAACGCCCCGGTGAACTTCCTCGCGTACGACCGGCCCAGCGACACCGTCTACGCGGCGACCGACCTCGGCGTCTTCTTCATGCAGGACGACAACAAGGTCTGGACGAGGCTCGGCGACAACCTGCCGAATACGGCCACCGAGGACCTCAAGATCCAGGCGAGCTCCGGGAAGCTGTATGTCGGGACCTTCGGCCGCGGCACCTACCGCATCCCGCTCGTTCCGGGCTCGGCCCGTTACAACCCGCAGGTGCTGACCGACCTGTCGGCGCTCTCGAGCACGACCGGCGGGATGGGCCTCAGCGCGGGTGTCACCACCCAGCTCCAGAACTCGATCACCAAGATCGCCAAGACGACGAAGAACGGCGGCAGCCCGTGTGCCGGGCTCGACGCGCTGAAGGCGCAGATCGCCTCCTACGTGCCGCGCAAGATCACGACGGCGCAGCGCGACCAGCTCTTCACCTCGATCGACGCGATCAAGGCCGAAAACCCCTGCTAAAGCGTTCGCGGGGGAGCCGCCGCCCCGGTTCCCCCGCGTAACGACTAGGCTCGCCGGCGGAGCGGCATGGGCCCGGTGGCCCAACTCGTCTTCAAAACGAGTGCGGTCGTGTAACCCACGGCTCGGTCGGTTCGACTCCGGCGCCGCTCCGTCCACTCTCGTGATGTTTGACACAGATGCACCAAGGTGGGACCATCTGCATCTGGCTCTAGCAGCGAGGGAGGCCGCTCAGTGGACGGCTACATCTCTGCGGCGCTGCAATTACGACCTCGCACGGCGCTTGCCTGCGCTGTGTTCTCGCTCCTCGGCTGTACAGCCCTGCCCGCAGGGGCAAGCACAGCGGCGCCGCTCTCGGCGAATCTTCGCGTGACGGTTAGCGGGCCCGGGCGCGTGACGAGCAGCCCGGCGGGGATCGACTGTCCTTCGGCCTGCACGGCCGCGTTCGACGCCCCTTCACAGGTGCGGCTGACGGCGCAGGTCGGCCCCGGCGGCGTCTTCACCGGCTGGGGCGGCCCGTGTCAAGCAAACGGCGCGGTCTGCGACCTCACTCTCGCTGGAGATACCAGCATCGAGGCGAGATTTGCCTTGGCTGCTCCTGCTCCGCCGCCGCCGCCGGAGCCACCGCCGCCACCCGCGCCGGCACCACCGCCGCCCCCAGAGCCACCGCCGCCTCCGCCGCCCGGGCCGCCGCCCCCGCCCCCGCCCGGCGGGCCGCCGCCCGGTCCACCTCCAGGATTGAGCGTCTTCGCCGAGATCGACAACGAGTTACGGCGCTTGGTGCCGGCATCCATCGCCTTCAACGCGCCCACGACGATGCGGCTGGACCACACTGCGCACATCCAGCTCTTGCTCTCTCCGGCGGTGTCGATTCCCCACCTCAAGAGCAGGATCACTGCCATCGGCGAACGTGAGGGCGCCACGATCCGGGTCTCACCGCTCATGGAGGCACGGCTCACCGGGCTCCACTTCGACATCGAGGCGAACACCCCCGAGCAACAGCCCGTGAGCAACGTCGCACCGACGGAGTGGAGCTGGGATGTCGAGCCGACCGAGACGGGGAACCAGGAGCTCCACCTCACCCTGACCGCGATCCTGAGCGTGGGCGGTCATAAGCAACCCCGGACGATCCGCACGTTCGACAAGGTGCTCAAGATCCACGTCACCTGGTACGACCGGATCTCGGGCTTCGTGTCCGACAACTGGAAGTGGCTCTGGACGGCGATCTTCGTGCCTGTGGGTGTGTGGGCGGCCCGTCGATACCAGAGCCGTCGGCGCCCCTCCTAACTCGCGGCGCGCTCGAGCTCGGCGACCAGCGCCTCGAGGCTGTAGTCGCCGTCGTACTTGGCGCCGTTGACGTAGAAGCTCGGCGTGCCGTTGACGCCGCTGCGGACGCCGCTCATGAAGTCCTCGCGCACCCGGTCGGCGTGGACGTGCTCGGCCAACTCGCGGTCGAACCGCTCCACCTCGAGCCCGAGCTCCTCCGCGTACCCGTGCAGGTCGGGATCGGTCAAGTGCTGCTGGTGCTCGTAGAGGTGGTCGTGCATCTCCCAGAACTTGGCCTGCGCGGCCGCCGCCTCGGCCGCCTCGGCCGCCTGCTCGCTGTGCGGGTGCGAGGTCGTGATCGGGAAGTTGCGGAAGACGAAGCGAAGCCGGTCGCCCAGCCGCTCCTGCACCTGCTTGATGATCGGGTAGGCCCCGCCGCAATACGGGCACTCGTAATCGCCGTACTCGAGCAGCGTCACGGGCGCGTCCGCCGGTCCCTGGATGTGGTCTCGGTTCTCGCTGACCGGCAGGGTCAGCTCCGAGGACCACATCGTCCTCACGAGAGCTCCTCGAGGGTGAAGTCGGGCGCGGGCGCTCCGACCGGGAGCGGCGCCGACTGCTGCTCCGAGGTCGTGCTCGTCACGACGCGATCATCCCTGCTGTGGAAAACCAGGACGTCCTCCCTTTGGGGTGAGGCGCGGAGGGTTGAGAACGCCGAGGATTCGAGTTTGGGGCCATAGCCACGGACCTGGGGAGGTCGCGATGAGCGAAGAGGCACCACCGGCGACGGGGATCGAGCCGCTCAACGTTTGACGTCCGTCGCCGCCCTCGCAGGAGCCCGGCAACCTCACCACGAAAGCTGCGCGCCGCGTTCAACACGCTGCGCTGAAGGAGGCCCCATGAGCACCACCGTCGAGACCGCCACCGACATCCAGCCCTTCCACCTCGAGATCCCGGAGGAGACAATCGCCGACCTGCGCCGCCGGATCGCTGCGACCCGCTGGCCGACGAAGGAGCTCGTCGACGATCGCTCACAGGGCGTGCAGCTCGCGGCGCTGCAAGAGGTTGCCCGGTACTGGGGCGAGGACTACGACTTCGGGAGGATCGAGGAGCGCCTGAACGCGCTTCCTCAGTTCACGACCGAGATCGACGGCGTCGAGATCCATTTCATCCACGTCCGCTCGCAGCACGACGATGCGCTGCCGCTGATCATGACCCACGGGTGGCCCGGCTCGGTGATCGAGCTGCTCGACACGGTCGGCCCGCTTACCGACCCGACCGCCCGCGGTGGCAGCGCGGAGGACGCGTTCCACCTCGTGCTGCCCTCGATTCCCGGCTACGGCTTCTCAGGCGAGCCCACCGAGCTCGGCTGGGACGCTGACCGCATCGCACGCGCGTGGGCGGAACTGATGGATCGCCTCGGCTACAAGCGCTACGTCGCCCAGGGGGGCGACGTGGGCGCCTACGTCACC
>Ga0308175_100003370_pt1 | contig 11048 bp, 12 predicted proteins | sample PhyCR1_3_FD_203893 | JGI IMG/M metagenome (GOLD analysis project Ga0308175, IMG submission 203893) | Soil microbial communities from UC Gill Tract Community Farm, Albany, California, United States - DLSLS.C.R1 | ecosystem: Environmental > Terrestrial > Soil > Agricultural land | place: USA... | reverse complement strand
AATGACCAAACCAGCCGCTACCGCATGGCCGCCGAGCTCGCTCTCGAGCAGCTCGACTGGTGCATCAACTACCTGCGCCGGATCCACAAGCCGCGGATCGCCCGCGCGCTCGAGAACAACCGCCGCGGGATCGCCCGGCGCTACGGGCTCTGACGCTCGGCGGCGCGCAGGCGCCCGACCATGAACTGCAGGAGCTTCCAGCAGATCGCCGCGTTCTCCTGGACCAGCGGCCGGAAGTCCCAGAACGTCAGGCCGTAGCAGGAGAGGTCGGTCGTGGCGGTGATCGTCGCCGACCGGGCTCCCTCGTCGATCAGCGCGATCTCGCCGAAGTAGTCGCCGGGCCCGAGCGTCCCGCGCGGGTTGCCGGCGAGCGTGACGGCGGCCTCGCCGGAATCGATCAGGTAGAACGCCGCGCCCCCCGAGCCCTCCTTCGCGACGGTCTCCCCCGCCGGGAAGCCGCGCTGCTTGAACAGCCGTGCCACCTGTTCGAGCTCGGCGTCGCTGAGCTCGGCGAACAGCGGGACGCGCCGGATGGCGTCCAGCGGCGCGCCCGCCATCAGACGCCGGCGCGCGTCACCGCGCGGCACTGCAGCAGGTACAGGTTCCCGCCCGCGAAGGCGAACTCGATGTCGCGAGCGGCGCCGTAGACCTCCTCGCAACGGTCGGCCAGCCGGCTCAGGTCGGCGAGCTGCGCATCGTCCAGGCACAGCGCCTCGGCCTGGTCGGCGGGCACGTCCTCCTCGCGCGTGCCGCCCTCGGGCAGCGAGCGGATGCGGATCCGCTTGAGGCCCGGCGTGCGGTCGAGCACCTCGCCGGAACGGGCGACCCGGAAGTTGTCGGGGATGACCATCCCCGCCACGACGGCCTCCCCCAGGCCCCAGCTGGCCTCGATCATCAGCTCGTCGTCGCCCGTGACCGGGTTGCGCGTGAACATCACGCCCGCGCAGTCGGGGTCCAGCAGCGACTGCACGACGACGCCGACGCTCGGGCGCCGGAACAGCCCGACGCGCTGGCGGTAGGTGATCGCCGAGTCGGAGTTCGCAGACCACCAGATCTCCCGCACGGCGTCGCCGAGCGCATCGCAGGACGGCACGTTGAGCAGCGTCAGGTGCTGGCCGGCGAAGCTGGCGTCGGCGCCGTCCTCGTCGACCGCCGACGACCGCACCGCCAGCGGCAGCGGCAGGTCGCGCGCCAGGCGCACGACCTGCTCGATGGCCCCTTCCTCGCCGGAGGCGACCGCCTCGACGATGTCACCCGACAGGGCGACGCCGGGTGGCAGCGGCAGTCCCTCGCGCGCCGCGTCGCCCAGCCCAACGGCCTTCGACCCGAAGATCGAGTCGTCGCGCGCCTCGGCGAGTGTGACGACGCCGGTCACCCGAGGACCGTCACCGTGCCCGCCTCGCCGTCGACGCGCACGCGAGCGCCGTCGGCGATCCGGTCGGTCGCTTCGCGCGTGCCGACCACGCCGGGAATCCCGTACTCGCGCGCGACGATCGCCGCGTGCGACAACAGCCCGCCGCTGTCTGTGACGAGCCCGCCGAGCAGCGGCAGCAGGATGTTGAACGCCTCGGTCGTCGCCTCGGTGACGAGCACGTCGCCCTGCACGATCCGGTCGAAGTCCTGCGGGCCGGAGACCCGGCGCGCGGGACCTTCGTAGACGCCCCTGCTCGCAGCCAGGCCGCGCAGCATGTCCTCCTCGTGGGCCTCCATCGACGGGGCGAACATCGACTCCATCACAATGCCCATCGAGCGCATCAGCCGGGCCGCGGCGGGCGGCAGACCGGACGGATCGGGCGGTGCCGGCGGCGGCGGCCCCAGCACCCGCGGCGCCGACTTGGCATCGCGCGCCGTCCGGTCCGCGTGGCGGGCCGCGAGCTCGTCGGCGCTCGGCTCGGCCGAGCCGGTGAGCAGCGCCTTCATCTCGTCGAAGCCGGCGTCGATGATGTGCTCGGCGTCGTGCAGGCGGCCGGCCGCCGCGAGCCTGCGCCCGGCGGCCATCGCGGCACGCCGCATCAGGCCCGAGGCCCAGATGTCGCTGAACACGCCGCGCTCGTCGCGCAGGCGGTACATGAGCCGCGCCTCGGTCAGCAGCTCGTCGAATTGCTCGCGATGCTCCTCGGGCACCTTCGCGCGGATCTCGGCGGCCTTGGCCCCGGTGTCTTCCTGGCTCGGGCCGCGCGTGTCGACCGCCACGCGGATCGCTCGCAGCAGCGCGTCGGGAACCTCGAGCGCGTAGCGGTTGGAGATGTCGAAGCCGTCGAGCAGCCGATAGCCGACGAGGTCGAGATAGGCGGTGGCTGCCCGCCCGGCCTCGTCGTCGCGCGCGCGCAGCGCAGCGAGGGTCTCGCCGGCGTCGCCGTCGGAGTTCAGGAGCGCGCGCGCCTCGTCGTCGCCCTCGATGGCGTCGATGAGGTCCTGCAGCTCGCCGGATGCACCGGCCGAGACGGGCGCGGCGCCGCGCATCAGGTCGAGGACCTCCGCCGGCGGGATGTCCGTCCAGTCGCTCATGTGGGCGAGGAGATCGCCGGTCGGCAGCATCGATGCGGCCGTGAACCGCATGTGCTGGTAGATCATCTCCGAGTGGTGCTGGCGGCAGCGGTCGAGGTGCGTGGCCAGCACCTCGTCGGAGAGCGCGTCGGGGTCGACGGCCTGCAGCTCGCGGTGGAACTTGATCGCCGCCGGCTTGAAGGTCTCGTCCCACTCGCGCAGCTGCTCGCGCCAGAGCTTGCTCTCGTACGTCTCCTGCGCGCGCGCGAAGCGCTGCGGGATCTCGGCCTCGTCGAGCGGCGCCATCGTGCCGTACATGAAGCCGTTGACGTAGGCGACCTCCCGACCGCCGAAGAGCATCCCGTAGAAGCGCGGGAACTCCGCGAAGCCGCGCTTGAACGGCTCCGGGTGCATCTCCGTCCAGTAGCGCGTCGCGGGACGCGGCATGTGGACGGCGTCGATCTCCCATGAGCCGGGTCCCGGCGGCTCGTAGGTCAGCGTGGTCGGTGTATCTGCCGAGGTCACTGCGACTCCCTTCGCTTGGTCCAGGGAGAGTATCTGCACACGGCGCGCGGATTGGAAGGGCTCAGGTCCTCGGCGTGATGAGCAGCGCCTGCGCAGCCGCGAGGACCGAGCCGTCGGCGGCCAGGACCGCCGAGCCCGCGTGCGCCTTGCGGCCCTCGGCGCCCATCGGCCAGCCGATGACGACGTGCTCGCGGCCCGCGACCACCGGCGCGTCGATCCGCGCGCGCAGGCGCGCGAGCACGCCGAGCGAGGCGTCGTCGTCCAGCAGGGTTGCGAACGTCGCGGGGCAGTCGAGCGCCGCCCAGACGAACTCGGGGCGCACCACGCCGTCGTCGCCGGCGGCCCACGCGGGCGGCGTCCACGGCGACGCCAGCACCCGGCGCTCGGCGACCTGGCCGGCGAACACGTGGAAGCCGTCGTCCCGCGCGAGGCCGCAGACGAAGCAGCGGCTGAACGGGCCCTCGCGATCGCCCGCGTAGCGCGACGTCGCCTCGCGCGCCGCGTCGAGCCCCACCGGCTCCGGCACGTCGACCTCCAGCCCGCTCGCGGGCCGGCCGTCGGCGATCAGCCCCGCGCCGTCCAGCAACCGCACCGTGCCGTCGCCGTCGCCGTCGCCGTCGCCGTCGGTCGCGACCTCGAGCGGACTGTCGAGCGGCACCGGGCGCCTGAGGCTGACGTCCGCCGGGCCGTCGATGAACGTCGCGACGAGGCCCGCGCTGTAGCCGCCCTGACCGCTGTCGAGCGGGCCGTTGAACCGGCGTGGGATCGTGACCGCGTGAGGGTGAGGCACGTGCAGATCATGACCGTGGCGCTGGCGTGCTGCCTCTTTCCTGCCGCCGCGACGGCCAGGGGCCGAGTTCCGCGCGCTGACGCCGGCCCCGCGCGTGGCGGGGCCGGCAGTCAGATGATCAGTGGGCGACGCCCACGGAGCGCTTGCGCGCGAGCCCGGCGGAGCCGAGGCCAAGCAGCATCAGCCCTGCGGCGACGCCGGCGCCGATGCCGGCATCGCCGACGTCGAAGCCACTGCCGTCAACCGGCTCGGCCTTTGTGACGACGACCCGGGCCGTGACGGGCTCCGGCGCGCCCTGCCCGCGCGAGGCGAGCACCTGCTGCTCCTGCGGTGTGATGTGCGTGATCGGGTCCAGCGGCGGCCCGGCAAGGGCCGCAGGCGCCGCGATCGCGGCGGCGGCGAGCCCGGTGCAGACGGACCTGGTGATCAGGCGGTGCGACGACATGGTGACCTCCATGGATTGCGATGGAGGTCACCGTCGCGCCACGCGGTTGGGCAGCAGGCAATAGGCCGGTAAAGCCTCAGCGAAACCGGTGCGGAAACTGGCGCATGATGCCGTCGCTGAGCATGTCCGCCATGTCGAGGATGTGGAGGTGCACGACGTCGTAGTCGCGCACGTCGTCCGCGAAGCGCCCGTTGAGCCGGTCGACCGCCTCCTGCAGCGTCTGGTCGAGGTGGCCCTTCATCATCGAGCGCATCTCGCCCTTCGCCCAGTTGTGCGGGTTCGCGGAATGCAGGAAGTCGGCGATCTCGTCGCCGTTGGCGTACCAGGCGTCGCCGGCCTTCGCGATCGCGTCCTTGTCGCCGCCCTTCGCCGCCGACATCAGCGTCACGGCGCCGAGGATGTGCTCCTTGAGCAGCTTCGTCAGCTTGTCGCCGGCGGCCTTGCCGTAGTACGGCTTGATCGCGTCGCCGATGTCGTCCTGGTTGGCAAGCAGGCGATCCTCGGTGGCCTGCAGGTCGGGCAGGTCGGCCGCGAAGCTCACGATCGCAAGGCGCGTCCAGGTGACATGGTCCTCCCAGAGCTTGCGCATGGCGTCGTGGAAGGCGACCTGGCGGGTGGTCGCGCGGTGCGTCTTGTGGGGCTTGTGCATCGAGGTGCCGTCGGCGGGCACCACGGCGGCGATGGCGGCGACCGAGGTCGCGGCCACGAGGGCGAGGAGTCTGGTCATGCCAGGTGAGCGATCCGCGGCCCGCACTTCTTACGGTCGGTACCGTCCGCCGCATGAGCGACGACGCGTTCTGGGACGGGATCCAGTCGCATCGCGGCCGCCTGTTCATCCGCGTCATGCGGCGCATGCCGCGCGGCCCGCGCTGCGCGGTCTGCGGAGCTCCGTATCACGGCATCGGCGGCCGGCTCGTGAAGCCGTTCGGGCTGGCGCCGTCGCGCAAGAACCCGCGGCTGTGCGTCAGTTGCTTCGAGAAGGGGCCCGTCGACGGGCGCGAGATGGACGTCGGCGTGCTGTTCGCCGACGTGCGCGGCTTCACCGCGATGTCCGAGCAGCGGGCGCCCGGCGAGGGAGCCGCATTGCTGAACCGCTTCTACGAGGCCGCGATCGAGGTCCTCTGCCGCCACGCGATCGTCGACAAGCTCGTCGGCGACGAGGTGATGGGGCTCTACATCCCGGGACTGTTCGACGACGAGGTCGGCGCGCAGATGCTCGACGACGCGCGCGACCTGCTCGCGGCGGCGGGGCCGTGGCTCGAGATCGGCATCGGGCTGGACTACGGCCGCGCGTTCGTCGGCAACGTCGGCGCCGGCGAGGTCAAGGACTTCACCGCGATCGGCGACGTCGTCAACACGGCGGCGCGGCTGCAGGGCGTCGCGGCCGCCGGCCAGGCGGTCGTGTCCCAGCGCGTCTGCGCCGTCGCCGGCGGCCGTCCCGCGGGCGCCGTCGAGCAGACCTTCGAGCTCAAGGGCAAGGGCGAGCCGGAACGCGCGTACGTGCTCGGTTGAGAGACTTCCGCGCGTGTCCGAGCGCGACGACCTGGCCGAGCTGCTGCGCCGCCGCGCGCTGACCGAGGACGCCGCGCGGCCCGGCGCGGTGCAAAAGCGCCACGAGGGCGGCGGGCGCACCGCGCGCGAGAACGTCGCCGACCTGGTCGACCCCGGCTCGTTCGTCGAGTACGGGCGCCTGGCGATCGCGGCCCAGCGCCAGCGCCGCGACCTGCAGGAGCTGATCGAGCGCACGCCCGCCGACGGGATGATCGGCGGGACCGCCACGATCGACGGCGGCGCGTGCGCGGTGATCTCCTACGACTACACGGTGCTCGCCGGCACGCAGGGCGCGCTGGGCCACCGCAAGAAGGACCGCCTGTTCGAGCTGATCGAGCGCATGCGGCTGCCGACGATCTTCTTCGCCGAGGGCGGCGGCGGGCGGCCGGGCGACACGGACTACCCCGTCGTCTCGGCGCTCGACACGCGCGCGTTCGCGCTGTGGGCCGGGCTGTCGGGGCTCGTGCCGCGGATCGCGGTGGTGAAGGGCCGCTGCTTCGCCGGCAACGCGGTGATCGCGGGCTGCTCGGACCTGATCGTCGCCACGCAGGACGCATCGATCGGGATGGGCGGCCCGGCGATGATCGCCGGCGGCGGGCTGGGCGACGTGCACCCCGACGAGGTCGGGCCGATCGAGATGCAGGCGCCCAATGGCGTCGTCGACGTGGTGGTGGCCGACGAGGCGGAGGCGGTGGCGGCGGCGCGGAAGCTGCTCGGCTACTTCCAGGGGCCTGCCGAGGGCTGGGAGGCGCCCGAACAGGAACGCCTGCGCGACCTCGTGCCCGAGCGCGAGCGGCGCGCGTACAAGGTCGCCCCGATCGTCGAGACGCTGTGCGACGCCGGGTCGGTCACGTTCCTGCGCGAGCGCTTCGCCCCCGAGATGGTCACCGCGCTGGCGCGGATCGAGGGCCGGCCGGTCGGCATCATCGCCAACAACACGATGGCGATGGCGGGCGCTGTCACCGCGGGCGCGTCCGACAAGGCGGCGCGCTTCCTGCAGCTCTGCGACGCCTTCGGCCTGCCGGTCGTCTCGCTGGTCGACACGCCCGGCTACATGGTCGGCCCGAAGGCGGAGGCCGAGGCGCTCGTCCGGCGCGCGTCGCGCCTGCTCGTCGCGGGCGCCTCGATCCGCGTGCCGTTCGCCGCGGTGATCCTGCGCCGCGGCTACGGGCTGGGCGCGCAGGCGATGGTCGGCGGCAGCCTGCACGAGCCGCTGCTGACGGTGGCCTGGCCGAGCGCGCACCTGGGCCCGATGGGGCTCGAGGGCGCGGTGCGCCTGTCGCTGCGCCGCGAGCTCGAGGCGATCGAGGACGAGGCCGAGCGCGAGCAGCGCGTGCGCGACGTGACGGCGCTGGCGCAGGAGAACGCGAAGGCGGTCAACGCCGCGCAGATCTTCGAGATCGACGACGTGATCGACCCGGCCGAGACGCGCGGCCTGATCGCCGCCACGTTTGCCGCCGCGACCGCGCGCGGCCCCGCCGCGCGCGGCCACCGCTTCGTCGACACCTGGTAGCGCCGGTTGACTTGAGGGTGCCAATAGGAGGAGGGTCGGAGCATGTCCACCCCGTCCCGACCTGCCCTCGCGGCCATCGCCGCTCTCCTCGCTGTGGCGGTCGCGGGCGGGGCCGAGGCGAAGGTTCCCAAGTTCAAGACGAAGACGATCGTGCCCGGACAGGCGATCGGCGGCCTCAAGATCGGGATGACCAAGTCCAAGGCGGTCAAGACCTGGGGCAAGCCGGAGCACTGCCAGGACTCTCCGCTGTGGTGCCAGTTCCGGGCCGACAGCCACATCGACGGGTTCACCACGAACAACCCGTTCGCCGGCTGGTACCTCAAGGGCGGGAAGATCGTCGCGATCGAGATCGAGTTCGCCGAGAACACGGCGATCGACCCGAAGCTGGTCAAGCTCAAGACGAGCAAGGGCATCCACCTCGGATCGTCGATGGCCACCGCTCGCGCGAAGTACGGGCTGGGGCCGGCGTCGGGGGGCGAGGCGGGCCTGTCGCGTGCGATCGTGAAGAAGGGCAACCGCTGCACGCTCTTCTACGCACCGGCGGCGCCGTACGACAAGATCGACGCGATCCAGGTCGGTGTCTGCGGGGCGGCAGGGCTGGTGTAGGACCCCGCCATAGCGGATAGCCCGACTGCATGAAGGCAGTCGCCTGGCATGGCACCCACGACGTCCGCGTCGACAACGTCGCGGACCCCAAGATCGAGCAGCCCACGGACGCGATCATCCGCGTCACGTCGAGCGGGATCTGCGGATCGGACCTGCACCTCTACGAGGTCCTCGGCCCGTTCATCGACGAGGGCGACGTCCTCGGCCACGAGCCGATGGGGATCGTCGAGGAGGTGGGCGCCGCGGTCACGAACATCAGGCCCGGCGACCGTGTCGTCATCCCGTTCAACATCTCCTGCGGCCATTGCTACATGTGCGACAGGGGCCTGCAGTCGCAGTGCGAGACCACCCAGGTCCACGACCAGGACACCGGCGCGGCGCTGTTCGGCTACACGAAGCTCTACGGGCAGGTCCCCGGCGGCCAGGCGCAGTTCCTGCGCGTGCCGCACGCCGACTACGGCCCGATCAAGGTGCCCGAGGGCCCGCCCGACGACCGCTTCGTCTACCTCTCCGACGTCCTGCCGACCGCCTGGCAGGCGGTCGAGTACGCCAACGTCCCCGAGGGCGAGACCGTGCTGGTGCTCGGCCTCGGCCCGATCGGCGAGATGTCCACGCGGATCGCGCAGCACCGCGGCGCCGGCCGCGTGCTCGCCGTCGACCTGGTCCCCGAGCGGCTGCAGCGCGCGAGCGCGCATGGCGTCGAGACGCTCGACCTGACGGCCTACAACGGCGACCTGCCCGCCGCGGTGCGCGACATGACCGGCGGCCGCGGCCCGATCTCCGTCATCGACGCCGTCGGGATGGAGGCGCACGGCTCGCCGGTCGGCAAGCTCGCGCACCGGCTCGCCGGCATGCTGCCCGACGCGATCGCGCGCCCGATGACCGAGAAGGCGGGCATCGACCGGCTCAGTGCGATCCACTCGGCGATCGAGCTCGTGCAGCGCGGCGGGACGATCTCACTGTCGGGCGTCTACGGCGGCGCGATCAGCCCCATGCCGCTGATCCAGATGTTCGACAAGCAGATCAACATGCGCATGGGTCAGGCCAACGTGAAGCGCTGGGTCGACGACATCATGCCGCTGGTGATCGGCGATTCGGACCCGCTCGGCGTCGAGGACTTCGCGACCCACCGCGTGCCGCTGGACGAGGCGCCGCACGCCTACGAGATCTTCCAGAAGAAGCAGGACGGGGCCTTCAAGGTCCTGCTACAGCCGTAGGCGACTCCTCCTTCTCCGCGGTCAGCGGCTCGCGCTGCCCTGCGCGGGCGTCGAGCTCGCGCGTGATCGCCAGCGTCTCCTCGTCGCGCTCCATCTGCATGTCCATCAGGGGGTTGAGGATCCCGCGCAGGACCGAGAGCACGGTCCAGCGATGCGGGCGGATGATGCGCGGCTGGCGGCGCTCGATGCCGCGCACGATCGCCGCGCCCGCCTTCGACGGCGGCAGGCGCTTGCGCAGCACCTTGGGCGAGTTGGCCATCATGCGGTCGACGAGCGGGTCGGCGTCGATCGCGCGGTGGACCATCTCGGTGTCGATGAAGCCGAAGTACGCGACGCTCGCGCTCGCGCCGTGCGGCTTGAGCTCCACGCGCAGCGCGCGACCGAGCTGCTCGACGCCCGCCTTCGCCATCGCGTAGGGCGCGGCGCCGACGCCGTTGAAGAACGCGTAGATCGACGCGACGACCACGACGTGGCCCTGGCGCCGCGTGATCTCGGGCAGCGCCGCGCGCACCGAGCGCCAGACGCCGAGCAGGTTGACCTCGATCACGCGCTCGAACTGGTCGGGCTCGGAGGCCAGCGCGGTCGCGCCGCGGGAGGCGATGCCGGCGTTGGCGACGATCACGTCGAGGCCGCCGAAGCGCTCGACTGCGGAGGCGACCGCGTCGTCCATCGCGTCGACGTCGGTGACGTCCGCGGCGATCCCGAGCGTGCCGGACCCAAGCTGCGACGCGGCCTGCTGAACCGCACCTTCGTTGAGGTCCACGACGATCACATGCGCCCCTCTGGCGACCAGCTCTTCAGCGGTCGCAAAGCCGATGCCGCGGGCGCCGCCGGTGACGAGCGCAACCTTGCCGGACAACGAGTAGGTGGGCATGCGCCCAGTCTCCCACCATAGGCTCCCCGCGTGGTGCGAATCTGGGTTCGCGCGACGCTCGATTACGACGACGAGCGCGCGTTCAACGAGCGGCTGCGGCCGGCCTTCCGCGAACAGGTGGCGCTGTGGGACTCCGTCTTCGAGATGCCCTACCGGGTGTTCCGCTCCCGCGTGCGCGAGATCGCCCGCGAGAACCTCGCGCGCGTCGAGGGCGCGCAGGTCTCCAGCTGGGAGGAGATCCCGGAGGGCGCGCTGGTCCTGCCGTGCGACGACGACGACTGGTTCTGCCCCGACGCGGCGCAGATCGCCGCGTCGGCGATGGTGCCGGGCATCGCCGGCGTGCGCTGGACGAGCAGCTTCCTGGAGGTCGCGACGAACCGGCGCCACCAGCTGGGGATCTGGCGCGCGCGACTCCGCCCCGCCCACCCGCGGCCGAGGTACCTCTGCACGACCAACAACTACGCGCTGTTCGCCTCCGAGGACAGCAAGGAGCTCCTCACGCGGCACGTGCACGCCAGCCGCTGGGTCGCCGCGCAGCCCGCGGGGAGCGTCCCGCTGCTCGCGCAGCGGCTCAGCCTGATGAACCGAACGCTCGCGTCGCAGACCTCGCTCGGCCACCTCGGGGTCCCGATCAGCCGGCGCAAGCTGCTGCGCAAGCTCCCGCGCTACCGGCGGCTGTACGACCGGCCGCTGACGGGCGAGCTGGCGTGGGCGCAGCCCTACGCGGAACGGATGGGCGCGCTGATGGGCGAGCTGGAGCTGCGCCGGTGAAGCGGCCGGTCGTCGCGGTCTTCGCGCCCGAGGCCCACGGGCACTTCGCGCGGATGCGCGGCGTGATCGCGGGGCTGGCCGCGCAGGGAGCCGCCGTGCACGTGTTCACTGCGCGCCGTTTCGCCGCGGAGGTGCGCGAAGCCGGCGGGCGCTTCGAGGACCTGTTCGGCCCCCACCCGCTCGAGGCCGCCGACGACGAGTCGATGCCGGTGGTCAGCCGCTACGTGACCTATGCGGCCCATTACGCCGAGGCCGTCGTGCGGGACGTC
>Ga0308175_100003368_pt1 | contig 11049 bp, 8 predicted proteins | sample PhyCR1_3_FD_203893 | JGI IMG/M metagenome (GOLD analysis project Ga0308175, IMG submission 203893) | Soil microbial communities from UC Gill Tract Community Farm, Albany, California, United States - DLSLS.C.R1 | ecosystem: Environmental > Terrestrial > Soil > Agricultural land | place: USA... | reverse complement strand
GCCGGGGCGACCGGCGACTGCACTGACAACGACGCAGGTCGCCCGGAGGTCACGGCCGGGTTGCCGAGCGCCACGGGAGTCGCCCCGAACGCCATGGGATAGCTGCGTCCGCCCTGAGCGCCCGCCCCCGGCTTCGGGGCGTTCTGGGCACCGCGCACGTTGGTCCCCGAGCCGCGGGCCGCGGCACAGTGCGCGTCGAGGTTGACGGGGGGTAGGCCGGTGGTGCGGTTCGGGTCGGTCTTGGTCGTGCCCTCGTAGCCGACCTCGCAGGCCTTGGGGTCATCGACGTTGAGCACGAGCCCGAAGTGCGCGGTGCCGTCGCCGGGGACGACGGTGAAGCCGCCGGTCACGACGTCCGGGTAGGTGACGAGCAGCTGCTCGATGCCGTCGAGCCGCGCCGTCGTGACGTTGCCGATGGTGATGAAGTTGGCAAGGAGGGCCGCCAGGCTCTGCTTGTTCTCGGTGATCAGGGCATCGAGCTGTGAGGTGGCGACGGAGCCCCGGTCGAGCACGAGGCGCAGGTCCGGGTCGGCCTGGCGCAGGGCGTCGGCCACGCCGGCGAATCCCGAGACGCTCCTGCGGATGTCGGCGCCGCTCTTGACCTGGGTGTCGAGCACGATCCGCCCGTCGTCGATGAGCCTGGTCGTCTGCGGCAGCGCCTCGGACGCAGCGGCCGTCAGCGCGTCGCCCGAGTCGATCAGCCGCTGCAGGTCCGTCCCGCCGCCCTGGAACGCCTTGGCCAGCTCGTCGACCGTGGTCACGAGTGCGTCGCGCGGAACGGAGGCGACCGTGTCGTCGACGTGCTGGAGGAGCTGGTCGATGCGGATCGGGAAGGCGGTGCGGTCGCGCGGGATGACGTCGCCGGCGGCGAGGAAGGGCGCGCTCCCGGTGCGTGGCTGCAGGTCGAGGTACTGCTCCCCCACCGCGGAACGGTTCTCGACGACGGCCCGGGTGTCCTTGGGGACCTCGGTGCCGCGGTCGAGCCTGGCGTCGACGGTGACGCCGTTGCCGGAGAGCCGCATGCCCTCGACCTTGCCGACCGTGACCCCGCGATAGGTCACCTCGGCGCCGACGAAGATCCCGCCCGACTGCGCGAGGTCGGCCGAGACGACGTAGCTGCCCCCGGCGATCTTGTCGGTCAGCCCGACGTAGCCCGCCGACAGGATCGCCACGAGCGTCACGGACAGCAGGGCGAACGCGGCGAGCTGCAGGCGCACGGTGCGGGTGATCATCGGGAGCCTCCGGTGGGGAAGAGCGTGGACCACGAGGCTGCGTCGGCGCTGCCGGAGCCCGTGGACCCCGAGGCACCCGACCCGAGGAGGCCGCCGGGCAGCATCGTCGGCAGCGGCACGCCGCTGACCGTCGGTAGGGGCACCTTGGGCAGCGGCACCTTCGGCAGCGGCACGCCGCTGACCGTCGGTAGGGGCACCTTGGGCAGCGGCACCGACGGGAGCGGCACGTTGGGCAGGTTCGGGAGCTGGGGCAGGCGACCGACGCCGAGGTTGCCGGCGATCGTGCCGAGGTTGGTGTCCAGGGTCGCCCAGAGGTTGGTGTAGTCGCCCTTGATGGTGTCCTGCGCATTGTTGGGGAAGGGATAGGTCAGGAGCAGCTGGTAGCTCTTCGGCAGGTCGTCGCCCGCCTTGTTGAGCTGGCGCAGGATCGGGCTGACCGCCCGGAGGTTGGCCTCGAGGTCGGCCCGCGACCCCCGGATCACCCGGGTGCCGACCTCCCCGAGGTCACGCAGGGCGGTGAGCATCGCGGTGAGCTGGCGGCGCTGGTCGGCGAGGATCTTCAGGCCCTTGGGCAGCTCGTCGAGCGCCGCGGCGATCTTGGACTGGTTGTCGGCGAGGGTCTTGGACAACCGGTCGATGCTGTCGATGGCGCGCACGATCTCGGTCTTCTGGGTGTCGAGACCACCGACGAACGTGTTCAGCTGGGTGATGACGTCCCGGATGTCGCCGGTGCGTCCGCGCATCGCGTTGTTCAGCTCGGTCTCGATGGTCTTCAGCTGTGCCACCCCACCACCGTTGAGCAGCAGCGACATCGCGCCGAGGACCTCCTCGACCTCCGGGTTGCGGCTCGTGCGGGTCAGCGGGATGCGGTCTCCCTCGCCGAGCCGCCCCTCCGGGGCCGCGTCGGTCGGGGGCGCGAGCGCGACGTACTTCTCGCCGAGCAGCGACGTCTGCTTCAGCTCGGCGGTCGCGTTGTCGGGCAGCACGACGCTGCGGGGCAGCCGCAGCCGCACGGTCGCGGTCCATCCCGTCACCTGGATGTCCTCGACCGAGCCCACCGTCACCTGGTTGACCTTGACCGACGACTGCGGCACCAGGTCGAGCACGTCGGCGAACTCGGCGGTGACCGTGTAGGAGTCGTCGCCGGTGCCGGCGCCGCCCGGCAGTGGGAGGTCGTAGGCGCTGCATCCCGAGACCCCGACGAGGGCCAGCAGGGTAAGCGTGACGGCCACCACGCGGGTCGTCCTTCTCGGGGGGGTCACGGGGGGCGTGGCCCCCCGGGTGTCGGCATACGTCATCGGGAGCCTCCGAGCAGTCCGCCGAGGGTGGGATCGGCGCCACGCAGGTTGACCAGGCCACCCGGCTGCGGGAGGCCCTGCAGGGCCGAGCCGCTGGGCAGGGAGGGGAGCTTGGGCAGCCGCGGCAGCACCGCCTTCTTGAGGGTGTCGCACAGCTGCGTGTTGCCGGAGCCGGTCGGCCCGGTGAGGATCGAGCAGACGAGCAGGAGCGGGTCGTCGAGGCCCTTGGCGTTGTTGCGGACGTCGAGGGTGCCGGTCTGCGGGTGGTAGGCGTTCTGCAGGTTCGACAGCGCGACCGGTGCGTTCTCGAGCAGCTGCGCCAGCGCCTGGCGGTTCTTGGCGAGGGCGTCGGTCACGGTGACGGCGCGGTCGAGGTTGCTCTTGAGCAGGGCCCGGTTGTCGGAGACGAAGCCCGACACCTCGTCCACCGCGACGCCGAGGCTCTGGAGCGCGGCCTTGAGGTTCTCCCGCTCCTCGCCCAGCTGGTCGGCGACCGTGGCCAGGTCGGAGTTGAGCCGGCGCACCTGCGCGTTGTTGTCGGCCAGCATCGAGGTGAAGGACTGGAGGTTCTTCACGGTGCCGAAGAGGTCGTCGCGGCTGCCCGAGAGGGTGGACAGGGCCGTGGAGAGGTCGTGCACCGTGCCGTTGAGCTTCCCGCCGTTGCCGTCGAGGTTGGCCGCCGAGGTGCGCAGCAGCTCGTTGAGGGCCCCGTTCTTGTTGGCGCCGTCGGGGCCGAGCGCAACCATGAGGTCGTCGAGGCTCTGCGAGACACGGTCGAGCTCGACGGGAACCGCGGTGCGCTCCAACGGGATTCGCGTGCCGGCGGCGAGCGCCGGACCCGCCTGGTAGACCGGCAGCAGCTGGACGTAGCGGTCGGAGACGAGGGAGGGCGCGATGATCGCGGCCTTGGCCGCGGCCGGCACGCGGTACTTGTCGTCGTAGCTGAAGGTGACGTGCACGTGGTCGCCCTGGGGCGTCACGCTGTCGACCTGGCCCACCTTGACCCCGAGGATGCGGACGTCGGAGCCCGGGTAGAGACCGACGGCACGCGTGAAGTCCGCGCTGACGGTCGTCTGGCCCTGGTGCGGCCAGAACGCGACCGCGGCCGCGACGAGCGCGACGACGACGAGGGCCGTGACGGCCTTGCCGAGCGCGGTCACGGGAGCGTGGAGCCGGCCGAACGGCATACGGGACGCCTTGGGCGCGCGCATCAGCGACCACCTCCGGAGGTGCCGGGCAGGAGCAGGTCGGGCAGCTTCGTACCGGGCAGGGCGAGCCCGGGCGTGCCCACCGGCACGACGAGGTTGGAGACCCACGTGTCGAACCACCGACCGGTGCCGAGGGTGTTGGCGTAGACGCGGGTGAACGGCGCCATGGCCTGGATGGTCTTCTGCAGGTCGGTGTCGTGCTTCTGGAGCAGCGCGAGCGTCTTGTCGAGCTCGGCGAGTGCCGGCTTCAGCTGGGCCCGGTTGTCGCGGGCGAGGCCGGTCAGCTGCTGGGCGAGCGCCGTTGTGTTGCGGAAGAGCGTTCGGATGTCGTCGCGCCGCTTGACGAGCTCGACCATGAGCAGGTCGGCGTCGTGGATCAGCGTGGAGACCTGCTCGTTGCGGCTGCGCACCAGGCCGCTGACGCTGTTGGCGCGCTTGAGCAGCGAGCCGAGCTCGGCGTCACGGCTGGCGACGGTGCGCGAGAGGCGCGAGAGCCCGTCGAGGGTCGCCCGGACGTACTGCGGGCTGTCCTTGAACTCCGACGCGATGACGCCCAGCGACTTCGCGAGCTGGTCGGTGTCGATGCGCTCGGTCGTCGTCGTGAGGTCCTGGAAGGCGTTGATGACGTCGTAGGAGCTGACCGTGCGCGAGACGGGGATCTGGGTGTCGGGGTCGAGCTGCCCGCGCCCCTTGGGGTCGAGGGCGAGGTACTTCTCCCCCAGGATCGTCTTCATCCGGATCGACGCGCCGGTCTGCGGACCGAAGCCGGCGTCCTCGGTGATGGTGAAGTCGACACGGACGTGGCCGCCCTCGAGGTCGACGCCCGTCACCTTGCCGACCTTGACGCCCGCGATGCGCACGTCGTCGTCGGGCTTGATGCCGCCGGCCTCCGAGAAGGCGGCGCTGTAGGCCGTCCCGCCCCCGATGATCGGGAGGCTCGAGGCGTTGAACGACAGGTAGAGCACCACCGCGATGACGAGCAGGCCGACCGCGCCGATCGGGACCGGGTTGCGCTCCCGGAAGGGGATGCTCATGACTTGCACCTCGCGGACGCGACGTCGTAGGTGGGACTCACGCCGGGCAGGATCGGGCTCTTGGTGTCGAACTTGCAGAGGTAGAAGTTGAACCAGGACCCGTAGGTGGCCGTTCGCGTCAGCGTGTTGATGCGGTTGGGGGCGTTGCCGATGAAGGTCTCGAACTCCTTGACGTTGGCCGGCTTGTTGAGGGTGGTCGCGAGAGTGCGCAGCTGGGCGACGTCGTCCTTGATGAGCGGGCGGGTCGAGACGAGCAGGTCGGCGGTCTCGGCCGAGAGCGCGTTGATGCCGGAGAGCGATCGGCCGATGGTCTCGCGGTCGGCGGCCAGGCCACTGGTGAAGCGCTGCAGCTGGTCGATGAGCGAGAGCAGCTGCTGGTCGTGCGCGTCGACGGTGCCGAGCACGGCGTTGAGGTTGTCGATCGTGCGGCCGATCACCGCGTCGCGGTCCGCGATGGCGCTGGTGAGGCTGGCGGTCTTGGCGAGCAGCGTGTTCACGTTGCCCCCTTCGCCCTGCAGGGTCTGGATGAGCAGGCCCGACAGCTCGTTGACGTCACTCGGCGAGAGCGCGGCGAAGAGCGGCTTGAAGCCGTTGAAGAGGACGGTGAGGTCGAGGGCCGGGTGCGTGCGCGCGAGCGGGATCGTGGCGCCGTCGGGCAGGGCCGTCGGGGCCCCGGTTCCCTGGGTCAGGGCGAGGTAGCGCTGCCCGACGAGGTTGCGGTACTTGACGGTGACCTCCGTGCCCTGCGTCAGGACCGAGCTCTTGAGCACCGAGAAGTCGATCTCCGCGGTGGCGCCGTCGGAGGTCGCGTCGTGGGCGACCCGCACGTCCTTCACCTCGCCGACCCGGACGCCGGCGATCCGGACGTCCTGTCCCGGGATGACGCCCGTCGCGTCGCTGAGCACGGCGGTGTAGGTGGCCTTGTCGCCCAGCTGGATGTTGGCGATCGTCAGCGCGAGGATGCTCGTGGCGAAGAGGGTAACGGCCGCGAAGACGATGAGCTTGACGAGTGATCCCTTGACCTTCACTGCGTGCTCACCACCGTTCCGCGCATCATCGGACCGGCGAGCAGGGCCTGGATGCCGCTCCCGCCGCTGCTGCCGCCCGGGGCCGGCGCGCCGTCACGGCTGAGGAGGGCCCCGATGACCCGCTGCTCCTCGGCGGTGCCGGCCGTGCCGGAGTCGGCCGCCGAGGCGTTGCCGAGCAGCGCAGAGGGGATGTCGGAGAACGGCTGGGCGTTGCTGGCCGGCTTCGTGCCGTCCTGGAAGTGGTTGCCCGCAAAGGGGTTGGCCTGCGAGCCGCCCGGCGTGGGAAGCCCGTAGCAGTGCGGCCCTCGTCGGTCCTCCCAGCGCGGCTCCTCCCCCGGCCGGTACGGCTGGCGGGGTGGGACGACCTCGAGGGTGATGTGGAAGGTGCCGCCGGAGAAGGCGGCGTTGGCTCGCGGGATCCAGTTGACGAGGCCGGAGGCGACGCAGGGGTAGATGGGCGAGTACTCGGCGAGCAGCTGTAGCGTGGGTCGGCTGACGCGGCCGACCTGGATGATCCGCTGCTCGTTGTCGCGCAGGAACCCGGCGGCGTCGTTGGCGAAGCCGGCCGTCCCGACGAGGAAGGCGGCGAGCTGCTGGTCCTTCTCGACGATCGTCCTGTTCGTCACGCGCAGCGACTCGGTGAGCCGGAAGAAGTCCGGGGCCACCCCGTTGTAGAGGTCGGCGGTGTCGGCGAGCAGGCTGATGTCTTGTCGGATCGTCGGCATGCTCGGGTTGAGCGCCTTGAGGTAGCGGTCGACGAGCACCAGGTTGCGCCCGATCTGGTCGCCGCGGCCGTCGAGTGTCGTCGACAGGGCGCCCAGGGTGGTCGCCAGCTTGGCCGGCTGGACCGTGCGCAGGAGCGGGTAGAGGTTGTCGAGGACCGTCTCGAGCTCGATGGAGACCTTGCTGCGGTCCTGCGGGATGACGTCGCCGGCCCGGATGGGACCGGCGGGGGTGCCGGCCGTCTCCAGGTCGACGTAGCGCTCGCCGAAGAGCGTCTTGGGCAGCAGCCGGGCGCTCACGTTGGAGGGGATCTTGGCCACCTCGTCGGGCTGCAGCGCTAGCTCGAGCCGCGCACCGGTGGGCGTGGCCTCGACGTGGCGCACCTCGCCGACGAGCAGCCCACGCAGCTTGACGTCCGAGCTCTCCTGGAGCTGGCTGCCCAGGCGGTCGGTCTCGAGCGTCACCATGACGACGGGCGTGAAGCGCTTCTGGAACGAGGCGATCGCCAGCCCGATGAGCAGCGCCAGCACCAGCAGGAACACGAGGCCGTATGCCTTCTGCCCCAGCCGCTTGCGGGTGTGCTGGGTGAGGGGTCCCGGCGTCGCGTCGGTGCTGACGTCGGTGACCGGCTCGGTCGACGCGGCGGTCATCCGGCGATCCTCACGCTCGTCGTCGCGCCCCAGATCGCCAGGGAGAGGAAGAAGTCGACGATGTTGATGGCGACGATCGAGGTGCGCACGGCGGTGCCGACGGCCACGCCCACCCCTGCAGGACCGCCCGAGGCCGTGTAGCCGTAGTAGCAGTGGATGAGGATGATGACGACGGCGAAGACCATCACCTTGGCGAACGACCAGAACACGTCGCCGGGTGGCAGGAACAGGTGGAAGTAGTGGTCGTAGGTGCCCTCCGACTGACCGAAGTACGCCGTCGAGATGAAGCGCGTCGCGGCATACGAGCTGAGCAGGCCCAGCACGTAGAGCGGGATGACGGCGATGAAGCCCGCGATCATCCGGGTCGTCACGAGGAAGGGCAGCGAGGGGATGCCCATGACCTCGAGGGCGTCGACCTCCTCGGAGATGCGCATCGCGCCGAGCTGCGCCGTGAAGCCGCAGCCGACGGTGGCCGCGAGCGCCAGGCCCGCCACGAGCGGGGCGATCTCACGGGTGTTGAGGTAGGCGGAGAAGAAGCCGGTGAAGGCACCCGTGCCGAGCTGCTCGAGGGAGGAGTAGCCCTGCAGGCCGACCTCGGTGCCGGTGAAGAAGGCGAGGAAGGCGATGACGCCGACCGTGCCGCCGATGACCGAGAGGGCGCCGGTGCCGAGGGAGACCTCGGCGAGCAGCCGGATGACCTCCTTCTTGTAGCGCCGGAGGGTGCGGCCGCTCCACGCCAGCGAGCGCACGTAGAAGCGCATCTGCTCGCCGAGCGAGTCGAGGGCCCGTGAGGGGCGGCTAGCGAGGTCGAGCAGCCGCTCGGCGCTGGCACTGCGCGTCCGGTCCTGGGTCTTGGTCGCCATGGTCGCCTCCTCAGATCTTCTGCGGGACGACTTGGAAGTAGACGGCCGTGATGACGAAGTTGACGACGAACAGCAGCATGAAGGTGATGACCACGCTCTGGTTCACGGCGTCGCCCACACCCTTGGGGCCGCCGCCGGCGTTGAGGCCCTTGAAGGCCGCGACCACCGCCGCGATGGCCCCGAAGATCAGCGCCTTGATCTCGGCCGTCCAGAGGTCGGGCAGCTGGGCCAGGGCGGTGAAGCTGGCGATGTACGCCCCGGGCGTCCCGCCCTGGACGATGACGTTGAAGACGTAGCCGCCCACGACGCCGACCACCGAGACGAGCCCGTTGAGCAGCACGCCGACGAGCATCGAGGCGAGCACGCGCGGGACGACGAGGCGCTGGATCGGGCTGATGCCGAGCACCTCCATGGCGTCGATCTCCTCGCGGATCTTGCGCGAGCCGAGGTCGGCGCAGATCGCCGAGCCGCCGGCGCCGGCGATGAGCAGGGCCGTGACGATGGGGCTGGCCTCGCGCAGCACCGCCAGGACGCTCGCGGCACCGGTGTAGGACTGGGCTCCGAGCTGGCGCGTCAGCGTGCCGAGCTGGAGGGCGATGACGGCGCCGAACGGGATGGAGACCAGCGCCGTCGGCAGGATGGTGACGCTGGCGATGAACCAGGCCTGCTGGATGAACTCCTTGACCTGGAACGGCCGCTTGGGCAGGGCCCGCATGACGTCGAGGGCCAGGGCGAAGAGCGAGCCCGACTGTCGCAGGGCGCCGGTGAGGGGTGCGGCCATGCTCAGCTCACCCCGCCCACGAGCTGGGAGGAGTCGGCCGTGGAAGCGTCCGTGGCCGCGGGCTGGACGGCCGTCGGAGCGGCCGTCGGGGCGGCCGCCGCCTCGGCGCCCGCGTCGTGGCGCACCCCGGGGACACCGGCCTTGTTCGACAGGAACGAGCCGGGCGGCGGGGTCACGCCGTTGACGCGGCACCACTCGCCGGCTGGGCGCTCGGCGCGGCGCGGCGAGCCGTCGCTCGTGCCGAGCTGCAGGGCGATCGGCGGCAGGGGCGGCAGCTCCTGCCCCTCCTCGGCCGCGAGCTCGTCGGCGTCCTTCTCCTCCGACATGCCGATCGGCCCCACGGTCTGGGCGTTGAGGAACTGGCGCACCACCGGCTCCTCCGAGCTGAGCAGCATCTCCCGCGGACCGAACATCGCGAGGTGCTTGTGGTAGAGCAGGCCGATGTTGTCGGGCACGGTGCGAGCCGTGTTGATGTCGTGGGTGACGATGAGGAACGTCGCGTCGATCTGCGCGTTGAGGTCGATGAAGAGCTGGTTGATGTAGGAGGTGCGGACCGGGTCGAGGCCCGAGTCGGGCTCGTCGATGAGGAGGATCTCCGGGTCGAGCACCAGGGCACGGGCGAGGCCGGCGCGCTTGCGCATCCCGCCGGAGATCTCGCCGGGCAGCTTGCCCTCGGCGCCGGAGAGACCGACCAGCTCCATCTTCTCGGTGACGATGCGCCTGATCTCCGCCTCGCTCTTCTTCGTGTGCTCGCGCAGCGGGAAGGCGACGTTGTCGTAGAGGGTCATCGACCCGAAGAGGGCGCCGTCCTGGAAGAGGACCCCGAAGAGCTTGCGCACCTCGTAGAGGTCGGCCTCGCGAAGCCGGGTGAGGTCCCGGCCGTTGATGACGATGGACCCGGCGTCCGGCTTGAGCAGCCCGACCAGCGTCTTGAGGAAGACGGACTTGCCGGTGCCCGAGGGCCCGAGCATGACCGAGATCTCCCCCGCGGGAAGCGTGAGGGTCACATCCCGCCAGATCGTCTGCGACCCGAAGGTCTTCGTCAGACCCTTGACCGCGATCTCCACACCCATGTGGTCTCCACCATGTCTTTCCGCCGTCTCGACTCGGCTACGGGGGAAACGACGGTGGGGACGGGAAGTTACGCGCGGGTTCGAGGTGGTGCGGCTCGCTGGGCCGCCCGGACGGGGCCGCGGACTCAGCGGTGGGTGGCGGTCACCTCGTGGCTCACGGCCTCCCCCTCCACCCGGACCGTCACGGCGGCCACCATGCCGGCCTCGCCCAGCGGGGCGAGACGTGCGAGCACCTCGGCGAGACGGTCGAAGGTCTCCGCCGAGGGCACCGGCGCCTGGCCGTCGGCGTTGCCGGACAGCCCGGTGAGCCGGTGCTCGGGGTCGATGGTGAGCGCGGCGGTCAGCCGGTCGACACGGGTGCCCCGCTGCTCCTCGATGCCGCGGCGCAGCGTCCGCGCCAGCTCGTCGAGCACGTCGGAGAGCTCCGAGACGTCGGAGGACGTATGCCGCTCGCCCCCCACCGCGGCCGGCCGGTCGTCCCCGAGTGGCTCGTCGGCGGACGTGGCCGGTGCCTCGGCAGACGGCGTGCTGGGCTCGTCGTCGGTGGACCCCGCCCTCGGCGCCTCGGCATTCGTCGCGACGGGCTCCTCGGCGGAGGCGGTGCTCGGCTCGCCGGGAGACGGGGCGACGGGCTCGCCTCCTGGTCGTGGCGCGTGGCCCTCGCTGAGGAACCCGATGGCCGCGAACTGGATCTTGCCGAAGTCGACCTCCGCGTCGCGGGCCAGCGAGTTGTCGATCACGTAGGCGAGGTTCACCGCCAGGTCCTTCATCCCCGGGTGCAGCTGCTGGCCGACGAAGCGGGCGCAGAGGAGCATCGCCTGGGCGCGGACCATGGTGCGGCCCTTGCGGTCCTGCACCAGCTGTCCGGCCTCCACACGCTCGAGGTCCAAGCCCTCCGGCGGGTAGAAGTGCAGCGGCCGCTCGAGCACGAACAGCGAGTAGTCCGGGCGGTCCGACCCCGGCATCAGGCGGTAGAGCTCGCCGTTGAGGGGCAGCTGCCACTCGAGCTCGGGCGGTGCCGCATCGAAGCCGGTCACGCTCACCAGGGGGCCGTAACGGCCGGTCGGGCTGGAGGAGCCAGCTGCGGGCATGGCCGGGCCCCCGGGCGAGGACGCCGCCTCCGTCGCATCGGGTTCCGTCGCCCCCGCTGCAGCCCCCG
>Ga0308175_100003367_pt1 | contig 11053 bp, 10 predicted proteins | sample PhyCR1_3_FD_203893 | JGI IMG/M metagenome (GOLD analysis project Ga0308175, IMG submission 203893) | Soil microbial communities from UC Gill Tract Community Farm, Albany, California, United States - DLSLS.C.R1 | ecosystem: Environmental > Terrestrial > Soil > Agricultural land | place: USA... | reverse complement strand
GGCGCTGGCCACGTGCGCATCTCGGGCCGCTTCGAGGGCGACGTCCACATCCAGGGCGACCTGACCATCGAGACCGGGGCCAAGCTCACCGGCGGCATCCGCGCCGAGTCGGTCAACATCGCGGGCGAGATCGCCGGCAACATCGACAGCGCGCAGAAAGTCGATCTGCTCTCCTCGGGCGTCCTCGAGGGCGACCTCAAGGCCGGCACCCTCACCGTCGCCGCCGGTTCACGCATGCGCGGCCGAGTGGAGTTCGGCTGGGGCGACGAGCAGGCCGACACATCGTCGTTCAAGCTGGGGAATCGCCAGGCCTCGTGAGCACCGCTCGGCGCACACCCGCGCCAGGCCAGACGCGCACCTGCCCGCACTGTCGTGCGGTCATCCTGCAGAGCGCGGCGACCTGCCCGTCGTGCAAGAAGCATCTGCGGTTCGCCGGTGGGGACACGCTCGTCCCCACCGTCGTGCCGTTGCGCGTGGAGGGAGCGATCCGCCACCCCAACGTCGGCGATGCCTGGGAGTACTCCGCGCTCGTGACGATCACGAACGACAAGGGAGAGGAGATCGGCCGCCACGTCGTCGGCGTCGGTGCGCTGCAGCCCGGCGAGGGGCGGACCTTCAGCTTCTCGGTCGAGGTGTTCGCCCCGAACTCGAGCGCCGTCCCCGAGTGGGGCGACGCTACGGTGCCGTCGTTCCGAGCGCCTTCCTGATCCCGTTGAGATGGTGCCACGCGTGCCCCACCGCGTGGCCCTCCAGCATGTACTGACAGCTGCGCGGTCCGTCCGCCTCGAGCGAGAGCGGAGCGACCATGTCGAGCTGATCGTCGGTGAGCGCGCGGATCGCCGACGCCGCTTCCATGCTGTTCCGCATCAGCAGCGCGATAGCCTCGCCCTTCGTGACGCCGTCGTACTCTCCGGCGTGCACTGCGTTCATCTGGTGCACCTTCTGCCAGGTCACCCCCTCCACCGGCTCGCCCGACGCGAGCTTGAGTGCGAGCTCGATCTCGATCGGGTACATCGTCGCGACGTGATGCACCACGACCCCGACCTTCCGGGTGTCGCCGGGCACCGGCGTCTGCCACTGCGCCTCCGAGAGCGAGCGGGCCACGTCGGTGAGCTGGCGAACGCCCTGCTCGAGTCGTTCGGCGAGTGCTTCGGTGCGTCGGGTCATCGGTGCATTGGGGTCTGGAGTGTCGAAGAAGGGCGCTCGCAATGCTAGACGGAACCGGACCGGTGCGTCAATTCCCCGGGCGGTTTGCGAATCGTTCGAGCGTGCAACAATATCGGGCATGCGCGCCGACGAGACCTCATTCGATGCGATCGTCATCGGCTCCGGGATCTCCGGAGGCTGGGCGGCGAAGGAGCTGTGCGAGAAGGGGCTGAAGACCCTCGTGCTCGACCGCGGCCGCAGCGTCGAGCACATCAAGGACTATCCCACGATGAACACGAAGCCGTGGGAGCTGCCGCACCGCGGCGCGATGTCTCGCCGTCAGGTGAAAGAGAACCCGCTGATCAGCAAGGCGGCGGGCTACGGTGAGGACACCGCACACTTCTTCGTGAAGGATCGCGACCATCCGTACGTCCAGGAGGCACCGTTCGACTGGATCCGCGGCTATCAGGTCGGTGGCAAGTCGCTGATCTGGGGACGCGCCTGCCAGCGGTGGAGCAAGCACGAGTTCGTCGCGCCGGAGCGCGCTGGCTACGGGATGAATTGGCCGATCGGCTACGACGACGTCGCGCCCTGGTACTCGCACGTGGAGCAGTTCATCGGCGTGTGCGGCAACCGCGACGGGCTCGAGGCGATGCCGGACGGCGAGTATCTCCCGCCATTCGACTTCAACTGCGTCGAGCGCCATCTGCGCGACAGCCTGCGCACGCGCTATACCGATCGCCACGTGGTGCAGGGGCGCTGGGCGCATCTCTCGCAACCGAAGGCGATCCACCTGCAGCAGGGGCGCGGCACCTGTCAGGCGCGCAACCTCTGCATGCGCGGCTGTCCGTTCGGCGGCTACTTCAGCTCGAACTCGTCCACTCTGCCCTGGGCGATGAAGACCGGGAACCTGACGATCAGGCCGCACTCGGTGGTGCAGTCCATCATCTACGACGACAAGGCCGGCCGCGCGAGCGGCGTCCGCGTGATCGACGCGAACACCCACGCGGTGAGCGAGTATCGCGCACGCATCGTGTTCGTGAACGCGTCGGCGCTCAACACGAACCTCATCCTCCTCAACTCGACGTCGTCGCGCTTCCCGCACGGGCTGGGAAACGACAGCGGTGTGCTCGGACACTACGTCTGCCATCACAACTATCGCACGGGAGCGAACGGCAAGATCGCCGGCTTCGAGGATCAGTACTTCTACGGCCGCAATCCCACCGAGTGCATCCTCGTGAACTTCCGGAACCTCGGGAAGCAGGACACGGACTTCGTCGGCGGATACACGACCTTCACCGGCGCATATCGATCGGAAGCCGAGCCCGCCGAGCGGGTCGGCGGCGCCTACAAGGACGCCCTCTCGAAGCCCGGTCCGTGGGGGATCTACATGTACATGCAGGGCGAGACGATCCCGAAGCAGTCGAACCACGTGCGTCTGCATCCGACGCAGAAGGACCAGTGGGGAATCCCGTTGCTCGTCACCGCGGTGAAGTACGACGACAACGACGAGCGGATGATCGCCGACTGGCGCACCCAGGCGCAGGAGATGCTGGAGGCCGCCGGCTGTCACGACGTGCAGAGCCACGACAATCATCAGGCGCCCGGACTCGACATCCACGAGATGGGCGGCGCGCGGATGGGACACGATCCGAAGACGTCGATGCTCAACGAGTGGAACCAGCTCCACGCGTGCAGGAATGTCTTCGTCACCGACGGCGCCTGCATGACGTCCACCGGGAATCAGAGCCCGTCCATTCTCTACATGGCCCTCACCGCGCGCGCCGTGGATCACGCGACGCGGGCGCTGTCCCGGAGGGAGCTGTGACCTACCGATCCCTCCACCGGGCTCCGGAGCTCGGAGGAGTGTCATCCCGAGCGAGCGTCAGCGTCCATGGCACCTCGAGCGAGCGAAGCGAGTCGAGGGATCTGCACTTCTGGCTCCGTCGCGCAACGTGGTGTCATCCGGATCACGCGGTTGGCTCGGCAACAGCGGGGACGCGGATTTACGCGGATCACGCGGACACTGCCGGATTGCCGCTGTCGCTGGGTCGAGCTCTACCGAATGACCGCCTGGGGTTGTTGGGGGTGTGGCGGAGAGATCTCGGCCCCGGACCATTGAACCATTTGCGGTTGCTCGTGCCGGGGACCGCGCCTCCGCGTTCCTCCGCGCCTCCGCGTGACAACACGTTGCGCGACGAACGCCTGGATGCCGTCCCAGCGCAACGAAACCTGCATACCGCTCGCGTGAAACGCTGCGCTCCGCACGCTGATCAACACGCATCACCCTCGCCCACGCATGCCTGATCGCATCCGCCAATGACCCGGCCGATCAACCGCCGCGACGCCATTCGCTCCACCGGCATCGCACTAGGCGCCCTGATCCTCACCTCGAACGGCCTCGTGCTCGCGTGCGCGCGAGAGACCGAGCAGCCGCGCACGGGCATCCTTTCGGCGAAGGATGAGACGCTGATCGCAGACATCGCCGACACCCTTCTTCCCACGACCAACGCATCGCCCGGAGCAAAGACCGCCGGCGCCGGCGCGGAGATCAACCTCCTGCTCACCGACTGCTATGAGCCCGACGCGCAGCTTCGGGTCGTCGACGGCCTGAAGGCCTTCCGCCAGACGTGCGACGCCCGCCACCACGCGGAGTTCGCGGCGCTCGCCGTGCCGCAGCGCGAGCAGTTGCTGCGCGACATCGACGCCGAGGCGCTGCGCTCCAAGGGTCATTACTTCGAACTCGTGCGCGAGCTCGCCACACGCGCCTACTTCTCCTCGGAGGTCGGCATGACCAGAGCGCGCCGCTGGACGATGGTGCCCGGCAAATGGGTCGGCTGCGTACCGCTCGCGCCAGGACAACCCGCGTGGGGATGACCACGCATCCATTCGCGTGCCGAGGAGAGCCGTGTCCACAGTGAAGATCGGAATCGTCGGCTCGCGTTTCCAGGCCGACTGCATCGCCGCATCCGTGAAGATGATGCCCGGCGAGGCCGAGGTGGTCGCCGTCGCATCCCCGACGCCGGGCAACGCCGACGCCTTCGCGCGGCGGCACGGCATCGCGCGAGCCTACACGGACTATCGCGACCTGCTGCGGGATCCCGAGATCGAGCTCGTGTCGATCACCGCCCCGAACCGGCTGCACGCGCAGATCACCATCGACGCCGCGCGCGCGGGCAAGCACGTCGTCTGCGAGAAGCCGCTCTGCGTCACGCTCGACGAGGCCGACGCGATGATCGACGCATGCTTCAGCGCCGGCGTTCTCCTGCTGTACGCGGAAGAGCTCTTCTTCGCCCCGAAATACGTGAAGGCGAAGCAGATGGCCGACGAAGGCGCGTTCGGCCGGGTGCATCTCGTGAAGCAGGGAGAGAAGCACAGCGGGCCCCACTCCGACTGGTTCTGGGACGTCGAGCAGTCCGGCGGTGGGGCGCTCATGGACCTCGGCTGCCACGGGATCGCGTTCTGCTGGTGGTTCCTCGGCAAGCCGAGGGCGAAGAGCGTCTACGCGCAGCTCTCTACGCAGGTGCACGGTGCGCGTACGCAGGGGGAGGACGAGGCGATCGCCATCATCGAGTTCGACGGCGGCGCCATCGGCATGGTCGAGAACAGTTGGAACCGTCCCGGCGGAATGGACGACAGCATCGAGGTGTTCGGCGACCGGGGACAGACCTACGCGGATCTGCTGATGGGCAACGCACTCCCCACGTATTCGGAGGTCGGCTTCGGCTACGCGGTGGAGAAAGCATCGACGACGACGGGCTGGACCTATCCCGTCTATGAGGAACACTGGAACTACGGCTTTCCTCAGGAGATGCGGCACTTCGCGCGATGCGTCCGCGGGCTGGAGACGCCGATCTCCGACGGCGAGACGGGACGCGTGGTGCAGGAGGTGCTCTACGCCGCATACGCCTCGGCTGGACTCGGGCGCAAGGTCGAGCTTCCCTTCCGGCCGAGCGGCATCGATCGCCCGATCGACCTGTGGAAACTACCGGACCTGGCGAACATGGAGCGACCGCGATGATCGGGTTCGACGAAGAGGACGACGTCGAGGATCTCAACATCCCGCGCCTGCGCGTTGCGCTCCGCATTCGCGGCGACGCGCTCGATCCCGACTTTCTCTCGCAGCAGCTCGGCGTGGCGCCATCCTTCAGCGCGCGAAAGGGAGAGGTGATCGCGCGTCGCGGTCGCGAGCGTCTGCAAGTCACTGGCGTCTGGACGTATCGGCTCGAGGTTCCGCCCGGCACCGAGCTGGGTGACGCCGTCGAGCGCCTCCTCTCCGCGTTGCCCGAAGACGCGACGCTCTGGGAGGAGATCACCTCCAGCTTCACGGCCGACGTCTTCTGCGGTGCCTTCCTCGAGGACGACAACCAGAGCACCGTGATCCACCCCGACGTGCTCGCCGCGCTGGGCCGGCGCGGCCTGCCGTTGAGTCTCGATCTCTATCGCTAGCGTGCGCGGGACCTCTCGCGCGATGATCGGGCGTCGCGGCTCGATGCTGCACGGAGAGCTTCACTGGAAGGGGAATCCGACGTAGCTTGGCCTCCCTCCTACCGACGCCCGAATGCCGACCCAACGCGCCACGACACGCCGCACGCCCGGCGCCACGATAGCGAAAGGCGCGCGTACCACCGCGACCAGAACGGCGCCGCTCGCATCGCCGCCGAGCGACGGGGCGAGCACCGCGTTCAGCTCGGAGTCGCGCCGCACGTATCGGCTGGATCGGCTCATCGGGAAGGGCGGGTTCGGCGAGGTGTACGTCGCGACACCTTCTCCCGCCGCCGGGCTTCCCGCGCAGGTCTGCGTGAAGATCAGCGACCGCCTCTCCGGATGGCTGCGCGAGGCGTACTTCGCCGAGCTCCTGTATCGCGAGGACCGCGCGCTGCGCGTCTACGATCGCTTCGCTGAGCCGAACGGCACCGCGATGCGCTACTGCCTCGCGATGGAGTATGCCGAGCACGGCGATCTCGGCGCGTGGCTGGAACGCGTCGGTCCGCAAGACGAGCGGTTCGTGCGACGCGAGATCGCCGGTCTCGTCACCGCGCTCGACGTGCTGCACAGCGGTCATGCGCTGCACCGCGACCTCACGCCGTTCAACGTCTTCGTCTGCGAGGGGGAGAAGCTCAAGCTCGGCGACTTCGGCATCGCCACGCACCAGTTCACGCGGCGCGGGGTCACGGCGGACTCGTTCAATCCCTTTCACGTGCCGAACGAGATCGCGTGGGGCCGCGTGCGACGCTGGCAGCAGCGCGACGACATCTATCAGATCGGGCTGCTCGCCGCGATGCTGCTCCGCGGCGACATCACGAAGGAGATGCGCAGCAAGGATGTCCGCGGTCTTCCCTGCAGCGATCACCTCAAGGAGGTCATCCACTGCTGCCTCGGCTCGCGTGGCAAGAGGTACGAGGCGGCGAGCCAGCTGAGTGAGGCGCTGCGCAAGCGTCCGAAGGAATCTCCGCTCGGCAGGGTACGGAGCCTCGAGGGAAAGAAGTTGTCGATCACCGGCTTCCTCGATCGTCCGCGCGCCGATGCAGTGCGAGCGGCGAAGAAGGCGGGCGCGGTGGTTCAGTCGAAGCCTGGGCTGACCACCGACGTTCTGGTGCGTGGCCGGCCGAACGCGCAGCAGATCGCCGGCGAGGACGGCGGCTCCAAGCTCATCGAGGTGCGCCGCCTCGCGAAGCAGGGGGTGAAGATCACCGTGATCGACGAGCGTCAGTTCTGGCGGCTCGTCGCGCCGGCGCCGAAGCCAAAGACCGTCGCACGAAGGGCGAAGCCGCGCCGCGCGTGACGGCGGTGGGGCGCGCGTGCCCTACGGCTTCTTCAAACGGAAGCTGAACCCGCCCTTCGCGTCCTCGAGATGGACCCGCACCGTCCAGCTCCCCGCGGTGCCGGGCGAGGTGGTGAAGGTGCCCGTGTCGGTCAGCGCGTACTGATACACCTGGTTGCCCGCTCCGTCCGCAACGACGAGCGACACGGTGCCGGTGAGCCCCGTGGGCAGCTGGCTCACCGTCGCGGCGGTACCGTCGCTCTGCCAGCTGTAGGTGCGCTCGTCCGTGACGTTGTCGAGCGACTCGGCCTGGAGGGCGAAGTCGTTGGGAACGTTGATCACCTGCGGCTGGAACGTCGGCTCGGTGGCGACGCGCAGATCACATCCAGCGAGCAGTGTGATCGCGACGATCGCGGTGAGACGGATGGGACGATGCACGGGACCCTCGGGTCGTGAAGGCGCGGTGAGGCGTGGCGAGGCCGGCATCGGCGTGTCATGCGACGCCCATACATCCGCACCGCGACACGCATGCCGGCAGTGACCTGCGACACTGGCGGGCGAGACACATCGCCCCGACACGGCGGAGCCATGCGCGAGAGCACGTTGCGCAGCAGCTGAATCCACGACACGTTGCGCGATCGACCACGCGAGCATCGCGATCGCTCGCGACTCCGCGCATCGCATTTCTAGACACGGCCTTCGATGTCCCCACTCGACGATCAGGCGTCCAACCGCCGCACCTTTCTCGGCGATGCGCTCACGCTCGCCGCGGGCACGCTCGCTCTCGCGCCAGGCTCCGTCTCCGGCGCCGCTGCGCGCCGCGTGAGCGGAGCGGCGAGCGAATCGACCGCGAATGCACCACGTGGGATGACCGCGCGCCTGCCCGAGCTGCCGTCGCGAGTCTACGTCGACCACGACGGCGGCGGACTGGCCGAAGCGCAGCGACACGGTCGGCGATTCACGTCCGCGCACGGTGTCGTCGAGCTCGCGCCTGGCGTGAGCGGGACATCCGTGAAGGTGTCGGCGCCCGCGTCGACCCTGAATCGCGTCGTGCTCCGCTGGCCGACGAACTTTCCTATTACCACGCTCTTCCTCGGCGATCACTGGGAGCGCAGCTATGGCGATCTGCAATGGCGCTCCTTCCAGCCGGAGCGTGTGATGCCGTGGTACTTCGCCGCGCACGATCCGGCGAGCGGCCGCAGCTTCCTGGCCGGCGTGAAGACGCAGCCGTCGACGCTCTGCTTCTGGACCGTCGACGCCGAGGGGACGTCGCTCTGGCTCGACTTCCGGAATGGCGGCAGCCCGAGCCGGCCCGGCGACCGCGAGATCGACGCCGCGACGATCATGTCCGCCGACGCATCGAGGCACGAGTCGCCCTTCTCGGCGCTGCGCCGCTTCTGCGCGCTGATGTCGCCGTCGCCGAGGCTGAGCAGCACGCCGATCTGCGGCAACAACAACTGGTACTACGCCTACGGCCGCAACTTCGACGCGAACGCGATGCGGCGCGATGCCGCGTTCCTCGCCGAGATCTCGGCGGGACACGCCGTGCGTCCGTACTGCGTGATCGATGCAGGATGGACGGCCGGCTCCGGCGCGCCCGGCGGCCCGTGGACGAAGGGCGACGAGCGCATCTTCCCCGACATGCCCGGGCTCGCAGCCGACATGAAGAAGCTCGGCGTGCGTCCCGGCATCTGGATCAGGCCTACCGCGCTCACCGTCGTGGACGATCCGCGTCGCCTGCGCGCGGGTCCGGCGCGCGACGCCGAGAAGCCGCTCGATCTCACGATGCCGGAGAATCTCCAGCTCATTCGTGACGACATCGCCCGGATGCGCACGTGGGGCTTCGAGCTGATCAAACACGATTTCTCGACCTACGACGCGTTCGGCCGGTGGGGCTTCGACATGGGCGCCGAGGTCACCGACAACCGCTGGCACTTCGCCGATCAGTCACTCACCAATGCGGAGATCATTCGCAGGCTCTATCGCACGCTGCGTGAGGGCGCGGGCGACACAGTGCTGCTGGGCTGCAACACATTGGGGCATCTTGGCGCCGGAATCTTCGAGATCCAGCGTACCGGCGACGACACCTCGGGCCATGCTTGGGAGCGCACGCGACGGATGGGCGTGAACACGCTCGCGTTTCGTCTGCCGCAGAACGGCACCTTCTTCGCCGGGGATCCGGACTGCGCCGCGCACACTGCTCAGACGCCGTGGGAGATGGACCGACAGTTCCTCGATCTCGTCGCGAAGAGCGGCGAGGCGCTGTTCGTCTCCGTAGACCCTCGTACGGTGACTGCGGAGCAGAAGGCGGCGTATCGCTCGGCGATGCTGCTGGCGCTGTCGGGGGGCGTGAAGGGTGGTGTCGAGCCGCTCGATTGGCTTCACAGCACCTCGCCGCGCGAATGGCGGGTGGGCAGCCGGCGTGAGACGTATCGGTGGGACGAGGGGATGGGGGCGCTCCCGATGCGCGTCTGACAGCCACTGTCGCTGGAGCGCGTTCCTGGTGATTCTCCTCACAGCAATGCGCTTCATCAAGGCGTATGTCTTGCAGCGTACTTGTAACGATTCTGCCACCGTCGTGAGGTGGCCCCCGCGTCCCACCGCGCGGGTCCTGTAAACATATGAACGCCCTCCCCCATGTACATCGATCCAGCAGCTGGGAGCCTGGTCCTCCAGGTCCTGATCGCCGGCGTCCTCGCCGTCGCTAGCACCTTCCGCGTTGCCCGTCAGAGTGTCGTGCGCACCATTCGCGGCTGGTTCGGCTCACAGAAGGAGAAGTGATCGCGGAGCCGGTCCGCGGCTCATTTCGCGACCCCAGCGGATTCGTTTTTACCTCCGAAGGCACGCTCTACCGTCAGGTCAACCGCGTCTTCGCGGCTGAATTCGACGCGTGCGTGTCGTCGGGGCTGTACGACGATCTCGCGACGAGCGGACTGCTCGTCGCGCATCGTGATGTGGGCGTGTCGCACGCCGCCGCATCCGATGCGCACACGGTCATCGAGCCCGCGCGCATTCCTTTCATCTCATATCCGTACGAGTGGTCGTTCGGCCAGCTGCGTGATGCCGCGCTGCTGACGCTGGACATCCAGATGCGCTCTCTCGCGCGCGGCTTCGTGCTGCGCGATGCGAGCGCGTACAACGTCCAGTTCCGCGACGGCGCGCCGGTATTCATCGACACGCTGTCGTTCGAGCGCTATCAGGACGGCCGCCCGTGGATCGCCTACAAGCAGTTCTGCGAGCACTTCCTCGTGCCGCTCGCCCTGATGAGCGCGACGGACGTCCGCTGCGGACGGCTCCAGCGCGAGTATCTGGACGGCATTCCGCTCGACCTCGGAAGCGCGCTGCTTCCGCGTCGCAGTTGGACGAAGCTCGGGATGGTGCTGCACGTGCACCTGCACGCGCGAGCGATGCGTCGCTATGCGTCCGCGTCGGTCGCGAAAGAGTCGGGGTCCCGGACGCTGAGCAAGAGCGCCCTCACCGGCTTGATCAACAGCCTGCGCGATCTCGTGAGCTCGCTCGACTGGGTTCCCGCCGGAACCACCTGGGCCGACTACACGGCAGACAACAACTACTCCGACGCGTCGATCGAGGCGAAGTGTCAGCTCGTCCGCGACTACGTGAAGGCGGCAGAACCGAGCACGGTGTGGGATCTCGGAGGGAACACCGGAAAGTTCAGTCGCGTTGCGCGAGAGGTCGCCGATTCGGTCGTGTGTTTCGACTTCGACCCGGCGGCGGTGGAGCTCAACTACCGCGACGTCCGCGCGCGCAAGGAGACCGGGCTGCTGCCGCTCCAGCTCGACCTGATGAACCCATCGCCGGCGAACGGCTGGGCGCACGAGGAGCGACAGTCGCTCGAGGAGCGCGGGCCTGCCGACGTCGTGATGGCGCTCGCCCTCGTCCACCATCTCTCGATCGCGTCGAACGTGCCGCTCCCTCGCGTCGCGGAGTACTTCGCCCGGCTCGGCCGTGCGCTCGTGATCGAGTTCGTCCCGAAGTCGGACTCGCAGGTCGTGCGGCTGCTCACCAACCGCGCCGACATCTTCCCCGACTACACCATCGAAGGATTCGAGCGGGCGTTCGAGCCGTTCTTCACCACCGAGCGCAAGCAGCGCGTCGGTGATTCGGAGCGCACGCTGTTCCTGA
>Ga0308175_100003366_pt1 | contig 11054 bp, 9 predicted proteins | sample PhyCR1_3_FD_203893 | JGI IMG/M metagenome (GOLD analysis project Ga0308175, IMG submission 203893) | Soil microbial communities from UC Gill Tract Community Farm, Albany, California, United States - DLSLS.C.R1 | ecosystem: Environmental > Terrestrial > Soil > Agricultural land | place: USA... | reverse complement strand
CCTGCGCACCGGCTCGATGGAGGTCGGCTCCGGTGGCTCGCAGCAGCACCGCGAGGACGCCCGCCGACAACCCGTCGGCCTGGTCGCCCCCGGGACCAGCGCCGTCGCAGCCCGCCCCGGACCCGCCACCGGCGGAACCAGCACCGCCCTAGACCTGAGAATGTGAGGAGCATCCGATGACCGATCCGATCGCCGCGAGCGTCGCGCCGAGCATGACCGTCACCCAGGCGCTCGCCGGCGCGTCCGGCAGCGGCACGACGGCCAAGAGCCCCACCGACGCCATGGGCAGCGACACCTTCCTGAAGCTGCTCGTCGCGCAGCTGAAGTACCAGGACCCCAGCAAGCCGGCGGACGCCACCGCCATGATGGGCCAGACGGCGCAGTTCCAGATGGTCGAGAAGCTGCAGCAGCTCGCCGACCAGAACACCCAGATGCTCAGCGAGCAGCAGGCCACCAGCGCCATCGCGCTCGTGGGGCGCAGCGTGTCCTACACCTCGGGGGACCGGACGCTGCACGGCGTCGTGGACTCCCTGCGGCTCACGGCCGGGGGACCGGTCCTCACGATCGGGTCGGCCGAGGTGCCGCTCGCGGCGGTGTCCGAGATCAGCGCCGCCGGCGCCCCCACCTCCGGCACGGCCACCTAGTCCAGCTCAGCCAGCTCGTCCAGCTCTGCCGGCTGACGCCGGACCACCCACGTCCCTAAGGAAACCCAGATGCTTCGCTCTCTCTTCTCGGCGGTCTCCGGCCTGCGCAGCCACCAGACGATGATGGACGTCGTCGGCAACAACATCTCCAACGTCAACACCACCGGCTACAAGAGCTCCTCGACGGTGTTCGAGGACACCCTGAGCCAGGTCGTGCGTGCCGGCGGCGGACCCCAGGGGCTGCGCGGTGGCACCAACCCGGCCCAGGTCGGGCTCGGCGTGCGCGTCGGCGGCATCACCACCAACTTCGCCCAGGGCAACACCCAGGTCACGGGGCGGGCCACCGACGTGGCGCTGCAGGGTGACGGTTTCTTCGTGGTCAAGCAGGACGGGCAGACGCTCTACAGCCGCGCCGGCGCGTTCTCGTTCGACGCCTCCGGCCAGCTGGTCAACCCGGACGGTGCGATCGTCCAGGGCTGGGGGGCCACCAACGGCCAGGTGAACACCAACGCGCCGGCGGGTGCGCTGACGCTGCCGATCGGCCAGAGCGTTCCGCCGCAGCAGACCACGAACGTCAATGTCGGCGGCAACCTTCCGTCGGCGGGTGCCGTCGGCACGAAGTCCTCCAGCTCGATCGACATCTTCGACACCCAGGGCCGGGCGATCCCCGCCACGATGACCTACACCAAGACCGGCACGGACACCTGGTCCCTGAGCGTCACGGTCCCCGACGCCAGCGGCGCTGCGGTGCAGGTGGGCTCGGCCAACCTGCGCTGGGACGAGGCCAACAAGACCTTCGCCCCCACGACGACCGCCACGCTGAACGCGGCCCAGCTGGGCGCCGCCGGGCACACGTTCAGCAGCAACGTGCAGGTCACCCTCGGCTCCGCCACGCACCCGCTGACGCAGTTCGCGTCCGCCGACACCGCGGGCACGGTCGACCAGGACGGGGCCGAGATGGGCACCCTGGAGTCCTTCACCCTCGACCCCGGCGGCCAGCTCATCGGCGTGTTCTCCAACGGGGTGCGCCAGACCCTCGGTCAGGTCGCGGTGGCGTCGTTCACCAACCCGCCCGGGCTGGAGAAGGTCGCGGGGTCGATGTACGCCGGCAACGCCAGCTCGGGTGCGGCCTCCATCGGTGTGGCCGGCAACGGTGGCCGGGGCACCCTGGCCAGCGGCGCCCTGGAGATGAGCAACGTCGACCTGGCCCAGGAGTTCACCAACCTGATCGTGGCCCAGCGCGGGTTCCAGGCCAACTCCAAGGTCATCTCGGCCTCGGACGAGATCCTCCAGGACCTGGTCAACCTCAAGAGGTGAAGCCCGGGAAAGCCGAGCTGTCTCCCTCACCCCGGCTCGTGGTTGGGCCTTCCCCGGTTGAGGACCGGAAGGTCGATTGTCTCCCTGAAGCGTCTCCTGCAGCGTCGTAGCCAACATCGCGAAGGCATCGAAGGCGGCAGGAAACGGGGACGATGGCTGGGGCGGGGTACAAGGTCTCAACGGCGGCGCGTGGGATGCCGGGACTCGTCGACCGCGAGCTCGGCATTCGTCGTGCCGCCGAGCCCGCCGGTCCTCGCACTTGCCTCTCGCCATCGGTCGAGGACGCGCACGGCTGACGGGCCTGGAACCCTCCGCGAGATCGAGGCCAAGACGAAGTCCAGGTTGCGTCACTCCGCCCGGTCTAACTGGGCGTGTCCCTATCGCGGCTCGCGCTGGGCACCCTCGGTTACCGGATCTGCCGAGTTGAGAATGTTCGCGTCAACTGCGAAGGACACAGGAGACTGTTCTCGTCCTAACTGGGTGTCCTATTTCTCGGGTGGGTGAGTCTCGGAAGCCGCAATATCATGATCTGTGTGCGTGGGGCTTGAGCGGTCCCACCGGCGGCGAGTTGCGCTGTGGTGCCCAGTCTGCCTTCCCGTGCACCCGCTCTCCCGACCCCGAGGAGAGCGTCATGACCGCTATGTACAGGAGGCAAGCGTGAGGCTTCTTCTCACTTCGGCTGGCATCAAGAACCCAAGCATCCACGACGCGCTGGTCGACCTCCTGGGCAAACCGGTCGCCGAGTCCACCGCCCTCTGCATCCCCACCGCGTCGCACGCCAACCCGGGTGGTGCTGGCCACGCATGGAACTTCATCGCCGGACGCGAGCCCGAGTGCCCCATGGTCGAACTGGGGTGGAAGTCGGTGGGCGTGCTGGAACTTACCGCGCTGCCCAGCCTCGATGAAGAGCATTGGGTCCCTGTGCTCCAGGAGACCGACGTCCTGCTGGTGAACGGCGGCGACCCCCTGTACCTGTGCCACTGGATGCGGCAGTCCGGGCTGGCGGACCTCCTGCCGTCGCTGCGCGAGACGGTCTACGTGGGCCTGAGCGCCGGGAGCATGGTGCTGACCCCCAGCATCGGGGCGGACTTCGTCCGCTGGACGCCGCCCACTGGTGGCGACGAGACGCTGGGACTGGTCGGTTTCTCGATCTTCCCGCACCTGGATCACCCCGACCTGCCCGACAACTCGATGGCCGACGCCGAACGTTGGGCCGCCTGGATGTCGGTGCCGTGCTACGCGATCGACGACGAGACCGCCATCAAAGTGACCGACGGCACCGTCGAAGTCGTCTCCGAGGGGCACTGGCAGCTGTTTCCTCCTGACACCAAGAGGCTCAGCCGGCTGGGCGATTTCGGACTCGGCGGCTGAAACGTGAAAGACGGTCCAGCCAAGATTCCACGTTCAGAGACAACTCGAAAAACGCTCATCTGCCGCGATCCGCGCGCGGGGCCGGGTTGCACGGCGGTGCCGTCCCACCACGACAGAGGCCTTGCGCGCGCACAGGGGGACGTCGGTGGCTACTCGGTGGCCTTGTGGTGAAAACAGCATCGGATCGGGTATCTGATCACTTGGCGACTCCCTGCTGCCATTCACGGCCGCCGCCACTCTTTGACCGAACCGGCCCAGCCCGACCCGTCTTGGTAATCGGTGCGGAGTATCGGCACGGACGACGCGAGTCTTCTTGTCGGGTGACCGCTTGCGGCACCGAGTGTCAGCCTGACCTCTTATGCAGTCAAACGTCCAAACTGCAGCGCCACGCAATACATAGGCATGGCGGCTACTCGGAGTCGTAGCACCCTCGTCTTCTCAGTTCGGACAGGCGCACTCGTGCAATGCGGCCCGCCGCAGCAGATCGTGCAAGAATGCCCAGGGAGCGCTTACACCGTTTTGTTCGCGGTGAACCATGAAGGCATGGACTGGCGCAGTGATGTTGACAAGAGGGTGGTGCCAAAGCTCGAGCACGATGTCCTCATCCACCTGCCCCTTGCAGAGGTAGCCACCCAGAGTGTCGTATAGAGCTAACGCGTAGTTGATCTCGTCCCAACGCTCTTCGCCAAGCGCGGGGAAGTCATCGTTCACGTAAGCGTCAAAAAGCATTCTGCGTCCACGGGCGGCCTTGGGGTCGACAAGCATCTCATGCATCCGCTGGAAAGTCCCCGCCCGGGCCATCGCCTCGGTTCGTTTGAGGGTCTCATGAGCTGTATCCCAGGTCCTTCCTACAGTCTGCCTAGTACTCCAAACGGACAAAACTAAAGCGATAAATGACACGGCAAAAGCCAACAAATCTTTGTTCTGACTCCACCAACCAGTCGAGTTGAACCCGAACGAAACGAATGACAACTGATCCCTCCGTAGTTATTCGGTGCGCCTCCATCGGGTGCTTACCTGGACAACCTCGGCTGCTAGACGTGCCCAGTCGATGGGCAGGACGTCGCAGTGGCCGTTAAGGATATCCCCTAAATCGACCGTCATCGTGCCGTTCTCCCGTAGGGACCGGGGCTACATCGAGAGCAAAGCGAATAGGCCTCGAAGACTTCCTGCCTGTCCCCGGTAGCGGCGCACCGGACCCGCCGTAGATTGATTCATACTGAACCGGATTGCATCCGCAATGATCTTTCGTCTGGCACTTGGATCCGCTTCTGCCGCATATCCTTGTTTGACCGCGAACGCGAGAGTGCGCTCGGCCTGAAGGCGAATCTCCACCTGAGGACTCAACTCGATCGCCTCTTCAGCGAGGACTCCCCGCCACGCTGGCACGGTGGCCGCCGAGCTATTTACCTCGAACATACCCAAGGAGAGAGCCAGCATCTCGAACTGCCAGAACACCACCGGCTTGTCTTTTGGTTACCAGGCCCGACTAGGCCCGACGGCCGCGAGCAGGTCAGCGGCGTCGGGCCAGCGGTGACCCGCCCCCGCTACGGATCAGCACCCGGAGGCGCCGTAGATCGGAATGATGAGCACCACCACCGCGTCGGCGTCGGCCTCTTGGCTGGCCTCCGCCCGGATCTTTTCCGCTCGATGGTTCGGCCGTTCTCGTCGCCGGTCGTGACGGTGGAGATCAGATGTGCCTTCATCCTGCTGCGCTCGGCCGCGGCTCGGTTCCGGGCGCCGGCATCGACGGTGAGGCTGACCACGACAGCGGCGACGACGTACACGAGCAGGGCGATCACCTCGTCACGCCGGGCGACGACGAAGGTGTGGAACGGCGGGGTGAGGAAGAAGTTGGCCAGCAGGAAGGAGGCGACGGCGGCCACGAGGGCCGGCAGGACCCGCCGATGACGGCGATGACCACCACGCACAGCAGGTGGAGCAGCAGGACGCTGTCGAGGGCGATCTGGTCGCGCATCCCGACAAGCACGGCGGTCAGGACGGGAAGGCCCAGACCTGCCAGGGCGAGACCGGCCCAGCGGTGCGACGCGGAGACGCCACCGGTGGGTGGTGGCAGCTCTGGGACATCCGGGGCGGTACCGGCGGCAGCGTGGGCGGCCGGGTGGCTGCTCATGGCCGCTAGCGTGGCACAGCCGACGCCGCGTGCCCGGCGGTGCCCGGAGCGACGTCCGCCTCGCCTCCGCGGCGTGCTTCGGCGGCCTCGGCGGAGCCGAGCTGCCAGGGGACGTTGGTGACCATGACCCCGGGCTGGAACAGCAGCCGGGTCTTCAGGCGCAGGGCGCTCTGGTTGTGCAGCAGGTGCTCCCACCAGTGGCCCACGACGTACTCCGGGATGAACACCGACACGACGTCGCGGGGGTTGCTGCCACGCAGGAGGGCGATGTGCTCCAGGACGGGCCCGGTCAGGTCGCGGTAGGAGGAGTCCAGGACGGTCAGCGGTACCGGGATGTCCCGCTCGGCCCAGTCCCGGACCAGCTTGTCGGTCTCCTCGACGCTGGTGCGGACGGTGACCGCGCTCAGGCTGCTGGGGCGGGTGGCCCGCGCGAACGCCAGCGCACGCAACGCCGGGGTGTTGACCGTGGAGAGCAGGACGACGACGTGGATGCGGCTGGGCAGCAGCATCCCCTCGGGCTTGGGCCGCAGCTCGACCGCGACCAGGTCGTAGTGGCGTCGAATACCGTTCATGAGGCCGAACACCACCGGCATGGCGATGACCACGATCCAGGCGCCGTGGGTGAACTTGGTGACCAGCACCACGACCAGGACCAGTGCGGTGAACACCGCGCCGATGGCATTGATGGTCAGCGACCGCCGCATCGACCGGGCCTGCTGTCGGGCTGGTGCGCGCTGCAGCAGCCCGGTCCAGTGCCGGACCATCCCGGCCTGGCTGAGGGTGAAGGAGACGAACACGCCGATGATGTACAGCTGGATCAGGCGGGTCGTGCTGGCGTCGAAAGCCCAGATCAACGCGGCGGCCAGGACGGCCAGGATGACCACGCCGTTGGAGAAGACGAGCCGGTCCCCGCGGCGGGCCATCTGGCGGGGCATGAACCCGTCCTGGCCGAGGATGGACGCCAGGATCGGGAACCCGTTGAAGGCCGTGTTCGCCGCCAGGACCAGGATCGCGGCGGTGAACGCCTGAACGGCGTAGAAGCCCATCGTGCTGTCCCCGAAGACGGCCGAGGCGAGCTGGGCGATGACCGTGCGCTGGGTGTAGCCGGCCGGGGCCCCGACCAGGGTGGTCGGGTCGGGTGCGACGTGGACCCGTGCCAGCAGGGCCATGGCGGTGATGCCGGCGAACATGGCCACGGTCAGGCCGCCCATGATCGCCAGGGTCCCGGCGGCGTTGTGGCTCTTGGGCTTTCTGAAGTTGGGCACCCCGTTGCTGACGGCCTCGACCCCGGTCAGGGCGGTGCAGCCGGAGGCGAACGCCCGCAGCACGAGGCCGACCAGCAGCAGGCCACCCACGCTCTGCTCGGCGTGGATCCCGATCGAGGCGGACTCCGCGACCGGGGGGCGGCCTGTGGCCGCGTGGAGGAAACCGAGGGCGAGCATCGCGAAGACGCAGACGACGAAGCCGTACGTCGGGATCGCGAACACGCTGCCGGACTCCTTGATCCCGCGAAGGTTGATCAGGGCCAGCACCGCCACCAGCCCCAGGGACAGGCTCACGGCGTGGGGCGCGAGCGAAGGCACCGCCGAGACGATGTTGGCCACTCCCGCAGCGACGGACACCGCGACGGTCAGGACGTAGTCGACCAGCAGGGCGCTGGCGGCCACCAGGGCCGCGTTGCGTCCTAGGTTGGCGCGGCTGACGGCATACGCCCCGCCACCGTTGGGATAGGCGTAACAGGTCTGCCGGTAGGACAGGACCACCACGATCAGCAACAGCACCACCACAGCCGCGACCCACGGGGTCAACGTCAGCAAGGACACGCCGCCGAGGCTAAGCATCAACAGGATCTCCTCGGTCGCGTACGCGTTCGAGGACAGAGGGTCGCTGCAGAAGACCGGTAGTGCCAGCTTCTTCGGCAGCAGCGTCTCGCCCATGCGCGTACTGCTGAGTGGGCGGCCCACCAGCAGCCGCTTGGGCACCTGCGCCAGCGCGTTCATGACCCAAGTCAACCCGCCGCGGCTCCTGCCATGCGCGGTCTTGACAGTCTCCTAACACCCCGCCCGACAACCTTGACGCCGCCCTAACACCACCGAATGCGCCGGCGCATCCGGTGGCCCCGGACGCCCGCCTGCGCCACGGGCAACGACTGCGGCCCGGGGGTGCATGATGTGCACGTGCTGCACCGGTGTGGGCCAACCTCGCCGCCGCCCTCGCAAGTCCGGCGCGCCGCTGGCGGGGGCCACCGGGATCCTCCGGCAGCTGGCCGTGCTCGCCGGCGCCGCCCTCACCGTGGTGCTGGTCCTCAGCCGCGCCGCTGGGCTCTGGGCCTGTGCCGGGGCTGCGTCTGGGCGCTGGTCGCCGCGGCCGTCGGCGGCGCGCAGCAGCAGGCACCGGTCCTCTCTGTCGCGGCCGGCACTGCGGTCGTGCTCACCCTCGCCTGGACCCTCCGGGTCAGGGCGGCCCGCCCTTGAGAGTCGTCATCGCGCCTCGAAGACGTCCGCGCGGGTCTCGATCTCCTGCGTCGTGAAGGCCCGCTCCCGGCGGACGCCGCGGCTGAGGGCTCGCGGCAGCTTCTCCACCACGGCGTCGTACGCGTCGGTGACCTGTCCGGTCGAACGCCTCGGCATCAGCAGCAGGGCCACAACTGCGGCGACCGGCTGCGGGGCGAGTGGGAGGCCGTGCAGGCCGCTTTCGTGGACGACCCTCGCGCTGCCGTCCAACGAGCAACGCCGTCGTGTCCGAGGCGGTCCAGAACCTGACCGAGTCGTTCACGACTGCGGCAGTCCCATCTGGAGCAGCAGTGGTCCCAGGGAGAGGACGTCTCCACCGAGGGCCTGCGTCAGGCGCGCCACCGGTACCGGTCGTTCTTCGAATGGCTGCTTCGCCTCTGACCCGGCACCGCCGCTCACCGGCGAGGCGGCTCGGTGATTTAGCCCGCCATCCCGGCGCTTTCCATCGCGCGCTCCATGGCGCTGGGGAAGCGGCCCTCGAAGTCGAGGACGACGACCCACTGCGGGGTGATGAAGAGCCGCGCCATCCGTGGAGAGAGCGGGCGCAGGCTCTCCAGCCATGCCCGCCCCTGCTCCTCGCCGAGGCTCCGGATCGTCATGGCCTCGTACTCGGGCGCGATGCCCTCGACGAGGTCGGTCCGCACCGTGCCGCGGATCTGCAACACCTTGTACGGCGGCGTCGTCGTGTCGATGGACAGGGCCACCGTGGTCCCGTCCTTCAGCGCCTTCATCTTCGGCGCGTCCGGCGGCGTGCCCAGCACGACTTCCCTGCCGTTCCAATGGAATCCGATCGGCACCACGCGCGGCGTCCCGTCGGTCCACACGTAGGCCAACCTCGCGGGAACCGGCGACTGCAGCAGTCGCTGGGCCACCGGGTCCTCCAGCAGTGCAAGGTCTCCCTGGTGCGTCGCCATCTGGGCCTCCAAAGGCTGTCTCGCACGGTCAACGTTGCGGTCCTCGTCCAAGTTGCTCCCGCAGTCGCGCCGGGTCAACCCTCGGTGCGGTCGGTGCGGTCGGTGCGGTCGGTGCGGTCGGTGCGGTCGGTGCGGTCGGTGCGGTCGGTGCGGTCGGTGCGGTCGGTGCGGTCGGTGCGGTCGGTGCGGTCGGTGCAGTTGCAGGCACGGCAGCGCTGGCGCCCAGCAACCCAGGAGTGCTCCTTGGCGCCGCTGCGGCCAGTCGCACGGTCGCCACCACCTGCTTGCGGTGTGCGCGCCGACCACCATCGCCGACATGGCCTGGTCCAGGTTCCACAGCGGTGCCAGCGCGACCACCGCACTCCCCGGGCGGGTCGCCAGCACCTGCCGGGTCGCGGCGGCGCCATCCAACGACGACATCGCCAGGCCACCACGGCCACACCTCAATCACTGACTGCCCCTGTCACGTTAACGGCGGCGGTATGGGGTGCCGTGTGGTGAGGGTGTGGATACCTGGCCGGTGCCCGACGTCCGGCGCACGAAGGTTCAGCCCGAAGACATGGCCAAAGCTCTCAAGGCCTACGCGAGTAGTCGTGGCGCGGTCACGGCGGCGCGAGGCCGAGCTGGTGGAGGACACCGAGCTGGTCGAGCTGGCCCCAGCGCTCGACGATCTTACCGTCGGCGATGCGGAAGACATTGATCCCCCGCAGCACGATCGTCTTGCCCGTGCCGGGGACGCCCATCAGCTCGCCCCGATGTGTGCCGCTGGCGGTGAACCGCTCGACCACGATGTCGTCCTCAGCGATCATCCGGTCCAAATCGCTGTGCCAGTCCGGCAACGCCGCCCGGTACAGGACGGCAGCTTGGCGCATTCCCTCGCGGCCGTCCGGAGCACCCGGGAACGGCGAGTCGTGGTTGACGAATCCAGGAGCGAGGTAGCGGTCGACGGCACCCAGGTCACCCTTGGTGAACAGCTCCTGGATAAACGTCTCGACGAGTTCCTTGTTCACGGTGCGTTGGTCGGTTGTCATGACCCCACACTGAGCGTCCGATAACGGCTGCACCATCCCAGCAAGCTGGGGTTTCCCGGCGGGGCACCCGGGAGGAGAGTGAACCTGTGGCCGAGCAATTCCGCGGCGGTCGCGCGGAGCGAGCCGAACGAGCGGTCATCCGCGCCTGCTACCGCGGCCTGGACGTGGACGCGCTGCGCAGTGCCCTGCTGGCATCGCTGCGCGGGGTGATGCCGGTGGACGCAGCGTTCGTCGCCACCGCCGATCCGGAGACGCTGCTGTTCACCGGCGCCTACGCCGAGGCCCCCCTGGACACCGCGACCGCGGCGTTCCTGGACAACGAGTTCGGCGCGCGCGACGTCAACCGGTTCGCCTCGCTCGCCACCTCCCGACGGCACGTCGCGTGGTTGGACGACACCACCGGCCTGGACCGGTTCGCCAGCTCGCGTTACCGCGACATCATGCGTCCCCTCGGCCTGGGTGATGAGCTGCGTGCGGCCCTGGTCGTGGACCGGCGCTGCTGGGGTTACCTGTGCCTGCACCGCCAGGATGGCCGGCTCGGCTTCGCCGCCCAGGAGGCGGCCACCATCGCCCGGCTCGGCCCGCACCTGGCGGCTGGGCTGCGGCAGGCCCTCCTGCTGCACACGCCCGGCACCGACACCCCAGCGGCTCCCGGCGTGGTGCTGATGGCCGACGACCTCACCGTGATCGCGGTCACCGCGCAGGCTGCGTACCTGCTGTCGCTGGTGGAGACCCGGTCCTCGCGGCAGTTACCCGTGGCCGTCTGCACCGTCGCGACGGCGCTGACCGCGCTGGAACGAGGAACGCTCGATTCTGCGGTCCGGCCAGCCATCCGGATTCCCACCGCAGCCGGGATGTGGCTGACCCTGCACGCCTCCCGGCTGGATGCGAACGCCGGCCAGGGGCCCATTGCCGTCGTCGTCGCGCCCGCCTCGGCCCAGGCCACGGCGCCCATCCTGCTCTCCGCGCACGGCCTGACCACCCGCGAGGCCGACGTCGCCCGCCTCGTCCTGCGCGGCCTGTCCACCACAGCCATCGCCGACCACCTGCACATCTCCGCCAACACCGTGCAGGACCACCTCAAGGCAGTCTTTGACAAGACCGGCGTCCACAGCCGCCGCGACCTCGTC
>Ga0308175_100003365_pt1 | contig 11055 bp, 3 predicted proteins | sample PhyCR1_3_FD_203893 | JGI IMG/M metagenome (GOLD analysis project Ga0308175, IMG submission 203893) | Soil microbial communities from UC Gill Tract Community Farm, Albany, California, United States - DLSLS.C.R1 | ecosystem: Environmental > Terrestrial > Soil > Agricultural land | place: USA... | reverse complement strand
ACGAGGCGATCCGCGTCGCGAACGGGATCAAGTACGGGCTCTCCTCCTCGATCTTCACCCGCGACGTCAACAGGGCCTTCCGCGCGATGCGCGACGTCCAGGCCGGGATCACCTACATCAACGCCGGCACCACCGGCGCCGAGGTCCACCTGCCGTTCGGCGGCACGAAGGACACGGGCAACGGCCACCGCGAGGCCGGCCAGGCCGCGCTCGACGTCTTCACGGAGTGGAAGTCGATCTACGTCGACTACTCCGGGAAGCTGCAGCGGGCACAGATCGACAATACGACTTAGAAATTGTAAAACCCCCCGAAAGGGGGACAGGCATCCGGGCGTTCGGCTTCTACCTTCGGGCGCATGGCCGAGCTCGCCCACGATGCCTCCAGCTGTCTCGTCTGCCGCGCCAAGGTCGAGGCGCCCCGCCGGCTCCTGCAGGCGCTCGCGCTCTTCGCCGCAGGTCTCTGTGTGACGACGGGCATCCTCAATCTCCGCCCCGCGAAGGCGAAGACCGTCGTGCGCGTGCCGAAGACGGCGGCAGCGCCGTCGACGGCGGTGCACCGCCGCGGCGCGCAGGCGCGGCTCGCTTTCGCCAAGGTCGTCGCGACGCAGGAGGCGCGCGATGCCGCGTCGACGGCGCTCGAGCAGGCGGCCGCGGTCGGCCTGAGCCGCCGCTTCTTCGACGGCGGGGTCTTCACGAGCGCCGCCCGTGTTGCGCAGTGGCGCCCGCAGGTCGTGCGCGCCGCGCGCGCCGCCGGCATCGACCCGAACATCCTCGAGGCGATTGTCTATGTCGAGAGCAGCGGCCGCGCCGACGTCACGAACGGCGCGGCGGTCGGTCTCACGCAGCTTCATCCGGCGGCCGCACGCCGCCTTGGCCTGCACGTGGACGTGCGGCACGCGAAGGTGCTGACGCACCGCATCGCGCGCTCCTGGCACGCGAAGCACGCGCACCAGCTGCGCCACTGGCGTGCGCGCTACGACGAACGGTTTGCGCCTGCGAAGGCGCTGCGCGCGACCGCGCAGTACCTCGCGCATGCGCGGGCGACGCTCGGCCGCGACGATCTCGCGATCGAGGCGTACCAGACCGGGATCGCCGCGCTGCGCGGGACGAGCGCGACGTACGCGGAGCGCTACTTCCACGGCGGGCGCGTCGACGACTACGCGCTGCACGTCTTCGCGGCCGAGCGGGTGTTGCATCTCTTCCGCGCGAACAGGTCCGCACTCGCGTTCGAGGCGCAGCAGCAGGCACGCAAGAACTCGGCCGAGGAGTACCTGCACCCGCTGTCCGTGACGCACCGGTTCGGCTCGCCGGGCGCCGTGCTGCGTGCCGAGCAGCATCGCGCGCTGCGGATGATCCCCGTCGACACGCCGAACACGCACATCGCGATCGGCGGCAGCCTCGGCGGCGAGGCGCACAAGTTCGGTCGCGCCCGACGCCTCTACCGCGCGCTGCGCCCGCAGGCGCTGACCACGCTCATGTACATCGGCGAACGCGTCCACGAGCTCGCGCGCACCACGCATCCGCTCGTCCTCACGAGCGCCGTGCGCGACAACCGCTACCAGCGCGTCCTGATGCGCGTCAACGCGAACGCCGCGCGCTCGTACTCGATGCACACCACCGGGTACGCGTTCGACATCGCGCGCGCCTACTCGAGCACCCGCCAGGCGAGGGCCTTCCAGTACGTCCTCGACCGCCTCGTCGCCGCGAACGCGATCGCCTACATCCGCGAGGCGGCGGCGATCCACATCGCCGTCGCCGCGGACGCCCCGGCGAAGATCAAGCTGCTCGAAACGCTCGGTTGAGGATCGGCCGAACCCGGGCTACTGTGACTGGCGTGAGGGCCCTTTCGGTCGTGCTCGTCGCGCTGGCGGCGACGATCTTCGCTGCGCCGTCCTCGGCTTCCGGCTGGCTCCCGCATCCCGCCGATGCGACCTGGACGTACCAGTGGACCGACAGCGTCTACGACACGACGCCGACGAACGAGATCGTCACCGTCAAGAGCCAGTCGGGCAACAGCTTCACGCTCGCGTGGACGTCCAAGGACGCGGGCACCCCGGACGCGCCGCAGAGTGACGGCAGCGTCGCCTTCCAGGACACGAACTTCGGCCTCGTCAACACCGATTGGACGAGCACGCCCCCGCCGTCGGCATTCCCCATCCTCTGCGCGGCGCTCGGGCAATGCGGCAACAGTCTCGCGAGCACCTACTACAACGTGATCTGGGGCGCACGCGCGCCGGTCCTGTTCGAGCCGGTCCTGCAGGGGACGGCGTGGGGTGCGACCGGCGGCGCGCAGAACGATGTGTCCAGCACGAATGACTACGTCGGGACGGAGTCGATCATGGTTCCCGCGTTCGACAAGCCGGTGGTCGCGGCGAAGATCCGTTCGCAGGTCACCCAGGCCGGCGCGCTCGGCGATCCCTACGGCAGCGGATTGCGCACGACCTGGTGGGTGTACGGCGTCGGGCCGGTCAAGGTCGTCTTCCAGCACGCGGGGGGCGCCGGTGCAGCGGTGACAACGGCCGTTCTCCACTCGACGAACCAGACGCCGCAGGCGCCGCCGCCGGATGCGTCGTACTTTCCCCTGCAAGCCGGATTGAAGGGCACGTACAGATGGACGAACAAGCGATATCTCAAGAAGCCCGAGATCGAGAGCTACACGGTCGACCAGGCGAGCAACGACACCGCGATCCTCAAAGTGCGAAGCGTGTCCGGGCCGATGAAGGTTGCCGGCGCATACCAGTTCACAACGCGGCTCGACGGTGCAACGAGCGTTGCGAGCGCGACGAAAGCAGCGTCGCTCGCAAAGTTTCCGCCGCTCGGGCCAAGGTCGCTGCCGCCCGCGAAGCGCCGTCACTTCTTCACGCCGTTCGATCTCATGACATTCGGGTTCAATCCGGTGATCCCGGCGTACCCGGCAGCGGGCAATACGTGGTCATCAGATCCGAGCGGTCGCGACTTCGACGTCTACGGCGTCAAAGGCTCGTCGCGGATCGTCGGTGTCCAGAAGGTGGCGGTCCCGGCGGGGACGTTCGACGCGCTCGTCGTCGCGAGCACGCTGACTCAGCCGGGATTCAGGTTCGGAAGCGGCACGCGCACGATGTGGTTCGCCTCCGGCAAGGGGCTCGTGAAGCTCGTCTTCCGCCACGGCGACGGGAGCGTCTCCGTCGTCGAGCTCGTGAAGTGACGGTCGACCGGCGCACCGTCGTCCTCGGTATCGCAGCCGCCGGGGCGGTCGCTGCCGCGGTCCTCGTAACGACCATCGGTCGTCATTCGAACGGCAGTCGTGAGCGCAGAGGGGTCGCCGCGTACATCGACCAGGTGAACGCGCTGCAGAACCAGATGCACGCGCCCCTCGCCCGCGCCATGCTCGCGTACTCGAGCTTCGGGCACGGGCCGTCGCGGCGCCCGTCGGCGGCGCAGCTCGAAGCGGCGGCGGCGACGCTGGCGCGCCTCGACCAGCGCATCGCTGCGCTCGCGTACCCGCCCGAGGCGAAGAAGCTCCGCAAGCGCCTCTTGACGCTCGTCCGCCGCGAAGCCGCGATCACGCGCGAAGTGCGTCTCCTCGCAAGATTTGCGCCTCGGTACGTCTCGACGCTCCGCGGCGTGCATGTCGCAAGCGTGAAGCTCGACTCGAGACTCAAGGACATCGAGATTCCGACACCCCATGTCCTACGTGGGACGAAGCAGGCGGTTGCGCGGGCACAGCGCGCGTTCCGCACGAACGCTCAGCGGGCCGCCGCTGCACAGGCCGACGCGATCGACGAGTACGACAGCTCGATCGCGCGTGTGCGAGCGCGTCTCGTCCCCCTGCGACCGCCGCTGGCGCTCACACCCGAATATCGCGCACAGGTTGCGGCGCTGCGCAACGTGATAACGGCGGGCGCGCTCCTTTCGACGCGTCTCCGCGGCACGCAGCGCAGCGACGTCTCAGCGCTGAGCCGGCGTTTTTCGCTGGCGTCGCGTACGGCCGACACGCTCGCCGTTCAACGTGCACAGATCGCCGCCGTCCGCGCGTACGACAAGCGGGCGCGCGAGGTCGGAGCCGCCGCGGGGGCCGTCCAAACGGAGCTGGCGCGGTTGCAGCGCGTCCTGCCGTGACCGTGTTGTAAATCGGAATCTGCAGGAGACCCCTTGACATTTTCGTCCCAATAGTTTTGTGTCGCGGTGTCCCCGCCGGGATGTGAGGCAACAATCGGGGACGAGGGGAGTGGGAGAGGACGGACGGTTACGCCCAGGTCGCGACGGCGAACCCTTTGGGGCTCGTCGCCATGCGCCGGCGGGGTGTGCGGTACTGGTGGGCCGGTGCCGGCCTTCTGGTGCTCGTCGTCATGTACGCGGCGCCCGTTGCCGCCGTCTTCCGCCAGCCCGCGTATCCCGCGACGCGCATGGCGCTGCCGAATGTTGCGTTCCCGAGCTTCGGCATCCCGATCCTGCGCGTGCCGAAGATTCATCCGCTCGCGCCGATCCCGGCGGAGGCTCCGGCGCAGACGCATTACGCGTCGCCGACACCGCAACACGCGACGCGACGAGTCACTCGTCACACGGTTCCGGTGATCAGCGACAAGCACGTGCAAGTTGCGACGCCGCCGAAGCACGACACCGCAGCTTCGCGCGATCCGTTTGCAAACGTGCAATCGGTCACTGACGAGGTCGGTACGCCGATGACGCTGCCGGACTCGACGGCAGCCTCGGCGGCCGCACCGTCCTCTGAGGCGAGCACGCCGGCAGACGCCGCGCCTCCGGCTTCGGCAGCGACGGACACGAGTGCGGATGTCACAGATGCGAGTGCGGATTACACGGACGTCACTCCGCCGAGCGAGTCGGCCCGCGCTGGTGTCCTCACGCCGTTCAGCGTCGAGGATCCCGCACCGACGTCGAGCATTACGACGACCACATCCGACTCCTCGATCAGTACCGTCAGCCCGCCGACCGAGACCGCAACGGCAGAGCCGGAAGCGCCGCAGGCGGATACCGCGCCGGTGCTCGTCACCTCCACGACCGGCGACGCGGGAACGGTCAGTGCCGCGACGGTCACCACCGCCCCGACCGTGACGACCTCCACAGGCGTCTCCGGGACGATCTCATCGACAGGTGTTGTGGACGATTCAGCCGGCGCCGCCGTCGTGAGCGGCACGGCCGACGTCGCGCCCGCCTCGAATGTGTGCGCCGGTTCCGGGAGCACGACCGCCGCGGCCACAGTCACCGCTGCGACGGCCGGCGCAGTCAGCTCGGGCAGCGACGGGACCGCGGATCCCGCGACGGTGCCGGCCGTACTGCCCGATCCGGCCGCAGCCTGCAGTGCAGCCGCGCAGCCCGCACAGGCGCCGAGCGCCGTCGCCGGCACGGCCAGCGGTCTTGCGCCGCCCGCCCCCTGGACGATCGTTGCGCCGGGCGCATCGGGGCACGCGATCACGGTTGCCTTCGACGGAACGAACATCGTGGTCACGATCGACGGCGCGGCGCAGTCGCGCGCGGCGACGGCGACGTCGAAGGTGCAGATCGTCGGCGGTGCGGGCGACGACAGCATCACCGTCGCCCCGTCGTTCGGAAATGCGGGCGTTGGTCTCGCGCTCGTCGGCGACGCAGGCGCAAACACGTTCAGCATCGGCGACGCGTTCGGCGTCGTCACGATCGAGGGTGCGGGGAACGCGGACACGATCGACTTCAGCGCGAATACCGGTTCGATCGACCACCCGGATGACGCCACGTTCACGAGCACGACCGGCGGCACGCTCACCGTCCACGGGATGGGCGGAAGCCACATCGACCTCGCAGGAGATTTCGCCGACGCCTTCGGGAACGCGCTCGGCAAGCTGACGCAGATCATCGCCGCACTCGGAAGCGCCGCCGAGCTCTCGGCTCCGGTTGCGCTCGTCGGCTCGAGCGTCGACCAGCTGACCGGGCTGAGCGCAGCGCTCTCCACATTCGGGGCGCAGGCGCAAGCGGCGCTCGCGGCCGCGCACGCCACGACAATCTCCGACGTGCTCTCCACCCTGCGCGCATTGGGCCCGTCGCTGCCGGCGCTGTTCAGCGGCCTCAGCTTCAACGCGTCGTATGGGAGCTCGGCCGGGCACCTGATCGTCCTCGTCCGGCTCGCGCTCGCGCAACGCGACGCTGCCGTCTGCTCCTCGGGCGGAGGCTGCGTGCGGAGCTCGGCGTCGGCGACGCTGCCCGCCGGGACCGCAACGCTGAGCATCGGAGCGGCGGTCGGACTCGACCTCGCCGCGGGCGTCGACATCGCGCAACACAACGCAGCGGTCGTTGCGACCGAGGGCACGGTCACGATCGGTATCGACGTCTCGAGCACCGACGCGACGGCGACCGTCGACGACGCCACCGTGTCCGGCCCGCTCCACCTCGCCGGCTCGATCACCGTCGCGTTCATCTCGTCCGCCGGTGGGACGATGGCCGCGGACACGCTGACGCCGGCGGCATTCGCCGTCACGTCGTCGACGACGCGCGGCTCGCTGGTGCTCACCGGAACGGGCGCGGACGGAGGCACCACGACCGTCACCATCGGATTCGGCTCGATCTTCACGGCAGCGAGCCCGACCGTCACCGTCGCACTCGTGCATCCGGCGACGGCGGGGACGGCGGCTTCCGCCGCCGTTGAGACCGCCGGCGCGGAGAGTTCAGCGCCGGCGGCGGCCGATGCGACCGGCATCGGCGCCGTCGACGCCGACGAGATCACGTCGTCGTCCGACGCTCCGACGATCGAGAGCGCGACCGTGTTCGCCTCGTCGACGTCGTCCACGACAGCGACGACGACCGCGACGTCCAGCTCGACGAGCACGACGTCGAGCACCGGAACGGTCACGTCGGTGAGCGCGCCGTCGCCGACCGACGCGACGACCGTCCAGACCTCGGGCTCCGACGCGACGCAGACTTCCGCGTCGCAGGCAGGCGGCGACTCGCCGACCGTCGGCACCGCGGGCAGCTCGACAGCCGGCTCGTCCGGCGAGGGCAGCGGCGCGACGAACACTTCCACGACGACGGCGACGGCGCCCACGGCGACCACCACGCCGACCGGCGCGACGTCGACGACGACGCCCGATCCGACCGCGAACACGGCCAGCGGCCTCTCGCCTCCGGCTGCGAACATCACCGCTTCGAACGGCGGGACGGTGGCGAGCGCGGACGGTTCCGCGAGCGTCGCTTTCGCGCCGGGCAGCACCTCGGTCGATCTCACCGTCTCCGTGACGGCCGGGGGCACGGCCCCAAGCGGCATCGCCGCCGTCGGCTCGGTCTACAGCCTCAGCGCTGTTGCGCCCGACGGCAGCCCCGTCGACACGTTCGCCGGCGCGCCGCTCCTCACGATCCACTACGACCCGGCCGGTCCGACGCCGACGGCGATCTACTACCTCGACCCGGACAAGGGGCCGACGTGGATCCCCGGCACGGTCGACGCCAACGCGCACACGATCACCGCCGCGCTCCCGCACTTCAGCGACTACGTCGCCGTCGCGGTCGATCCGAGCGGCTCGGGTGCGCTGACCGCGAAGTACGACAGCACCGCGAAGAAATTCTCGCTCGTGAATACGACCACGTCGGCGGAGGTCGATTCGGCCACACTCGGCGCCGACTCCGATCCTGTCGCGATCACACTCATCGGCGCCTCGCAGCTGACGATCTCCGGCTCGAACCTCACCGGCTACACCGGCACGATCACGATCACCGGCAGCAGCGGCAACGACACCTACATCTTCGGCGACACCTGGGGGACGGTTGTCATCGCCGCGGGCGACGGTGGGACGGACACGCTCGACTTCAGCAAGCTGTCGCAGTCGGTCCTCAACAGCCTCACGGTCACCGCGGACAAGTCTGTCGTGAGCGACGGAACCAACACCGTCACGCAGCCCACGGCGGCGGCGGACCAGGCGGAGGAGATCAACATCGTCGTCTCGTATGCGAGCCCGAGCGGCCTGACGGCGAGCCTCAAGAGCGCATACGACAAGCTCTCGCAGCTCGTCGACACGCTCGACGGCACCGTCCACGAGCTCTCGAACGCGCTGCCGCTGATCGACCCGGACGCCGGCTCGTCGATCTCGAAGATCGTCGCGCTCGTCGACGACCTCAGGGCGCTCCGGGACAAGGTCGACCCGAAGATCGACGAGCTGACCGCACCGACGAACACGACGCTCGCGGATGTCGTCGGGAAGCTGACCTCCGCGGTCTCGTCGCTGCCGGCGCTGCTTTCCGGGCTCAGGTTCACGACCGACTACCGCGGCGCGGTCGGCGACTCGAAGCTCGAGGTGCTGATCGACGTCGACCTGCCGACGGCGACCGTGAACAAGACGATCCCGCTCTCGCTCGGCTCGGAAGCCGCGTCGCTCGGCGTCACCCTCGACGCGAACCCGGCAACGGCCGTGGTCGAGCCCGTGACGCTCGCCGTGGCCGGAACGATCGCGATCCACATCGCGATCGGCCTTCCCGCCGCGTCGCCGACCAGCGTCTTCCTCGCCCCCGGCGGGACGGTCAGCCTGACCGTCGGGGCGACCCTTGCGGCCGGCACGATCAAGATCGACCTCTCGCTCCTCGAGGGCTCGATCACGCTCGTATCGCCGATCTCGTTCACCGGCAACCTCGGCCTGACGCTCAAGGACCCGCAGGCGACGACCGACGGGCGGATCAGCCTCGGCGAGATCGGCACGTCGGCCGTCGACGTCACGAGCAGCGGCACGATCACGAATCCCATCACCCTGACGGCGAGCCTCGGCAGCGACCTGACCGTCGGCTCCGATCCGTCGACGGCCCCGACGCTCGCGAGCGCCACGCTGACGATCACCTTCTCCGACAGCAACATCTTCGGCGACTCATCCGGAAACCCGGTCTCCGTCCACGTCGACTTCAAGTCGTCGGGCGGCGACGCGAGCGACCTGCTGCACAACTTCTCGAACGCCGGCCCGAACGAGATCCTCGGCATGCTCGGCCAGGTCGCGAACTTCTTCACGGGCCTCGCGAATCAGCAGATCCTGAACGCGACGATCCCGTTCACCGGCGTGACCGTCGGCAGCGTCCTCGACTACGGCAAGGCGTTCAAGCACGACTTCCTCGATCCGCTCTTCAAGAGCGGCGACTCGCTCAAGCCCGACGCCAACGGCGACGGGAACGTGACGCTCGACGATCTCAACTTCTCGAGCATCCAGGGCCTGCTCGACCGGCTGTCGCTGGCGCTCGGGCTCCCGGCCGGGACGTTGAAGGCGAACTTCGACCCGACCAGGCGCGAGCTGACGTTCTCGTTCAGCTTCGACCGGACCTTCGGAATCGGGACGAACGTCGACACGATCGACGCGGCCAAGGCGTCGATCCGCACGGTCGTCCAGGGCGGCAGCGCGGCCGAGGTCGACGAGCTGACCTTCAACGGGAAGACGGGAGCGCTCGTCGTCTCGCTCCCCGGCCACTCGACGACGATCAACGTCACCGACGACTCGAGCACGGTCAAGACGAAGATCGCGTCGCTCGGGTTCCCGGTGTCGACGGTCGACGGCATCCGCGGCTTCTGGAAGATCACCTTCAGCGGCACCGCGAACGTGCCCGATCTCAGCGTCGACGCATCGGGCCTCTCGAACGACGAGTCGTACCAGGTCGTCGTCGTCCCGAACAGCGCCGCGAACTTCTGGCTCGCATACCCGAACGCGAGCAACCAGATCGTCCTGACGGACGCGCTGACGAAGGATGTGACCATCGCCAACCTGCAGACGGCGCTGTCGAGCAAGCTCGGCCTGACTGCCACCGTCGACAAGTTCACCGCGACGGACTCGACGATCTTCACGGTCCACATCACGAGCCCGACGTCGAGCCTCAAGCGGCTGACCTCCGCCGGCGGCCTCAGCATCGACTTCGGCACGAGCCTCGGCGACCTCGGCAGCGTGCAGACGACCGGGAGCATCATCCCGCTCGCACGGCTCATCGCCGCTGCAACCTTCGGGATCAACCTCGCGCCGTCTCAGAGCGTCGCGGCCGACCCGGGCACCTTCTCGCCGGGGCCGCGTGTCGATGTCATCCCCGACGTCGAAGGCGGCAAGAGCGTCACGGTCACGACGCTGCGCCCAGGCGCCACCGGCATCAGCGAGATCCAGGTGCTCGCAGTTCGCGCGGCGAGCGGGACGTACAAGCTCTCGTTCGGCGGGTCGACGTCGGGCGACATCCAGTACAACGCCGACCCGGCGACGGACGGCGGCGCCTTCCTCGGCATCCTGAACACGTTGACCGGCAGCAACGTCCTGTCGGTCTCCCGCGTCGCGCGGCCGGAAGGCTTCGTCTACACGGTCACGTTCACGACGACGGCCGGCGATGTTAACCAGTTCGGCGTCGCCGACACGAGTGCGCTCGTCGCCCGGTCGGAGAAGCAGCTGATCGCCGTCTCGAATGCGACCGAGGGCACGTACAAGCTCGCGATCAGCGTCGACCTGAACGGCGATGGGACGATCGGCTCGGGTGAGAGCGACGTCAGCGACGCGATCGCGTACGACGGCGGGGCTGCCGGGATCAACACCGCGTTCTCCGGCCACCTGCCGACGGGCGTGACCATCAGCGCCGCAGCCGTGACGGGCGGCATCGAGGTGACCTTCGGGGGCGCGGCGGCGAACCTCGACGTCGGCCTCTTCACCGCCGACACGAGCGCGCTCAAGGGCGCGCTCACAAACGGCAAGCTGACCGGGACCGCGAACTTCGACGCGTCGCTCCTCAACGGGCCCGGAATCGTCGCGGTCACGTCGCAGGACGGGACGGCGACCGTCAGCGTCTCGACGCGGCAAGACGGTGGGGTCGCCATCGGCGTGACGACCGCGACGCCGGGCTCCGGCGCCGAGGTGCAGGAGCTCTCGGGTGCGGACGGGACGTCGTTCACGATCACCGGCGCCAGCGGGACCCTCGAATACGGCACGTCGTCGGCAGACGACGTTGCGACCGCGCTCGCCACCATCGGGTCGATCGGGAGCACCGCGAACGTGATCGTGATCGAGTTCTTCACGCCCACGAGCACGACCTTCCGCATCATCTTCACCGGCGCGCTCGCGGGAACGAACGTCGCGGCGCTCGCCGTCAGCGCCGGCA
>Ga0308175_100003364_pt1 | contig 11056 bp, 11 predicted proteins | sample PhyCR1_3_FD_203893 | JGI IMG/M metagenome (GOLD analysis project Ga0308175, IMG submission 203893) | Soil microbial communities from UC Gill Tract Community Farm, Albany, California, United States - DLSLS.C.R1 | ecosystem: Environmental > Terrestrial > Soil > Agricultural land | place: USA... | reverse complement strand
CTCCCATGCCCGGCGGCCCCTGATCTGCCATTCCACTACGTGACTATGGCGGGCGCACTACGTGCCCAGTCGATGATGAGCAGGGAGGAGAAGATGCAATCAGTTCGTACCAAGCGCCGGGCGAACGCATCAGCGAGGAACCGGACGCGATACGCGGAGCTGCGCCGCCAGCTCGAGACCGAGCTCGGGGAGCTGACGCCCGGCGAACGGCGAATCGGGGAGGAGGCCTGGCGGGATCTGGCTCCGACTGCGCGGCAACGGGTCCGTCAGATCCTGGACGTCCTTGGCCGGATGGACTCCGGGTCGTTCGGCGTGTGCGCCGGTTGCCGGTCGCCCATCGCATATGAGCGGCTATCCGTCATTCCCGAGACGAGGCTGTGCGCGCGGTGCAGCTGGAGTCGGGAGCTGTCGGACTGATCCGTCAACAGCTTCGCCGATCGACGGCGTGGCCCAACCCTGGAAGGAGGACACTATGAAGGTCGCCGAGCTGATGAAGACCGACGTGAAGACCATCGCGAGCGACGCCGTTCTGGCGGACGCGATCACCGTGATGCTGGAGGCGGAGGTGTCGGCGCTGCCAGTGGTGGACCCGGATCAGAAGCCGATCGGGGTGCTCACGCATCGGGACATTCTGGCCGCGAGTCTGGGAAGCGAGGGGCCGGGGAACGGCTTTCGAGGCCCCGATCTGATCCAGGTCTCTGAGGTCATGTCCGCGTGGCCGCCGTGGGTCGACCCCGACACCTCGGTCTCCGACGCGGCGAAGATGATGTCCTATCTGGATCTCAAGCGCGTCTTCGTGGTCGACCGGACCAGCGTGGTCGGCGTGTTCTCACAGACCGACGTGGTCGATGCGCTGGCGACCACGACATACGCCCGACGGGCATGAGTGTGCTGAGCGGCCCGCTGCTGATCGATGCGGGTGAGCCGCTGGTCGCTCAAGGCGCCCTGCGCCTGGCCGCGGTGCTCGCGCGTCGGGACAGGGTCAACGCCCAGGTCCTGACGCCCGTGCCGCCCTTGCCTTCGCTGCTCTCTCTCGGAGCATCGCTCGCCGCGGACCTGGGCCGGCACGAGCTGGACGAGTGTCGCCGGGAGGTGGCTCGAAACCGCACTCGTGCGCTCCTGGCCGAGACCGTGGGGCCGTCGCCCTTCTTCCGGACCAGCGCCGTGCTCGGCCGGGCCATCCCCGAGGTCGGAGCGGCGGCTCGAGCGGCAGCGGCATCCTACGTCCTGAGCGGCCTGGCGCCGGCCGAGACGCCGGCACGGCAGCGAGCCGTCGACAGGCTGTCGCGGCTGGCGATAGCGGCGGGGGTACCGGTGCTGGCCGTCCCTGCTGACGCCACCCTGCTTCCCCAATCGGCGATCGGGGCGATCGACCTGGGGGAGGCGAGTATTGCTGCGGCCCGAGCCGCGGTCCCGCTGCTGGCGCAAGAGGCAAACCTGACGCTCCTGCACGTCCTGCCGGCGGTCGAGTCACAATCGTCCAACGGCGAGGGTTCCGTCGAGGTTGGAATCCAGAGCGCCATGAACGTACTGCGTCGGCTGGCAGCCGAAATCCACGCGGAGAGCGGCATTCCGGTCCACGTCGTCGTGCTCGAGGGCGAGCCGGCGTCGATGCTCCCGCGATGGCAGTCCAAGTTCGATCTGGTTACCCTGGGCGCATCCCGCCGCGGGAAGCGGAGACTTGATGGATCAGCCAGCGTGTCGGCGGCAACCTGCCGGGTGGCCCGGGGGGCGGTACTGGTCGCACCGGCAACGGATGTCGGCGGCCGAGACGGCGGATCACGCTGGGTGACCACCGCCGCGAACGGGGCGGACCAAGCCGCCATTCGGCGCGCCGGGTGGGCTCAGCGTGCTCCCGGAGAGGGTTTTCCGCCGCGCGGCGGGTCCGCGTCGAACAGGTGTCCGTAGTGAATTCGGCCGCATTCAGGGCAAAAGGTATGCGTGATCTGCGCGTCGGAATGGTCGAGGATATAGGTCTCCACTCGCTGCCATCCCTCGGGGCTCCGGATCCGCTTGCAGAAGCCGCACATCGGGAGCAAACCTTGGAGGGTGCGGATGGTCTGCCCCTGATGCCGGAGCTGCCAGATAAGGAGCGCAAAGCCGACCGAGAGTATGGCGTCGAGGGCCGAATCCCAGACTGTGATCCAAACAGGCCAGGGCCAGCCCCACAGATCGACGATACCCAGCCGGAGGAAGGGCCAGAGAATCGCAATCGCAAGACTGGGCCGCCGGCTCCGGCCGCTCCAGGCGGCCATGGCGACCGGAATGAGGTAGAACAGGATGGCCGAGTGGAACAGGGGGCCCGTGACGTAGTCCCCGACCGCCACCACCAGCACTACCGCGAGCCACTGGTCGGCTCGAACGTTCACTCGCTCCGGCGCCGGGACGTGCACTTGCGCTTCCGATCGTGGGGCCGGCCAAATGCTGCCAGTGGGTAATGTTCTTCGGCAGCTTCGTCGCGTCCGGCTCGGGGCCACGTCCTTGGCCCACTCCTCCAGGCGGAGCTTGGCCCTGGAGAGTCCCGCTCCGGCGTTTCGCTCGGCATCAGGTAGATTGAAGTCACCACATATCCCGGACCGTCACGAGGAAACCGATCGCCAGCATGGACCGTGCTCGCCGGCCGCCGTGAGGTATCATCGGGTGGCGGTGTCCCGGCGGCAATGAAGCGTTCGTACCATAGGGGGATGCACTCGTCCCGCGCGCGAGGTGAGCCATGCTCGAAATGGAGCTGTTCGCGCTGCTCGAGCGGACCGCGGACGCGGCCTACTCGGTCACCGAAGACGGCGAGATCTGCTCCTGGAACCAGGCCGCGGAGCGGCTGTTCGGCTACCCGGCGGACGCGGTGCTTGGCCGCAACATCGACGACGTGCTCGACGCCCGGGATGCGCTGGGCACCAGCGCGGTCGCCGGGGGTGCCGAGGCGGCGACGCGCCGCTGGGACGACGCTGCCGGCGGCATTCGAAACTTCGACCTGCAGGCGCGCACCCGTTCCGGCAATCGGATCTGGGTCAACGTGTCCACCATCGTCTTTCACAACCCGCGGTCGGGGCGGCGGCTCTTCGCGCGGCTCGCCCGCGACGTCGATCAGCGCCGGCGCAACGAGGAGCTGGTGACCCGCATGCTGGACGCGGCGCGGCAGCTCGTGTCTCTCACGCAGGAAACCCCCCATCACGCGCCGGTGGAGGCGCTGTCGGACCAGGAGCGCCGCATCCTCAAGCTGTTCGCCACCGGCAGCAACGCCACCAGTATCGCCCGCAAGCTGAACATCTCCGCGCAGACACTCCGCAATCACCTGCACCACATCAACCGCAAGCTCCGCACGCACAACCGACTCGAAGCTGTGACCCACGCGCAGCGCCGCGGGCTCATCGACTAGTTCCGCTCCGGCGGGATGGGTGTTGACGTCGATGGTACGAACGCGCTATTGGCCACAATCGCGTCAGGGTCCACTGTTGGGAGGCATTCGCGACCAACCACGCCCTTCGCAGGAGCGGTCTCATGCGTGATCTCCCACCCTCTGTCACCGGCTTGCCCGAGGTCTGGGAGTGGGCGGAGTACTACTGCCCATGGTGCTACATCACCGCGGTGCGCCTGCACCGGGTGCAGCAGGAGTATGCGGGACAAGTGCACGTGCGCGTGCGGTTCTTCCCGCTGGAGGTGCTGCGGGGAGATCCGGCGCCCCGTGACATCCTGGAGCAGGAGTGGTGGCTCGCGGCACTGCAGGAGCCCGATGCCCCCTTCGTACCCTACGGCACCGAGGACTGGCCCACCACAACCCTGCCCGCATTCGACGCGGTCTGGGCGGCGTCGCGCCAGGGAGCCGCGGTGGGCCTGGACTTCGATCTGCGTGTCCGCCGGGCCTTCTTCGGCGAAGGCCGTAACATCGGCCGGCGGGACGTGCTGTTCGACATTGCCCGTGAGGCCGGGCTCGACCTGCGGGCATTCGAGCGGGAGTTCGCCAGCCCGGCGGCGCGGGCAGCCGTGCTCGAGGAGAGCCGGGTCGGCCGCGAGCGGTTCCAGGTCCGCGGCACCCCGACGCTCATGCTGCCGGACGGCACGCGCCTTCCCCTGCCGATCGCGTTTCCCATCATCCGAAATCGCAGGATCGTGGCCGTTCGACCGCTGCCCTGCATCGGCGAGGGATGTCTCGACGCAACCCGCGCGGTGTTCGCCCGGGCACTCGACTCCGCGGGCCCCCAGGAGGCCGCGTGATGGTCCCGGCGTTCCAGCGGGAGAACTGATCTGGCTCACCGGACGAGTTGGCGGGCCAGGACGACGATTTCACTCATGAGGAGACCACTTGTCATGAAACGCATCGCTCTTGGAGCGCTGGGTGCCGTGTTCGGCCTCGGCCTCCTGCTGGTCACGCCGCAGAGCGCCCTGGCCCAGCGCAAGGCCCCTCCCGGGGACGGGTACAAGAAGGTCAGCACGTTGGTACCGCTCCCGGATTTCCTGCCGGGACTGGGCACGCTCTACGCCGATCCGGCGACGCTGCCCGCGGGTCCGTTCCTCGCCTATGACCGGCAGGGCAACCTGGTGAGCTCGATCTACATGATCCCGCTCAAGGATATGAACAGTCAGAAGGCGTTCTCGGGCCTCAAGTCCGGGAAGGGCGAGCAGGTAGATCACGTGGACGTGGTGTACAACGCCGGGCACCCCGGCGTGGCCGAGCCGCACTACCACTTCATTCTGTGGTACATCTCGGCCGCGAAGGCGGCGGCGCTCAAGTAGGCGACGAAATGATCACCCGACGCGGGTTCATCCGGAGCGGGGGGGCGGTGGTGGCCGGAATGGTGCTGCCGAGCTGGTGGCGCGCGCCCGCTCCGGCGGTCAAGCTGGTTGAGATCGCGATGCGGAGCGACACGGCGGGAAGCAAGGTATGGTTCGATCCCATCGGCCTGCTTGTCGAGCCCGGCACGACCGTTCGCTGGGTCGTGAAGCAGAACGTGCATACCACGACTGCGTATCACCCGGACAACGGCCACCACTCCCTCCGCATCCCGGAGGGCGCCGCACCCTGGGATTCGGGATACCTGGTGAATCCGGGAGATCATTTCGACGTGACGCTCACGGTGCCGGGCGTGTACGACTTCTTCTGCATGCCACATGAGGCAGCCGGTATGGTGGGGCGTCTCGTGGTCGGGAAACCGGGAGGTCCCGGGGCCCTCCCGTTCGACTACTTCACGGGCAGGGCCGGCACCGGACAGTGGCTGCCGGTGCCGGCCGCCGCGCAGCAGAACTTTCCTGCCGTGGAGCGGATCGTCCATGAGCGGACGATCCGGGGCCGGCTGGACGCCTTGCCCGCGACGCCTGGGCCGGAACCGAGGTAAGTGCCTCCCGCCGTACCGCGTCCCGCGGCGACCCACCCCAGTGGCGGCTCCAGGCCCGGCGTAGCTGCCGGTCGGAGCTGAAGCCCCCCGACTCCGCGGCCCGGGTGACGCTCGCCCCACACACCAGCGCCTGCCGGGCCCGCTCGAGTCGAATGCCGCGGAGATACTGCAGCGGCGGCAGGCCGACCTGCTCGCGGAAGAGCCGCAGCAGGTGCCGCTCGGTGGTGTGACCGACCGAGGCCAGACCCGCCATGTCCCAGTCGCGCGAGGGCGTCCCGAGGATGGCGTCCTGCACCCGGTGCACCGCGGGGTGCAGGTGCCGCCGGTGCACCAGGAAGGGTGACAGCTCCGGGTCTCGCGGCGTACGCCGGAAGTACACCACCATGTCCTCGGCCACCGCGGCCGCGAGCGCCTCTCCGCATTCCTCCGCGATGAGATGCAGCGCCAGGTCGATCCCGGCTGTGATCCCGGCGCTCGAGGCGATCGGCCCGTCCACCACGAAGACCCGGTTGTCGATCACCTGAGCCGCCGGCGCGGTCGCCCGGAGGACGCCCAGAAGCTCGTGGTGGGTGGTGCAGCGCCGGTCGGCGAGGAGCCCCGCCCGGGCAACCAGCAGGGTTCCGGAGCAGATCGCGACCACGCGGTGCCCGCCCTGACCCCTCCGGATCTCCGCGCGCTGCCCCCGCAGCCATTCGATGATGGTGACGATCTCCGGCGTCATCGTGCTCAGGTGCGTGCTCGGCCGGCCGCTCAGTATGACCCAGGTCGGTCGTGTCAGGGCGACGGGCAGCGGCTCGATGCCGGCGAGAGTCAGACCGACGGAGGTTGCGGCCGGGGTCGCGGGGCCGCTGAAGCGGAGGCGGAAGCGAGGAGAGAGGCCCCGGAGCTCGCGGTGGTAGTTCGCCAGGCGAAACGCTTCCGCCGGCCCGGCGACGTCGAGCAGCAGCGCGTGCGGGGGGACCACGAACAGGAGATCGATCAGCTCGAGTGGGGCAATCATGGGCCGTGTCCGGAAGTGACCGAAAGTTGTCGTCCCGTGGCGCGCCGACCAGGCCTGCGCGACCTACCTTGGGGTTGCCGGTCCCACCATCGGGAGACGAAACATGTTCCGACCGACGATCATGGCCGTGGCACTGCTCGCCACCTCGCTCACGGAGGCCGGCGCCCAGGCACGAGATTCGGTCCGGCCGGGTGACGACTTCTTCGCCTACGCCAACCACGGCTGGCTCGCAGCCACCGAGATTCCGCCCGGGATGACCCGCTGGACCGCCCGCAACGAGATCAAAGCCCTGGCGCAGCGGCAGGTCCTCGCGGTCCTCGACGATGCGGCCCATGCGGCCCCGGGGTCGCTGGCGCGGAAAGTCGCCGATTTCCGCGCCGCCTACCTCGACCAGTCCGCGATTGAGGCGAAGGGCACGCAGAACCTCGCGCCCCTGCTGGACAGTATCGGCCTGCTCCGCGACAAGGCGGCCCTGACACGGTACCTCGGCCGGCACCTCGCGGCCGATGTCGACCCGCTCAACTGGGGCGTGTATCGCTCGTCCACGGTGCTGGGACTCTCCGTCGAGCCGGGCATCCGGGGCGAGCCGATGCCCGTGGCCTTCCTGCTTCAGGGAGGTCTCGGTTTGCCCGATCGAGACCAGTACTCGAGTGCCGAGTCCGGGATGGCGTCGCTCCGGGCGGCATACCAAATGTACATCGCCCGGCTGCTGACCCTCGCCGGGTTCGGCCCCGGCACCGGGCGGGCGCGCGCGGTGTTCGCATTGGAGCGGGCGCTGGCCCACGCGCAGGCCAGCCGAGAGGTCTCGGCTCTCGACCTGAACGCCGACAGCCTCTGGACCCCAGCGGACTTCGCCCGGCGAGCCCCGGGGATGGACTGGTCCGCCTTCTTCGAGGCCGCGGGTCTGGCACGGCAGGCGTCGTTCGGTGTGTGGCAGCCGAGCGCGGTCACCGGGCTCGCGGCTCTGGTGGCATCTCAGCCGATCGCTACGTGGAGGGACTATCTCCGCTTCCACCTGCTGCACGACTGTGCCGATCTGCTCCCCCGCGGATTCGCCGAGTCGGGCGAGCGACTCCGAAACGCGGGAGCGGACGGCCGCACGCCCTTGCCTGACCGCGCCGATCGAGCGCTCGAGGCCACGCAGGCAGCACTGGGCGACGCGGTAGGCCAGCTCTACGCCGAACGGTATTTCCCGCCGGCCCAGAAGACCCGGCTCGAAACCATCGTCGCCAACGTCATCGCGGCCTTCCGGAGGCGGGTCGAGGCGGCGAGCTGGATGTCGCCCGAGACCCGCGCGACTGCCCTGGCCAAGCTGGACTCGGTGTACTTCGGCGTCGGCTATCCCGAGCGGTGGCCGGACTACTCCACCTTGGCGGTGGATCCCACGGACCCGGTCGGCAACCTGCTGCGGGCGCGGGCCTGGAGCTACCGACGAGCCCTGGCGCGGCTGAGCCGGCCGGTGGATCGGACGGAATGGTGGATTCCGGCCAGCCGGCCAACGGCGATCCTGATCTTCCAGCAGAACGCCTACAACTTCCCCGCCGCTCTGCTCCAGCCGCCTAAGTTCGACCCGGCGGCCTCGGACGCGGCGAACTACGGCGCCATCGGGGCGATCGTCGGTCACGAGGTCAGCCATTTCGTCGATCAGTTGGGAATGGAATGGGATGCGGGGCACCGGATGCGCCGGTGGTGGACCGCCGAGGATCTCGAGCGGTTCCACGCCGCCGCTGAGCCACTGCTGACGCAGGTCGCCGCCTATGAGCCGCTCCCGGGCGTGGCCATCAAGGCCGATGCGACGCAGATCGAGGACGTCGCCGACCTGGCCGGCGTGATGGCGGCCTTCGACGCCTATCGGGCGGCTCTCGGCAGCCGGCGCTTCGATCGGCCCTATGTGCGACAGCAGGACCGGGAGTTCTTCATCGGCTTCGGGCGGAGCTGGCGAAGCCGGGACAGCGAGGCAGGGCTCCGGGCGCAGCTCGACTCCGACCACCACACGCCGGACCGATTTCGGATTGCCACCGTGCGCAACCTGGACGCCTGGTACGAGGCGTTCGATGTCACCCCCGGGCAGCGGCTGTACCTCGAGCCCGGCCGCCGGGTGCGGGTCTGGTAGAGATACCGGAGACGAGCGCTTGCGAGTCACCGTCTGCGAGCTGCCGCATGAGACCGGCGCGCTGGCCGCGGCATGGGCCGGCCTGTGCGAGCATGCGCGCGATCACGGGTCGGAGCTCGTGCTGCTGCCCGAGTGCGCCATGGTGGAGCCGGTCTGGGAGACCGCCTGCTTCGACGCCGCGCGCTGGGACGCCATCGAGCGGCTCAGCGACAGCCAGCTCCACCGGCTCAGCGAATTGGGCGCCGAGTATGTGGTGGGCACGCGGCCGATCGGTGTGAACGGGCGTCGCCTGAATCAGGCCTACCTCTGGTCGATCGACGCCGGGGTGCGCCCGCTGCGCAGCAAGTACTTTCTGCCCCAGGAGCCCGGCAATTGGGAGGCGACGTGGTTTGCGCGCGGCGACTCGCGATTTCCGACATTTCGCGCCGGTTCGGTATCGTTCGGCGTCAACATCTGCACCGAGCTGTGGGCGCTCGAGACGTATGCCGGCTACGCGGTGGCGGGTGTCGAGCTCCTGATGTCGCCCCGCGCCACGGCGCTGGCCACGATGTCCAGGTGGCTGGCCATCGGAATCGTGGCGGCGGTTCGCTCCGGAGCGTTCAGCCTGTCTTCCAACCGGGTCGACCCAACCGGCGCATGCGGTGGTGGGGGGTGGATCATCGCCCCGACCGGCGAGCTCCTGGCGCTCACCTCAGCCGCCGAGCCGCATGCGACGCGTGACGTCAACCTCGCGCAGGCGGCCACGGCCAAGGCGAGCTATCCGCGCTACGTCTTTGCCGAATCCACCGCGAACGGCGGAGCAGTGTAGGATACAGGCATGACGCTGGGAACGAGCCGGTCCAGCCCCGTCCTGTCGGAGGTCCTGGCAGCCGCCGGTGACCAGTGGTCGCTCGCGGATCATGCCTTCTCCCGGGCCGCCGGCGCGCCGCTGATCCTCGGCAACCAGGTCCACCTGCTGCGCGACGCCGAGGAGAACTACCCCGCCTGGCTCGAGGCCATCGCGAGCGCGGAGCGGGAGATCCATTTCGAGAGCTACATCATCCGCGACGACGCGGCGGGGCGGCAGTTCGCCGACGCGCTCACGGCCAAGGCGCGCGACGGGGTCACGGTGCGCCTCCTGTACGACTGGATGGGCGCGCTGGGCAAGACGTCCCGTCGGTTCTGGACCGCGCTGCGGAAAGCCGGCGTCGAGGTTCGCTGCTTCAATCCCCTCCGGCCGAGCAGTCCCCTCGGGTGGGTCCACCGCGATCATCGCAAGTCCCTGGTGGTGGACGGCCGGATCGGCTTCGTCACCGGCCTGTGCGTGGGCGACGCATGGGTGGGCGACCCCGCCCGCGGGGTGGCGCCCTGGCGCGACACCGGCGTCGAGCTGCGCGGGCCGGCGGTGGGCGAGATCGCCCGCGCGTTCCTTCGGGTCTGGGAGGTGGCTGGCCCCCCCGCGCCCGCGACGAGCATGCTGCCCGGCGATCCGCCGCCCGCGGGAGACTTCGCCGTGCGCATCGTGGCCAGCGAGCCGAATACGGCCGGGCTGCTGCGAGTGGACCAACTGGTGGCCGCGGCCGCCCGCGAGCGGCTCTGGCTCACCGACGCCTACTTCGCGGGGCTCCCCACCTATGTCCAGGGGCTCCGCGCCGCCGCGCTCGACGGCGTGGACGTGCGTCTGCTGGTGCCCGGCGGTACCGACATCCCGATCCTGCGGCCGCTCTCGCGGGCCGGCTATCGCCCGTTGCTCCAGGCCGGCGTGCGGGTATTCGAATGGAATGGACCGATGCTCCACGCCAAGACCGCCGTGGCCGACGGACGCTGGGCGCGGGTGGGCTCAAGCAACCTGAACGTCGCGAGCTGGCTGGGGAACTACGAGCTGGACGTCATCATCGAGGACACCCGCTTCGGGGCGGAGATGGAGCGGCAGTATCTGGACGACCTCAGCGGGGCCACGGAGGTGATCCTGAGCGAGCGCCGCTGGCGCCGGCGGCTCCGGCCCGAGGCCTCGAGCGATCGGCCGGCGGCCCAGGACCGCGGCCGCCGCGCGCGCGGAACCGGCAGCGCCGGCCGCGCGATGGCCGGCGCGGTGCGATTGGGCAACACCGTCACGGCCGCGGTCACCGACCACCGCGTGCTCGCCTCGGGCGACACCTCGATTCTGGCGATCGCCGGCGTCCTGCTGGTCGGGCTCGCGGTGGCGGCGGTGCTCTGGCCGCCGGTGCTGGCCTGGCCGCTCGCGATCCTGCTGGCCTGGCTCGGAACCGCCCTGGTCGGGCGAGCCTGGCGGCTTCGGCACCGGAGGGCACCATGACGTCCTGGCCGTCGCTCCCGTGGGCCGATTGGCAGGACACCTGCCGGACGCTCCACCTGTGGACCCAGATCGTCGGCAAGACCCGGCTGGCGCTCGCCCCGATGGAGAACCACTGGTGGCAGGTGACGTTGTATCTGACGGCGCGGGGCCTCACCACGTCCCCGATGCCCGTCGGCGGCCGCACGCTGTCGGTGCACTTCGACTTCATCGATCACCGGCTCGAGATCCGCCTCAGCGACGGCAGCGGCCGGGATCTGGGGCTCCGGCCGCGCTCGGTCGCCGACTTTTACGCCGAGTATGTGGCCGCGCTCCAGCCA
>Ga0308175_100003362_pt1 | contig 11060 bp, 9 predicted proteins | sample PhyCR1_3_FD_203893 | JGI IMG/M metagenome (GOLD analysis project Ga0308175, IMG submission 203893) | Soil microbial communities from UC Gill Tract Community Farm, Albany, California, United States - DLSLS.C.R1 | ecosystem: Environmental > Terrestrial > Soil > Agricultural land | place: USA... | reverse complement strand
CGGCGCCTTCGCCGAGTACGTCGTCGTGCACGCGGCGTTCGCTCACCCGGTGCCGGAGAGCATCAGCGACGACGCCGCCGCCTTGCTCGAACCCCTCTCTGTCGGCATCTGGGCGTGCCGCAAGGCTGGGGTCACCGCCGGTTCGCGGGTGCTCATCACCGGTGCGGGGCCCATCGGCCTGGTCAGCGTGCAGGCGGCGCTGGCCTTCGGCGCGACCGAGGTGGTGGTGTCCGACGTCAATCCCGCGCGGCTGGCTTTGGCGAAGGATCTGGGTGCCACGGCTGCCGTCGACGCCCGGACTGACGACCTGACCGGCCTGGAGCACCCGCCGCAGGTCCTCCTGGAGTGCTCCGGTCATCCGGGGGCCACCGCCCAGGCGTTGCGTGCCCTCGACAGGGCCGGCCGGGCCGTCCTCGTCGGAATGGGGGGTGACGAACTGCCCCTTCCGCTGTCGGTCGTGCAGGAGCACGAGCTGCAGATAACCGGCACCTTCCGGTATGCCGGGACCTGGCCGACCGCGATCGCGCTCGTCGCCTCCGGGCGGATCGACCTGGACCGCCTGGTCACCGGCACCTACGGGCTGCTCCGGACTGAGGAGGCGCTGACCGCCGGCCGCCGTGACCCGCAGACCGTGAAGGTCGTCATCCACCCGCAGTCCTGACTTGTTCGTTCCCGTCCCGCAGCAGCAAGGAGAGACCCGATGGCCTCGGTCACCTACGCCAAGGCGAGCCGCATCTACCCCGGCGCCGAGCGACCAGCGGTCGACGCCCTCGACCTGGAGATCGCCGACGGCGAGTTCCTCGTTCTCGTCGGCCCCTCCGGCTGCGGCAAGTCGACGAGCCTGCGCATGCTCGCCGGCCTGGAGGACGTCGACGAAGGCGACATCCTGATCGGCGACCGCAACGTCACAGCCCTGAAGTCCAAGGACCGCGACATCGCGATGGTCTTCCAGAGCTACGCCCTCTATCCACACATGACCGTGGGCGAGAACATGGGTTTCGCGCTGAAGATCTCCGGCACGAGCAAGGACGAGATCCAGTCAAGGGTCGCCGAGGCCGCCAAGATCCTCGACCTGGAGGCCTTCCTCGATCGCAAACCCAAGGCGCTGTCCGGGGGACAACGCCAGCGCGTGGCCATGGGCCGGGCCATCGTCCGCTCGCCACAGGTATTCCTCATGGACGAACCGTTGTCCAACCTCGACGCAAAGTTGCGAGTGCAGACCCGCACGCAGATCGCCGCGCTGCAACGTCGACTCGGCACCACGACCGTGTACGTGACCCATGACCAGGTCGAGGCCATGACGATGGGGGACCGGGTTGCGGTGCTCCGGGACGGGATCCTCGAACAGTGCGACACCCCGCTGCGGCTCTACCAGGAGCCGGTCAACGTCTTCGTTGCCGGCTTCATCGGCTCGCCAGGCATGAACATCGCCGAGTTCCGGATCGAGAACGGGCACGCGGTCCTCGGGAGAGCGCGCCTCCCGTTGACGCGCGCGGCCGCAAGCGCGCTGGGCGCCGAGGGCGCCGACCGCGTCATCGTCGGTTTCCGCCCGGAATCCCTCGACCTCGTCTCGGAGAATGACCCCGGCGCCTTCCCCGTGGACGTGGTAGTCGTGGAGGAACTCGGTTCCGACGCATTCCTGCACGGGACGCTGCCGGGACTGCCCGAGGGGGCCTCGGTCGACAGGGGTCTGATCATCGCCCGGGTCGACCCCAGCCGGCCACCGGCCAAGGGGGAGCAGGTCCACCTGCGGATCCAGCCCGGCAAGGAGCATCTCTTCTCGGTGACGACGGGCCAGCGGCTGCCCACCTGATCCCCGTCCGCCCGACCCTCCGCGTGGAAGACCGCGAACGCGCTCGAACGACTGGTGGAAGGGGGTGGATCCGTACCGTGGATGCCCTGGTCGCCGGCGTCGATTCGTCGACGCAGTCCTGCAAGGTGGTCATCCGGAACGCACGGACCGGCACTCTGGTCCGGCAAGGACGGGCCGGGCACCCGGAGGGCACCGAGGTGGACCCGGAGACGTGGTGGACGGCGCTGCGGGCGGCGGTGGACCAGGCCGGCGGGCTCGGCGACGTGGCGGCGGTCGCGGTCGGGGCGCAGCAACACGGGATGGTGACCCTCGACGACGCCGGCCGGGCGGTGCGGCCCGCGCTCCTGTGGAACGACACCCGGTCGGCCGGTGCCGCGCGGGACCTGATCGCCGAACTGGGAGGTGGCGACGTGGGCGGCCGGGCCTGGGCGGAAGCCGTGGGTTCCGTCCCGGTCGCGTCCTTCACTGTCACCAAGCTGCGCTGGCTGGCCGAACACGAGCCGGCATCGGCAGCCCGCACGACAGCGGTGTGCCTGCCGCACGACTGGTTGACCTGGCGGCTCGGCACGGAGCCCGACCTCGAGGGGCTCCGGACCGATCGCGGGGACGCCAGCGGAACCGGTTACTGGTCACCTGGGACCGGCAGCTACCGCGGTGACCTGCTCGAGCGAGCCCTGGGGCACGCGGCGCTCGTCCCCCAAGTTCTCGGTCCGTTCACGCCGGCCGGCACCATGGCCGAGGGTGCCGTGCTCGGTCCGGGCACCGGGGACAACGCTGCCGCAGCCCTCGGGCTCGACGCCCGCCCCGGTGACGCCGTCATGTCGATCGGCACGTCCGGCGTGGTCTGTTCGGTGGCCGAGGCGCCCACCGCCGACCCGACCGGCTCGGTCGCGGGCTTCGCCGATGCCACCGGCCGTTTCCTGCCGCTGATCGCGACGCTCAACGCGGCCCGCGTGCTTGACGCCGTCGCCGCCATACTGCGCGTCGACCACGAAGAACTGTCCAGGCTCGCACTCTCGGCCCCGCCGGGTGCTGACGGGCTCGTCGTCGTCCCCTATCTGGAAGGCGAACGGACCCCGGACCGGCCGGAGTCCACGGGCGCCGTGCACGGGCTGCGCCTGGCGACCTCGACCGCCGCGCACCTGGCACGTGCCGCCGTCGAGGGACTGCTGTGCGGTCTGGCCGACGGCCTCGACGCGCTCGTCGCGACCGGAGCGCGGATCGAGCGGGTCGTGCTCGTGGGGGGCGGTGGCCGTTCCGCGGCTGTCCGGCAGATCGCACCGACGGTGCTGGGCCGTCCGGTGCTGGTCCCGCCACCTGGGGAGTACGTCGCCGACGGGGCCGCCCGGCAGGCCGCCTGGACGCTCAGCGCGGATGCGGAGCCACCGCGGTGGAGCCGCGCCGGAGTGCAGACCTACGACGGCGCGGTCATCCGGGCCGTCCGCGACCGCTACGCGGAGGCGCGCGACCTCACCGTGGCGAGACAGCGATCCGTCGCGGACGTCGCACACCCGACGGAGTACGAACCGGCCAGCCCGAGACGGTGACCCGGCTCGCCTGGAACACCGCCGATCCCGCGGAGGACGACATGCAGGCCCTCGACCAGAAGTCGCTGTCCTCACTGGGCGCATCGGTGTCGACCCCGGCGTACGACCGGGACGCGGTGCGGCCGGGGATCGTGCACATCGGGGTGGGCGGCTTCCACCGTTCGCACGAGGCCATGTACATCGACCGCCTCCTGGAGCAGGGGGAGGCGCAGGACTGGGGTATCTGCGGCGTCGGCGTGCTGCCGTCCGACCGCCGGATGGCGGAGGTGATGGCTGCCCAGGACGGGCTCTACACCCTCGTGGCCAAGCACACCGACGGGACGCTCGAGCCCCGCGTCGTGGGATCGGTTGTCGAGTACCTGCTCGCGCCGGACGACCCGGAGGCGGTGGTGGAAAAGATGGCGGACGAGACGACGCGGATCGTGTCGCTGACGGTGACGGAGGGGGGCTACAACTTCTCGCCCGTGACCGGCGAGTTCGATGCCACCGAGCCCGATGTCGTGGCCGATCTCCAGCCGCACGCGACACCGCGGACGACCTTCGGCCTGGTCACCGAGGCGCTGGTTCGCCGGCGGCAGCGCGGGCTACGACCGTTCACCGTCGTCTCCTGCGACAACATCCAGGGCAACGGGGACGTCGCACGGCGCAGTTTCACCGCCTTCGCCCGCCTGCGGGACCCGGAGCTCGGCGCCTGGATCGACCGGGAGGTGCCCTTCCCCAACTCGATGGTCGATCGGATCACCCCCGCGACCACGGACCAGGACCGGGACGAGGTCCGTGAGCGGTTCGGCATCGAGGACGGGTGGCCGGTGGTGTGCGAGCCGTTCACGCAGTGGGTCCTCGAGGAGCGCTTCAGCCTCGGTCGTCCGCCGCTGGAGGACGCCGGCGTCCAGCTCGTCGAGGACGTCGAGCCCTACGAGTTGATGAAGTTGCGGCTGCTCAACGCCAGCCACCAGGCGCTGGCCTACTTCGGCTACCTCATGGGATATCGGCTGGTCCACGACGCGGCCCAGGACCCACTTCTCCAGCGGTTCCTGCTCGGCTACATGGAGGAGGAGGCGACGCCGACCCTCCGTCCGGTCCCCGGGATCGACCTCGGCGAGTACCGGGAGAACCTGATCTCGCGCTTCTCGAACCCGGCCATCCGGGACACGTTGCCGCGACTGGCCTTCGACGGCTCCGAGCGGATCCCGAAGTGGTTGCTCCCGGTGATCAGGGAGAACCTGGCCGCCGGCGGTGAGATCCGCAGGTCGGCCGCGGTTGTCGCCAGCTGGGCCCGATACTGCGAGGGGGTGGACGAGCAGGGCCGGCCGATCGAGATCGCCGACCGCAGAAGGGACTCCCTCATCTCCAACGCCCGCCGCCAGCAGGAGGACCCGCTCGCCTTCCTTGCCGACCGCGAGCTGTTCGGCAATCTGGTCGACGAAGAGCGGTTCACCGACCCGTACCGCGCGACGCTGACATCCCTCCGTGAGCGGGGTGCTCGCGCAACTCTCGAGGCGTTGGCGGGGGTGCACCGGCGGCCAGCATGACGTCCATTCGCAGGCAGGACTCATCCGTGACTCGGGGCACGGCGCCACTGAGGGGTCTGCGATCGAACCCGGCGGCCGCGTGGCCGCCGGGCAGCTGCACCACTGTGTTCGAACGGAGTACGGACCGATGTTCGTCGTCGTCGGGGAGTCGCTCGTCGACCTGGTCGGGAACCAGGGCAGCCGGACGCTGACCGCACATCCCGGTGGGAGCCCGGCCAATGTCGCGCTCGGGCTGGCTCGGCTGGGCAACGACGTCACGCTGACGACCCGGCTGGGGCGGGACGCCTTCGGTGAGATGATCACCGCTCATCTCCGAGCCAGTGGCGTCCGGGTCGCGAGGGTTTCGGACAAGGACGCGAGGACGAGTCTGGCGATCGCCACACTCTCTGGTGGGCATGCGACTTACGACTTCCGCATCGAGTGGGACCTCGGTGACCTGGCCCCCCTCTCGCCCGAGGCCCGGTGCCTGCACACCGGGTCGCTCGCCACGGCCCTGCTCCCGGGTGCCGCTCGCGTGACGGACCTGCTGGCGCAGGAGCGTCAGCGGCGCCAGGTGACCATCTCCTACGACCCCAACGTGCGGCCTGCCCTGCTCGGGAGCCGGGAACGGGCCCGGCCAGACATCGAGCGCCTCGTCGGGCTTTCGGACGTCGTCAAGGTCAGCGACGAGGATCTGCGCTGGCTCTATCCGGGGCGCCCGGACGAGGACGTGGCACGGCGGTGGCTGAGCCTGGGTCCCGCTGTCGTCGTCGTGACCCGCGGCGCCCATGGCATCTTCGCGGCCACGGCCGACGTGGCCCTGCAGCGCCCCGCCGATGCCATCGAACTCGTGGACACCGTCGGGGCGGGCGACTCCTTCACCTCTGGACTTCTCGACGGGCTCGGTCGGATGAACCTCCTGGGCGGGTCGCGCCGCCAGGCGCTCGCGGCAATGGACGAGTCGACCCTTGCCGGCGTCCTCGACGCCGCCGGGCTCGTCGCGGCGATGACGTGCTCCCGGCCGGGGGCCGATCCACCGACCCGGGCCGAGGTGGAGGCCTCGCGGGGCAGGCGCTAGGGCTCGTAGCGCCGCGCCCTCAGCTGCTTCCCGTTCCCAGAGCGAGACCGACGGGGGGGCGTCGACGGAGGCGTGCCAGCGCCCCGGCCGGCATCTGGCCGAGGTCACGTCGTGTCAGGGAGGAACACCACGCCACGATCCCGCGTTCGTTCTTCGCGATCAGTAGATCCCTGGGGTGGTCTTCCTCGGGGTCCATATCAGGTGTCAGCCCGGCGAAGTCGTTGCGAGCACAAGGTGGCGTCGTACTCGGGGATGCACGCGCCGCCCGCCCGGCCGCCCGTTGCCGGGGCGCAGGTAGCAGGACGGGTGGTAGGCCGACCGCTGGGCGGCCGTGACCTCCTCGACCTGGCCCTGCCACTGCTGAGTAGTGCGGCGCGGGACACGAGGCCCCACTCGCCGGCGAGCCAAGTGAGCCTGCGGTGCGATGGGGCGAACACTCGCCACGTCCAACCGGCGGGCACACGGATGGAGGCCGTCCCGGAGGCAGGCGGTTCGACCGGCCGCCTCACAGCCGCGGCCGCCGGTGAGCCTGCGGATCGTGGCCGTGGCATGTTCGTCGGCCGGGACGGCATGGTCGACGAGCCCCATGCTCACGGCCATCTGCAGCCGTTCGGGTGCCACGTCGGTGGCGATGGTCGGGTTGGCGCCCAGGGCCCGTCCCAGCATCGCGGCGGCCAGCCCCACAGGCCCCAGCCCGGTGATCAGCAGCCGGTCGCGGCCGGACAACTGCAGCCGCAACAGGCCCTCGTAGGCGGTGCCGAAGCCACACGAGACGAGCGCGCCATCGACGAATGTGAGCGGCTCGCGAAGCAGGATGCAGGTCGCCTCCTCGGCCAGTAGGTGTTCGGCGTGGCCGCCGTCGCGCTGCCACCCGTGCGCGGCCCGCAAGGGTGAGGTGCAGCCGATCATGTAGCCCGAGCGACACTCCTCGCAGACGCCACAGCCCGCGATGTGGTAACCGACCACGCGGTCACCTGGCTGCAATTGCCGGCAGTCGGGCCCGACGGCAACCACCTGGCCACACGGCTCGTGGCCGGCAATGACCCCCTGATACGCCTCCGGCCCGGAGCCCAGGTGCTCGCGGTAGATGGCCCGGATGTCGCTGCCGCAGATCGACGACGCCTTCATCCGCAACAACACCTGACCGTGCCCTGGTTCCGGCACGTCGATCGTCACGTGCTGCACGGTGCTGTCGCCGGGCAAGCGGATGCCATCCATCACGGCCATCTGCTCTCCTCAGTCGTCGCTTGGCAGGCTCCGGCAGGTGATCCGGCCGGACTCACCGGATGCGCTCATCAGAGGCTCGGGTCGGCCGCAAATATGAGCGGAGATGGTGCACCAGGAGTGTGACTGTGATGAATGTCGCGGTCGAGAGCCGGGTTGCGGTCCACGGGCCGCTCGGCGGGTGCTGGACGTGACCCGCTGCGGGAAGATCGGTTGTTGGGGCTCCGACGGGACGATCTCGGCACACCCGCCCCCGGCTTCTTGGTCGAGTGCGTGCCGTTGCCCGGGCGTCCAGGAGCGGCTGGGCACGTGAGCGCTACACCCGGCCGACGCGCTCTACAGCGCCCGCAGCCCGGCGGAGTACGAGTACCTGCGGACCGACGACGATCACTGGACGCGGGCATTCGGTGCGCAGCGCGCCCTCGACCGGACGACACCGAGCGGTCGGCATCGTCGATCTGGTGACCGCCGTAGTGGAAGCTAAGCACCGGGTGACGACCGTGCACAACGACGCCGACTACCGACGTACTGGACGTCGGGCACGAGGGGTCCGCACGAGGAACCGCGTAGCGGGATGATCGGTGTGAATCAACTGGTGTCCGAGGGGCGACACGCTACATACGCACACGCCTACGGCCGTGAGGGTGGCGCCGCGCGGTTGGCCGACCTTGCACGGTGTGCCCGCCAGGCGACAGCCCGCGGTGGGCTACGTCCACCGCCGCCATGATCGCTGGCCTCTGACCGCCGGCGATGCGGCGTTGTCAGACTGCGGAGCTACCCCCCTGCTGCAGCTGGGCTGCGTCGACGGATCCGGCGATCACTGCGTTCGCCACCGTGGCGAGGGGCTCGCCGGACCGCCGGGCGTGGGTCCGCATGAGAGCGAACGCCGCCGCCACGTCGGTTCCCGCCTGCGCGGACAGGATGCCCTTGGCCTGCTCGATGACGATGCGGCTATGGAGTGCGGTCTGCAGCTGCTCGGACAGGACGGCCTGGTCACGGGCGGCCCGCTCGTGCAGGAGACTGATGGTCGCGACGTCGGCCAGTGCCTGCGCGACGGCGAGGTGCCCGTCACTGAGGGGCGTCGGTGCGACGCTGAACAGGTTGAGCGCGCCGATCACCTGACGCCGGAGCCGGAGCGGCAGCGCATGGGACATCGAGAACCCCACCTCGCGCGCCGCCTGCGCGAATGTGGGCCACCGGCTCGTGGCATCGCCGAGGTCGACGTTGGAGATCGCCCGCCCGGTGGCGAAACAGTCCAGGCAGGGACCTTCGTTGCGCTGCAGCTCGAAGAGCTCCAGGAGTCGCGCGGATTCGTCGGTGTAGGCGACGACCTGCAGGGTCCCGCGCTGGTCGTCGAGCATCAGGCCGGCGGCGTCGGTGTCGACCAGTTCGACGCAGCGCTCGGTCAGTACCTGCAGGAAGTCGATGACGTCGAACTGTTCGACCAGGGTGTCGGCCAGCTCGACGAAGACCTCCGCCAGGCGTTGTTCGCGCGCCACGGGGTTCCTCCTGCAGTGGGGTCAGGCCGAGGGGAATGCACTGGTCATAACTTGCGGCGCCTACCTATCGTCCTCCGCCGCTTCGAAACGGACCACTCCGTCCAGCACGTCCCGGGCCAGTTCCCGGATGGGGCGCTGCTCGGCGTACGCCCGCGCGCGAAGCAGCATCAGAGCCTCTGCCAGCGTCGTACGGGCATGGACGGAGACGACCCCGGTCGCCTGGTGTACCTCCGCCCGGTCGTCCAGCACGTCCAGTGGGTCACTCGAGACCGCTGCGCCGGCGCTTCGGGACGACAGGCGCAGCAGGACTATCGTGGCGGCGTCGGCGAAGGCCAATGCCTCTGCTAGCTGTTCGGCGGTCAGGACGCCGACGGTGTCCCGGTAAAGGTCGAGGACGCCGACCCGGATCGCACCCACCCGCAGGGGAAACGCGAAGACGGCGCGCAGTCCGGCAGCCAGGGCCCCCTCGACGAATGCCGGCCAGCGAGCGGGCCCGGTGCGGGCCACGTCCGGTTGCAGGACCGGTCGGCCGGTTCGCGAGGCGTCGACGCAGGGGCCCTCGCCCAGGGAGAACTGGAGTTCCTCCAGCTCACCCGCCGATCCGTCCGTGACCGCCACGGTGCCGGCGGGCCCGTTCGCTGTCATGAGTGCCATTCCCGCGCCGGTCACGGGCAGGCTCCTCGCGCACAGTGCAATGAGCGCTTCCGGCCGTCCGTGGCCGTCGGGGCACTCGGCCTCGACAGCGGCGAGGATCCCTGTCACGCGGTCCGGGGCCACATCCGCTCAGCCGCCCGGCCCGGTGCCGGCCGCGGAGGGGCGGATCGTGACCGTCGTCCCCTGCGGCAGAGAAGAAACCGTGGTGTCGGCGAGGGCGGCCATCATCATCAGGCCTCGTCCCCGGTGCGGGCCGGACGGGCCGTCGCGCCACTGCCCGTGATCACGGACGACGATCGTCACCTGCCCGTCCTCGACCTCGAAGAGCACATCGAAATAGGGCTCGCTGGGGTGCTGGGCGTGTTCGATCGCGTTGGTCGCGGCCTCGCAGGCGGCCAGGAGCAGGTCGTGCAACTCGTCCGGGGGCAGCCCCGTGTCGTCCAGGAAGCTCCGTAGGCCGTGCCGCAGGGAGCAGACCGAGAGCTCCGTGGAGGGAAGGCGCCACTCCTTTCGCAGGATCGCGGCAGCGCCGTCGCCGTCGATGGCCGGCCGAGCTCGCATCCGCTCCGTGGCGCTCACGACGGGCTGCCCGGCTCGCGCCGATCGGTCGACAGGGGCAGGTGGCGCTCGACGCGCCGGCGGCCGGTCACAGGTCTGGCCGCCCGCTCGGGGAACGGGCAGCGACCGAGGGTGGACTGTCTGGACATGACCGGCTCCCCATGACGGTTCGGTCGCCGGGTCCGGGGCCACCACGTGAGCGGATGTGAGCCACTCTGCGACCAACCTAGTCCTCGTTCCGCCGCCGCGTACACCGATCTGCGAACCGCGTCGACGAGGCGCAACGTGACGGCACTCGCAACGGGGGTGATCTTCGCGGGCTACACGCTTCTCACGTTCGTCTTGAGCAGAAGCACGAAGTAGGGCCAGGACAACTGGATCCCCCGCAGGACGTCGGGCCACGTAGCGCCGATCCCCGGCCAGGCCAGGATGTGGTCGTCGGGCAGGGCGGTGCGGTGAGCGAGCCGCGCGGGCGGGACGGGAGCCAGGGCCGGCAGCGGAGGACCATCGCGGCGGCGTCAGGGTCGGGCGTCGGGGATCGGCAGTCGAGCGAGGGGGCCTGAGCCCATGGGGCCGGACCCGAGGGGCAGGATTCGTGCCGAGGCACGGCCGCGCGCCGCAGGCAGACGACGAGGAGGCCCTCCGTGATCGACGACGTGATCGCCCGCTGGCACCGGTACCTGGGAGGGGAGCTCTCCAGCGATCTCGACGAGCTGCTGTCCGACGACGTCGTCTTCTACTCGCCGGTGGTCTTCACGCCGCAGCGCGGGAAGCCCCTCACGACGCAGTACCTGGAGGCAGCGTCCCGGACGCTGGCCGGTGAGGTCTCAGCCGACGGAGCCGGGGGGACGTTCCACTACACGAAGCAGGTCCTCTCCGGGGACACCGCGGTGCTCGAGTTCGAGACGAGCGTGGACGGCAAGTACGTGAACGGGGTCGACATCATCCGCTGCGACGACGTCGGCCGGATCGTCGAGTTCCGCGTCATGATGCGGCCACTCCAGGGAATCCAGGCCGTGCACGAGCAGATGGGTCGACGCCTGGCCGCCGGTAGCTGACCGGACGACGTGCCGAGGCCGGACGAGGAACCGGGCTCGTTCCGGGGACGACAAAGGCCCCGCGATCAGCGATCGCGGGGCCTTCTCCTGTGTCCGAGGGGCGACACGCTACATACGC
>Ga0308175_100003361_pt1 | contig 11061 bp, 8 predicted proteins | sample PhyCR1_3_FD_203893 | JGI IMG/M metagenome (GOLD analysis project Ga0308175, IMG submission 203893) | Soil microbial communities from UC Gill Tract Community Farm, Albany, California, United States - DLSLS.C.R1 | ecosystem: Environmental > Terrestrial > Soil > Agricultural land | place: USA... | reverse complement strand
GAGGAGGCGGGAGGAGGTAAGGTTTCGCAGCACGGCGGCCCAGAGGGTCAGTACGTCGTGATTGACCTTGCAGAAGTTGTTGAGGCATCCGAAGGTGATGCGGCCGGTGCGGCGGGCGGGGAGGTCGTTCACTTCCACGTCGTCGCCGAACGGGTCGTAGCACCAGAAGCTGTGCGGCAGGCGGACGATCCGATCTCCGGCGCTGGCGAGCTGCGGCGGGTCGAGGTGGGCGTCGCTGATGCGGTAATCGATCGTGGGCAGGCCGGTGTCGGCGGGATAGCCGGCGAAGCTCACCTGGACGGGGGCGGGCTTGCGGGCAAAGACGGGCAGGCGGTTGCCGGCGAGGTGCTGGGTCAGGTCGATCAGGATGTCGATTTGGTCCCGGCGGATTGCGTCGGCCACGGCTTCGTCGGGACGGCCACCAATGTCGCGCCAGACGGCGCTGTGTTTTTTGAGTTCGTCGGTGAGGCGGTCGGGGCGGCCGGCGTCGTTGTAGCAGAAGACCTCGAATTGCTCGCGGTCGTGGTTGCGGATCAGGGGCAGGACGTTGCGGCCGATGACGTGGTCCCGGAAATCGGGGGAGACGTAGCCGACGCGCAGGCGGCGGTCGGGGGAGCGGTCGTTGGCGTGGGCTTGGATACGATCCGCCAGGGGCGCGGCGTGGCGGCGGACCCATTCGTTTTGTTCCTGTTGGATAAGACCGCGGGCTTCCGCCCGCGGCTGGAAGTGGAGGGCGTAAACGAGGCTGCTGTGGGTCGTGTGGGATTCGGGGTCCAGGTCCAGCGCTTCGCGCAGGCGGGTGATCGCCTCGTCGAGGCGTCCGGCGTCTTTGAGCGTGTTCCCGAGGTCCGCGACGGATTGGGCGCGGTCCGGGCGAAGCCCAATCGCCTCCTCGTGGGCGGCGATCGCTTCGTCCAGCCGGCCGGACTCGCGCAGCGCGGCGGCGAGGCCGGCATGGGCTTCGGGAAAGTTGTCGCGGAGCGCCGTTGCCGAGCGATACGCGGCGATCGCCTCGTCGAGCCGGCCGCCGTCTTTAAGCGCGACGGCGGCGTTGAACCACGTCGCGGCCGAATCGGGGCGGAGCCGCAGGGCGAGCTGGTAACTTCCCAGCGCCTCGTCGCGGCGGCCAAGGTCCTGGAGGGCGTTGCCAAGGTTGTCGTACGCTTCCGCGTAGGCGGGATTCAGCTCGATGGCGCGCCGCAGCGCCGCGGCGGCGCCCTCGGCGTCGCCGCGGCGGTGGCACGCCAGTCCCAGGTTGCCGTGGAAGATGGCGGCGGAGGGGTTTAGGTCAACGGCGTCGGTGATCAGCCGGACGGCCGTTTCGCAATCGCCGCGTTCCAGGGCGATGACACCGAGCAGGTGCAGCGCGTCGGCGTGGCGCGGGTCCTGGTCGAGGATTTCGCGGTACAGCGCCTCGGCCTGGGCGCGCCGTCCGGCGGCGTGGTGGGCGAGGGCGGCGTCGAGCATCTCCCGGGTTGTCGGGCCGCGGTCGCTCATGGCTTATTCATCAGTAAGTGCTCGAAGAAGAGGTAGATGACCTCGTTGGATTCCGGCGTCGGCCCGTGGGCGGGGCGGTTGGTCATGGCGACGCGGTCGGTCTGGCCGAGGAGCTTGTTGACGGCGATGGCGTGGTTGAGGACCGGCCAGCGCTTGGGGGAGTCTTCCGAGCCGCCGGAGACGAGGAAGGGGCGCGGGGCCATGAGGGCGTGGAGCTCGTGGAGGTCGTGGCCGGATTCGATCAGGACCTTGTACGCGCCGGTGCGCGGGCGGTCGGGGGTAATGACGCCGGGCTTGCGCTGCTGGGGGAGGGTGGGGTCGAGGCCGAGGTACCAGGGTTCCCAATAGTTGACGCTGGGGCGCGCCTCGTCCCAGACGATGCCGGGGTCGGACCAGACGGCGGCGGCGTATTTATCGTAGAGGCAGCTTCCGAACATCGCCCACTTGCCGCCGTACGAGTGGCCGACGATGCCGATGCGCTGGGGATCGACCTCCGGCAGGGAGGCGAGGGCGTTGCAGCAGTTGGCGGCGACGTAGCCGAGGTAGGAGAGCGGCTGAATGGCGATGCCGGCGGTGTCGGGCTTGCGGGCGTCGCCGCCGGGTGAGCCGATGGAGAGTGTGACGAAGCCGCGCTTGGTGAGCTGGTAGGCGAAATCGCGCAGGGGCTTGGAGGGGTCGAGGCCGGCGCTGGTTTCGGGGTCGTAAAAGGGGACGAAGACGGCGGGGAAGGGACCGCGGCCGGGGGGCACGAGGAGGTAGCCGGCGATGGACTGCTTGGGCGCGACCTGGACCATCACCTTGTGCTGGGTGAAGTTTTCACGGGGCTTGGATTCGAGGTCGTCGATTTTGGGGTGGTCGATCAGCGGGGGCCAGGGGCCCATCGTCTTGTGCCAGTAGGAGAGGATTTCCTGGCGTCGGCGGGGCCAGTCGGCGGGGGTTTTGACGGGGGTGCCGTCGTCGAAGAGCAGGGGGGAGCGGTAGGGGCCGAGCTGGTTGGCGTACTGCGGCGGGGGGGTGAAGTAGCGGGAGATCTTGGGCCAGGTGGGCGCGTCGTCCGCGTTCGCCGACATTGCGACACACGCCGTGCATAACCAAACCCGAATGACGAAACCCGAAATCCGAATCAATGACGAATGACGAAATCCGAATGCCGAATCGGGAGCTTCTGCCTCGTCATCCGTCATTCGGGCTTCGGATTTAATTCGGATTTCGGGTTTCGGATTTCGAGTTTCTCGTGTTTGCATTCGGTCTCCCAGTTAACCGGCAATACTGTACACTCTGGGGCATGATCGACCTACGGAGTGACACGGTGACCAAGCCGACGCCGGGGATGCGGCGGGCGATGGCGGAGGCGGAAGTCGGCGACGACGTGTTCGGCGAAGACCCGACCGTCAACGAGCTGGAGCGGCTCACGGCCGAGCTGCTGGGCAAAGAGGCGGCCATGTTCGTGCCGTCGGGGACGATGGCCAACCAGCTTGCGGTGCGGCTGCACACGCGGATCGGGGACGAACTGCTGACCGATGCCGGGGCGCACGTGTACGGCAAGGAGGCCGGCGCCGCGGCGGCGCTCAGCGGCGTGTCGTGCCGGGCGGTCCCGGCCAAACGCGGCATCTTTACCGCCGACGACCTGGTGGCGACGGTTCGGCCGGCGGACGTGCACCACGCGCCGGCACGGCTGGTGTGGGTGGAGAACACGCACAACGTGGGCGGCGGGAGCGTCTGGCCGGTGGAGACGCTGGCGAAGGTGTCGAGGGCGGCGCACGACTGCGGGCTGGCGCTGCACCTGGACGGGGCGCGGCTGTGGAACGCGGCGGTGGCGGCGGGCGTGCCCGAGCGCGAGTTCGCGTCGCACGCGGACACGGTAAGCGTCTGCTATTCCAAGGGGTTGGGGGCGCCGGTCGGGTCGGCGTTGGCGGGGTCGAAGGACCTCATCGTGACCGGTCGGCGGTTTCGCAAGCAACTCGGCGGGGGAATGCGGCAGGCGGGGATTCTCGCCGCGGCGGCGCTTTACGCGCTGCGCCACAATCGGCCGCGGATTTCGGAGGACCACGCCAATGCGAAGGCGTTGGCAGAGGGACTGGTCGAATTGGGGGCCGAAATCGACGGCGGCACGGTCGCCACGAACATCGTTCGCTTCCGCACGCCGGGCGTGGACGCCGCGGGTGTTTCGGCGGGGCTGCGGAAGCAGGGCGTTGCGCTGATGGTCACCGGGCCCAATGCGTTCCGAGCCGTGACGCACCTGATGATCTCGGCCACGGACGTTGCGACGACGCTGCGGACCATGGGCGAGGTGCTGCAGTCGCTGCGCCCGGCCGGCATGTCCCGGGCGGTGGCAGCGGCGGTTTGACCGTTTGATTCCCATCCCTTCCACGAAACCCCCGTTCGTGTAGTATCAAGCTTCAGAGGCGCTTCACACGTCAAGGAGATCAGTGGTTTTCGGATGCGCGGCGAGGCCGCGCGGGCATGGAGAATCGATATGAGACACCAACCGTCGTCGGGTCGTTTGAAAGTCACGCGCCGGCAGTTCGTCGCCGGCGCCGCCGCCGCCGCGGGGGCGGCCGTGCTCGGGTTTCCGAACATCGTGCACGCGGTGGACAAGCAGAAGCTGCGGCTGGTGTTCATCGCCGCCGGCGGGCGGGCATTGGCCAACCTCGGGGCGATGCGCGGCGAGGAGGTCGTGGCGCTGTGCGACCCGGACGGGCAGCGCCTGCACACGTCTCAGCAGAAGTTCGGCCCCAAGGCCAAGCCGTTCGCCGACTACCGCAAGCTGTACGATTCGCTGAAGGACAGCGAGTTCGACGGCGTCGTGGTGAGCACGCCGGAGCACCACCACGCTTTCGCGACGCTGCCGGCGCTGCTGCGGAAGAAGCACGTCTATTGCGAGAAGCCGCTGACGCGCGACGTGTACGAGGCGCGCGTCGTCCGGGAGATCGCCAAGCAGGCCGGCGTCGCGACGCAGATGGGCACGCAGAACCACGCGAACAACAATTTCCGCCGCGTGGTCGAGCTCATTCGCGCGAACGTGATTGGGCCGGTGACCGAGGCCCACACGTGGGTCAACCGCGCCTGGGGCTGGCAGACGCGCGAGCAGGCGGAGAAGAACAAGGACCGCCAGTTCGAGATGGACCATGGCAACTGGGTGATGGACCGGCCGAAGGAGGCGATGACGCCGCCGGATTTCCTCGACTGGGACCTGTGGGTCGGCCCGGCGCCGATGCGGCCGTTCCACACCTGTTACTGGCCGGGGCCCAAGTGGTACCGGTGGTGGGATTTCGGCAACGGGACGATGTCGGACCTGGGCAGCCACTGGAACGACCTGCCGTGGTGGGCGCTGAACCTGGACGCGCCCAAGACGATCGAGTCGTCCGGCCCGCCGCCGCACCCGGAAATTGCCCCGGCGAGCATGAAGGCGGTGTACACCTACGGCCCGCGCGGCGAGATGCCGCCGGTCACGTACACCTGGTACCAGGGCGAGATCAAGCCCAAGGCCGTGAGCGACGGGACGCTCCCGCCGGCACTGGCCGGGAAGCTGACCAAAGGCATGGGCGGGATGCTCTTCGTCGGGTCCAAGGGCATGATCGCGGCGGATTACAAGAACCACTGGCTGCTGCCGGAGGACAAGTTCAAGGACTTCACGCCGCCGCCAAAGACCATCCCGAACGTGCCGAATGAGGACCACCAGGGCGAATGGCTAACGGCGTGCAAGACGGGGTCGCCGACCGGGTCGCCTTTCGCGACGTACGCCGGGCCGCTGACGGAGGCGAATCACCTGGGCAACGTGGCGTTCCGCGCCGCCAAGAAGCTCGAGTGGGACCCGGTCAACATGAAGTTCCCCAACGCGCCCGAGGCCGAGAAGTACCTGAAGCGCGAATACCGCAAGGGATGGAGCCTGCCGAGCCTCGTTGGCTGATCCGGCATTTTCGCCGACAAACGACGCCCCCTCCCGGGCCTTCGAGAGGGGGCTCTTTTTTGCCCGTTAGCGACGCGCCGGGCGTTTCTAATCGCAATCTTTGATCTGTTGCGTACACTTCCGCCACTTCATGCAAAGGTCCAGTCGAATGATCGTGCTGGCCCTGATGGGGTCGGCCATTGCGATGTGGGGATACCGCTCCTGCGCGCGCGATTCGTATTACTACGGCAGCACCACGCAGCCGTATTCGGGAGGCGGCCATGGCACCGGGACTCGCTACCACTCCTACGGGCACACGTCCTGGTGGCACTCCGGAAGTTCCTCGTCAAGTTACGGTTCGGGGTCCAGCCACAGTTCCGGCGTCTCCCGCGGCGGATTCGGATCCAGCGGCCACGCGGCAAGTTCCTAGGCATCAACCGTCACCCATGCAGCGCCTCCGAACCACACCCCGCCCCGACTGGCAGAAGATCGTCGAATCGCAGGGATTCCTCTTCCACAGTCCCGACGAGCAGCCGTACTGGGACGAAGGCGTGTACTACCGCTTCACGTCGGCCGAGATCGACGCGGTCGAGAAGGCGTCGTACGCGCTGAACGACATGTGCCTCAAGGCCGTGCAGCACGTGATCGACAATAAGCTGTTCGAGCGGTTCACGATCCCGCCGCCGTTCGTCGATTACGTCGTGAGCAGTTGGGAGCGGGACGAGTTCACGCTGTACGGCCGGTTCGATCTGGCGTTCGACGGCCGAAATCCGCCGAAGCTGCTGGAGTACAACGCCGACACCCCCACGTCGCTGCTCGAGGCCGCGGTCATCCAGTGGCATTGGATGAAGGACATGCTCGCCCGGCCCGGAAGCAAGATTGACCAGTTCAACAGCATCCACGAGCGCCTGATCGAGGCGTGGCGGTCGTTCAAGTCGATCTACGACGGCACGCTTTATTTCTCGGCGATGGCCGACGTGGTCGAGGACCACATGACCGTCGCCTACCTTCGGGATACCGCCGCGCAGGCCGGCATGGAGACGCGGTACATCGCCGTCGAGCAGATCGGCTGGGACCGCGACCGGCGGTGCTTCGTGGACGAATTCGCCCAGCAGATCGGGTGCTGCTTTAAGCTTTACCCGTGGGAGTGGATGGTCCGCGAGCAGTTCGCGCCGAACCTGCTGGAGGGCAACACGCGTTGGCTGGAAGCGCCGTGGAAAATGATCCTCAGTAATAAGGCGATCCTCGCAGTGCTGTGGGAGCTGTTCCCCGACAGTCCCTACCTGCTGCCGGCTGCGTTCGATCCCGAGCCGGTCGGTCCGTCGTACGTCCGCAAGCCGATCCTCGGCCGCGAGGGCGCCAATGTCACCGTTACGGTGAACGGCCGCACCACGCTCGAAACGGAAGGGATCTACGGCGGGCCGTACGTGTACCAGCGGCTGTACCCGCTGCCGAGGTTCGACGGACAATACCCGGTGATCGGGAGCTGGATGGTCAACGGTTACGCGTGCGGCATGGGCATCCGGGAGGACGCCACGCCGGTCACCGGGAATACCAGCCGGTTCGTGCCGCACGTGTTCGCATAGATAGCAACCAAAGGAGCAACCGCGCCATGTGGCCACCCCCAACCTTCTGGCACGCCCTCGGAAGCTGCATCATCTTCGGCGTCGTCGGCATCGTCCTGACGCTGCTCGGCTTCAAGGCATTCGATTGGATCACCCCAAAGCTCGACCTGGAAAAAGAGCTGATGGACCGCAACGTCGCCGTGGCGATCGTAGTGGCAGCGATCATCCTCGGCATTGCCTACGTCATCGCCCAGGCGGTGGGGTCGTAGGCGCTGCTTCCTGAGAACTCGTCGTCGCGGATTTCACGAACGCCGCGAAGTTCTCGTGCAGCTTCTGGGACGCCGCCACCGAGTGGTACATCATGTGTCCGCCTTCGTAGTACGTGCGGGTGATGTTTTTCTGAAGGTCCGGGCCGAGGTCGAGCTGCTCGACGGTGTAGTCGGTGCCGAAGTAGGGGGTGGCCAGGTCGTAGTAGCCGCTGCAGACGAGGATTTTCATGTAGGGGTTCTTCATCATCGCCGAGCGGAGGTTGTCGCCGACGTAAAGGTATCCGGTGGTCATGCCCGCGCGGCCGGCGACGTTCCACGGCTGCACGCGCCCAGAGAGGACCTCGTAGGGCGTGTCGCTGTCGAAATTCAGCTCGCGCCGCACGTAGTCGTTGAAGGTGCCGGCGTAGGGGCCGAAATACCGCGTCATGCTCGGGTCGTAATGGGGATACGCGGAATTGGGCTGGGGGTCGAAGCCGCTGATCCGCGAATCCATCCGGCCGATGGTCTTGCGCTCCGCCTTGAGCAGCGTCTGCTCGAAGAGACCCGGATCGATCCGCAGGTTGCTGCGCTCGATCAGGTCTTGCGGCAGCGAGGTGTAGCGCGACAGGCGCTCGGCCGTGCGCTTCCTCTCGTCTTGCGATTGTGCCGCGCCTTTGGCCAGTGCCGGCACGTACTGGCCGATGCTCCACTGCTCGACCTCTTTCAGCAGCGATGGAAGGTCCTTCTGCTGGAGGTCGGCGGGGAGCTTCTTGTGGTACCAGGCGGCCGCGGCGTAGCTCGGCAGGTACATCGGGTACGGCAAGTCGTTGGATTCCCCCGCGGCGATGACCTGAAAATTCAGGACGGTGGAGATGAGGCAGATGCCGTTGAGGTCGATGCCGTAGCGCTCGTGGAGGAAGTCCGACAGCGCTGCCGCGCGTGTCGTGCCGTAGCTCTCGCCAGCGAGGAACTTGGGGGAGGACCAGCGGCCGGAGCGGCTGATGTACAGGCGGATGAAATCGCCGACGGAGTTGATGTCCTCGGTCACGCCGTAGAACTGCTCGGGCTTTTCGCCGGGCGCCGCGCGGCTGAAGCCGGTGCCGACCGGGTCGATGAAGACCAGGTCGGTGTCGGCCAGCCACGTGTACTCGTTGTCCACGAGGCGGTAAGGCGGCGGCGGGGGCTCGCCGTTCTCCGCCAGCTTGATGCGCTTGGGGCCGACCGTTCCCATGTGGAGCCAGACCGCTGCGGCGCCGGGGCCGCCGTTGAACACGAACGTGATCGGGCGCTTGGAAACGTCGAAATCCGGGGCGTGATTCAGCGCATAGGCGATGTAGAAGATGGACGCCTTGGGCTTGCCGGCCTCGTCCTTCATGGCCATCGTGCCGGCGGTGGCCTGGTACTTCAGGGGCTTGCCGGCGATGGTGATCTCGTGCTGCGTGGTGACCGCGCGGTCCGCCGCGGGTGCGCCCCCGCCGGCCGTGGCGGGGCGGCTCGACGGCTCGCGCCCCGCGACCATCTCCGCCGGGCGCGTGGACGGGCGCGCGCCCTCGTCGCGGCCGCGCGCCTCGCGCACCGCGCGGCGCGGCGCCTGCGGGGGCGCCGGCCGGTCCTGGTCCTGGAGTAACGCGAACGTGGCGAAGAGAATCAGCAGTGGCATCGGTTCTTCCGCTCCGAAGGTCACCCCCGGGGTGAGCGGAATCTTAGCCGAATGCCGCCGGCAGAAAAGCAATCAATTCCCGGCCGCGGGCGAATGCTCAAGCCGGCACGAGTAAACCGGTGCGTTTTCGGGCCGCCGCGTCGGGACGAACCGGGACGACACCAGCGGCTACGGCCCCGCCGAGCTCCTCAAGCCGCCACTTCGCGACGGGGTCGCGGGTATCCCGCGCGGCCGCAGTGATCAGGTTCACCAGGTCGTACCGCGTCCCGCGGCGGTCCGGCGGGAGTTGTGCGATCACCTGCGCCATGAAGCTTTCCCTCTCGCGCCCACGCATGCGGGAAAGGAACGGCGCGACGACAAGCAGCAGATTCACCTGCCTGTCGGCCGATGTCCGCATCCGGCCGGCGGTCTTCCTGAACGACCCGGGCGCGCAGCAGAATTGAATGGTCTCACGCAGCGCGCATTCGGCCTCGATGGGATTGAAGAAATCGGCGTCCACGAGCTGCCGCGTCTCGATCGATTCGGCGTGGATCGCCCCGTTCTTGCACACCAGCCTGTACGTGTAGGGGTGGACCGACACCTCCTCCTCGCTGGCACGGATCGCCACGCCACCCTGGAGCTTGTCCCCCGGGCGGACCTCGGCCGACTGCGGCAACACCGCCCGCGCGAACAACCTCGAACCGTCGTCGAATTCCTCGCGGACGGTCCCGCCCCGCTCGGAAATCTCCTCCGCAAAAATCGTCCCGATCCGTTCCGTCGTCAGATGGTCGCTTGATCGCATCGAGGCCTCCTTTACGGCTTTCTCAGTCCACGTTTCAGCATTACCCCGGTATGCGCCAAACACAAAGAAAAAATCAGTCCCCCGGAATAATTCTTCAACGCGCGAAACAAGAAGCCCCGGATCTATATCCGGGGCTGCGAATTCCTGTTGGTTGAAGAATCCGAACTTTAATTCCAGAGAATCAATCCCGGCTCGAACGGCGTCGCCAGGTCCTGGTTTCCGGGGAGGATCCGCACCGCGAAGCCCTGCCGCCCGCTCGTGCGGCAGTCGATCGTGCCGACGAACAGGTGGCGGTTGGGGCCCATCTGCCGCGAGTGCCTCATCGGCGTGGCATGGGGGTTTTCAATCTGCCCGGTCGCGTTGAGCGCGCCGGCGTAGAGCTGCACCGAGATATCATTGGGGTCGATCTCCGGAAGGTCCACCAGCGCCTCGACCTGCACGTTCTCGCCGACCTTGTAGTGCCCGTTGCCGCTGGTGTGCACGCCGACCACGCGGATGCCGCCCCAGCGACGCCGCAGGTTGTCCTTGGAGTGCGCCAGTTGCACGGCGCGGCTGAGCCCCTCGGCCGCCAGCACGCGACCGCGCGTGAACGCCGGGACGTAAAACTTCTCCGCGTAATCCCGCACCATGCGGTTGGTATTGAACACGGGGGCGAGCTTTCGCATGCAGTTCTTCATCCGCGCGATCCACTCGCGCGGGATGTTGTCCGCTCCGCGCTTGTAGAACGTCGGGATAATCTGCTTTTCCAGCAGGTCGTACAGTGCCTGGCTCTCGACCTGGTCCTGGTAGTTGGAATCTGCGTAGGTCTCGCCGCGGCCGATCGCCCAGCCGACGTCCGACGAATACCCCTCGACCCACCACCCGTCGAGGACGGAGCAGTTGGGCACGCCGTTGGCGGCGGCCTTCATGCCGCTGGTGCCCGAGGCTTCCATGCCGCGGCGGGGCGTGTTGAGCCACACGTCAACGCCTTGCACGAGGTAGCGGGCGATGTTGATGTCGTAGTTCTCGATGAAGACGATCCGCCGCCGCACGGCCGGGTTGCGGGCGAACTGCACGATGGCGCGGATCAGCTCCTTGCCCTCGTTGTCGGCCGGGTGCGCCTTGCCGGCGAAGACGAACTGTACCGGGCGCTTGCTGTCCTCGACCAGCCGCTTCAGGCGGTCCGGGTCGCGCAGCAGCAGGGCCCCGCGCTTGTACGTCGCGAAGCGACGGGCGAAGCCGATGGTCAGGGCCTCGGGGTCGAGCACCTCGTCGGCGGCGTTGACGTCGTCGTACGCGGCCCCGCGCCGGGTCAGTTGCTCGCGGAGCATCGACCGCGTCCAGCCGACCAGCCGCTCGCGGCAGCGCTCGTGCGCCCGCCACAACTCCTCGTCGGGGATCTGGTTGACCCCTTCCCACACGCTCTGGTCGGTCGGGTCGGT
>Ga0308175_100003360_pt1 | contig 11061 bp, 10 predicted proteins | sample PhyCR1_3_FD_203893 | JGI IMG/M metagenome (GOLD analysis project Ga0308175, IMG submission 203893) | Soil microbial communities from UC Gill Tract Community Farm, Albany, California, United States - DLSLS.C.R1 | ecosystem: Environmental > Terrestrial > Soil > Agricultural land | place: USA... | reverse complement strand
CGACGGCTCCGGCAGTGATTGCGACCGCAGCCTCGATCAGGTTGTAGGCAACGCTGGCGCCAGCCAGCTGTTGGGCTCGTCGGCCCAGGCTGCGGCGACGATCCGCTGTAGGTGGGCTCTGAACGTTTGGCGTGCTCACGGCGATGCTTCCTCGCCATAGACCGGGCACAGCACGACCGCGTCTCCGGTGGCCGCCAGCAGGGTCTCCGCCGCAGACAGCAGCGCGAGCAGTTCGGGACGGGCCAGGGAGAAGACCGAGGCCCGGCCCACCGGGCGTGAGTCGACCAACCCGCAGTCCTTCAGGCAAGCCAGATGCGCCGAAACGGTCGACTGGGCCAGACCCAGGTGCGCCGTCAGGTCCACGACCCGGTGCTCCCCCAGTGCGAGGTGTTGGACGATCGCCAGGCGGGTCGGGTCGCCCAAGCTCCGGAACATGCACGCGGCCGCGGTCAGTGCGCTGCGCTCGGTGGGCTCGGCTGTTTCAGCTGTGCTGAGCGGCATCATCGTCATGTGGCGATGCTATCGGACCAGACCGGCACGTGTCTCATCATGCCCACTGGGGTAGGCGTGGACAACGGCACTGGTCAGCTTCGGCACGGCGTGGGTCAGTTCGTGCTCGGCCGTGTGGGCGAGCCGGTGTGCCTCGGCGAGGGAGCTGTTGCTGTTGATGTCGAGGTCGGCGTCGGCGTGGATCTCGTGGCCGATCCAGCGCATCCGGACCCGGCGTACCGCCACGACACCGGGGATCGCGTTCAAGCTGGCTTCGGCCGCGTCGACCATGGCGGGGTCCACGGCGTCCATCAGTCGGCGGAAGATGTCGCGCATGGCGGTCCGCAGGACGGCGAGGATGGCCACGGTGATGAGCAGGCCGACGATGGGGTCTGCCGCGTCCCAGCCTGCGGCGACGCCCGCGGCACCGAGGACGACGGCCAGTGAGGTGAATCCGTCGGTGCGGGCGTGCAGGCCGTCGGCGATCAGGGCTGCCGATCCGATCTGGCGGCCGATCCGGATCCGGAAGATGGCGACTGCCTCATTGCCGAGGAAGCCGACGAGTCCGGCCAGGGCGACCCAGGCGAGATGATCGACGGGTTGTGGGTTGATCAGCCGGCCAATGGATTCATACCCCGCCACCACCGCGGACAGGGCAATCATCGCCACGACGAAGAGCCCGGCCAGGTCCTCCGCACGTCCGTAGCCGTAGGTGTAGCGGCGGGTCGGTGCCCGTCGGCCGATCGCGAACGCGAGCCATAGCGGCAGCGCGGTCAGGGCGTCGGAGAAGTTGTGGATGGTGTCGGCCAGCAGTGCGACCGACCCCGAGATCGCAACCACTGCGAGCTGCGCCAGGGAGGTCGCGCCGAGCGCGACCAGGCTGATCTTGACCGCGCGGACGCCCCGCGCGCTGGATTCCAGCGCGTCGTCAAGCGAATCCGCGGCGTCGTGTGAGTGAGGGCGCAGCACGTGGGTCAATCGGGCGCGCAACGTACGTCGTCGGTCAGGGCCGTGGTGGTGTTCATGGGTATCGACATGGCCGTGGACGTGCTCGTGGCCGTGGCCGTGGCCGTGGCTGGGATCCTGGTCGCTCACGTCTCGCCCCGCCCCCGCGACGAGCGCAGTGGCGTCGCCTCATCCTGGTGATGCCTCGGCACGTCCGGGCCGGCGTGCTCGGCGTTGAACACCGCATCGCGCACCAGCCGCGCCACGTGGTCGTTCTCTACTGTGTAGAAGACCTGGGTCCCCTCGCGGCGGGGACGCACCAGTCGGGCCATCCGCAGCTTGGCAAGGTGTTGCGAGACCGAGGGAGCGGGCTTCCCCACAAGGCTCGCCAGTTCGTTGACGGACAGCTCCCGGTCGAGCATCGCCCACAGCAGCCGCACCCGGGTGGAGTCGGCGAGCATCCGGAACACCTCGGCCGCCAGCTCTGCCTGCTCGACCGGGAGCGCACCCTCTTCCTTACTATCTGCATGCATACGCAGATAGTAGCCTGAGCCTGGGGTTCACGCCCGCGACGGGCCAGCACTCCGAGTGGCTCCGGCCTGTCGGACGTGTGGTTCATAACCCGAGGTCCCGACTGGAGGTCGTCGCGAGAGCCTCGAGCGGTCGGATGTAGCGGTTGACCAGGACGCCCAGGTCCTTGTGCCGGGTCTGTGCGGCGATCCGGCTCAGGGGCACGCCGGCCATCGCGGCGGCGGTGGCGTGACCGGCACGCAGGGAGTGGGCGGTGATCCGGGTGCCGTCGAGTCCGGCGGCGACGGCACGCTGGCGGAGCATCCGGGCGACGACGTGGTTGCCGAGGCTCTGGTCGCTGATCCGGCTGGCCCAGATCCGGGGGAACAGGGCACCTGGTTGGTCGCCACGGATTTTGCGCCAGGCAGCGAGTGCGGCGATCGGGTCGGTGGTGGCGTGGCTGCCGTGGGCGACGGCGACGACCTGCCCGTGGTGTTCCTGGTCGGTCTTGGAGTGCCGGATGGTGACCAGGATGCCGCCGGGCTTGGTCTCGATGTCGGCCGGGGTGAGGGCGACGAGTTCGGAGCCGCGCATCGCTGAGGCGTAGCCGAGCAGGATGATCGCAGCGTCACGGGCGCCGATCGGGGTGCTCCGGTCGATCGGGGTGACGATCTGACCGATCTCGGGGACGGTGAGCGGCCGCGCCAGCCGGCGGGGTGCGGTGCCGTAGGTGCGGCGCAGTCCGAGGCGGACCTGGCGGACCAGCTCGTCCTCGGCCGGGTTGGGCAGCCGGTGCTGGCGGTGCAGGTGCCGGATGGCGGTGCAGGCCATGTTGAGGGTTGTGACTGCGGTGCCGGTGGCGGCGCGCTCTACCAGGTAGGCGGCCAGTGCTGCGGGCTTGGCCGGGAGGGCTGGGAGGCCGCGGGCGGTGCACCAGCGTTCCCAGACCCGCCAGGTGTGGGCGTAGACGATGCGGGTGGATTCGGCGTGGGTAGCGTCGAGCGCGGCGGCGATCCGGACCGCGTCGTCCACGGTCAGCCCAACCGGGAGATCGTCCGAAGGGCGTGGCGAGGGCGGGGTCACTGGGGGCGCGAGGGCGAGGGTGGTGGTCATGGCCGGGTTGTACCGGCGGGCGTCACCCTCCCCCCGCTCATGCCAGGAGGACGGCCAGAAGCGCGGCGGGGGCGCGTACGTCGGTAAGCACTGACATTTCGATGACGAGTCGAATCCAGCTACCGCAGAGCTGGATGATGACCTGAGGTGGACCCGCCGCTTCCTGATCGCCTCGACACCGTTCGGTAGTTCATCCGAGCGGTACACCAAGGCAACCCTGGAGCCGAGCGTTTGGCCAGCATCTGACGGCGGCTCGTGCTGAACTTTCCCGGTGGCCCCCATTCCGCTGAGCATCTCGCACCCCGACTTGGCCGGGGAGTGGCATCCGATGCTGAACGTGGCCCTCAGATCGAGCGATGTCTCAGCGGGCTCGTCGCGCAAGGTCTGGTGGGTGTGCGCCGCCGGGCACGAGTGGGCTGACTCGGCGAACCACCGCACCTCCCGCGGCAGCGGCTGCCCGACCTGTGCGGGAAAAAGGGTGCTGGCGGGCTTCAACGACCTGGCGCGCCTCCGACCCGATATTGCAGCGGAGTGGCATCCCGAGTCCAACGCTCCTCTGCTGCCGACCGAGGTAACCCCGGGCTCAGGCAAGAAGGTCTGGTGGCGTGATGCGCTCGGACACGAGTGGCAGGCCACAATCGCCAACCGCAATCAGGGGACGGGGTGTCCGTACTGCAGCAACAGCCGGGTGCTGCCAGGCTTTAACGACCTGGCGACGCGACGCCCGGATATTGCCGCCGAATGGCACCCCACGAGGAACGGTGACCTCAAGCCCGAAGACACGGCCGAGTTCGCCTCCCGCATCGTGTGGTTCAACTGCCGAGCTGCGGGGCACGAGTGGTCGGCCAAGGTGGGCAATCGAACGGCGCTGGGCCAAGGGTGCCCGGTCTGCGCCGGCCAGAAGGTCCTGCCTGGCGTAAACGACATGGAGACGACCAGCCCGGCGCTCGCAGCCGAATGGCACCCGAGTAGGAACGGTCATCTGACCCCCCGCGACGTCTTCCGGAGCACCGCTCGCAAGTTCTGGTGGTTGTGCTCACTCGGCCACGCATGGGAAGCGTCGGCCAACTCGCGATCGAACGGTTCCAACTGCCCTTACTGCTCTGGCCAGCGCATTCTCGTCGGCTACAACGACCTCGCGACCGTCCAGCCGGGCATCGCCGTTGAATGGGACTCGGAACGCAACGGGAACCAGACGCCGCAGATGGTCACGGCGATGAACGGCAGCAAAACCTGGTGGCGCTGCCGTGACGGCCACCAGTGGGAGACCACCGTGGCCTCGCGATCGGCGGGCACCGGCTGCCCCGCCTGCGCGGGACAGGTCGTGATCCCAGGGAGGAACGATCTCGCGACGCGCGACCCTGCTGTCGCCAAGCAGTGGCATCCCAATAGGAACGGCGACTTGGACCCACGCGCGGTTGCCGTCTACTCCAACCGCAAGGCGTGGTTCCTCTGCGAGGCCGGCCATGAATGGCAATCCACGGTCAACAACCGGACACATGGCCAGGGCTGCCCGGAATGCGCGGAGCGCGGCGGGTTCAACCCCGGCAAGCCCGGCTTCGTTTACTTCCTCGAGCACGAGGCCTTCAGGGCGTTCAAGATCGGCATCACCAACGAAGGCACGACTCGCCTGGCGGCATTCCAGGTACGAGGGTGGAACGTCCTCAACCTCGAGTACTTCGAGCGCGGCGATAACGCGGCGGCCGTCGAACGAGCGATCAAGCAGTGGTGGCGCCGCGACCTCGGCTTGGCTGCCTGGCTCGGACCCGAAGACATGACAGGGACAGGCGGCTGGTCGGAGACGATCTCGTCCGCTGAGGTCGACGCCGTTACGTGCATCGACCGCGTCCGAAACGAGGCCAACCTCCGCCGGTCACAAACCAGCGCGCCCTGACGCCGCGCGCCAGGGCGCAACGCGGAGTCAGCGTTCGGCGCCGTCCGCCGAATCTGGGCCAACTTCGGTGACCAGATCAGCCAGACAACCGACAACGCCTTCTTGCCAGTGCTGCTTGATCAGTCCGAGGCCCTTGTTCATCAGAATTTCGACAGCGCGGTACGGCTCAGCCGCTCCCTCGCTGTCGGCGTAATAGATGGCGACCGTCGATGCCATCAGCCCATCCGGGTCGAGGCCGCCGGTGTCGTAGTTGCTGCCCCCGCGGGTGCCGAGAGCGCTCCTGTCCAGGTCGAGCTCGTGGCGCACCGCATACGCGAAGCCGAGGCGAATCAGGTCCATCTGTTCCGAAACGCCGATCCAGTCGCGAAGGTCAGACGCGGTCTGAGTCGCTTCGACCGTGAGAGCAATGTTCTTCAGATCCGCCATCAGTGGGCTCTCCTCGCCTGAACGCGGGTGTGCTTGGAGGTGACCCGCTCAAGTTCGAACTCAGCTACCAGGCTCGAGCCGAGGGCCTGAAGGGCAGCCGTGCGATCGAACTCCCCATCGAACGAAAGCAGAATGACCTGCCTGGCCATGCGCGGCAGCGCCGCGACCACCCGGGATGTGTTCTGGCTATCGAGACGACCAAATGGGTAATCCATGACTACCGGGCCGCGAACAGCGGCGCTGTCTTGCAGGGCGGCAATCAGTGACAGGGCGACGAGGTGTTCATAGCCTGCCGACCGCCGTACGACCTCGCCGTCCGAGTCGATAATCTCCAGCCCGTAGTGATCGGTGATGCGGAGCCCGACATAGTCCGGTTCGGAGGCCAGCTCCCGGAAGATCTCCGATGCACGCTGCTCGACCCGCAGGCGCAACTTTGTCCGGTACGCGTCAATGGCTCCGCCGAAGAGGTCCGCCAGCGCCTTGCAAACCTGATCCTTGAGTTCGATCCTCGGATCCGGCCTCACAGACGCCTTCTTGAGCTTGCCCTTCAGCTCGTCGATCTGGAGCTCCTGGTCCTTGAGCTTTCGACCGCCGTCGTCGTGCCTCTGTTTGTCTCGAGCGATCTGCTCCGTTCGCTCATTCCGCTCGCTCGTGAGTGACCGGAGAACATCCTCGCCGATTTCCGCAAGTTCGCCCTCGATCCGGGCGATGTCTTCCTTTCCCTCACGACGCTCAAGTCGCACCGTGCGGAGATTCCGGTCGCGGTCAGAGATCAGGCGCGCGTCCTCGTTGGCCAACGTCTGCAACACCCGAGCGGTCTCCCTAACGCTATCGAGATCCGCCTGGATCGACTCGTCGTGCTCATCGGAGGCAAGCTCCTCAAGGTGTGCGGTCAGCTCTCGTCGCAGTTCGTCAGGCACGTCGCGATGGCAGACCGGGCAGTCGGTCTCACTGTGCAAGTGGGCCAAGTCGCGAACAGCTGCGGCTGCGTCTCGCTGCGCTCTTTCGGCGAGTTCCACGGCCTGCCGTGCCGTGGTGAGCCGCTCCGCCGCAGACGGAGCCAGCATTGCCTTCCAGACACTGGCTGCGACCTCTCCAACGGCCTCGACCGCCGCCTTTTCCTTCACCTCAAGGTCGGAGTCACGGCTGCGAAGTTGATCGAGCTGGCCAAGCAGACGTTCCGACTTCTGCTGCTCACGGAGCTGTGCCTCCAGCTCCTCGACGCGCGCCCGGGACTCCTCGATCCTCGTCTCGATCTGTTCCTGACTCTCCCGCATACGATCGCGGATGTCCTGGGCCTCCTGCAGAGCGAGCCCAAGGCGGTTCGTCTCGTCGTGAGCTGCATACTGCTCCGCGAGCTGCTTCTCAGCCGTCCGACCAATATCCCTGACGTCGGTCCTGGCGTAGTCGACGATGGGGATCCCGAGTACACGCTCGATGGCTTGCTCCAGGAGCAAGCCCTCCTCGCTGTCCTGGTCGAGCAATGCCTCATATTGCCTGAGTTGCTCTCCATCGAACAGAAAGAACTGGCTCACGGACGTGGGCGCGATCTGGGCGAGGATTCGCGCCGACTCGTCCTGCGAAAATGGGACGCCGTCTTGCTCGAGGATGAGCAATTCTCGAGGTTGCTGGCTCTCGTCGTAGCGGCGAGTAAGCCGAAAGCGCGCTCCGTCGTTGTGGAAATCCAGAATCGTCTCGAACGAGCCGTAGCCCTGGGCCTTCTTTGCCTCAGTGTTTGCAACGTCCTCAAGCTTTCCGACCCTGCGCCGGTCGAGCACGTAGCCGTACAACGCGTACCGAAATGCGTTGTGAAGATTCGTCTTGCCGCGGCCGTTCGGCCCATAGATCAGGTAGACGCCATTCGCGCGAGAGAACACGATCTCTTGCCGTCCGCGATAGGGCCCGAAGTCAACGATTGCGAGGCGATCAAGGGAGAGCATCTAGGCATCCTCCTCAGGGATCGGCTGCTGACCCACCCACTGGTTGATCAGCTGCTCGGTGAGCTTCCGGGCCTCGGCACGGTCTTCGGCATGCTGTCGCTGGACTTCGACAATGGCCCCAACCAGCTCGGTGTCCAACTCACCAAAATCCCGTGACCGGATTTCCTCGACCGTTTCAAGGAGATCACCTATCTCGTCGAGTCCGTCACGCATCCTCCGAGTCTCCTTCGTCTCCATCGGTCTCGACGCCGGCGGGCAACACTTCATCGAGGTCTGCGAGTGACAACCCCATCGATACCCACTTGTCCTCAAGCTGCGAGAACGCACTGTCGCCCAGGCCCCACTCTGCGAACTGCAAGGCCCGAGCCAGCTCGCCGACGACGAGCGGCCACGACGGATCATCCTGATCCATCACGTCCGGCAAGACTAGGACGTCCATGAGCGTCGCGACGGTCTTCTTCGGGGCTCGGCGCAGAACCCGGCCGCGCCGCTGGATGAATTCGCGGGGATTTCGGGAGCTGGCGAGGATCAGCGCGTGGGTGGCGGATGGAATGTCCACACCTTCATCGAGACACTTGATCGCCACGATGATGCCTCCGCTTACCTCGAACAGCTTGAGTGTGGCCTCTGAGTCGCCGGCCATTTGTCGGTGGTATTCCCAAGATGTAATCCCGCGCGACTCAAGCGCAACACGAACATTGCGCAGCTGGGACTGGTTGTCGCAGTAGATGAGCCACCGCTGCCCCTCATTGGGTACGTACCGGTCAGCCACGAGCTGGGCCGCCATCGGCACCTTCCGCGCGGCGTTCTTAGCGACTCGCGCACGTTCGATCAGCTTGCGGCGCAGCTGGTCTTGCGTGTGCGGCTTCGCCTTCGGGGCACTCGCGATGGCGAAGCGCCGCTGGATTTCGGTCGTGAGCTGGTCCCAGCGCTCCTGCTCGTCCTCCGTCAGACTCACCCACGATGGGTGGTAGACATACGGAGCCAACACGCCACCGTCGAGCGCGTCCTTGAGGCTGTAGCGGTGCACGATGCCGCCGAAGTAGCTGAACACGGCCGCGGTTCCGTCCGGGTCATTGGCCCGCTCGGGCGTCGCACTGAGCCCGAGCCGCCACGGCGCGTCGAACCAGTCCAGGATCGTGCGGAACTCAGGGCTTCCCATGCGGTGTACCTCGTCCGATATCACCAAGCAGCGACCTGCGACCGGACGTAGCTGGGATCGGAAGCTTTGGCTAACTGCGCTGTTGAGGACGGCGATCACGACATACGGGCGATCTGGTCTCGACGACTCGACCACTGCGCGGAGCACGCCACCGCTGCTCCACCCGTTGTGGCCGCCGCCTGCCAGCATCACTCGAGCACCGAGTAGCTCGCGGACTTGGGACGCCCACTGTTCCAACAAGAGCGTCGACGGTACGAGGATTATCGGCACCAATCCGGCATCCAATGCTTCTTTGGCACAGTTGAGCCCGGTGATCGTCTTCCCAGACCCAGTGGCGTGGGCCAGCAGGCCGCGGTGATCGTTGTTGATCCACTTCTGGATCGCCGCGTCCTGGTGTTTGCGGAGCGTTATGCCGCCGACCGCCGACTCAGCGGGGGCGGGATCGGCCTCACGTTTCTTCAGGGCTTCGAGAAGCGCTTCAATATCGACCTCGGATGCGACTCGCTGAAGTTCCGCCTTGATCTCGTTCGGAAGGGCCGCGACCGCGACTCCGGGCACTTCGCCGTTCCACAGCCGGTCGAAGCGGACAGTGGCGTTGCGGACTCGCTGGGCATCACGGCCACCTTCCCAGGAGGGCCAGACGTCAATCGACTCGACGTTGCCTTCCGCGGACAGTCCTAGATAGCTCTCGTTGAGGGAACCGCGGAAACCGACTGTTTCACCCGTAGCGTCGACGAAGAGTCCGACCTTGTCGTGAAACATCCGCTTGTTTGACGCGGAGACGGACTCCGTCACACGCGCGAGCCGCAAATCGAGCCGCCCGGCGGCAATGAGAGCCGCCAGAAGCCTGACTGAGTCGGCGTGCGCGGACGTCAGCATGGCGTCCAGTTCTTGCCTCAGCGCGGCCGCGAGCGACGCGTCGTCACGCGCGTCGTAGCCGAAGAGCAGGCCGTCCGCATCGGAGTCGCTCAGCCTCGGTGAGCACAGCAGACGCATGGAGCCGTGATTGAGCAGGAAGAAGTCGGCCAACGACGCGTGGAGCAAGTGGAAGACCGTCGAGCTGAAGAAGCCTGTGATTCGATCGTATGAGCAGGATTCCGCCAGGCACGGGGAGTAGAAGTCGCGACTGATGTCGTCAGCATCGCTGGTGTACTCCGTTTGGAGTTCCCCCAGGTCCCTAAGCATTGGGCATCCCGTTGCACAGCGTCCGATTACTCAGCCGAATGCGGAGTTCGATTGCCTCCGGGAGGTACAGCGGCCGGGCCGCAACGATGGTCTCCTCAACGATCGTCTTCTTCAGGCGACGAGTGCCGGACTTGATCCCGGCCGCAACTGCGCCCCAGACGATGTCGGGGGGTGCTTGCACATTTTTGGAGTAGGGGAAGCCACCGCGCAAGTCGTGCAGGTCCGCGTCCCACAGGATGAAGACGCCGAGGTCCATCTGGTATCCGACGAGTATGGGTCGAACGCCCGACCTGCGGTCAAACTGCAGTTTGCGTGGCTCCGAGGTTGGGATTCCGCTCGTCAACTGCACCTTGAAGGTGCCGCGCTGCCGCTCTGAGGCATGTTGTGTTGCGCCGTAGACGTAGAACCGCAGGCGAGCGGGAAGCGGAGGCTCGAAAGTGAGATCGAGTGGCTTATTGCCCAGCTGATCATCGGTCGGAACCTGCTGCAGGACCGGTGCCAGTGACCTCACGAGCATCCTGTGCAGGAACGCCCGGGTCGCATTGTGGGCAGGTCGGTAGCTCTGCTGAAAATCCGCCTCTGGGATTACCAGCCACTCCGGCGGCGCCTCCGACACACCCCTACCCTCTCGCCTAAATCCGACCCAGGCTTGATCTGACCCGCTTCACTACCTTGTCAGCTGGTGCCGACAGTTGCCGGCATGTCGGGCATTCCGGGTCAGGTCGCCGGGGCACGGAGGCTGGGTGATGCCGTGGCCATTTGTCCGTGGCGCTGATCTTCACGATGGCGCCCAGCTCGCTGTCGTGCTCGAAGACGACGGCGACCTCGGTGACTTCGGCGTCGATGGAATCCAGATCAACTCGACGATCGTTCGGACGGGGTCACCCCTTGGGCGAGCCGAGCGACCTTCATCGCCAGCTTGGTCGGCGAGGTCTGCCATGGCCGGGGCTCTAGGGTCAGGATGGGACGGTTCTGGCGCTAGCTCGGGGTGAGACGACAGCGTCGAGGGGAACGGCTTCTAGGACGCTAGCCAGCCGCACCGCCAGGGTTCCGCCGGTGGCTCTGCCGTGGCGATCGCTCACGTACTGGTGCCAGCGCGAAGGATGGCGCGGCTCGCCGTGCAGTGTCCAAATCTCGTTCTTGCCGGCGTCGATGGCTACTCGCTGAACGAAGGTCAACTGGTCCCGGAGGTGAACGGCGGGTGGCCCTGACCACGCCTTGACGCCCCATGCAGCGATCAACGCGTCTGACTGCTCAATCACTCTTTCGAGCTCCGGTCGAGCGGCATGCCATATGGTCGGGTCGGCCGCGAAGCGCCACAGTTCATTGACGTCGCGCGTCGGGAAGGCGCAAAGGTTGGCAATGGCCACATAAGGGTGACCGAGTGCCGTCCCCGC
>Ga0308175_100003359_pt1 | contig 11065 bp, 12 predicted proteins | sample PhyCR1_3_FD_203893 | JGI IMG/M metagenome (GOLD analysis project Ga0308175, IMG submission 203893) | Soil microbial communities from UC Gill Tract Community Farm, Albany, California, United States - DLSLS.C.R1 | ecosystem: Environmental > Terrestrial > Soil > Agricultural land | place: USA... | reverse complement strand
GTGCGCGGCGCGGACGGCGCGTTCAGCTCGGGCGGCGACCTCGATTTGGTCGAGGAGATCGCCTCGGATGCGGCGACCAGGCTGCGCGTGTTCCACGAGGCGCGCGACCTTGTCTACAACCTGATCAATTGCCCGAAGCCGATCGTGTCGGCGATGACGGGGCCTGCCGTCGGCGCGGGCCTCGCCGTGGGCCTCCTTGCCGACGTCTCGATCGCGACGCCGGATGCAAGGATCGTCGACGGTCACACGAAGCTGGGCGTCGCCGCCGGCGACCACGCGGTGATCGTCTGGCCGTTGCTCTGCGGGCTCGCGAAGGCGAAGTACCACTTGCTGCTGTGTGAGCCTCTGGACGGTGCTGAGGCGGAGCGGATCGGGCTCGTGTCGCTGTGTGTGCCGGCCGACGAGCTCGAGGACCGCGCGCTCGCGATCGCGGTTCGCCTCGCGAAGGCGGCGCAGCCCGCCATCCGGCACACGAAGCTCGCGCTCAACAACTGGCTCCGCCTCGCGGGCCCCACATTCGACGCGTCACTTGCACTCGAGTTCCTCGACATGACGGGACCTCAGGTGCACGAGGGCGTCGCAGCGGTGCGGGAGAAGCGACCGCCGCGGTTCGGCTAGCGCCGAGCGAGGAGTTGGACGGGCGGTGAGATGGAGAGTTCGCAGCTGATCACCCACATGCAGTTCGTCTATGGCGACGACGATGTGCAACTCCGCGCGCTGCTCGGCGAAAGTCTCGCGCCGCGGCCACCCGAGTTCCTCCTGGACCTCGCTCTTCCTCTGCTGACGCCCGAGAGCAGACTCCTCGACGTCGGCTGTCGAGATGCGCGGCACCTGATCCCCCTTGTCATGCGGTCGGGATGCACCGGCGTCGGCATCGACCCGGTCGAGCGGAACACCGACCGCGCGCGGGCCGCCGTCACCGCTGCAGATCTCGATCTGCGGATCGAGATCCGGCGCGGTGTGATGGAGGAGACCGACGAGTCCGACAGCAGTGTCGATGTCGTCTGGTGTCGCGACGTGCTCGAGGTCATTCCTGACTTGCAGGCTGGCCTGTCCGAAGTTGCACGCGTGCTGAAGCCAGGCGGCTCCGCGGTCATCTACACCGTATTTGCGACGCCGCGGCTGGAACCTCGCGAAGCAGCTGCGGTCAATCAGCCCCTCGGCAACGTGCGGCAGAACCTCGAACGTGCGCGGGTCGAAGAAGCGTTCGAACAGGCGGGCTTCCGTGTCGAACTAGTCGAAGAGATCGGAACGGAGTTCCGAGAATACGAGGAGGAACGAACGCAACCCGTCTCAGAGAGCTTGCTGCGACTCGCGCGGCTACGTCGACGTCGTGAAGAGGTGATCCAACGATTCGGCAGTGACAAGTACGACATGTGGGAAGCCTCGCTTCACTGGCTCGCCTATCTTCTGCTCGGGAAGCTTGACCCCGTCGCCTACGTCCTCCGCTTGCCCGACGCGCCGGCTTAACCGACGTCGGCGAACTCGACGGTGAAGCGGACGCCGAGCTCCACCGCGTCCTTGCCCGTCGCCATGAACTCGTCGCTGCGCGCGGCCGCCTTGAATGACTCCATGTCGGGCCAGTCCCACTCGGCGTAGTAGCGGTGCTTCGGCTCGCCCATCGGGGCAGCGAAGACGGGCCCGTGGCGAAAGGTCGCGTCCGGCACCTTCCGGCACAGCTCGACGTGCTCGGCGTAGCGCTGCGGGTCCGGCTCTTCGTCGTAGAGTACGAGCGCCCTGATCATCGAAAGGAGCGTAGCGTGCCGGGAAGGATCGTTCACTTCGAGCTCGTCGCCGCGGATGCCGACCGCGCGTCCGGATTCTGGAACGGGCTGTTCGGCTGGAACGTCGGTGGAAGCGTGATGGAAGGGTTCGACTACCGCATGTTCGACCTCGGCGACGGCCAGGGCGGCGCCATCTACCCCGCCCAGGAGGGGCAGACGGCAGGTACGCCGATCGTGTACTTCGACACGGAGGACATCGACTCGTCGATCGCGAAGGTGCGCGAGCTCGGCGGCACCGCAGACGACAAGCAGCCCGTGCCGACGCACGGCTGGTTCGCCGCGTGCAAGGACACGGAGGGCAACGCCTTCAGCCTCTGGCAAGGCGACGAGTCGGCGGCTTGAGCGGGCTGGCAGTTGCGCTCGCCGTCCTCGGCGGGCTCGCAGGATCGGTGCAGGTCGCGGTGATGGGGAGGTTCGGCGAACGCGTCGGCGTGCTCGAAGCGCTCGCGTTCTCGACCGCGATCCAGCTCGTCCTGTCGGCTGTCGTCGTGGTTGCGGTGCGCGGCGGGGGGATCGGCGGCTTGCGGCACGTCGCCAACACACCGGCGTGGATGTGGATCGGCGGCCTGATGGGCTTCACCGTCGTCAGCTCGATCACATTTGCGCAGCCGCGGATCGGCGCCACCGCGGTCATCGGGATCCTGATCGCCGGCCAGCTCGTGATGGGCGCGCTCATCGACCGGTTCGGCTGGTTCGGCGTCGAGCAGATCGGGATCTCTCCGTACCGCGCGCTCGGCGTGGTGCTCCTGGGAATCGGCGCGGCACTCTCGCTCGTTCGGTAGCTCGTGAATCAACGGACGAAGGTGTACGTCGCCCTCGGCACGGTCTACGTGATCTGGGGCTCGACGTACCTCGGCATCTACTACGCCGGCCGCACGATCCCGCCGCTTTTCGCGGCGTCGACGCGGTTCATCGCGTCGGGGACGATCATGGCCCTCGTCGTGTTCGCGCGCGGCGGGACGCTCCGCGTCTCGCCGCGAGCGTTGCTGTCATGCGTCGTTGTTGGCTGCCTCCTCCCGGGGGCGAACTCGATCCTCTTCTTCGCCGAGCGCAACGTGCCGACCGGGCTCGCCTCGCTGATCATCGCGTCCGTACCGCTCTGGGTCGCGGCGCTGCGGTTGACCCGCGAACGACTGCCGTGGCAGGTGCTCGCCGGTGTCGGAATCGGCTTCGCGGGCGTCGGCGTCGTGGCGCAGCCGTCCGGCGGCGCGAAGTGGTGGGGCGTCGCGCTCTGCTTCTGCTCGGCGGTGATGTGGGCGACCGGCTCGTTCCTCTCCGCGCGGCTCGAGATGCCGAGAGATCCGATCGCTGCGACGTCGCTCGAGATGCTCGCGGGCGGTTTCGTGATGCTGCCGATGGGCGCGCTCACCGTGCACGGCTTCTCGCCGTCGACCGGCTCGATCGCAGGCTGGATCTATCTCGTGATCTTCGGCTCGGTCGTCGGTTACACCGCGTACGTCTGGCTGCTCGCGAACGCGTCGCTCGGGATGGTCTCGACGTATGCGTACGTGAACCCGGTCGTCGCGATCTCGCTCGGCGTCCTCTTCCGCGGCGAGCGCCTGACGTGGCGCCTGCTCGTCGGCGCGGTGATCGTCGTCGCCGCGGTCGCGACAGTCGTGCGCATGGAGCCGGCGACCGCACCGCCGCCGGACGAAGGCGTCGTGTGCGACCCGCTAGAGGCAGATGTCGTCCGGGCGGACCGGCACGCGGCGTAGCTCGCGCCCGGTCGCGTCGCGGAGTGCCGCCACGATGGCAGCGGTCGAGACGACGGTCGGCGGCTCGCCGACACCCTTCACGCCGTAGGGCGCATCGGGCTCCGGATCCTCGATCAGCACGGACTCGACCGGCGGCATGTCGAGCGCGGTCGGGATCAGGTAGTCGGTGAAACTCGCGTTCGTGATCAGGCCCCCACGCGTCTGGATCTCCTCCATCAGCGCCAGCCCGAGGCCCTGCGCAGTGCCGCCCTCGATCTGGCCCTCGACCTGCTGCGGGTTCACAGCTTTCCCGACGTCCTGCGCGGCGCCGATCCAGACGACGCGCGTCAGGCCGAGGTCGACGTCCACCTCCGTGACGACCTTCATCGCGCACGTCGCGAACGCGACGTGCGACCGCTCGCCTGTGATCTGGCCCGTCTCGGGATCGAGCGGCGTCGTACGCGGATGCCGATAGATGCGCTCGACGTCGACCTCCTCACCCGGCCGTCGCGTCTGCTCCTCCAGCGCCGCGCGGCACGCGTCGCGAACCGCTCCGGCCGCCATCCACGTCATCCGCGAGGCGGACGCCGACCCGGCGGACTCGACGGTCGCGGTCTGCCCCGGGACAAGGCGCACGTCGTCGAGCCCGAGTTCCGTGCGCGCGACCTGCAGGATCACGCCGGTGACGCCCTGGCCGACCTCGGCCGCCGCGCAATGCACCTCGGCCCAGCCGTCCGGCGAAAGACGCACCCGCGCCGCGCAGTAATCGTCGAAGCCCTCGGAGTACGCGATGTTCTTGAAGCCGACTGCGAAGCCGACGCCGCGGCGGACGCCGTCGCCGTTCGTCGTGTTGCCGGCACCGCCCGGGAGCCGGATCACGTCGCGCGGCAACTGCTCCGGTGCAGGCGGCTCGAGGGCGGCTGCGGCGCGAATGCACTCCGCGACCGGCATCGAGCCGGTGATCGTCTGGCCGGTCGGCAGCACGTCGCCGGGCTTCAGCGCGTTCAGCAGCCGCAGCTCGACAGGGTCGATCCCGAGCTCGACCGCCAGCTTGTCCATCTGCGCCTCGCCGGCAAAGCACGTCTGCACGGCACCGAAGCCGCGCATCGCACCGCACGGGGGGTTGTTGGTGTAGACGGCCGTCGAGTCGATCAGCGCATTCGGCGTCTCGTACGGACCGACCGAGAACGACGCCGCGTTCGACGTGACCGCCGTCGAGGACGAGGCATACGCGCCGCCGTCGAGCAGGATCGTGAAACGGACGTTCACGAGCTTCCCGTCGCGCGTCGCGTGGTGCTCGCACCACATCCGGGCAGGATGGCGGTGCACGTGGCCGGTGAACGACTCTTCGCGGTTGTAGACGATCTTCACCGGGCGATTCGTGTGCAACGCGAGCAGTGCACCGTGCACCTGCATCGACAGGTCCTCGCGCCCGCCGAAGGCGCCGCCGACGCCGGCGAGATGAATGCGCACCTGCTCGAGCGGCAAGTTGAGGCACGGCGCGACCTGCGAGCGGTCGACATGCAGCCACTGCGTCGCGACGTAGATGTCGACGCCGCCCTCGCCGTCCGGCACCGCGAGCCCCGACTCGGGACCGAGGAACGCCTGATCCTGGATTCCGACCTCGTAGTACCCGCTCACCGAGACGTCGCCTTGCACGTCAGGGTCGCCGTGGCGGATCACCATGTGACGCACGACGTTCGGGCGGTCGTCGTCGAGGTAGCCGTGACCCCGCGTCGGCTTCTCCGGATGCAGGTCGACGGACTCGAGGGCGCGCTCCATGTCGGCGACCGGCTCGAGCTCGTCGTAGGCGACGCGGATCCGTTCGGCCGCACGCCTCGCCTGCTCCGGATGCTCGGCAGCGACGAGCGCGACCGGTTCGCCGTGGTAGAGCACGCGGTCGATCGCGAGCACGGGCTGATCCGTGAACTCGAGCCCGTAGGTCTTCTGGCCGGGGACATCGTCGTGCGTCAGCACGGCATGGACGCCCGGCATCGCCACCGCCTGCGAGATGTCGATCGAGAGGATGCGCGCGTGCGGATGCGGGCTGCGCAGCGTGTGCCCCCACAACATGCCGGGCACGACGAGGTCGCTCGCGTAGGCGAACTCGCCCTTCACCTTGGGCGGCGCATCGAGGCGCGGCACGAGCTCGCCGACCTTCCCCACCTGAAGCGTGCGCACGGCCTGCGTCATGCGCGCGCGGCCATCCTCACGGCGTCGAAGATCTTCGCGTATCCGGTGCAGCGGCACAGGTTCCCGGACAGCGCCTCGCGGATCTCGTCGTCCGTCGGGTGCGGGCTTCGCCGCAGGAGATCGGTCGTCGCGACGACGAGACCGGGTGTGCAAAAGCCGCATTGCACGGCGCCCGCGTCGACGAACGCCTGCTGCACCGGATGCAGGTCGCCGTCCTCCGCGAGTCCCTCGACCGTCGTCACGTCGTGCCCGTCGGCCTGCGCCGCGAGCACGAGGCACGCGCAGACGAGCGTGCCGTCGAGCAGCACCGAGCACGAGCCGCACTCGCCTTGCTCGCACGCGTTCTTCGAGCCGGGAAACCCGAGCTTCTCCCGCAGCGCAAAGAGGAGCGACTCGCCCTCCCAGCAGTCGGCCTGATGCTCCTCGCCGTTGATGCGAAGGGTGATCCTCATGCGAGCACCCGCTTCAGCGCGCGTTCCGCGAGTACCCGGATCGCGTGCCGCCGGTAGCGCTCGGTGCCGCGTACGTCGTCGATCGGCGACGCTGCACCGGCGACACGTTCCGCGAACGTCGCAGCTTCGTTGCGCGGCGCCACGACGAGCACAGGTCGCGGGGATGCCGAGCCGATCGATGCACGAAGCTCGTCTCCGGCGGAAACGGCGAGCGAGACGACCGCGATGACCATCGCGTTGCGCGGCCCCACCTTCATGAACGTCTGCGGCACGCCCGACGGCGTCACCCACAGGGCGGTGATCAGTTCGTCCGCCTCGAGCGCATTGCGCTTCACGCCGGTGACGAACTCCAGGACGGGAACGCGGCGCGTGCCGCGTACCGACGAGCACTCGATCTCTGCACCTTCGACGACGAGCGGCGGAATGGCGTCACCCGCCGGGGACGCCATACCGAGGTTGCCTCCCACGGTGCCGCGGTTGCGGATCTGCGGCGACCCGACGGTGCGCGACGCCTCGGCGAGAGCCGGGACGATGTCACGCAGCTCGCCGTGCTCGATCTCGGCGAAGGTGAGCGCGGAGCCCAGCCTCAGCGATCCGTTCTCGCGGGCGAAGCCGCGTAGCTCCGCGACCTCGTTCAGGTTCAGTACCTCGGCGGGCCGCTCACGGTCGAAGTTGAGCGCCACCATCACGTCGGTGCCGCCCTGGATCGGCACCGAATCGGGGTGCTCTGCCTTGAGGCGCAGCGCCTCGTCGAGCGTCATCGGCGTTAGGACGTCCACGGGGCGAAGGGTACGGTTCTCGCACCGTGGGCGCACTCCTCTCGAAGCGTCTCGCCGTCGCGCGCGGCGACGAGCCTGCCGACGTCGTGATTCGCGGCGGCAAGGTCCTTTCCGTCTTCACACGAGAGTGGCTCGAGACGGACGTCGCGATCGTGGACGGGTGGATCGCCGGGCTCGGCGGTTACGACGGCCACGAGGTCGTCGACGCGTCGGGCAGGTGGGTGGTTCCCGGGTTCGTCGACGCACATGTCCACATCGAGTCGTCGAAGATGCTCCCCGACGAGTTCGCCCGGCTCGTGCTCCCGTTCGGAACGACGGCTATCGTCGCCGACCCGCACGAGGTCGCCAACGTGCTCGGCACGGACGGCGTCCATTGGCTGCTGGACGCCACGGCAGGGCTCCCGCTCGACATCTACTTCATGGCCTCGTCGTGCGTCCCCGCGTCGCACTTCGAGTCGCCGCGGCGCGCGCTCACCGTCGGCGATCTCGACGCGCTGCTTCGCCGCCGCCGTGTGATCGGCCTCGCCGAGATGATGAACTTTCCGGGCGTCATCTCCGGCGACCCGGCCGAGCTCGCGAAGCTGGAGCTCGCCGAGCACATCGACGGCCATGCGCCGGGAGTGCTCGGCCGCTCGCTGCAGGCGTACGCCTCCGCCGGGATCCGCTCGGATCACGAGGCGTACACGCCCGAAGACGGACGCGAGCGACTGCGGGCCGGCATGTGGCTGCTGATCCGCGAAGGGTCGGCGGCGCGCAACCTGGAGGCGCTGCTGCCACTCGTCCAGGAGTTCGGTCCGCACCGGATCGCGTTCTGCACCGACGACCGCGAGCCCGAGCACGTCGCCGAGGACGGTCACATCAACTCGATGGTCCGCGACGCGGTCGCGTTCGGCATCTCGCCCGAGGACGCGCTGACCATGGCCTCACCCCACGCCGCGGCGTATCACCGGCTCGACCACCGGGGCGCGATCGCGCCCGGCTGCCAGGCGGACATTTTGATCCTCCCCGACCTCGAGCGCTTCGTCCCCGAGCTGGTCTTGAAACGCGGTGCGCCGGTGCCGGAGATCCCGCGCGAACCGGTGCCGGATTGGGTGCGGCAGACGGTGCGCCTCGGCGCGCTCGGCCCGGAGATGTTCCGGATCCCCTGGAACGGCGGCGCGCAGGCGCGGATCATCGGCTTGATCCCCGGCCAGATCGTCACGGAGTCGCTCGTCGAGGAGCCGCTCGTGCGCGCCGGCGAGGCGCTCGCCGATCCGGCGCGTGACCACGCGAAGATCGCGGTCGTCGAGCGCCACCTCGGCACCGGCCGGATCGGGCGCGGGCTCGTCAAGGGCTTCGGGCTCGAGCGAGGAGCTCTTGCGACGACGCTCTCCCACGACGCGCACAACCTCGTCGTCGTCGGCATGAGCGATGCGGCGATGGCGATCGCGGCGCGGCGTCTGGCGAACATCGGCGGTGGGATCGTCGCGGTCGACGGCGCCGAGGTGCTCGCCGAGCTGCCGCTGCCGGTGGCCGGGATCCTCAGCGATGCTCCGCTCGCCGAGGTGGTCGAGCGCTCGCAAGCGATCGTCGCGGCTGCGGAACGACTCGGCTGTCGGATCGAGGCGCCGTTCCAGCTGCTGGCGTTCCTCGCGCTCTCGGTCATCCCGTCGCTGAAGCTGACCGACCGCGGTCTCGTCGACGTCGACGCGTTCGAGCTCGTCCCGCTGGAGGTCGCGTGATCCTCGGCAACTGCTGGCTGGTCACCATGGACGACGAGGGGGCTGAGCATCAGCAAGGTTGGATTCGGATCGAGGACGGGCTCGTTGCCGAGATCGGGCCGGGCGCCGCTCCGGCCGGCGCGGAGGACCTGGGCGGCGCGGTCGTCACGCCCGGGCTCGTCAACACGCACCACCACCTGTACCAGACGCTCACGCGCGCCCGGGCGCAGCAGGCCGACCTCTTCACGTGGCTGAAGACGCTGTATCCGCGCTGGGCGCGAATCGACGACGAGATGGAGTACGCAGCTGCACGGTGTGGTCTGGCGGAGTTGGCTCTGTCAGGGTGCACGACGGTCTTCGACCACCACTACGTGTTCCCGCGCGGGGTGACCGGGCTCGTCGAGGCGGAGGTGCGGGCCGCGCAAGAGCTCGGCGTCCGGCTCGTCGCTTCACGGGGCTCGATGGATCTCGGCGAGTCTGACGGGGGCCTGCCGCCGGACTCGCTGGTCGAGGACATCGACGCGATCCTCGCCGACACCGAGCGGCTGCACGCGCTCGCCGACGGTGCGCTCGTGCAGATTGCCGTCGCGCCGTGCTCGCCGTTCTCGGTCACGACGCGGCTGATGGAGGAATCGGCGGCGCTGGCACGCAAGCTCGGCCTACAGCTGCACACGCATCTCGCAGAGACCATCGAGGAGGACGAGTACTGCCGCGAGCTCTACGGCTGCACGCCGGTCGAGTACCTCGACCGCGTCGGCTGGCTCGCCGACGACGTGTGGTGCGCGCACTGCGTGCACCTCTCGGACGGCGACGTGCAGACGTTCGCGCACGCCGGTGTCGGCGTGGCGCATTGCCCGACGTCGAACCTCCGGCTCGGCGCCGGGGTAGCGCCCGTACGTGCGATGCTCGACGCCGGGGTCCGTGTCGGACTGGGCGTCGACGGCAGCGCCTCGAACGAGCGCAGCGACATCTTCGTCGACGTGAAGAACGCGCTGCTCGTCGCGCGCGGGCGTGGCGGCCCGGCTGCACTGACGGCCCGTGACGCCCTGCGGATCGCCACTCGCGGCGGCGCGGAGGTGCTGCGGCGTGACGACATCGGGCAGCTGGCACCCGGGAAGCGAGCCGACCTCGCGGTCTGGCGCACGGACGGGCTCGAGTTCGGCGGCGCGGAGGATCTGGTCTGCAACCTCGTCGTGAGCGGGCCGCACCGCGTCGACCGGCTGATCGTCGGCGGCCGGGACGTCGTGCGCGGCGGCGCGCTCGTCAATGCACAGGAAGACGAGATCGCGCGCGAGCATCGCGTCCAGGCTGCGAGACTCTGGGCGGCATGACCACTGTCTCGACCCACGTCCTCGACACCGAACGCGGTGCTCCCGCGGCCGGGATCTCCGTCGAGCTGCTGCGCGCGGACGGGACGATCGCGGGCCAGGGCGTCACGGACGACGACGGCCGCGTGCGCGACCTCGCCGAGACCGAGCCGGGCACGTACCGCATCGTCTTCCACCCGACGAGCCCGTTCTTCCGGCGCGTCGAGCTCGAGATCGAGCTCGGCGACGGCCACTATCACGTGCCACTGCTCGTCTCCTCATACGCGTGCGCGACCTACCGCGGCAGCTGAGCGCCGACGCGCTCGCCGAGCTCTTCGAAGGGCACACGACGCTCGTCGAGCGGCTGGCGCTCCTCGACGACCCGCTCCAGCAGGCGCGGGACGTGGCACTCACACTTTCCGATGACGAGAAGAAGGAGGTCCTCGACGCGCACCCGGCGATCGGCGGCAAGCCCGCTTCCGAGCGGGCGCGGCGCGAGCAGGGAACGGAGGACGATCCGGCAGTGCTCGCCCAGCTCGCGGAGCTCAATGCCGAGTACGAGTCGCGATTCGGTTTCCGGTTCGTCGTCTTCGTGAACGGCCGTCCCCGGCGCGAGATCGTGCCGCTGCTCCGGGAGAGGATGACACGATCGCGCGAGGAAGAGCTTCAGACGGCCGTGGACGAGCTCGTGCAGATCGCGATCAACCGATGGCGTACGTCCTAGGACTCTCCGACTACTGGTGGGGCTGGGGCAACCTGCTCTTTCGCTGGCTGCACGTGATTGCGGCGATGGCGTGGATCGGCGCGTCGTTCTACTTCATCGCGCTCGACAACCACCTCGAGCCGCCGCGCGATCCCGACGATGCACGCCGTGGCGTCGGCGGCGAGGCGTGGGAGATCCACGGCGGCGGTTTCTACCGGGTCGAGAAATTCAAGGTGGCGCCCGAGCAGTTGCCCGAGCAGTTGCACTGGTTCAAGTGGGAGGCGTACACGACGTGGCTCTCCGGGTTCGCGCTGTTCATCGTCGTCTACTACTCGCACGCGACCTCGTACCTGATCGACACCTCGGTGCGCGACCTGACCGCGTGGGAGGCGATCACGCTGTCGGTGGTCGGGATCGTGCTTGCGTGGCTCGTCTACGACCTGGTGTGTCGCG
>Ga0308175_100003357_pt1 | contig 11067 bp, 6 predicted proteins | sample PhyCR1_3_FD_203893 | JGI IMG/M metagenome (GOLD analysis project Ga0308175, IMG submission 203893) | Soil microbial communities from UC Gill Tract Community Farm, Albany, California, United States - DLSLS.C.R1 | ecosystem: Environmental > Terrestrial > Soil > Agricultural land | place: USA... | reverse complement strand
TGGCGCGCCGCCGGGCCGACCGAGCCGCCGTCGAGACCGAGGTCGTCGACGTCCTCGTCATCGGCGGCGGTGTCACCGGTGCCGGGGCCGCCCTGGACGCGGCCAGCCGGGGTCTGTCGGTGGCGCTGCTCGAGGCCCGCGACTTCGCAGCCGGCACCTCGAGCCGGTCGAGCAAGCTGATCCACGGCGGCCTGCGGTACCTGGAGCAGTTCGCCTTCCCGCTCGTGCGCGAGGCGCTCGCGGAGCGGTCACGGCTGGTCGAGACCATCGCCCCTCACCTGGTCTCGCCTCTGCCGTTCCTGCTGCCGCTCACCGCACCCGTGTGGCAGCGCGCCTATTACGGGGCGGGCGTCGCCCTCTACGACGTGCTCGGGGCCGCCTTCACCAGCGATCGCGAGATCCCGCGGCACCGGCACCTGTCCCGCACGGCCACGCTCGCGGCCTTCCCGGGGCTGCGCGGCGACGTCGTCCGTGGCTCGATCCAGTACTGGGACGCCCAGGTCGACGACGCGCGGCACACGCTGGCCGTCGTCCGCACCGCGGCCGGTTACGGCGCGCGCGTGCTCTCCAGCGCCCGGGTGACCGGGCTGCTGCGCGACGGCGAGGGACCATCCGCCCCGGTCGTCGGCGTGCGGGCCTCCGACCTGACGGACGGGACGTCGTTCACGGTGCGTGCCCGCAGCGTCATCGCCGCGACCGGGGTGTGGAGCGACGACATCGGCGCGATGCTCGGGGCGTCGGCACCGAGCCTGAAGGTGCGGGCGTCGAAGGGCGTGCACCTGGTGGTGCCGCGGGAGGCGATCGACGCCTCCGAGCTGGCGGCCGCGGGCGGGCAGCAGGCCGGTCTCATCCTGCGGACCCCGACCAGCGTGCTGTTCGTCATCCCCTGGGGCGAGCGCTGGATCGTCGGCACCACCGACACCCCCTGGCGGCTCGACCGCGACCACCCGGCGGCCTGCAGCACCGACATCAGCTACATCCTCGACCAGGTCAACCGGGTGCTGGTCCGGCCGGTCACCCCGGACCAGATCCTGGGCGTCTACGCGGGGCTGCGGCCGCTACTGGCCGGGGAGTCCGACGAGACCAGCCGGCTCTCCCGCGAGCACGCCGTCGTCACGCCGGTGCCGGGGCTCGTCCTCGTGGCCGGGGGCAAGTACACGACGTACCGCGTGATGGCCGAGGACGCCGTCGACGCGGCGGTGGCCGGACTCCCCGGGGTGCCGCCGTCCCGGACAGCGCACCTGCCGCTGGTCGGCGCCCACCAGTGGGACGTCGTCCGCGACGCCGCACCTCAACTGGCGGCGGCGTGGCACCTGCCCGAGGAGACCGTCGAACGCCTGCTGCACCGCCACGGCGACCGCATCGGGGACGTGCTGGAGCTCGCCCGCAGCGACGCACGGCTGTCCCGTCCGCTCGCCGGGGCGCCGGGATATCTGGCCGCCGAGGTCGTGCACGCCGTGACCGCCGAGGGCGCCCTGCACCTGGACGACGTCCTGACCCGCCGGACCCGGGTGTCGATCGAGACCGCGCACCGCGGCGTCGCGTCGGCCCCGGAGGTCGCGTCCCTCATGGCTGGGACGCTCGGCTGGGACGAGGGACGCACGGCGCGCGAGGTCGAGCACTACACGGCACGGGTGGCGGCGGAGCGCGAGTCCCAGCGGATGCCCGACGACCGCACCGCGGACGCCGCCCGGCTCGGTGCGCCCGACGTCCGCGCCGCCGTCTGAGGAGGGATCTGGGATGCGGCGCCTGCCCATGACGAGTGAGCGGCCTGGTGGACTGGGGGGTTCCCGCCGGTAACCTCCGAACCGATGTGGTCTCTGATGAACACGGTGCGGCATTACCCCTGGGGTTCGCGCACCGTGATCCCCGAGCTCCTGGGCGAGCCGAGCCCCGCAGACCGGCCGTACGCCGAGCTGTGGATGGGCGCGCACCCGGACGCCCCCAGCGTGCTGTCCACCGGCACGCCGCTGGACAAGGCCATCGAGGAGCAGCCCGACGCCCTTCTCGGCCCCGTCGTGCACGAGCGGTTCGGAACCCGGCTGCCGTTCCTGATGAAGGTGCTCGCCGCGGAGCAGCCGCTGTCGCTGCAGGCGCACCCGACCACCGAGCAGGCCCAGGCCGGCTTCGCCGCCGAGGAGGCCGCCGGGATCCCGCACGACGACCCGACGCGGACGTTCAAGGATCCGTTCCACAAGCCCGAACTGCTGCTCGCACTGACGACGTTCGAGGCACTGTGTGGCTTCCGGCCGGTCGAGGAGTCACTGCACTGCCTCGCCAAGCTCCAGGTGCCGGCGCTGAAGCCGACCATCGCGGCACTGGCCCGCGGTGGTCTCCGGGCAGCGATCCCGCAGTTGATCGCGCTCGCGCCGGAGATGCGGACCGCCCTCGTCAGCGCTGTCGCCGAGGCCGCCAACCGGTTCGTGGCCGCCCACGACCCCGAGTTCATCAACACCTATCGGTGGGCCGCGTCGCTCGCCGAGAACTATCCAGGGGATCCGGGCGTCGTCATCTCACTGATGTGCAACCACCTCAAGCTCGCGCCCGGCGAGGCGGTCTTCCTGCCCGCGGGGAATCTGCACGCCTATCTGTCCGGTGCCGGCGTCGAGGTCATGGCGAGCTCGGACAACGTCCTCCGCGGCGGGCTCACCCACAAGCACGTCGACCTCGCCGCGCTGATGGAGGTGCTGGACTTCACCGACGGGCGCGTGCCGGTCATGCACCCGGTCCTCGGCCCGGGCGGCTTGCGCTACCCGGTTCCGGTGGACGATTTCGATCTGACCCGCGTCCAGCTCGACCGGCAGTCGGGGTCGCTTACCACCGGTGGCCCCCAGGTCCTGCTGTGCACCGAGGGGACGGCCGTCCTGACCAGTCCCGACGGCGAGGTGCGCCTCGAGCAGGGTGGTTCGGCGTTCGTGGCGGCGGGCACGCCGGTCACCGCCTCGGGCCCGGCCGTCCTGTACCGGAGTACCACGGCCCTCGCCTGACCCCCGCGCCGGCGCCTCAGCCCTTCGGCGGAGAGCTCTTGCTGAGCCGCACCACGAGCGTCGCGACCCCGGCGGCAGCCAGTTCCACGACCGTGAAGACGACGCGGGACACCAGGGCCAGGGCGAGCGCCTGCCCGTAGGGCATCACCGCGGAGAGCCCACCGACGATGACGAGCTCCCGGGCGCCGATGCCCGACGGGAGGACGAACGCGACCAGGCCCGCCGTCATCGCCAGGCCCATGCTCCCGATGCAGAGCAGGAGCACCAGCCCGGCGCCGAGGTCCCACGTGGCGCGCTGCGCGGCGGCGAGGATGTAGAGCTGGACGCCGTAGAACGCGTACGTGACCACGCTCACCGCCGTGGCCCGGGCGATCGCCCGGCCGGAGAGCCGGTGCGCGAGCGGCTTCCGACGCAGCAGGCCGAGGATCTTGTCGACGGTGAAGGACAGCACCGCCGGGTGCAGGAACGCCAGCCCGACGGGCAGCAGCGCGAACAACCACAGCAGGGCGGGCTGGTTGGCCATCAGCGCGGGCACGGCCAGGGTCCCGGCGAGGAGTGAGGCCACGACCACGACGCCGGCGGTGAGCAGCGAGGCGGTGAAGCTGCGGGCCCTGGTCACCCCCACCGCGGTCGCCAGCTCCATCTGCAGGAGGAAGGCCACCACCGACCCCGGGACGTACTTCCCGAGCTGGCCCACCAGATAGATCTTGGACGCGTCCTGGACCGTCACCCGCACGTCGAGCGCGCCGAGCAGTGTCTGCCAGACCACGGGGCTGAGCAGGACACCCACGGTCACCGCCACGGCCGCGAGCACCAGCCGGGGCCAGGAGAGCCGGGCCAGCACCAGTGACACCTCGTGCCACTGCCCGACGAGCTGCAGCGTGGCGTAGGCGACGACCGCCAGCACCACCACCCGCCGCAGCCAGACCAGCAGGCCGGCCCGCGCGGGCGCGGGTGGCGCCTCGGGATCGGAGCGGCCCGCGAGGGACGAGGCCGCGGGTGTCTCCCCGGTGACGTCTTCGGTCACTCTCCGCTCCGATCCTCTCGAGTTGCCGCCGTGCCGAGGCACGCTCAGGCGGCGGTCATCCGGCCCCGACCGGGGTCACGTCCCCGCGGCGCGCGTCCTCCACCGCCGTCCCGGCCCCTGCGCCGGGGAGTCGTCGGCGTCCGGCTGCCGACCGTCGCCGCCGGAGCAGTACCCAGACGAGGGTCTGCACCATCGACACGGCCACGGCGAGGGCGAACACCAGGGCTCCCGCTGACAGCCCCGGAGACCGGAACTGCAGCGTGAGGCGGTGCCGACCGACCGGGACGTCGACGGTGAGCAGTCCTGCGGCGCCCTCTCGCACGCGGACCCGGTGGCCGTCCAGCGTCGCGGTGTACCCGGGCCAGGCCAGGCGCGCGAACACGAGCGAACCGCCGTCCGTGGCGTCGAGGGAGACCGTCTCCGAGGCGCCGGTGCCCTCGTCGGCGCGCACCGTGATGCCCGGCGAGACCCACGACAGCCGCCCCGGGTAGGGGCTCGGCGCGTCGCGCACCCAGACGACCCGCAGGTTGTCCCGCTCCGCGACGGTCCAGCCCGGCCGCGGGGCGGCCGAGGCTGCGTCGGGGAAGAGCTGGGCGTCCAGCACGAGGGTCTGTGCCCTCACCAGGTCCACCAGCGGCGTACCGGTGTCCCCGACCGGCAGCCAGACCCGGCGGAACGCGTCGGGGCAGACGATGCCCCGGTAGTCCATGCACAGAGCCTCGGAGAACGCCTCGAAGCTCATCCCGCTGTACCGGACCACCGATTCGTGCCCCGACATGAGCGTCTCGTTGCCGAACAGCAGCTCCCCGGTCTGCCGGCTGCTGCCCGCCCCGAGGCCGGCCTGCGAGGCCAGTTGCAGGACGGTCCCGCGGTAGGACGACGAGGCGGCCTCCACCTGATCGATCGAGGTCGGCGTGCCCGGCACGTCGGCGGGTGCGCTCCCGCGCAGCGGCAGGTGCCCGGTCTGGTAGGTCACGACGACTGCCGTGCCGATCGCCAGGACGGCGGCCGTCGCGCCGGCGCCGTAGCGCCGGAAAGCCCAGACCGCCCCGAGGACCAGGACCAGCGCCCCCGCGCCGGCCACGACGTGCAGGCCGTAGAGATCGGGGCGGACCGCCCAGGACAGGTAGGCCCCGAAAGCCACGACGCCGGCCGTCGCGATGCTGCGACGGCGGACGTGGTCGCGCGCGAGCCCGTGCGAGAGCGCCAGAGCGAGGAGGACGGCCAGCCCGAGGTAGCAGTACTCGATCACGCGGATCGGCCAACGGAACAGCCATACGTTCGACGGGCCGACCGACATCGCGCCGAAGACGACGGTGATGACGGCCAGGCTGGTCAGCGGCCGGTCGGGGCGCCGCAACGCGGTCCAGCGCAGCCACGGGAGGATCGGCGCGGCGAACCACAGGAAGTACGTGGAGGGCAGCAGCTCGAGCACCGCGCCGTTCCAGTTGACGATCGGGGGCAGGTAGGTCGGCGCGCTGGAGGCGAGGATGTCCTGCAGGTGCGGCACGAGGAAGGAGTCGTTGCGCAGCATCGCGATCGTGCCGCGGTCGGTGACCGGGAGGGTGTTGACCAGCGGGAGGAAGACGAGGGCGGCCGTCGCCCCGACGCACAGTCCGATCACGACGAGGTGGCCGAGCCTCCCGTAGGCCCGCTGGACGAGCAGTTCGACCGCGATCCCCGCCAGGACCACCACGATGCCGAGGGCCGCGTACGGGTTCCCGGTCGTCATCCCCAGGGCGCCGAACAGGAACGGCACCACCGGCCACAGGTGCCCCCGCGCGTGCCGGCGGGCCGCCCACCAGAACCAGGTGACCCAGGTGAAGGCCATCAGACCCGCCGGCCAGCCGGCCGCTTCGTAGTAGACCGTGAACCCGGTGGCGGGCACGCCGACCGCGATCGCGGCGGAGGCCCACCGGGCCGCCCCGTACTCCCGGAAGAGCAGGTAGGCGCCGGCACCCAGCAGGGCCAGGAACTGGATCTGCACGAGCGCGGCGGCCGCGGCCAGGTCGTCGAACCGGGAGACCAGGACGTAGTCGAGCAGCTGGACCGGGTTCCACAACGCGTAGGTGCCCTCGGCCGCGTAGTTCCCGCCGTACCACCCGGACGGATCCATCGCGACCCAGTGGCCGGCGCGCAACTGCTCGCCGAAGTGGTGCCACAGCGGCACGAACGACTCGGGGTTGTCCCCGTTGTAGTACATGTCGTGCCACTGGAGGAACGGGATGGTCATGACCGCGGCGACGAGCACGGCCACACCCGCCGCCATCACCGCATCCGGAGCTCCGCGGGATCTCCGAGCGCCGGCCGGTGCGGCGTCGGAGATTTCGGCCCGCGCCAAGCCGACCATCCTCACGGTCGGTCACGCTAGCCTGCCGATCTTCGATCGTGCCGAGGAAGCGCGCTGACCCGGAGTTCGCGCCCGTTCCGCGGATCCGGAAGAGGGCGGTGCCGGGATGGGGCCTTCGTACAGCGCCGAACCGATCACTCTGAGTTATATCATTCCGGCGCACAACAGCACGTCCGTCATCGAGGGGACGCTCGACGCGCTGCGGTGCCGGCTGGCCGGGAGGTCCGCGGAGATCGTCGTCGTCGAGAACGGATCCACCGACGGCACGGGGTCGCTGCTGCAGAAGCTCGAGGCGTCGTGGCCACAGGCGGAGTTGCCCCTCGTCGTCCTCTCGTCCGCCAAGGGGCTCGGCTACGCCTATCGAGCGGGCATCGCGGCCAGCCGCGGGTCCCGCGTCCTGCTCACGGCCGACGACCTCCCCTTCGGATTCGACGACCTCGACGCCGCCGACCGCATGGACGTCGCCGCCTTCCCGGTCGTCATCGGCTCGAAGGGGCATCGGGACTCCGACGTCGGCCGCGGGCTGTTGCGGGCAGTGCTCAGCGAGGGCTTCCTGCTGCTCCGGCGCCTCATCCTGGGATCGCGGACACGCGATCCACAGGGCACCTTCGTCCTGGCGGGCGAGTGGGCCCGGGCGGTCGCTCCCCGGCTGGGCGAGACGGGATACCTGGTGACGACGGAGCTCTGCTACCTGGCCGAGCGCGCGGGCATCACCCCGGTGGAGGTGCCGGTGCGGCTGATCGTCGGGCACGGCGACCACCGCAGCCGCATCACCGTCCGGGACGTGTGGTGCATGGGAGTCGGCCTGCTCGACATCCGCCGCCGGCACGCGGGACCGTCCGTCCGCCCGCCGCCCTGAGGCGGCTCACCGTCTCGCGACGCACTCCAGGAAGGACCGAGCCCGGGCCGCAGCGGCTCGCCGCGCCGCGGCCGGATCGACGCGCGCGACGGCCTGGTGACCGACCGTAGGGACCACGGGCCGAATTCCGCACCCGGCGGCCGACCCCCTGTGCCTACCGCTGCCCGCTGGTTACTTTCCGGGTCTGTCGCCGCCGTGCCGGCGGTCCCGGGGTGGTGAGGAGACTCCTGCACATGGTCTCGACCAGCCCGGACCTCGTCACCCGCCAGGGCGAGACCGGCGCACCCCGAACCGGGGCGGAGTTCATCGCTCAGCGGACTCTCTTCGCCGGGCCGTCGACGGAGGCACCCGAGGAGCTCTACGCCCTCGCCGAGAAGGGCGTCATGGTTCGGGACCGGGACCGGGTGATCCTCGACGGACACGCACTGGTCACCACGAACACCTTCTTCGGTCGGTTCCCCGCCTCCTACTGGCAGCGCTGGACGTCGGTCCGCACGGTCGACGTCATCGCCACCGTCAGCGGCTCGGGACTGGTGCGCGTGATGGCCTCGGACAGTGACGGCGACGCGCGCACGGTGGCCAGCCACCGGGTCGAGGACGCCCACGCGGACGACGTGCGCCTGACCGTCGCCCTCGACAGGTTCATCGACGGCGGAGCGCTGTGGCTGGAGCTGCAGACGACGACCGCCGGCATGACCGTCGAGCGCGTGCGGTGGAAGGTGGGCGCGGGCACCCGGTCCCGCCGGCCGACGGCGGTCGTCATCTGCACCTACAACCGCGCGGACGACTGCCTGGCGACCCTCGCCACGCTGGCCTCGGATCCCGAGGTCCTCAGCGAGCTCAGCGCCGTGTACGTCGTCGACCAGGGCAGCGACAGGGTGGATTCCCGCGCGGATTTCCCGGCGCTGCGCGACCGACTGGGGTCCGCGCTGCGCTACATCCGCCAGCCGAATCTCGGCGGCGCCGGGGGGTTCACGCGCGGTGTCTACGAGGCCGTCCGCAACGAGACGGTCGACCGGGTGAACCTGCTGCTGATGGACGACGACATCAAGCTCGAACCCGACACCGTCGTCCGGCTGCGAGCGCTGGCCGACCGTGCGGACCGGCCGATCCTCGTCGGTGGTCAGATGCTCTACCTGCTGCACCCCGACCGGTTGCACGTGGGAGCCGAGACCGCCGATCTGACCATCCTCCGCGCCGGTCGCCCCGTCGAGGACGCGCTGGCCGACACCGACGTCACGGAGGAGCACCAGGAGATCCGGGTCGACGCCTCCTACAACGCGTGGTGGACGTGCCTGATCCCCTCCGAGGTGGTGGCGGCGATCGGCTACCCCCTGCCGCTGTTCTTCCAGTGGGACGACATCGAGTACGGCCTCCGGGCGCGCGGGGCGGGATTCCCCACGGTGACGCTGCCCGGGGCCGGCGTCTGGCACGCCGATTTCGCGTGGAAGAACTGGGACGACTGGTCGCGCTACTTCAGTTTCCGCAACTCCCTGATCACCAGTGCCCTGCACAGCGAGTTCGACCGGCGCCGGATCGTCGACCACCTGGCCCGCCAGTTGGCCAACTACCTGGTCTCCATGCGCTACGGCCTGGCGGCGCTGATGATCCGCGCGGTGGAGGACTTCCTCCGCGGCCCCGAGGTGCTGGCCGACGGTGGCGCGGAGATCTCGGCCGTCGTCCGCAAGCTGTGGTCGGAGTACGCGGAGACGACCAACCACCCGGCGCACGACGTGCCCGGAGTCCCGGACGTCGCCATGCCCAGGACAGCAGCGGCACCGACGCCCTCGATGATGCGGGCCGTCCTCGTCAAGCGGATCGTCTGGCAACTGCTGAGGAAGTCCCGCGGCACGGTGTCGATCTCGGCCGCGGACGCGCACTGGTGGCACGTGTCGCTGTTCGACACGGCCGTCGTCACGGACCCGTCGCAGGAGGGCGTGCGTGTGCGCCGGTTCGACCGCGCGGAGATGCTCGAACTGGCGCGCCGCGGCGGTGCGGTCCTCTGGCGGCTGATGCGCGAGGGGGAGCGGGCGCGCGAGAAGTGGCGCGCGGCGCTCCCGGAGTTGGCCGATCGCGAGACGTGGACTCGGCTGTTCGGTACCAGGTAGGACCGGATCGGGCGGCCCGGCCGGTGGTGGGGGACCGGGACCGCGAGACGAAGGGGCACGCATGCCCAGAGATCCCATGCCCAGAAATCCCTGGCCTGCCGCGGTCGGCGCCGTCCGGCGCTGGTTGGGCCGGACGGTCGTGGGCCCGCTCGAGACCCGGCTGGCCCGAGTGGTGCGCAGCGAGGTCGAGCGAGCGGTCCGCGACGTGGAGTTCCGCGCGCGGCGGGACCTGCTCGCGGCGGGGGAGCGGGACGCCGCACTGACGTCGGCGAGGTTCGCGCACCGGATGATGTCGACGGCCCGGGAGTTCCACGACCCGGTCAGCACGCTGGAGTACGCGCTGGAGATCGCCCCCCAGGGCGGGATGGCGCTGGAGTTCGGCGTCTTCGAGGGGCGGTCGCTCACGGTGATCGCCGAGGCGCGCAAGGGTCGCGAGGTCTACGGCTTCGACTCCTTCCAGGGGCTTCCGGAGGACTACCGTCCGCACGTCCGGCAGGGCGCGTTCGCCCTCGACCGGATGCCCGCGGTCGAGGGCGCCGAGCTCGTGGTCGGTTGGTTCGACGACACCCTGCCCGGATTCCTCGCGACCCATCCGGGTCCGGTCGACTTCCTGCACGTGGACGGTGACCTGTACTCCTCCGCGGTCACCGTGCTCACCCAGGTCGGGCCGCGCCTGCTCGCCGGTTCCGTGATCATCTTCGACGAGTTCTTCAACTGGCCCGGCTGGGAGGACGACGGCGAGTTCCGGGCCTGGCAGGAGTACCTCGCGCGCACCGGCACGCAGGTGCAGTACGAGGCCTACACGGCCAACAACGAGCAGGTCGTCGTCCGTGTCACGGAACCCGGGAGTGCTGCAACGACGTGAGCCCGACGGTTTCCCGACCGCTGGACCGCGCCGGACCACGTATCCTGGACGACGGCACGAGCCCCGCCGAAGCCTCGGCTTGCTCGCTCGAATCCGCAGACCGCCGAGAGTCGGCTCTGCTGCGCGCTGCGCAGCGTCCGGCTGATCCGGCTGAATCGCACCCTGGAGCGACATGACCGCCAGCACTGGCACCCGTCCACTCACCACCCCGACCGGCGAGGCCGACTACAAGGTCGCCGACCTGTCCCTCGCCGGCTTCGGCCGCAAGGAGATCCAGCTCGCCGAGCACGAGATGCCCGGCCTGATGGCGCTGCGTGCCGAGTACGGCGACGCGCAGCCGCTCGCCGGCGCCCGCATCGCCGGCTCGCTGCACATGACGGTGCAGACCGCCGTCCTCATCGAGACCCTGACCAGCCTGGGCGCCGACGTCCGCTGGGTCAGCTGCAACATCTTCTCCACCCAGGACCACGCCGCCGCGGCGATCGTCGTCGGCGAGGGCACCCCCGAGGAGCCCACCGGCGTCCCGGTGTTCGCCTGGAAGGGCGAGACGCTGCCCGAGTACTGGTGGTGCACCCAGCGCCTCTTCGAGTTCCGTGACGAGTCCGGCGAGATCGTCGGCCCGAACATGCTGCTCGACGACGGCGGCGACGCCACCCTGCTCGTCCACCTCGGCACCCGCTTCGAGGCCGACGGCGTCGTCCCCGACACCACCGAGGCCGACTCCGAGGAGTACGGCGTCATCCTCGACGTCCTCCGCGGCACGCTGGCCGAGGACAAGGACTACTGGACCCGCATCGGCCAGGGCATCAAGGGCGTCACCGAGGAGACGACGACCGGCGTCATGCGGCTCTACGAGCTCGCCCGCGACGGT
>Ga0308175_100003356_pt1 | contig 11067 bp, 14 predicted proteins | sample PhyCR1_3_FD_203893 | JGI IMG/M metagenome (GOLD analysis project Ga0308175, IMG submission 203893) | Soil microbial communities from UC Gill Tract Community Farm, Albany, California, United States - DLSLS.C.R1 | ecosystem: Environmental > Terrestrial > Soil > Agricultural land | place: USA... | reverse complement strand
GGCCGAGATGCTGCGCCACTACGCGAAGAACATGCACAGCAACGAGCCGGTGCACACGTGGCCGCTTCCGTAGGAGGGTCGTGACCGACGCGACCGGGCACCACCACGACCACGAACGCCGCGACGGGCTGGGCCCGGGCGACGAGGACTGGGACGAGCGCTACAGCGCGTCCGAGCAGGTGTGGAGCGGCAACCCGAACGGTGCCCTCCTCGCCGAGGCGGCCGGTCTCGCGCCCGGGCGCGCCCTGGACGTCGGGTGCGGGGAGGGCGCGGACGCGGTGTGGCTGGCCCGTGCCGGGTGGGACGTGACGGCGCTGGACGTGGCCGGCGTGGCCCTGGAACGCGCGGCTCGGCACGCCCGCGAGGAGGGGGTCACGGTCCACTGGGTGCACCGCGGCCTCGTCGAGGCCGACCTGCCGGCAGGCTCGTTCGACCTGGTGACCGTGCACTACCCCGCGTTGCCCAGGACCGCGGCCCGGGACGCCGAACGCGCCCTGACGGCGGCGGTGGCGCCCGGTGGCACCCTGCTGGTCGTCCACCACGCCCACAACCTCGAGACGGCCCACGAGCACGGCTTCGACCCGGCGGAGTACGTCGCGCCGGCGGACGTCGCGGCCCTGCTGGACGAGGACTGGGCCGTGGCGGTCGACGAGGTGCGGCCTCGCACCGTCCCCGCCAGCGGGGGCGGGACGCAGCACAGCCACGACGTGGTCCTGCGCGCCCGGCGCCTGCGCTGAGCGAGGCGGCTGTCGGTGGCACGGCCTACGATGGCACCATAGACCTTGACGCCCTTGACGGGCTGCGACCCCGACGGAGGTTCCCACCCATGACACCTCGCACCCGCACCACCGCCACCACGACGCCGGTGGACGCCCTCACCGAGGCGGTGCGTGAGCGCATCGCCGCGCGGGCCGAGGACCTGCGCGCGTCCGGGCGCACCATCGACCTCGGTGACGTCGACGAGCTGGCCGACCGCATGGTGGCGGCCCTGCCGACCGTCCACCCGCTCGACCAGCCCCTGGGCCCGTTCTACGACACCGCGGGGCTCGTGGCGTGGTTGGGCATCAGCCGGCAGGCGCTGTTCGACCGCGTACGGCGAGGCACCGTCCTGGCCTGCCGCACGGCCGACGGCCACCTTCTCTACCCCTCGCTGCAGTTCGGCCGCAACGGCGCGGTGCGGCCCGGCGTGGTCGAGGCCGTGGGCGCCTTCACCCGTCGGGGCGTCGACGGGTGGTCGGTCGGGGCGTGGCTGACGACGCCCACCGACGTGTTCGAGGGCCACAGCGCCATCGACTACCTCGTCGTCCACCGGTCGTCGCCCACAGCCGTGCGCCGGGTCACCGAGGCCGCGGCGTCCGACGCGACCACCTGGGCGGCATGAGCGCACGCGAGCAGGTCGCCCAAGGAGGTCCTCCGCCGTCGCTGGCCGGGTTCCCCACCTGCGCCCTCACCACGGCCACGGAGCTCTACCGGGCGCACCGGGAGGACCGCGGTCCGTGGTGGTTCGGCAGCGACGGCTCGGGCCGCTTCGACCTCCCTGAGCCGCGGGGTGCCTGCTACGCGGCCCTGGACGCCCCCAGCGCCCTGCGCGAACGGGTGGGCCCGGTCCTCGCCGCGGCCCGGTCCGTCCCCGAGAGCCTCCTCGAGGACGTCGTCGTGTCGCGGCTGGCCCTCCCAGCAGACCGGGAGGTGGCCGACCTGCAGTCGAGGGCGGCGGGGGAGCACGGTGTCACGCGCGAGCTGGAGACGATGGTCCCGTACGCCGTGCCCCAGGCGTGGGCCCGTGCCCTGGACCGCGCCGGGCACCAAGGGGTGCGCTACGGCCCGCGGTTCACCCCGGGCGACTGCAGCGCAGTGGCCCTGTTCGACGACGCGGGGCAGCACGACTGGCCCGTCGACGCCGCGCCCGTGCCGGCGCCGCAGGTGCCCGGGGGGCCGGCGCTGGTGCGGACGCCACGGCGGGTCGACCTCACTGTCGTCCGGCCGCCGCGGACGCGGGTGCCGCGGGTCTAGGCAGGGTGCTCGAGGCGTCAGGCCTGGTCGGCCGGGGGCAGCTGCGGTCCGTGGTTCCAGACGCGGACGGCCGGCTGCTCCCGGTCGTACTGGAGGACGCACACCGAGCCCGCGTCGAGGAGCAGCTGGGCCCCCATTCGGGGTTCCTGCCGCAGGAACACGGAGGCCAGGACGCGCAGCGCGTGGCCGTGGCCGACGAGGACCACGTCGCCGTCGGCGAGGGCGGGGAGCACCCGCCGTACGACGCGGGAAGCCCGGGCCGCGACCTCCTCCACCGTCTCACCGGGCGTCTGGCCCGCCGGCACCCCGTGGGCGAACACCGTCCAGTCCCAGCCCAACCCGTCACGGATCTGCGACGTCGTCAGGCCCTCGTAGGCGCCGTAGTCCCACTCGAGCAGGTCGTCGTCGAGCTCGGGGTCGATGCCGGCGAGCTCGGCGGTGCGGCGGGTGCGCTGCAACGGTGAGCAGAGCGCCAGGACGAACCGGTAGTCGGCCAGGAGCTTCCCGGCCGCCATGGCCAGCTCCTCGCCGTGGGACGTCAGCGGGAGGTCGGTGCGACCGGTGTGCCTGCCGGACAGCGACCACTCGGTCTCACCGTGGCGCAGGAGCACCAGTCGCCCCGAGGGCGGCGCCACGGGGGTCGGCGGGGACACGGGCGGGGTCGGCACGGTGCTGGGCACGCCGTCAGTCTGACAGAGTGAGGCCATGCGCCTGACGTACCGGTTGCTCAACGTCTTCGCCCGACCGGGGGACCCGTTCTCGGGCAACCCGCTGGCCGTCGTCCAGGATGCGGCCGCCCTGTCCGATGACCAGATGCAGGGCGTGGCCCGCCAGTTCAACCTGTCGGAGACCACGTTCCTCGTGCCCGCTGCCGACGGGGCGGACGCCGGCGTGCGGATCTTCACGCCCAACTACGAGATGGCCTTCGCCGGCCACCCGACCCTCGGAACGGCGCACGTGGTGCGCGCCCTCGGGCTGGCCGGCGACGGGCTCAGGCTGTCGATGCCCGCGGGGGTCATCCCGGTGGCGGCCGACGGCGACACGTGGACCCTCACCGCGAACGCGGGGTCGGTGCAGGCCGAATTCCGGGTCGACGAGATCGCCGGCTGCGTCGGCCTCGCGGCTGACGACCTCGTCGGCCCCGTGCAGCAGGTCAGCACCGGCAGTCCGCAGGTCGTGGCCCGGGCGGCCGATGTCGACGTGGTCCGCCGCGCCGTCGGCGACGCGGCCGCCATGCGCCGCTTCGCCGGCATGGGGACGCGCGGTGGCGAGACGCTGGTCTACCTCTGGTGCGAGACGGGTGAGGGGCAGATCGAGGCGCGCGCCCTGTTCACCCAGGGCTCCGCGGCCATCGAGGACCCCGCCACCGGGTCGGCGTGCTCCAACCTCGGCACCTGGCTCGCCGCCCAGGGCAGGTCCGGCCGCTGGGAGGTCAGCCAGGGCGAGCAGGTGGGACGTCCCTCGACGCTGGTGCTGACCGTGGACCCGGACGGCACGGTGCAGGTCGGCGGGCTCGTGCGAGACCTCGGGGATGGGGTCCTGGACCTGTGAACGCGGACGGGTCAGGGCCCGGTTCGCCCAGTGAGGTCGTCGACCGGCTGGCAGCCAGCCCGACGGTGGTCTGGGGAGTCCAGGTCGTCGACGCCAGGACGGGGGAGGTGCTGGCCGCACACCGCTCCGGCCAGGTGCAGCGCACCGCCAGCCTCGGCAAGGTGCTGCTGCTCCTCGAGGTGGCCAGGCTCCTGGAGTCGGGTGACCTCGACAGCAGCCAGCAGCTCGTGCCCAGGCAGGAGGACCTCGTGTCCGACTCCGGCCTGTGGCGTCACCTGTCCACCGCCGAGATGGAGGTCGTGGACTGTGCCGCCCTGGTGGGGGCGTTCAGTGACAACCTCGCCACCAACGTCCTGCTGCGCCGGGTCGGTGGCGCGCGGGCGGTCGAGCAGACCGCTGTCGCCGCCGGCATCGACGACGTGGCCCTCCACGGACCGGTGCGCGACGAACGGGGGCCCGGCGACCCGCCCACGCTGTCGACGGGGAGCGCCTCCGGTCTGGCCTCCTTCGCCGTCCGCCTCCACCGGGGCGCGCTGGTGTCGGCCGCGGTGAGCGAGCGGGTCGCCGGCTGGTTGTCCCTCAACGCAGACCTGTCCATGGTGGCCGCGGCGTTCGGGCTCGACCCGCTGTGCCACGACGAGCCCGACCGCGGGCTGCGGCTGTGGAACAAGACCGGCACCATCACCGGGGTGCGCGGCGACGTGGGGGTGGTGTCCGGCCCGGCCGCCACCGTCGCGTATGCCGTGCTGGCCGAGTGGGACGACGCCGTCACTCCAGGGGCGCGTGAGGAGGCCCTCGAGGGCATGGCACTGGTGGGCGCCGCGGTGCGCCGCGTCGTGGAAGGAGCGTGACATGGGGACGTTCGTGGTGTTCCTGCGCGCGGTGAACGTCGGGGGTCGCACCCTCAAGATGGCCGAGGCGCGGAAGGTGCTGCAGGACAACGGGTTCCTTGAGGTGGAGTCGCACATCCAGACCGGCAACTTCCTCGTGACGACGGCGATGCGCAGCGTCGCCAAGGTCGAGCAGGTCGTGGGCGGCGTCCTCGGTGAGCACGCCGGGTACGACATCGTGGCCATCGCCCGTCGGCCTGCGGAGCTGCCCGCGCTGGTGGCGGAGGTCGACGCGATACCCGTTGCCCTGCAGGGAGAGACGTCACGCTACGTGAGCTTCTGCGCCGCCCCGCCGACGGCGGACCGGGCGGCGGGGCTCCAGGAGTGGGACTCCGCCGGGGAGCGCGCCAGGGTCATCGGGAAGGATGTGCTCATGGAGTACGCGGTGCCGTTCCACGAGGCGAAGCTCACCGGGCCCCGGATCGAGAAGGTCCTCGGGGTGCCGGGGACGGCCCGCAACCTGACCGTCGTCCGCGCACTGGCGCAGAAATGGGGAACGTGATGGCCGAGGAGACCGGCGGCACCGGGCTGGGACACCGCGCGATCAGCATGGAGCGGGTGGAGAAGGGTGTCTTCGAGGTCACCAACGCCCGGGGCGGCACCATGCGTATCGGGGGAGGTGACAGCGCCGACTTCACCCCGGTCGAGCTGCTCCTGACCGCCATCGCCGGCTGCAGCGCGGTCGACGTCGACTTCATCACGGTCAAGCGGGCCGAGCCGGAGACGTTCCGCGTGGAGGCGACGGGGGAGAAGGTGCGCGACGACGACGGCAACCACCTCGACGACCTGCGCGTGCGGTTCTCGGTGACCTTCCCCGAGGGGGAGGGCGGCGACCGGGCCCGGGAGATGCTGCCCAAGGCTGTCGCCATGTCCCACGACCGGCTCTGCACGGTGAGCCGGACCGTGGAGCTCGGCACCCCCATCGACACCGGGGTCGCGTCGGACTGAGGTCCGCCCCGGGTCTGCTCAGCCGACCTCGTAGCGCAGGAACACGACGCCGTCGTCGAACGTGTGCTGCTCGTTCAGCCGCAGGTCGATTCGCGCCCCCGGTGGGAGCGCCGGTGTGCCGCCGCCCACGGAGACGGGGTGCAGGTAGAGCGACACCTCGTCGACCAGGCCGGCACGCAGGGCTTCGGCCGCGATCGTGGGGCCGCCGATGCTGAGGTCGGCGGTCGCCTCGTCCTTGAGGCGGCGGACCACGTCGGCGTCGAACCCCGGGAGCAGCACGGTGCGTGGGGTGTCGACCGACGCCAGCGAGCGTGAGAGGACGACCTTGTCCGCGGCCTGCCAGATCTCCCGGTACTCGGCGGACACGGGGGAGCGGTCGGCCTCCGGGTCCGTGCCGGCCCAGTAGCGCATGACCTCGAACATCCGGCGGCCGTAGAGGTAGGTCCCGAGGCCGCGCTCCCGGTCGTTGACGAAGGCGTGGACCTCCTCGCCCGGCGCCGCCCAGTCGAAACGTCCGTCCGCGTCGACGACGAAGCCGTCGAGCGACGCGATCGCGGAGTAGTGCAGGCGGCCCATGACCGGAGCCTCAGGCGACCTTGTCGCGGGCCGCCACGAACGCCGCGACGCAGGCGCGGACGTCGTCATCGGAGTGCCCGGCCGACAGCTGCACCCGGATCCGCGCCTTGCCCTGGGGCACCACGGGGTAGGAGAACGCGATGACGTAGACGCCCTCGTCGAGCATCACGTCGGCGATCTGCGCGGCCTTGCGCGCCCCGTCGGGCCCGGGGAACATCACCGGGGTGATGGGGTGCTCGCCGGCGAGCAGGTCGAACCCCGCCTCGGTCATCAGCGACCGGAACAGCTCGGTGTTGCTCTTCAGGCGCGCCCGCGCCTCGGCCGAGCCGGCCGCGATCTCCAGGGCCTTGAGCGAGCCCGCGGCCACGCTGGGGGCGACGGCGTTGGAGAACAGGTAGGGCCGCGACCGCTGGCGCAGCAGGTCGACGATCTCCTGGTGCGCCGCGACGTACCCGCCCGACGCCCCGCCCAGGGCCTTGCCGAGGGTGCCGGTGAGGATGTCGACCCGGTCCATGACGCCGAAGCGCTCTGGGGTGCCGCGTCCGCCCTCGCCGATGAACCCCACGGCGTGGCTGTCGTCGACGAGCACCATGGCCCCGAACTCGTCAGCGAGGTCACAGATCTGGTCCAGCGGCGCGAGGAAGCCGTCCATCGAGAACACGCCGTCGGTGACCACGACCGTACGGTGCGCACCGGCTGCCGCAGCCGCCTCGAGCTGGGTGCGCAGGTCGGCCATGTCCGCGTTCTTGTAGCGGAACCGCTTGGCCTTGGACAGCCGGATGCCGTCGATGATCGAGGCGTGGTTGAGCTCGTCACTGATGATCGCGTCGTCGGCGCCGAACAGCACCTCGAAGACGCCCCCGTTGGCGTCGAAGCAGGAGGAGTAGAGGATCGTGTCGTCGGTCTGCAGGAAGTCCGAGATGGCTCGTTCCAGCCGCTTGTGCAGCTCCTGCGTCCCGCAGATGAAGCGGACGCTGGCCATCCCGAAACCCCACTCCTGCAACGCCTTTGCCGCGGCGGCTTCGACGTCGGGGTGGTCCGCCAGGCCGAGGTAGTTGTTGGCGCAGAAGTTGAGCGCCTCGGTCTTGCGCGTCGTGATGTGCGCCGACTGCGGTGACGTCAGCTCGCGCTCACGCTTGTAGAGCCCGGCCTCCTCGATCTCGCGCAGGGTCGTGGCCAGCTCGTCCTTGACGGTGCCGTACATCGGTCAGCTCCAATCCATGATGACTTTGCCGCACTGGCCCGAGCGGGCTGCGGCGAACGCGTCCTGCCACTGCTCCGCGGGGAAGCGGTGGGTGATCACCGAGGCGATGCGCTCCCTCAGCAGGGGAGAGGTGCCGAGCATCGAGCTCATCGCGTACCAGGTGTCGTACATCTCGCGCCCGTAGATGCCCTTGATGGTGATCATGTGCGTGATGACGCGACCCCAGTCGATGGCGAAGTGGTCCTTCGGCAGCCCGAGCATGGCGACGCGGCCGCCGTGGTTCATGTTGGCCAGCATGTCCTCGACGGCGCTGGGCACGCCGGACATCTCCAGGCCCACGTCGAAGCCCTCCTTCATGCCGAGCTCGTCCATCGCCTCGCGCAGGTTGGAGGTGGCAGCGTTGACGACCAGGTCGGCCCCGGCGTGCTCGGCCAGACCGAGCCGGTAGTCGCTGACGTCGGTCACCACGACGTGGCGGGCCCCCACGTGACGGGCCAGGGCGGCGGCCATGACCCCGATGGGCCCCGCGCCGGTGATGACGACGTCCTCGCCGGCCATGGGGAACGACAGTGCGGTGTGCGTGGCGTTGCCCAGGGGGTCGAAGACGGCGGCCAGGTCGGGGTCGAGGTCGTCGGGCTGGACCCAGACGTTGGTCGCCGGGAGGACGACGTAGTCCGCGAACGCCCCGTCGCGGTTGACGCCGATTCCCTTGGTGTGGATGCACATGTGGCGCCGTCCGGCGCGGCAGTTGCGGCACGTGCCGCAGACGATGTGGCCCTCACCGGAGGCGCGCTGGCCCACCCTGACGCTGGTCACGTCCTCGCCGACCTCGACGACCTCGCCGTAGAACTCGTGCCCGATCGTCATCGGCGGCACGACCGTGGAGGCAGCCCACTCGTCCCACTGCTCCAGGTGCAGGTCGGTGCCGCACAGCCCCGCCCGGAGCACCCGGATCTTCACGTCGGTGGGGCCGGTCCCGGGCTCGGGGACGTCCAGCAGCTCCAGCCCCGGACCGGCGGTGGTCTTCACGAGTGCGCGCACGCGCCCAACATATCGGGCGCCGACCGGGGCGAGCGCCGCGCGTGCCCCACGCGGTGCGGCATACAGTCTGGGCATGGCGAGGTATCTGGACGTGCACCCGGTGGACCCACAGCCGAGGGCGATCAGCCAGGCGGTGCAGCTGATCCGCGACGGGGGGCTGCTCGCGTACCCGACGGACTCGGGGTACGCGCTCGGGTGCGCGCTGGGCAACCAGGAGGGCAAGGACCGCATCGTGCGGATCCGCCACCTCGGGGACAAGCACCACTTCACGCTGGTGTGCGCCGACTTCGCCCAGCTCGGCCAGCTGGTGCACATCGACAACTCGGTGTTCCGGGCCATCAAGGCGGCGACACCGGGCAGCTACACGTTCATCCTCCCGGCCACGAAGGAGGTGCCACGCCGGCTGCTGCACCCGAAGAAGAAGACGGTCGGCGTGCGCATCCCCGACGACCGGGTGGTGCAGGCGCTGCTCGCCGAGCTGGGCGAGCCGATGCTGTCCAGCACCCTGATCCTGCCCGGGGAGACCGACCCCATGACCGAGGGCTGGCTCGTCAAGGAGGAGCTGGACCACCAGGTCGACGCCGTCATCGACTCGGGGGAGTGCGGCACCGAGCCGACGACGGTCGTGGACTTCTCCGACGGTGCACCAGAGGTGGTACGCGTCGGCGCCGGTGACCCGGCGCCGTTCCAGTAGGGGCGCCCCTACATCTCCTCGTGCGTGTCGGGGTCCCCGCCGAAGAGCCGGCCGTCGGGACGCCCCAGTGCGGTGATGGCCGCCATCTCCTCGTCCGTCAGCTCGAACCCGAACACGTCCAGGTTGGAGCGCTGGCGCTCAGGCGTGGCCGACTTGGGCAGCGGCATCGACCCCAGCTGCACGTGCCAGCGCAGGACGACCTGGCCCGGGGTCACCCCGTGGGCGGACGCCGCCTGCGCCACGGCCGGCTCGGCGAACGGCGCGTTGCGCTTGCCCATCGGGCTCCAGGCCTGGGTGAGGATGCCGAGCTCGCGGTGCACCTGGCGCATCTGCGGCTGCGGGAAGTAGGGGTGCAGCTCGACCTGGTTGACCGCCGGTCTCACGCCGGTCTCGTCGATGACGCGACGCAGGTGGTCGTCGGTGAAGTTGCTGACGCCGATGCTGCGGACCAGCCCCTCCTGCTGGGCCTGCACCAGCGCCTGCCAGGCCTGGGCGTAGAGGTCGTGGCTCGGGTTGGGCCAGTGGATGAGCGCGAGGTCGATCTGTTCCAGCCCGAGCCGTTGCGCCGAGTCGCGCAGCGACTGCAGGGCGACGGACCTCTCGTGGAACCGGCCCGGGATCTTCGTGGCCACGACCACCTCGGCGCGCGGGATATCGCTGCGGCGCAACGCCTCGCCGACCTCGGCCTCGTTCTCGTAGTTGACGGCCGTGTCGAGGTGGCGGTAGCCCAGCTGCAGGGCGCTCACCATCGCCTCGATGCCGTCCTCACCGCGAAGGGGGTAGGTGCCGAACCCGATGCGGGGGAGCGTCGTGCCGTCGTTGAGGGTCAGGGGGGCGTCGTCGTGCTGTCCGTCAGCCATGTGCCCACGGTAGACCGGGCAGTTGTGCTAACGAGCTGGGGGGAGCGGCCTCGCCGGAGCGTCAGGGCAGCGGCGCGAGCAGCGCCTGGGTGGCGCCGGCCAGGTCGGCGGCCCGGGTGACGGTGACCCAGCGGTCCGACAGCGGCGGGTCGTCCGGCCAGCCCGGGCCGCCGAGGACCAGGGCCAGCGGCCACTTGACGTCGCCCAGCACCGACCAGAGCTGCTCGTCCACGGCTCGGCTGATCGACGCCCAGAGGAACAGGCGTGAGGGCCGGCGCGAGAGCAGCAGGCTCTGCAACGCCTGGGTGGGGACGCGCGCGCCGAGGCCCAGGGCACCGACGCCGTGGCGGGCCAGCTCGGCCTCGAGGGCGAGCAGCGGCAGGTAGTGTTGCTCGTCGTCGGCGCACGCCAGGATGGCCTCGGAGTCGGCGTTGCGGGGCCGGTTGGCCCGGATCACCGAGCGCAGCTCACTGACCAGGATCTCGCTGGCGAGGTGCTCGGACTCCACCCCGAGGGAACCCGCGCCCCACTGGTCGCCGATCGTCCGTAGGGCCGGTGCGAACACCTGCGTCCAGGCCGCGACGAGGTCGCGCTCGCGCAGCGTGCGCTGGTAGATCTTCGACAACATGCCGGGGTCGAGCGACAGGGCCGCGGAGCAGATGGCCGCCACGGTGCCGTCGTCGTCGCCCCTGGGCACCTCGGCAGCCTCTTCGGCCCCGGTCTCGATGAGCAGGCGGTCGGAGTCCATGGAGAGGGCAACGCGCGCGGCGCTCTGGGCGGGGACGCCACGAGCGGTGAAGCGGGCCATGACCCGCACGCGCCGGATGTCCTCTTCGCTGTACCGGCGGTGGCCGCCGTCCGTGCGCTGCGAGGGGCCGACGCCGTAGCGGCGGTCCCACGTGCGCAGCGTGGCGGGGGAGAGGCCGAGCCGGTCGGAGACCGCGCCCACGGCCCACTCTACGGCGGAGACGGAGCTGCTGGACGCGTCGAGCCGCGAGAGCCCCGGGGACGAGGGGTCCTCGAAGAGCTGGCCCGACAGTTCGCTGTCCATGTACCTCTCGTCCTCCTGAGTGACGTTTGGTGCCCGTTGGCTCGCCGGCGGGTGATCCACCGCCGGCGACCCCTGCCCGGGCACTGCTCACTATAGAACTTCTTCAGATGGCTTGCACTATGAACAAGTTCTGCATAGGTTGTGAATCACTTCGGTTCGCGCCACGAGGAAAGAGATTTCATCATGAGCAGCATCAAGAGACTTCCCCGCCCGCTGTTGAGCTCCTACGAGTGGCAGAC
>Ga0308175_100003353_pt1 | contig 11074 bp, 9 predicted proteins | sample PhyCR1_3_FD_203893 | JGI IMG/M metagenome (GOLD analysis project Ga0308175, IMG submission 203893) | Soil microbial communities from UC Gill Tract Community Farm, Albany, California, United States - DLSLS.C.R1 | ecosystem: Environmental > Terrestrial > Soil > Agricultural land | place: USA... | reverse complement strand
CGAACCGCACGGCGACCTGGACGCGCGGTTGCGCCACGACATCCGCCAGTCACTGGCGGCGCTGCGGGCGCTCGCGGCCGTCGTCGAGGCAGAGGTGGCCGAGGACGCCGGCGTCGCCGAGCGGCTCCGGCTCATCTGCCACGAGGTCGACTGGATCGCCGAGCTGGTCTCGTCGTCCGCGACCAAGGACGGCGACCAGGACTTCTCGGTCGTCGACGTCGGCGCGGTCGTCGCGAGCACCTGCTCGACGGTGAGCCTGAGCGCCGGGTGCGACGTACGCATCGTCCAGGAGCCGGCCGTGATGGCGCTGACCGACGAGACGGCGTTGCGCCGCTCGGCCCGCAACCTGGTCGACAACGCGGTGCGCGCCGCCGGCCCGGACGGCACCGTCGAGGTCGCCGTACGACGCGAGGGCAGCCGGGCCGTGCTGGAGGTCTCCGACGACGGTCCGGGCTTCGGCCGGATGCCGGCCCAGCAGGGTCTGGGGCTGGTCACGGTCCGCCGGTTCGCCAGCCGGGTGCGCGGCACGCTCGACATCGGGCGCAGCCGCCTCGGCGGCGCCCGGCTCACCCTCTCGATGCCCACCCACGTCGGTGGTCTCGTCGCGCAGAGGCACTCCGCATGAGGATCGTGCTCTGCGAGGACCACCGCCTGCTGCTGGAGGCCCTCGCCACCGCGCTCGCCCAGCACGGCCACGTCGTCGAGGCCGCCGTCACCAACCCGGTGGACGCCGTCCGCGCCGTCGAGCGGCACGACCCCGACGTCCTGCTCACCGACCTGTCCTTCCCCGTCGGGTCGGGGCTCGACGCGGCCCGCGAGGTCAAGGCCCGGCACCCCCGGACCAAGGTCGTCGTGATCACCGGCGCGGACGAGCCCACCTACCTCGCCGAGGCGCTCGAGGCCGGGGTCTCCGGCTACGTGCTGAAGGGACAGCGGATCGAGGCGATCAGCGCCGCGATCGACGTCGCCGCCGGCGGCGGGTTCACGGTGCACCCGGCGCTCCTGCGCCAGCTGCGGCGCAGCGAGCCCATCCCGCAGCAACGCCGTCGCGGGCACGACCTGACCGACCGCGAGCGGACCGTGCTGGACATGCTCGCCCGTGGCTTCGAGACCCGCCAGATCGTGCGTCGTCTCGGCGTCAGCGAGAGCACGGTCCGGACCCACGTCCAGAACATCCTCGCCAAGCTCGGCGTGCACTCGCGGCTGCAGGCCGTCGTGGTGTACGAGGAGACGTTGCACGCCCACCACGGGGCCAGCGATGTCGACCTCGAGTGAGGGCGGCCCCGTCACGCCTGGTCCCGTCCGGCTGGCCCTGGTGCACCCGCTGCGCGCCTGGGTCGACGCCCTCGAGGTGCTGCTGCGACCTCGCGAGGACGTCGAGCTGGTCGCCGCGCACACGGACCTGGCCTGGGGCCGGCACGCCGTAGCCCTGGGCGAGGTGCAAGTGCTGCTGCTGCACCTCGGTGCCGTGGAGCGCGGCCTCGACCAGGCGCTGCACGAGCTGTTCGACGCGCGTCCCGACCTGAGCGTGGTGGCCCTGAGTGACTCGCGGGACCCGGCGCTGATCACGACGGTCGTGCGCGCCGGCGTGCGCGGGTGGATCGACCAGTCCGCGTCCGTCGAGCACCTGGTCAAGGTGCTGACGGGGGTCGCCCGGGGCGAGGGCTGGATCCCACCCGACCTGCTCGGCCCGGTGCTCGACCACCTCGTCGACGTGGGGCGGACCCGTCAGCACACGAGCGATGCGTTCGCGTCCCTGACCACCCGTGAGCTCGACATCCTCCGCGCGCTCACGCAGGGTCTCTCGCGCCAGGAGATCGCCGACAAGTACACGCTCTCCCCGCACACCGTGCGCACCCACATCAACCACGTGCTGCACAAGCTGGACGTGCACAGCACCCTCGCCGCGGTGTCCCTCGCACGCCGGGTCGGCATCGACGAGGACGGCCCGTCACAGCGTCGATCCCGGGGCTGACGAGGGCTCTCGACGGCTCGCCATTTCGGCGTACCCAACATCGCTCTCCTGTCTGATACCGCCGGGTCCCGGGCTCCGTAGGTTTCCAGACGAACCGGCCGCCTCGGCCGTCCTCGGACACGATCCAGGTGGAAGCAATGCGCATCCTCATTCCTGCCCCGGCACCTCCCGCCGGGCCTCAGCGCGCGGTCCGGCACGTGGTCAACCCGGGATCAGCCCCCCATCCCTCGTCCTGCGTGCCGGGCCGCGCCCCTCGTCGTGTCCTGTCCTTGGAGCTGCCGTGCTCACCGCGCAACCCGACCGTCATCAAGACCGAGCTGGCGTGATGACGCAGCCGCCGGGGCGGGCGGCCGCCCGGTCGGACGGCCCGGCCCGCCCGACCCACGACCTCGAGCCGCTGCCGGCCTTCCTGGCACGTCGGCAGCTCGAGGTCGTCGACGTGGTGCCGGCCGCCGTACCCGCGGGCCGGCGGCTGCTGGTCGGCCGTCCCGAACGGCAGCGCCACGTCCTCTCGATCGCGGTGGCCGACGCCGGGGCCGCGAGCGTCGTCCTCGACCACGAGGAGGCCGTCCTGGGTGGGCTGCGCAGCCGCCTGGACGCGGACATGGCGCGCACCGTGCCGCACGTGGTGCAGCGCGTCCAGGCCAGCCCCACCTCGATCGGGCTGGTGGTGACCGCGCCGCAGGACAAGGAGCCGGCGGTGCCGGAGCCGCGGCGGCCGATGCGCAGCCGCCCGCGCAAGGAGGCGCCCCCGGTGGTGCTCGACGCGGTCGGCACCTGGCTCGACCAGCTGTGGCAGCAGACCGCCGAGGGAGAGCCCGTGCAGGCCGCTGTCGGCGCCGCGGGAGCCCGGTGGCTGGTCGACCTGTACCCCCCGATCAGCCGTACGGCGGTGGGCCTGGACGACCTGCTGCGCGCGCAGCGGACGATGGGCTCCCAGGTGGTCCCCCGGACCGTGGTGCACGGCTGCCTGTGCCCTCGGCACGTGCGGATCTCCCACGGACGCGTGGTGGCCGTGGAGGACTGGGGCCTGGGGTCGCTGGGCTCGGACCCGCTGATCGACCTCGGCGCGTTCGCGGTGCGCTATGCCGGCAACCGGCTCGGGGACGCGCTGGCCGGCCGGTCCGCCTTCGGCAAGGCGGTGCGCGGCTTCGTCTCGACGGGCCTCGACCGGGTCGGGGTCCCCCCTCGCATGTGGCGCGACCTGCTCATGCTCGCCCAGCTCGACCGCGCCTACCGCGCGGCCACCCGCGGCGACGCGGACCCGTCGCTCCTGATCTCGATGCTGGTCCGGGTGCTCCCGGAGCAGCAGCACGGCCACGGGCACGGACACCAGACCGGACACGGAGAGGAAACGAGGACACCATGAGAGCGATCGTCACGGGGGCGGCAGGATTCATCGGCTCCCATCTGTCCGCCCACCTGCTGGACCACGGGGACGAGGTGGTCGGCCTGGACAGCTTCACCGACTACTACGACCCACGCCTGAAGGAGGCCAACGTGGCCGGGCTGGTGGGTCGCGACGGCTTCACGCTGCACCGCCTGGACCTGACCTGCGCACCGCTCGCACGGCTGTTCGAGCAGGCCGACGTGGTCTACCACCTGGCCGGCCAGCCGGGGGTGCGCGGCTCGTGGGGCAACGACTTCCAGCCCTACCTCTCCCGCAACGTGCTGGCCACACAGCAGGTCCTCGAGGCCGCGCGCAACGCGTCGCTGTGGAAGGTGGTCTACGCCTCCAGCTCGTCGGTGTACGGCGATGCCGAGGCGTTCCCGACGCACGAGGACCTGACGCCGCGCCCCGTCTCGCCGTACGGCGTGACCAAGCTGGCGGCCGAGCACCTCTGCGAGCTCTACCGCACCACGTCCGGGGTGCCCACGGCGTCGCTGCGCCTGTTCACGGTCTACGGGCCGCGGCAGCGTCCGGACATGGCGTTCTCCCGGCTGGTGTCGTCGTCGCTGGACGGCAGCCCCTTCCTGCTCTACGGCAACGGCGAGCAGAGCCGGGACTTCACCTACGTCGCCGACGTGGTGGCGGCCATGCGGCAGGCGGCGCTCTCGCCGTGGACCGGTGTGGCCAACATCGGCGGCGGCGCGCGGACCACGCTGAACTCGGTGATCGAGACGATCGGCGAGCTGCTGCGGCCCATCGAGCTGGTGCGGCTGCCGGTGCAGCGCGGCGACGTGCGGCACACCGCCGCGGACACGAGCGTCGCCGAGAGCGGCTTCGGCTACCACCCGCAGGTCTCGCTGCGCGACGGTCTGTCCCGGATGGTGGAGGCGGCGCTCAAGGTGCTGCCGACCGAGCGCTCCGCCTCGGCGAGCCGGCCGTGAGGACGGTGTGGCCGCTGGCGCCGAAGCGGGTGGTGCCTGACGACGCGATGCCGGCGCAGCCGGCGCAGCCGCGGGTCAAGGTGCTGCACGTGATCACCCGGTTCGCGGGCGGCTCCGGCGGCAACACCCTCCTGTCCGCCGCAGGCATGGACCCGCAGCGCTACGAGTCGTGGGTCGCCTCCATGCCCGGAGGCCCGCTGTGGGACGCCGCGGAGGCGGGTGGTGTCCGGACGACGTACGTCCGGCACATGCGCGAGCAGATCTCCCCGCTGCACGACCTGCTCGCCTGCCGCGAGCTGGTCCGGCTGATGCGCCGCGAGCGGTTCACCGTGGTCCACACGCACTGCTCCAAGGCGGGGCTGATCGGCCGGGTCGCCGCGAAGCTGGCCGGGGTCCCGGTAGTCGTGCACACCTTCCACATCTTCGCCGTCCACGACGGGCTGAGCCCGGCCCGCAAGCGGCTCTACCTGCTCCTCGACCGCGCCGCGCGCCGCCTGGCGAACCGGTACGTCGCGGTGGCCCCGTCCGTCGCCCGGGAGGCGGTTGAGCAGCGCGTCGTCGGCCCCGGCGAGATCGTCGCGGTGCCGTCGGCCGTGGAGCTGGACGGCATCCCCACCGAGGCCGACCCGGCCGTGCGCGACGAGCTCGGGCTCGACCCCGACCGCCCGGTCGTCGGCACGGTGGGCCGGATCGTCGCGCAGAAGTGTCCCCTCGACTTCGTCCGGATGTGCGCACTGGTCCACGCGCAGCGGCCGGACGTGCAGTTCGTGATGGTCGGCGACGCCACTCTCGAGACCCGCGGGCTGGAGCAGGAGACCTGGCGGGAGGCGGAGCGGCTCGGCGTCCCGGTGCTGTTCACCGGCTTCCGCGCCGACGCTCCGCGCGTCGCCGCGAGCTTCGACGTCTACGTCGTGCCGTCGCTGTACGAAGGCCTCGGCCGCGCCGTCACCGAGGCGATGGCCTCGGGCCGCCCGGTCGTGGCCACCGCGGTCAACGGCGTGCCCGACCTGGTGGAGCCCGGCTCGACCGGGCTGCTGGCCGAGCCGTCGGACCCGGCGGCGCTGGCCCGCTCCGTGCTGTGGATGCTGGACCACCCGGCCGAGGCCGAGGCGATGGGCGCGCAGGCCCGGGCCCGGGTGCGGCCGTCCTTCGCGCCCGAGCTGATGTGCGCCGCCCTCGACGACCTGTACGGCGAGCTGCTCGGCCGGCCCGTCTCCGTGCCGGTCGCACCTGCTGCCGGACTCTCCGGAGCCGCGGGCATTCCCGAGCAGCGCTCCGTGGGGGCGGACCTGCTGACCGGGAGCACGACCGGAAGATGACCGGTCCACGGCCCGGCGCTCGGCCCGGCCTGATCCGGGGGCACCGGCGCCGGGCGATCGTGCTCGGCCTCGTCCTGGCCCTGCTCATGATCGGCGCGGGCGCCGGTGCCGTCGTCGTGGTCGCGAACCGGCTCGCCGCGCCGACGGTCTGCAACCCCGGCGACTACGACACGATCCACATCTCCGGCGCCCGGGACGGCCGCCTCTCGCACACCAAGGTCACCCACTGGACGCTGGTGTCCGGGGCCGACGCGACCTGGCGGGGACGGACCCACTACGCGATCGAGCTCGGCGGGGACGCGCGGGTGTGCCTGTCCGGTGGGACGTTCATCGGCACGTGGCCCCGGGACACCTCGTGGAGCAGCATGCACGGCACCGCGGCCGTCATCGTCGACGCTCCCCGCGCGACCGTCGAGGACATCACCGTGCACGGGTACGGCGACTCGATCCGGCTCGAGAAACGGGCCGGCCACTTCGTCGTACGCCGGGTGAACCTGTCGTTCAGCCGCGACGACTGCATCGAGAACGACGCGCTGCTCGGCGGCACCGTGTCCCAGTCGCTGCTCGACGGCTGCTACAACGCCTTCAGCGCCCGCAGCTTCCACCACGAGCCGAGCGGCGACCGGAACGTCTGGACGATTCGCAGCTCGCTGGTGCGCCTGCAGCCGATGCCGCGGACCTACAAGGACGAGAAGCCGATCCCGGGCACCGCGGGCTTCTTCAAGTGGGACAAGAACGGACCGCGCCTGGTGCTGGAGGACAACGTGTTCCGCGCCGACCAGAAGGCCGGGCCGGTGGGGCTGGGGCTGCCACCCGGGAAGCTCAAGAGCTGCTCGGGGAACACGATGGTGTGGCTGGGCAAGGGTCCCTACCCGGCCCACCTGCCGAGCTGCTTCAAGATCACGCGGGACAAGAGCGTCTGGGACCGCGCGGTGGCGAGCTGGCACCAGGCCAACGGCTGACCCTGTCGGCAACCGCCCGTCTGGCGTAGCCGAAGTAGTACCGATGCCCGACGCATCTGGACGAACTGATGACTGGACTGGTCGCTGCACTGTGACGAGCAGTCGACAACGGGAGGACACCAATGGCTGGCACGCGCACTCACACGACTCGGACGGTGACGAGCGCCCTCGTGCTCGGGGCAACCCTGCTCGTCCCGCCCCTCACCGGAGCGGCGACCAGGGCGGCAGCCGCGCCGACCTCGACGGCCCCAGCGGCCTCGGCTCCGGCCGCGGCGCCGGCGATGGCCGCCCCTGCGTCGGCCGCCGCGAAGACGCCTCCGGTGAAGCCGTTCGAGAAGCGGCCGATCTACACCCGTGAGCTGGGCCTCGCCCACCCGACCGGCGCGGCGTTCCTGGACGGGCCGCGGCTGCTCGCCATCGCCCAGAGCCGGCCCCGCGCGACGGCGATCCGGCTGCTCGACCCGCGCAGCGAGAAGCTGGTGCGGCGGGTCGGGCTGAACGTGCGGCTCACGCCCGGCACCCTGGCCGACAACGGCCGGGGCCGGCTCGCCGCCCTGGCGGGCCGGACGTTCGTGACCTGGCCGGCCGGCGCACGCGGGACCGTCCGCCCCGCCCGTCGTACCGTCACCGGCGCGAGCATCGCCCAGGTGCGAGGCATGACCTACGACCCGCAGACCCGCTCGTGGCTGGGACTGGACGCGGCGCGCAGCCGGCTCGTGTCGCTGCGGGCGAAGGGCCGCACCATGCGCGCGGTCGCGACCGGCCGGGTCGCGGGCCTGGCCGGGCACAGGCCCGTGGGCGTCGCGTACGACCCCGCGACGCGTCGCGTGTACGTCGCGGACGCGGCCGGGTCCCGGCTGGTGCCGGTCACCAGCAAGGGAGTGCAGGTCGCCCCGGCCCTCGACATCAGCGGCGTACCGACCACGCAACTGCGCTCGCTCGCGTTCGGCGCGACCGCCGACCCGACCGACACCTCGAAGGCCACGAGCCTGTACGCGACCGACGCGGGCAGCGGGTCGACGCTCGGCAAGGTCGCCGAGATCTCCCTGGCCCCGATCGGCCAGGCCGCCGCGGCCGCACCGCTCACCTCGACGGCCACGCTGGTCAAGAAGACCGACCTGTCCAAGCTCAGCCCGCCATCGCCGGACACCTCCGGCATCGTCTACATGAAGGACTCCGGGCACCTGTTCATCGCGGACTCCGAGGTGGACGAGATGACGATCTACAAGAACGTCAACATGTGGGAGCTGTCCCTCAACGGCTCGTCGGTGTTCAGCACCGGCAACACGCTGAAGTTCTCCAAGGAGCCGACCGGCGTCGGCTACGACCCAGGCAGCAAGGTGCTGTTCGTCAGCGACGACGACAAGAAGCGGATCTTCTCCCTCAAGACCGGCACCGACGCCCGCTTCGGGACGACCGACGACCCCACGCCCACGTCGATCTCGGCGTCGGCCTTCGGTGACAGCGACTCCGAGGACGTCACCTTCGACGACAAGTCCAAGGACCTGTTCGTGACCGACGGCACCGGCCTGGAGGTCTGGCGCGTGGCGGCCGGGTCGAACGGCCGCTTCGACGGCATCGCCCCGACGGGCGACGACGTGGTCACCCACTTCGACGTCGGCGTGTACGGCATCACCGACCTCGAGGGCATCGGCTACAGCGCGACCCGGGACTCGCTGTTCCTCATGGACCGGAACTACAAGAACATCGTCGAGGTCAGCAAGACCGGTGCCCTCGTGCAGACGATCGACATCACCAGCATCGGCATGAACAAGCCCGCGGCGATCGCGATCGGGCCGGCCAGCAACGACCCCTCGCGCACGGACCTCTACGTCACCGTCCGCGGCGTCGACAACGACAACCACCCCACCGAGAACGACGGGGCGATGTACGAGCTGTCCGCGCCGAACCTCGGCCCGACCGGTCCGCAGACCAACACCGCTCCGGTGGTGAGCGCGGGCTCGGACCAGACGATCACCCTTCCCTCGTCGGCGTCGCTGAACGGCACCATCACCGACGACGGGCAGCCCAACCCGCCCGGCGCGACCACCGCCCAGTGGGCCATGGTGAGCGGTCCCGGCACGGTCACCTTCGCCGACCCGAAGGCGGTCGACACCACGGCGAGCTTCAGCGCGGCCGGCACGTACGTGCTGCGTCTCACCGGTGACGACTCAGCCCTCACCGCCGCCGACGACGTCACCGTCACGGTCAACCCGACCAGCGGCGCCACCAACAAGGCCCCGGTCGTCAACGCCGGCGCCGACCAGACGGTCACGCTGACCGGTGGGGTCAGCCTGAGCGGCACCGTCACCGACGACGGCCTGCCCAACCCGCCCGCCACGACCACCATCACCTGGTCGAAGGTCAGCGGTCCCGGGACGGTCACCTTCACCTCCCCCAACGCGGCCAGCACCCAGGCGACCTTCAGCCAGACGGGCACCTACGTGCTCGCTCTCAAGGGCGACGACAGCGCGCTCAGCACCACCGACCAGGTCCAGGTCATCGTGAACGCGGACAGCGGCGGCGGTGGTACCAACCTGGTCACCAACTCCGGCTTCGAGACCGCTACCACGGGCTGGAAGGCGTCGACCGGGGCGCTCACCCGGGTCGCCGTGCCGCACACCGGCTCCTGGGCCGGAGCGATGACGAACACCGGCTCCTCGTCCGTCACCTGCCAGCTCAACGACTCGCCCAACTGGGTCACGAGCACCACGGCCGGCACCTACACCGCCACCGCGTGGGTGAAGTCCGACGCAGCCGGTAGCGGGACCACTGTGCGGCTGCGCTTCCGGGAGTACGACAGCGCCGGCACGAACCTGGGCACCAAGGAGTCGACGATCGTCCTGAGCACCAGCTACCAGAAGGTCACGTTGGACTACACGCCCACCGCCGCGGGCTCGACGCTCGACTTCAACGTGCTCCGCAGCTCCACCCCGGCCGGGGCGCTCTGCTACGACGTCGACGACATCTCGATCGTGAAGAACTAAAAGGAGGTCTCCCTACGGCGAGCGCGGTGTGGTCCTCTCACCGTTGGTCGAGAGGACCACCGCGCCGGCCGGTGGGCATCACGGTCCGCGGGGGCCGCCACCCGCCGGGTTGCCCGACTGCAGCGACAGCAGCCGCGTGAACAGCCAGACGAGCCCGGCCTGCCAGCCGACCGCCAGCAGCACCATCAGCGGCCACCAGCTCGCCACGACGGCCGCAGGCGGCGCGCCGTGCAGGGCCGCGAGGCCGTACGTCGGCAGCAGCACCGCCGCCCACAGCACGATGACCGCGGTGCGTAGAGCCCGGCTCCGGTCGGGTGGCGGGTGGATGCCGAGGCCGCTGACGTCCTGCGGCCGGAAGTCCTTCAACATCTGCCGTGTCGAGCTGTAGACCTCTGTCTTGGGGTACCTCGCGGCCAGCATCTGCCGCGTACGACGTACCGCGCGGGGGTTCCAGCGCACCGACGCCGGCAGGGCGACCGCCTCGATCCGCCCCTTGGCCGCACGGAAGCCCCGGTCACCCAGGATGCAGCGGCCCTGCACGGACACGACCGCGCTGGCGGGACCGAGGGCCACGGTGGCGCTGCCGGGCAGGTACCAGCCGTACAGCCCGCACGCGCACCCGGCCGCCGGGGCAGCGTGCTCGGCACCGGTTGCGCAACGGGCGACCTCCAGTCCCCCGTCCCACGGACCGCACTCGCTGTGCACCACGGGGTACAACCCGTCGCCGCGCAGCTCGAACTGCCGGTAGCCGCGCAGCTCGCCGGCGACGAGATCCGCCCCAGACTCCAGGCCCCCAGGCCGGTCGCTCATGCCGGCGCGGGGGCCGGCTCCCGCTCCGGCTGCTCGCGTCGCGGCTCCGGCTCGCGCCGCGGGGCCTCAGGAAGGGGCTCGAACTCGATCTCACGACGCTCCGTGCCGATGTTGCCCATGGCCTCGCCCCGATCCCGTAGGAGGGTCCGGAGACGCCACCCCGGCGGCCTCCGGCTGTGCTTCCCTCATCGTCGGACGGACGCGTGTCCCTGTCGAGACCCCAGGCTACTTCCGTGTCAGCGCGGGTCGCGGCTGCATGGCGTCTGCTGCGAAGCCGGCATGGCGTCGGGGTGGCCGAAACCAACCCCTGGCACCGGCGCGGCGTAGTGACCTGAGGTGCGAGCGTGCGACATCGAACCGACCAATTCGGGGCGCCAGCGGGCGCGGTGGTGACCACGGCGCGCACCTGGGTGTGCCTTCGAGACCCTCGCCCGGTGGCTCGGGCATACCTCAACCAGCAGTGCGGGGTCCGGCAGATGTGCGGGCGTCAGCGCGTCAGCGCGTCAGCGCGTCAGCGCGTCAGCGCGTCAGCGCGTCAGCGCGTCAGCGCGTCAGCGCGTCAGCGCGTCAGCGCGTCAGCGCGTCAAGGGATGGTGACGCGGTACGTACGCAGATGGGGACTGGTCCACTCGTAGGTCGTCTCGCCGGACTCATCAGGACCGGACCCGTCGGCGGGCAGGCGGCGGTAGC
>Ga0308175_100003352_pt1 | contig 11075 bp, 8 predicted proteins | sample PhyCR1_3_FD_203893 | JGI IMG/M metagenome (GOLD analysis project Ga0308175, IMG submission 203893) | Soil microbial communities from UC Gill Tract Community Farm, Albany, California, United States - DLSLS.C.R1 | ecosystem: Environmental > Terrestrial > Soil > Agricultural land | place: USA... | reverse complement strand
GCGCACGGCATCGCGATACTTGCCGTTCCACTCGGTCCAGCGCACGGGGAAGTTCCCCACCTGATAGCCGCCCGGCCCGACGTCCCACGGCTCGGCGATCAGCTTCACGTCGGCGAGCGTCGGGTCCTGCTGCATGATGTCGAAGAACGCCGAGAGCTTGTCCACGTCGTACAGCTCGCGCGCGAGCACCGGCGCGAGGTCGAAGCGGAAGCCGTCGACGTGCATCTCCTTCACCCAGTAGCGCAGCGAGTCCATCACGAGCTGGATCGTGCGCGGGTGCTGCATGTTGAGCGAGTTGCCCGTGCCGGTGAAATCCGTGTAGAAGCGCGGATTGTCCGCCTCGAGCCGATAGTACGCCGAGTTGTCGATCCCGCGCAGCGAGAGGGTCGGCCCGAGGTGGTTCCCCTCGCCCGTGTGGTTGTACACGACGTCGAGGATCACCTCGAGCCCCGCCGAGTGCAGGGTCTTCACCATGGTCTTGAACTCGTAGACCTGGTTGCCCAGCCCGCGCGTCGCGAAGCGCACGTCCGGCGCGAAATACCCGATCGAGTTGTACCCCCAGTAGTTCGTCAGCCCGCGCTCGGCGAGATGCCGGTCGACGACCGATTGATGAACCGGGAGCAGCTCGAGCGCGGTGACGCCGAGCGACTGGAAGTACTCGATCATCGGATCGCTGCACAGTCCGAGATAGGTGCCCCGCAGCTCGGGTGGCACCTCGGGATGACGCATCGTCATCCCCTTCACGTGACATTCGTAGATGATCGTCCGGTTGTACGGCACGCCGAGCGGGCTGTCGTCCTCCCAGGTGAAGGCGGAGTCGATCACCACGGACTTGGGCACGCCACCGGCCGAGTTGCCCGGGTCGGGCTCGAGATCCTCGTTCGGGCCGCCGACCTTGTACGCGAACAGGTGGTTGCTCCAGCTGATCGCCCCCGTGATCGCCTTGGCGTATGGGTCGATCAGCAGCTTCGCCGGGTTGAAGCGATGTCCCCGAGCCGGCTCGTACGGCCCGCTCACGCGATAGCCGTAGAACTGTCCGGGCCGGACATCGGGGAGATAGCAGTGCCACACCTGGTCGGTGCGCTCCACGATCTGGATCTTCGCCGCTTCCTCCGCGTCGTATTCGTCGCGGAAGAGACAGAGCTCCACACCCGTGGCGTTCTCGGAAAAGAGGGCGAAGTTCACCCCCGTGCCGTCCCAGGTCGCGCCAAGCGGATAGGGACGGCCAGGCCAGACCCGAAGCGTCACGTGATGCTCCCGTCCTCGAAGTCACGGACGTACACCGCCGCGCTCCATGGCGCGAGCCGCACGGTGCGCGTCCGCCGCTCCACCGGCAGCGACGCCGCGAGCAGGCGCTTCGGCGAATCGGACGCCGGCGGCGCTTCCGCCGGCGCGATGGTCGCCGGCGCGCCCGCGGCACCGCCGTATCCGGGCTCGTCGGTGGAGAGACGGAGCCGCCATCCCCACGGCGCTTCAGGCGGCACCGGAATGTCCTGCGGCCGACCGCTGAGATTGTACGCGCACCACAGCGTCCGCTGCGCGCGCACCGCGTCGAAGATGTCGCCCTGCGCCGGCATCGATCGGAGCTGCGTGCACCAGTCGGCCGATCCCTCGACGTGCACCACGCTGGCTCCGGGCTTGAGGGTTGGCTCCTCACGCCGCAGCGCGAGCAGGTCCATGTACAGCGCGAGAAGCACCGCACCCGAGGGAGAGTCCCGCCTGTCCCAATCGAGCTTCGCGCGCGCGAACGTCTCCTCGGCCTGCGGGTCGATCTGCGCCGCGGCCGTCAGCCCGAGCGCCTCGAACTCCCGCCGGCGGCCCGCCCGCACGGCTTCGACGAGCGCAGAATCGCCGTGCTCGATGAAGTAGAGGAAGGGCGCGGTCTCTCCGTACTCCTCCCCCATGAACAGCAGCGGAATGTATGGCGACAGCAGCACCAGCGCCGCCGCCAACCGCTGCCGGTCCGCCGGCACGAGCGACGCGAGCCGCTCGCCCAGCGGCCGATTCCCCACCTGATCGTGATTCTGCGCGCAGACGACGAACCGCTGCCTCGGCACCCCGGCCGAGGAACGTCCATGGATCCGGTCGCGATGCGGCGCGTATCGGCGCGCGTAGAAGAACGGCTCGCGATACACGTCGGCGATCGTCGCGATGCCGGTGAAGTCCTGGTAGTAGCCGTGACGCTCTCCCGTGAGTGTCGAGTGGATCGTGTGGTGCACGTCGTCCGACCACTGCGCGTCGAGCCCGTAGCCGCCCTGCTCCGGAGGGCGGATCAATCGCGGATCGTTGAGATCACTCTCCGCCATCAGTTGCACCTTGCGCCCCATGCGACGCCCGAGCTCGTGCACCTCGTCGGACAGCTCCTCCAGAAAGGCGAGCGCGCCGAAGTCGAAGATCCCCTGCACCGCGTCCAGCCGCAGCGCGTCGATGTGGTACTCGGCGATCCAGTACAGCGCGTTGTCGTGCGCCCACCGGCGCACCGCATCGCTGCCCGGGCCGTCGTAGTTCACCGCGCGTCCCCACGGCGTGCGATACACGTCGGTGAAGTACGGGCCGAACTGGTCGAGGTAGTTCCCCTCGGGCCCCACATGGTTGTAGACGACGTCGAGCACGACGCCCAACCCCTGGCGATGCGCCGCGTTCACGAGCCGCCGCAACCCCTCCGGCCCGCCGTACGCCGAGTGCGGCGCGTAGAGGTGCACGCCGTCGTAGCCCCAGTTGCGTCGCCCGGGGAATTCGGCGACCGGCATCAGCTCGATCGCGGTGACGCCGAGCGCGGCGAGCTGCGGCAGCCGCTCTATCGCGGCGTCGAAGGTGCCGGCTTGGGTGAAGGTCCCGATGTGCACCTCATAGATCACGAAGTCCGGCAGCGCGACGCCGGGCCAGTCACCGTCCTGCCATGCGAACGCCGACGGGTCGACCACCTCGGAGAGCGCGTGCACGCCGTCGGGCTGCGACCGGCTCGCCGGATCGGGGAGCGGATCGCCGCCGTCGATGCGATAGCCGTAGCGGTCGCCCGCCACTGCGCCTGGCACCGTAGCTCCCCACACGCCACGCTCGCCGTCGAGCCGCGTGAGCGGATGGTCGCCCGCCGCCGCGCCGCTGGCGACACGAACGACGACCTCTCTCGCCTTCGGCGCCCACACGCTGAAGGCCACTCCGTCGGCGACCACCTGGGCCCCGCGCCTGAGCTGCCAGGCGGGCCGTACGCTCACGGAGCGCTCCATCAGCTCCATCACCGGGGGCAGCGTCACGCGCCCACCGGCGCGATCGCGCCGATTCGTTCGGGACCGCCGGCCGGCATCAGCCGGAACCAGAGGAAGTCGCGGCCGTTCATCGTCAGCAGGTAGGGACGCTCGGTGATCTTCGGAAATGCGTGTCCGCTCCAGAGCTCCATCGGCGACCATCCGTCGAACGCGCTCAGATCGAGCTCCACGTACTGCGCGTGCCGCGCGAGGTTGTTCACGCAGAGGATCACCTCGTCCTCGAACCGCCGCAGAAAGGCCAGCACTCGGCGATTCTCGGGTGCGAGCGGCTCGAAGCTCCCGCGCCCGAAAGCGCGATACTTCCTCCGGAGCCGCACGATCGCGCGCACCCACTGCAGCAGCGACGTCACCGTCGTCTCCTGCGCTTCCACGTTCACCGTCTGATAGCCGTACGGCGGATCGGTGATCACCGGGTGATAGAGCGCGGCGCTCGCCACCGACGAGAATCCCGCATTGCGGTCGGCGCTCCACTGCATCGGCGTGCGGACGCCGTTCCGGTCGCCGAGGAAGATGTTGTCGCCCATGCCGATCTCGTCGCCGTAGTAGAGCACCGGCGAGCCGGGCAGCGACATCAGCAAGGCGTGCATGAGCTCGATCTCGTCGCGGCCGTTGTCCATCAGCGGCGCGAGGCGGCGGCGGATGCCGACGTTGACGCGCATCCGCGGGTCCTTGGCGTACGCGCTGTACATGTAGTCGCGCTCTTCGTCGGTCACCATCTCGAGCGTGAGCTCGTCGTGGTTACGCAGGAAGATCGCCCACTGGCACCGCTCCGGGATCGGCGGCGTCTGCGCCATGATGTCGACGATCGGCGTGCGGTCCTCGCGCGCCACCGCCATGTACATCCTCGGCATCACGGGAAAATGGAACGCCATGTGGCATTCGTCGCCGTCGCCGAAGTACGCGCGCACGTCGGACGGCCACTGATTGGCCTCACCGAGGAAGACGCGCCCGCTGAACTCGGCGTCCATCACGGCGCGCAGCTTCTTCAGGATGTCGTGGGTCTCGGGCAGGTTCTCGCAGTTCGTGCCTTCGCGCTCGACGAGATACGGGATCGCATCCAGCCGGAGCCCGTCGACCCCGAGGCGCAGCCAGAAGCGCATCACGTCGAGCACGGCCTTCAGCACCACCGGGTTGTCGAAGTTGAGGTCGGGCTGGTGGCTGAAGAAGCGATGCCAGAAGAACTGCTGCGCGAGCGGGTCCCACGTCCAGTTGGACGTCTCGGTGTCGGTGAAGATGATCCGCGTCCCGGCGTACTTGTTCGGGTCGTCGCTCCACACATAGAAATCCCGCTCCGGCGACCCTTTTGTCGCAGAGCGCGCCCGCTGGAACCAGGGATGCTGGTCGGAGGTGTGGTTGATCACGAGCTCCGTGATCACCCGGAGCCCGCGCTCGTGCGCCGCATCCAGGAAGGCGACCACGTCGTCGAGCGACCCGTAGTTGGGGTGCACGCCGCAGTAGTCGGCGATGTCGTATCCGTCGTCCCGCAGTGGCGACGGATAGAAGGGGAGCAGCCAGATCACCGTCACGCCGAGCGCGGCGATGTAATCGAGCTTTTCGAGCAGGCCCCGGAAGTCGCCGTAGCCGTCGCGGTTCGAATCGCGGAAGGCTTTGACGTGGAGCTGGTAGATGATGGCGTCGTGATGCCAGGCAGGGTCCTGCGGGAGTTCGTGCATGCAGCAAACGTCCTTTCATGCCGCGATGGGGCGCCTTCGATGCGGCTATGGTGTCGTGGAATGCTCGGCAATCGCGTCAGCGCAGGCCTGTCGTGCCGCGCCGCTGCCGCCGTCGTGGCGTCGCGCCCGTGGGCGCAACATCCAGGCCCGCGTAGGGTTCGATTTTGTCGGGCGTGGGGTTTAGCCGCGCTCAGCGCACCGGGCAGCTCACCCGACGCATGGTCACCCGGTTCGCCGCTGAGCGTTGCGCTGCGGCCTCCTTCGGCGGAGCGGCGCTCGCGCCGGCGGCCGCTGACTCCGCGGCCTTTCTTACCGGAGCACGCGTCGCCGCATAACTCGACGACGGCTCCGTGCGCGCGACCACGACTTCCTCGAGCTGGCTGACCGGTGCGGAGGAGGCGAACCCGGCCCGACCGCCGATGTCGGGCCCGAATGCGATGCTCTCCATGTACCCGATCCGCCTGAGGCGAAGAGTGAGGCTGTCGCCAGCCCCCGGCGTCAGTTGGGTCGAGAGCCCGGTCGCCGAACCCGCCGTGGTGAGTACTGGTGCCGGAGCCTGGCCGATTCGCGCCGCGGAATCCGTCGACACAACGAGCGGTAACGGCACTCCGCCCCACCGTACGCCGGGAGCACTACTCTCGATCAGATAGCACTCAGTTGCGACACCCGAGAGACTCTTCGACGCCACCATCGCGCGATCTGGGAGAGTTCCAGCGTTTGCAGACCCAGCCACGGCGTCTCCACGCACAGCCTCTGTGGCTGCACCTGTCGCCGGTACCGGCGCCGGAGCGGCCGCAACGGCCCCACGAACGCGCGATCTGTCGGCAACGCCCACCCGCTGCTCACGCGCTTCGACCGTCGCCCGTCTCGCCTCGGCCACCCGGGTCGAGGCGGACGTGTCCACGCCGGCCAGCCCCACGGCGGGTGCACCGGGCGTCGGAACCGGAACGGGTACCGCCGGAGTCTGCGCCGGCTCGAGTGCGCGCGGCGGCTGCGCGATGGCGAGGTTCCGCTTGATCGCCGAATCGAGCAGCGGATCGCGCCCCGCGTCCGACGCTGGCGCGCTCGCCACGACCGAGCCCGCGCTGTCGGTCGTCGCCCCGGTGCCCGCCCGACTCGCCATCGACCTGGCCACCGGAGATACGACGTCGTTGGTGGCGGTTCTCGAGCGCGTCATGGTGATCCCGAGCGCGACCAGCACGGTCGCGGCGATCGTCGCGCGGGCCGGCGTGACGTGCAACCAGCGCCAGAGCGACCCGTTGCCCGTACCTCGAGCAGCTGCCGCCGCCGGGCTCGCGCCGGTCTCGGGCGCGCCCTGCGCCCACCCGGGCCGCGCGCCCAGAGCGTGATCGTCGAGCGACGCCACGATCCGCGACGCGCCGGCGATCAGCCCGCGCGCCTCTGCCACCGCGGCGGCGCACTCCGCGCACGACCGCACGTGCTCGGCGACCCGCGCCGCCGCCGGCGCGTCGAGCGCGTCGTCGAGCCAGGCGTGGATCGTCCCCTCGTCCGGATGCGTCGTCCAGTCCTCGTCCATCGGTCGCTCCGTCATGCGCGCTTCGCCGAGCGTTCGGCCTGAAGCGCTTCGTAGGCCTCCATCAGTCGCCGCCGCGCCCGCGACAGCGTCGTGCCCACCGAGCCCACCGAGAGCTCGAGCGCTTCGGCGATCTCGTCGTACCCCAGCCCTTCCTCGCGCATCAGCAGGGCCTCCCGGTCCCGCTCGGCCAGCATCTCGATCGCCTGACGCGCCAGCGCCTGCTCCTCGGCCCGTTCCATGGAAGTCGGCTCCAGCTCCTGCGAGGCCGCGTCCGCGTCGGCATCGGCCTTCATCCGGTCGAGCCGCTTCCGCTCGCGCGCGTCGCGACGCGTCTCGTCGCGCACCAGGTTCGAGGCCACGGCGAACAGCCACGAGCGCTCGCTCGTGATCGTCTCTTGGCGGAGCGCGCGCACGAACGTCTCCTGCGCGATCTCCTCCGCCGAATCGCGGTCGCCCAGGCGACGCGTGAGAAAGCGGACCAGGGGCGTGTGATACGCTTTGAACAGCTGCGACAGCCGGTCTGGCGAAACCATGGTGCCGCAAGATGGCACCATGCCGCATGTGGTGTCAGACCCCGCATTGGAGACGCTGACGGCGCTCCTTCCTGCACACACTCCGGATCCCCTGCCCCGCACCATGGCATGTGCGTTGCCCCTTGCGATGGCTCACGCGCGCTCGGCGCGCTCACTGGAGAGAGAGGGACGATGAGCCAGAACCGATCGACTCGAAGCGATGGATCCGGAGAGGGCGCCGGCCTGGGCGACGACCAGGGGACGCGCGTGGGGGCGCCGGACAAGAGCCTGAAGGCGCCGGAGCAGCATGCGGACGGTCCGACCGGCCGCGCGGAGCGGCAGACCGGCACCGGCAGCGAAGCGTCGGAAGGAATGCACAACGCGCAGCAGGGCGGATCTCGGAACGAGTCCGACCGCTCGGGCGTGTCCGGGCAGGACACGGGCCGAGGCGCGCGCGAGGGGGGCGATCGTGCCGGCTCGGAGCCGCTGACCGAGGGCGGCGATCAACATCGGAGCGGATACGGCGGGGCCGGCGGCACTCCGGTGAACAGCTCGGACACGCGCGAGCCTCCTCGGAAGCGCTGAGCCGGCAACGCATGGAGCGCCGCGGAATTCCGCGGCGCTCTTGCTATATGAATATCAATTTATATAATGCGTGATGCCGATCGACGACGAACGTGCGCGCGCGATTGCCGCGCTGCGGTTCCGCGCCCTGGGCGACGAGACGAGACTGCGGATCCTCGAGGCGTTCGGCGCCGGCGAGGCCACGGTCAGCGAGCTGCAGCACGCCGTCGACATCGGGCAATCCTTGATGTCGCATCATCTGCGGATCCTGCGCGAGTCGGGGTTGGTTGAGGACCGGCGCGAGGGGCGCTGGGTCCACTACGGAATCGTCGAGGGGGCGCTCGCGGCGGTGAAGCTGGCGGTCTACGAGCTCGAGCCGTTGACCCGTTCAAGCCGAGTCGGTTCGTAAACCGGTTTTCCGATGTCATCCCGGGCCGATCGCGGAGTCGATCTGCGCGGTTTGCTCTTCAACAGCGGAAACGCGGATTGCCGGGGATCTCTCCCTTTTTTAACAGCGGCAACGCGGATTTGCGCGGATTCCTTTGAAACAGCGGGGACGCGGAATTGCGCGGATCACGCGGACACTGCCGGATTCCCTCTACCGCCCGGTCGGGTTCTACCGACGGCCCTGCTCGAGATTGTTGGGAGGGGTGGCGGAGAGATCTCGGCGCCGGACCATTGAACCATTTGCGGTTGCTCGTGCCGAGGACCGCGCCTCCGCGTTCCTCCGCGCCTTCGCGTGACACCACGTTGCGCGCCGAACGCCTGGATGCCGTCATCCCGAGCGCAGTCGAGGGATCTGCACTTGACCCGGGGTGCAGATCTCTCGACTCGCTCCGCTCGCTCGGGATGACAAATGGACCAACCCGGCGGTGGTGGAGATCCGGCAGTTGTCCGCGTGATCCGCGCAAATCCGCGTTCCCGCTGTTGAGGAGGGATGCGCGACGATCCGCGTCCCCGCTGTTCATCAATAAGAAATAAATATCTATTGGTGCGATAACTGATCGGTGCCCAGTAGCGCAAAGCGCCCCATCGTGCGATGTTGCGCCCCGACCCAGGGAGAGAGACATGGAATCCAGTTCGTCAGTGAAGGATCTCGAGGATCGCGTCGCCAAGCTGCAGCGGGCCGTCTACTACCTCATCTGGAAGCGGACAGGGTTCGGCGAGCAGTGCGTCCACTGTGGGCACGCCTATCCGGCGCACGCCGAGAAGTGCAAAGCCGCTGAGGTCGAGGAGCTGGTTCGATAGCGCTTCGGGCGTAGCACACCCGCCTCGCGAACCTTCGTCGGTCGCGATCGGCGGGATGCGTCGCTGTGCGGTGCCAGCATACCTGCGGCACCTCTGCCACGAAGCGTTCGAGGGCGCGCGGGGGACGTCTCGAGGAGACGTCCCCCGCGCAGCGTTCGCTCCCGGCATTCGCACGCGCAGCGCACTCGGCAATGCTTTGCGACCGTGCGAGTGAATCTGGCACGTCCTTTGTGTTAGGGATGTGTGCGAGGCGCGGTGCTTCGCCTCGGGCCATCTCTCCGACGTCGACGAATGCGCAGCCAGGCTGCTCTCCCGATCCGCCCACTCCGAACCGCCCTCGCGGTGCTCGCGGGGTTGCTGGGAGGGTGTGCGCCGGCGACGAGGAGCCCGGGCTCGGCGGCTCGCGTCGCAGCGGCGGGAAGCTCGGTCACTCGCTCGGTGACCACGCCGTTCGTCGAGTCGCAGACGGTGTCCTTCGCGCTCGATCGGATCGACCAGCGCTCCCTCCCGCTCGACAAGACCTACCGCCACTACGGCACCGGCTCCGGCGTGAGCGTGTACGTGTTCGACGGGGGGATCCTCGATACCCATCCCGAGCTCGCGGGCCGGGTTCGGCAGGGCTTCAACGCCTTCCCCAACGAGGAGCATCTCTGCAACGCGCACGGTACCGCGGTGGCCGGGGCGGTGGCGGGAACGACGCTCGGCGTCGCGCCCGCCGCGGAGATCGTGGACGTGAAGATGGTCGAGTGCCGTCGCCTGCGCGGAACGATCGACGCCATCGTGCGGGGTGCGCGCTGGACGATCGCCGATCACGCCCGGCATCCCGAGCGCCGAGCGATCGCGAACTGGTCGTTCATCGCGGACACGGCGACCAACATCCCGGAGCTCGACAGCGCGGTCGCCTCTCTGCTCGCCGCGGGGATCCCGGTGGTCGTCTCGGCGGGCAACATCGAGATGAGCGCATGCCGGATCGCGCCGGCCAACTCTCCGGGCGCAATCGTCGTGGGTGCGTCGCGGATCCATCGCGCCGGCCTCGAGACGAACGCCGGCATGGTGGACGCGCGCACGCCGGGCACCGCATACGGCCCCTGCCTCGACGTCTTCGCGCCCGGCGACTCGGTCCTTCTGCCGAGCATGGAGGGCGCGAAGCAGCCGACGAGCCAGCTCTGGACGGGGACATCGATGTCGGCCGGCTACGTGAGCGGGGCGATCGCGCTCTATCTCGAGGCACACCCCACGGCGACGCCGGACGACGTGGCGAACTACATCCATGCCAGCGCGAGCGGGACGATAGTGGACCCGGCGAGATCGCCGAAGACGGGCCTGTTGTATCTGGGTGGGGAGCGGGTGGCACGGCTCGCGCGGCGGTAGACGCGCGCGTCGGACTGGGGTTTGTCGAGCAGCACGAGCCTGAGCACGAGCGATCGGCAATCAGCCTCTCCGGCTCGAGCTCGAGCTGAGAGCCCGAGCTGGAGAGGCTCATAGCTGATCGCTCGTGCTCAGGCTCAGGCTCTCCGACTATCTTTCCGCCCGAACCCATCCTGAAACGAAAACATGACCGATCTCGATCTCCTCAGCATCAACACCGTCCGCACGCTCTCGATGGACGCGGTCCAGAAGGCGAACTCCGGACATCCCGGAACGCCGATGGCGCTCGCGCCCCTCGGCTACGCGCTCTTCACGCGTCACATGAAGCACGATCCGGCCGATCCGCACTGGCCCGACCGCGATCGCTTCGTGCTCTCGTGCGGCCACGCGTCGATGCTGCTGTACAGCTGCCTCTACCTGAGCGGCTACGACCTCACGCTCGAGGATCTGAAGCAGTTCCGGCAATGGGAGAGCCGCACGCCGGGTCATCCGGAGTACGGCTACACCGCGGGCGTCGAGACGACCACCGGCCCGCTCGGCCAGGGCGTCGGCAATGCGATCGGGATGGCGGTGGCGGAGGCGCATCTCGCCGCGGTGTTCAACCGCGAGGGGCATGGCATCGTCGACCATCACACGTACTTCATCTGCAGCGACGGCGATCTCATGGAAGGCATCTCCCATGAGGCAGCGTCGTTCGCCGGCCACTTCAAGCTCGGGAAGCTGATCGGCTTCTACGACGACAACCACATCACGATCGACGGCAGCACCGATCTCACCTTCTCCGACGACACCGCGCTCCGCTTCAAGGGCTACGGCTGGCAGGTGCTGCACATCGAGGACGTCAACGATCTCGCGGCGCTCGACCAGGCGATCGCTGACGCGAAGGCCGACACCGAACGCCCCACGC